>JAABUN010001754.1_pt1 | contig 44398 bp, 39 predicted proteins | sample 5559311 | NCBI WGS metagenome assembly JAABUN01 (sample SAMN10711877, study PRJNA513370) | rock metagenome | isolation source: Antarctica rocks | place: Antarctica: Victoria Land, Siegfried Peak sud
TCGAGCTCAAGCTGGTGCCGGGCTCCCCCACCACCTACGTCGTGGACGGGCAACCGCGAGAGATGAAGCGCGATCGCGTGACCGTGCAGGCCCGCACCGCCGCAACCAGGGCCTCCCGTTCGTCAACTCGATCGCGGCGGACTCGAGCGGCGAGGCCTACTACGCCGACCTCACCACCGTCCCCCACGTCACGAACGAGAAGGCGACCGAGTGCAACACCGCGCTTGGCCGGGCGCTGTTCGCCGCGGCCCGCCTGCCCGTGCTCGACGGGTCGCGCTCGGCCTGCAACTGGGGCAGCGACCCAAGCGCGATAGAGCCCGGTATCTTCGGCCCGGAGGAGCACCTGCCGTCGCTGTTCCGTAACGACTACGTCGCGAACTCCAACGACTCTTACTGGCTGAGCAACCCCGAGCAGCCGCTCACGGGCTTCCCGCTGATCATCGGCAGCGAGGACAGCGAGCGCTCGCTGCGCACGCGGCTCGGGCTCGTCCAGATCCAGCAGCGGCTCGCCGGCACCGACGGCCGGCCAGGCAACCGCTTCACGCTCGCCCAGCTCCAGGACACGGTCTTCGGCAACCGCCAGCACGCCGGCGAGCTGTGGCGCGACCGGCTGGTGGAGCTGTGTAACTCGAATCCGGTCCTCGCCGGCTCGCGCGGCCCGGTCAACGTGACCGACGCGTGTCCCGTGCTGGCCGCCTGGGAGCTGCGCTCGGACCTCGACTCACGCGGCGCGATCCTGTTCCGTGCCTTCGCGTTGCGAGCGCTGGCCATCCCCGGTGGCCCCTACAGCGAGCCCTTCTCCTCCCAGGATCCCGTGAACACGCCGCGTGGCCTGCGCACAGAGGACCCAGTCGTGCGACGCGCCTTCGCCGACGCCGTGCAGGAGCTGCGCGACAAGGGCCTGGCGCTCGATGTTCCGGTCCGCGCCGTTCAGAGCGAGCCGCGCGGTCAGGAGCGGATCCCGATCCACGGCGGGCCGGGCGAGGTGGAGTCCACCTCGATGTTCGAGATCGGTGAGTTCAACGTGATCCTCGACTTCTTCGAAGACGGCGACGAGGGTGCCGACGTCGACTACGGCTCGAGCTACGTCCAGGCCGTGCAGTTCGTCGACGGACCGTGCCCGGTCGAGCCGCGCACGATTCTCACCTACTCGCAGTCCTCCAATCCGGAGTCGCCGTTCTTCGCCGACCAGACGCGCATGTTCTCGGCCAAGCAGTGGGTCGACGTCCCGTTCTGCCCCGACGAGGTGCGCGCGGCCACGCGCAGCACCGTGCGGCTGGCTCAGAAGGCGCGCGCGATGCGCCTATCGGTGAGTCCGCGGCGCGCGCACCGCGGCCGGCGCACCGGCTTCTCCTTCCGCGTGACCACGCGGGGCGGCGCGCCTGTGCGCGGCGCGACCGTTCGCTTCGGCGGCCGGCGCGTACGCACCGGAACGAGCGGACTCGCCGCGCTCAGCAAGCGCTTCGCTCGCGTCGGCGTTCACCGCGCGCGGGCGAGCCGGTCCGGCTACCGGTCGGCCGTCGCGACGGTGCGGATCGTGCGCGGTCGGTCCTCGCGCGGCGGCAGTCCGCGCTTCACCGGCTAGCGATCCTTTTACCGGCGCCACTCGGTTGGGCGGCGGCACCAACCCCGCGGTTCGCTAGACCATCCCCAACGGGGGTCGAGGCTCGAAAAATGGGCCAGCCTCACGCCATCTCATCTCCGCTGTCCGTCTTCGGGCCGGTGGCTACTCCGGCCTGCACGAGGCCCCTGGAAAGCAGAAAACCCGCTCTTGGAGCGGGCTTTCCTGAGTACCGCCACGGGGATTCGAACCCCGGTTTCCGCCGTGAGAGGGCGGCGTCCTAGTCCCCTGGACGATGGCGGCGCGACCGCTCATCTTACAACCGCCGGGAAGACCGCCAACTACGCTTCGAAGATGGAGCGCCGCCCCGCGAGGTTGCTGGTGAGCGCGGCACTCTGCGTGGCCGTGCTGGCCCTCCTGGTCACGGCCGCCTACACGTGGGGTCCGGCCCGAGAGGCCGACGCCGCCGCGCTCTTTGGCTTCTCCGGGCTCTACGGAACGCCGGCGTGGAGCGCCGCCGACACGCTGGTCAAGCTTGCCGACTCGGGTCCGTTCCTCCTCCTGAGCGGCGGCCTTCTGCTCGCCGCGCTGATAGCTGGTCGCCGCCGAGAAGCGACGGCCGCGGTGATCTTGTTGGCCGGAGCCGCCGCCACCTCGCAGGTGCTCAAGCCGCTGCTCGCCTTCGAGCGGCCGAGTGACCTGCTCCAGCACCTCACGCCCCCGGCCGCCGCGTTCCCCAGCGGGCACTCCACCGCGGCGATGTCGCTCGCGCTTGCGGCCGTCCTTATCGCGCCGGCGCGCGTGCGGGTGGGCGCCTCGGTGGCCGGAGCGCTCTTCGTGATCACCGTTTCGCTGTCGATGCTGCTGGTGGGCGGTCACTTCCCGAGCGACATCATCGGCGGTTATCTCGTGGCCTCGGCCTGGGGGCTTGCCGCCTTCGCACTGCTCCACCGGATGGACGATCCGGCGCCACAGCCTCTCGGGGCCTCGCGACGGCCGCCCGGGAATCGCGTCGTAGTGGGCGCAGCGGCAGTCACCCTCGCGATCGTGACCGCGGTCGGCACCCAGGAGCCGGGCGTCGACGCCTTCGCGCGCGAGCATTCCGCCTCGGTAGCGGTGGCGATCGCGCTCAGCGCCGCCGCTGCGGCTGCGCTCACGGCCGCTACGGCAACGGCCGCCCGCCGGGGCTGAACCACCACCCGCCGCCATCGCCCGCCCCAGGGGAGTAACCTCCCGCCGGTCAGCGGTCGGTGGTCAGGGAAATCGGTGCGAAACCGATGCGGTCCCGCCACTGTGAGCGGCTAGGCCGTCGCGATATGCCACTGGGGAGCGCCGCTCCCTGGGAAGGTGCGACAGGGCCTCATCCGTGAGCCAGGAGACCTACCTCCGGCCGAAGCCACGATTCCCTCGCGGAAGGGGCGGCTCAACTCAATGTCTCATACATCTCGGACCCTGCGGGTCCTCACCACCAGTGCTGCCGCCGGCGCGCTGTTTCTTGCTGCGCCGCTCGCGGCGCCGGCCAAGCCGGCCGTCTCGGAGCTACGCGTAGAGGCCGGGGGCCAGGCGCTCGCGCCCGGGCATCGCTACGTGACCAACAACGTCCGGCTGGCGACCGACACGACACCCGCGTGCGGCGGTACCGGCAAGCCCGTCACCGTCAAGGGCCCGACCGCCGTCGGGATCGTCGAAGACGCCCGTCGCGTGCAGGCCGCGTTGCGTCCCTACCGGGTGAGCGACAAGTTCGACTTCGGTCTGCTGGTGTGCGGCATCGGCGAGTTCATCGGCTCTGACACCGCCTTCTGGCTCTACAAGGTGGACCACCTGGCCCCGGAGGTCGGTGGCGATCAGTTCAAGCTCGAGGACGGCGACGAGGTGCTCTGGTACTTCCAGGACACCGATCGTGGGATAAACACCGGCGAGGAGCTCGACCTGCGTGCGCCGGCTCGGGCCCGACCGGGCGAGCCGTTCACGGTCACCGCTTTTCGTTACGACGCGGCCGGGAAGCGCCGCCGCGCGGCCGGGGCGGAGATCGCGATCGGTCAGAACGTCGCGACGACGGACGCCGAGGGCAGGGCCACGATCGGCGCCGGTGATGCCGGCACGCTGACCCTGCGCGCCACGCGCGGGGCCGACATCGCGTCTGAGCCGGTTGACGTGTGCGTGAACGCGGTGCTCGGCAAGTGCCCGGCGGTGCGCGGCGAGCGGATATATGGGCGCGGCGCGGCCGATGTGATCACGGGCACGCGCGGCGCCGACGAGGTGCGGGCTCGCGGCGGCGACGACACCATCGAAGTGCGCGGGAACGAACGCGATCGGGTGAGTTGCGGCGCTGGGGACGACACGGTGAGCGCCGACCGCCGGGACCGCGTCGCTCGTGACTGCGAGACCGTCCTTCGCCCATGAGAAGGACGCGAGCGGGCGCGGTGGTCGCGGCGAGTGCGTGTGTCGCCGCACTCGCCGCCGCGCCCAGTGAGGTCTCAGCCGCTGCGCCGAGGGTCGAGCAGATGGTCGCGTTTCGCTCCGGCGAGGCCGCGGTGGGGATGCCGCGCGCCGTCGGCACGACGGTGCCAATCGGCCGCCGCCGCTGCGGCGTCGCAAGCGCAACGCCCCTCGCCGCCCTCGTTCGCAGCGGTGTCGGCCCTCTGCGGCTGCGCGACTTCGGCTCGTGCACCCGGCGGCCCCAGGACGGCGGTGGCCTCTTCGTAGAGGGCATAAGGACCGACCGCAACAGCGGCTTCAGCGGCTGGGTCTACAAGGTCGGCAACCGCCTGGGCACTGCGGGCGCCGCCGACCCAACCGGGCCGTTCGGCAATCGTCGCCTCCGCGCGGGCGCCCGCGTGACCTGGTTCTACGGCCGAACCCAGCCCGGCTCGACCGGGTTCCAGCGCACGCTCTCCACGCGCACCCGCGTGGAGCCCGGAGGATCCGTCGTCGTCCGGGTTACGGCCTTTGACGATCAGGGTCGCGGCATCGCGGCGCAGGAGGCGACGGTGCGGCTCGGCGCGGAGTCCGCCGTGACCGACTCGAGTGGCGACGCGCGCTTCACGGTCGCTCCAGGCGCCTACACGGTGAACGCGACGCAGGTCGGCCGCGTTCGCTCTTTCCCCGAACGGGTGAGCGTCGAGTAGATGCACCGCCGCCCCGCCGTGCTCGTCGCCCTCGCCTGCGCCCTCGCGGGCTGCGGCGTCGGGCCCGGCGAGGAGCGCGGCGGCACGACCGAGCTGCGCGTGACGCGTGACTTCGGTCATACGAGGCTGGCCGCGGCGACGCGCGACTCGGTGCCGGAGGGGCTCACCGTGCTGCGCCTGCTGAGCTCCGAGCGCAAGGTCGACACTCGCTACGGCGGCAACTTCGTGCAGTCGATCGACGGCCTCGAGGGCGAGGGCAGCGGCGGCGGCAGCGACTGGTTCTACTTCGTGAACGGCATCGAGGCCGACGTGGGTGCCGCGGAGTTCGAGCTGTTTCCGGGCGACGTGGTGTCCTGGGATTACCGGCGCTACAAGGCCGCGATGGGGATCCCCGCGATCGTCGGTGCCTACCCCGAGCCGTTCGTGCACGGCAAGGAGGGCAAGCGGCTGCCGGTGCGGATGGAGTGCGACGACGACGAGTCGGTGGCCTGCCGCGAGGTTCGGGAGCGACTGACTGCGCTGGGCGTACCGGTCACCCAGGCGGCGTTCGGCAACGCCGGGACCCCCGACCTCCTGCGCGTGGTGGTGGCGCCGTGGGCGGCGGCGCGGCGGGTGCGGGCCGCCCTTGCGCTCGAGCAGGGGCCGCAGGCGAGCGGCGTGTTCGCGCGCTTCACCGGCGAGGGCCGCGCTCTCGAGCTGCTGGACGAGAACGGCGTCAACGCCCGTACCGCCGAGCCCGGAACGGGGCTCGTGGCGGCGACCTCGATCGCCGATCAGGGCGTGCTCTGGCTGGTCACCGGCGTGGATGAGGCCGGCGTGGAGCGAGCCGCCCAGGCGCTCGACGAGGACACGTTGAGCGACGCCTTTGCCGTCGCCTTGGCGCCGTCGGGGCCGGTCGACCTGCCGCTGCGGGAGGGAGAAGAATGAGCGCCGCGGCCACGGGCTTCGTGCCCGTCTACCGCCCGGGGGCGAGCGCGCTGCACGCCGCCCGGGCGGGCGCTTCGGCGGCCTACTGCGGAGCGCTCGCGCTCACGGCCGTGCTCTTCGAGCACCCGCTCGTGCTGGCCGCGGTGCTGCTCGCCGTGTTCGCCGGCGCGCGCGGCGCCGGGGTGGGGGAGGAGCTGCGCCGGGCGGCACGGCTGTCGCTGCCGCTGGCCCTCGTGATCGCGCTCGTGAACCCGCTCGTGTCGCGCGAGGGGGAGACGCTGCTCGTGCGCGGCTGGGAGATCCTCGGGCGGCGCTTCGACGTAACGCTCGAGGCGCTCGCCTTCGGCGCGGCCTTTGGGCTGCGCCTGTTCACCCTGATGATGGCCTTCGCCCTCTTCTCGGCGGCGGTCGACCCCGACCAGCTGTTGAGGCTGATGCGCCGCGTCTCGCCGCGCTCGGCCCTTACGGTGTCGCTCTCTACGCGCCTCGTGCCCGTGCTCGCCCGCGACGCGTCCCGCCTGAGCGACGCCGCGCGCTGCCGCCGCACGCCGCCCCCCCGCGCCGCCGTGGCCCGGGCCGCGGTGCGCGGCGCGCTCGACCGGGCCGTGGACGTGGCCGCGGCGCTCGAGGTGCGCGGCTATGGCTCGTCGGGGCGGCTGCGCACTGCGAGCCCACCCTGGTCGCGCCACGACGTCCGCGTGGCGGGCGCCGCGGCCGCGGTGGCGACCCTGTCCGTGACGGCCAAGGCCACCGGCCTGGGTGCCTTCACGCCTTACCCAACACTTCAGCTCGCGTTCGGCCCGGGGGAGCTGCTGCTCGGGCTCGCGTTAGTTGCGCTGGCGGCGGCTCCATTCGCCGGCCGAGGCGTCCGGCTGGGGGTGGCACGTGCCTGAGGCGATCGTCTATGCGCGCGGCCTGACCTACCGCTACCCGGACGCTTCGAGCGCCGCGCTCACCGATGTCTCGCTTGAGCTCGAGCCCGGCTCGTTCACCCTGCTCGCCGGCACGTCGGGCTCGGGCAAGTCCACGCTGCTGTGGGCAGCCTGCGGCCTGGTCCCGCACTTCCACGGCGGCGAGGTGACGGGCGAGCTGACGGTCGCGGGGATGTCGGTGCGCGAGCACGGGCCGAGTGCCCTGGCCGCGGCCTGCGGCACCGTGCTCCAGGAGCCCGAGCGCCAGGTGGTGATGGGCGGCGTGCGCGCCGAGATCGCCCTCGGGCTGGAGCAGCGCGGGGAGGCACCTGCCGCGGTGGCCCGTGCGGTGGAGGAGGCCGCGCTCGCGCTCGGCGTCGGCGAGCTGCTCGAGCGTCGGGTCGAGACGCTGTCCGGCGGAGAGCTGCAGCGCGTCGCGCTTGCCGCCGCTCTGGCGCATCGGCCCCAGCTCCTGCTGCTCGACGAGCCCACCTCCCAGCTCGACCCCGTGGCGGGGAGCGACTTCCTAGCCCTGGTCCGGCGGCTGAACGAGGAGTGGGGCACCACCGTGCTGCTGGCCGAGCACCGCCTCGAGCGCTGCCTCGGGGCCACCGACCGGGTGATCGCGCTCGAGCATGGCCGGGTGGCCTGCGACGCCTCGCCCGAGGGCTTCCTCTCCTGGGCCGCGGCCGGCGGCGGCTCGGCCGCCCGGGCGACGATGGTCACGCCGGCGGCGCGCCTCTTCTCGCTCTCGGGGCTGGGTCCTCTGCCGGCGTCGGTGAAGCAGGCACGCGCGCGTCTGCGCGGCGCCGGACTGCTGCCGGAGGAGCCGGGGCCGGGACGGGGGGACGAAGGTGCTCCTCCGCGGTCGGCCACGCGCCGCTTCGGCCTTGGCCGCCCCTCACGCCCGCCGGCGGCACTGCACCTCAAGGGCCTCTGGCACGAGCTGCGCGACGGCCCCGCGCTCCTGCGGGACATCAACCTGGAGATCGCCCCGGGTGAGGTCGTGGCCCTGATGGGCCGCAACGGCGCCGGCAAGAGCACCCTGCTTCGGCACGCCAAGGGTCTGCTCGAGCCCACCCGCGGGCGCATCGAGACCGGGGGCGAGGTGGCACTGCTTCTTCAGCACCCGGGGGACTATCTGATTCACGAGCACGCGATCGACGAGACCGATGCGGCCGGGCTGACCGCCGCCGGCCTGAGCGGGCGTGAGGCTGCCAACCCGGCCGATCTCTCCGGGGGGGAGAGGCAACGGCTCGCGCTCGAGGTCGCGCTCGAGGGCGGCGACCACGCCCTGGTGTGCCTCGACGAGCCCACGCGTGGCATGGACGGCTTGCACGCCGGCGCCCTCGTGGGGCGGCTTCAAGCGCTCGCCGCCGGGGGGGCGGCCGTGCTCGTGGCCACCCACGACGCCGAGCTCGCCGCCGCGCTGGCCGACCGGGTCGTGCTGATGGGCAAGGGCGAGGTGATCGCCGACGGCACCCCGGCCGAGGTGCTGGCCGGCGGCTGGCACTTCGCCACTGAGGTGGCTCGGGTGCTCAGCGGAGCCGGCGGGGCGCTCACTCCCGAACAGGGCGCTGGCCTGCTGACCCGAGAGCTCGCGCCTGCGGAAGGCGCGCGCGTGCAGGCGACGGAGCTCGTCGGATGAGCTGGCAGACGGCCTCGGCGGCCCTCGTGGTGCTGGCCGTGCTGGTGGGCGGGGGGTGGTACGAGCGGTCGCGGCCCCCGGCGCGCACGCTCGCCCTGGTGGCGGCGCTCGCCGCACTGGCGGTGCTCGGCCGGATCGCGTTCGCGCCAATCCCCAACGTCAAGCCCACCACCGACATCGTGTTGTTCGCCGGCTACGCCCTCGGCGGTGCGCCGGGCTTTGCGGTCGGAGCCACCACGGCGCTCGTGTCCAACCTCTTCTTCGGGCAGGGCCCGTGGACGCCGTGGCAGATGGCGGCCTGGGGCGGGGTGGGCATCATGGGCGCAGTGCTCGCGAGGGTGGCGGGAGGCCGCGAGCTTGGGCGCGTGCCGCTGGCGCTTGCCTGCGGCGCGGCGGGGTTGATGTTCGGACTCGTGATGGATGCGTTCCAGTGGACGCTGGCGGCGGAGGAGACACTCGCCTCCTACGTGGCCATCAGCGGCGTCTCCCTTCCCTTCAACCTGGCCCACGTGGTGGGCAACGTGCTCTTCTGCCTGTTGATCGGGCCGCCGCTCGTGCGCGCCCTCCAGCGCTACCGGCGACGGCTCGAGTTCACGTGGAAGCCGTCGGCAGCCGCGCCGGTGGCGTGCGCCCTCGCTGCCCTGGCGCTCGCCGGCGCGCTCGCGGTGCCCGCACCCGCTGCGGCGCTGTCCTCCACCTCCGAGCGCGCGGTTCACTACCTCGAGCGCGCGCAGAACTCCGACGGCGGGTTCGGCGGAGCACCTCGGCAGAGCTCGAACCCACTCTTCACCGGGTGGTCGGCCCTGGGCCTCGCCGCCGCCGGCCGCAACCCGGGTGACGTGAGCGCGTCGCGGCGCTCGATCATCGACCACATGCGCAAGAACGTCCGCGCCCTCAACGACACCGGCGAGCTCGAGCGAACGATTCTCGTGCTCGGCGCGGCGCGCGTGTCGCCGCGGGGCTTTGGCGGACGCGACCTCGTGGCCGAGCTCCTGCGCCGCAGACGCGACAATGGCTCCTTCGAGCAGCAGGTGAACCTGACCGCCTTCGGCGCCCTGGCGCTGCGGGCCGGCGGCGCCTCGGCAGGCGCCCCAACCGTGCGTGCCGCGGCCCGCTGGCTGAACGATCAGCAGAACCGTGACGGAGGCTTCGGAATCGGCGGCGGCGCGGGCAGCGACCCCGACAGCACCGGCGCGGTGCTTCAGGCGCTCGCGGCTGCCGGGGACGGGGGCACTCAGGCGGTGCGGCGGGCCGTCGGCTATCTGCGGCGCGTGCAGCACTCCGATGGAGGCTTCGCGAACCTGCCGTCCGGTGCCTCCAACGCCCAGTCGACCTCCTGGGCGGTGCAGGGCCTGGTGGCGGCTGGTCGTAACCCCGACAGGCTGCGCCGCGCGGGCCGATCGCCGCTCGCCTACCTGCGCTCGCTCCAGGCCGCCGACGGCAGCATCCGCTACTCGCGAACGGGCGTCCAGACGCCGGTGTGGGTGACAGCGCAGGCGCTCACGGCGCTGCAGCGCGCGCCCTTCCCGCTCGACCCGGTGGCGAGGAAGCGGCGCCCGGCCCGGATCGCGGAGGTTGCGGGTGCGCCGGCTACACGGAAGAAGAACGTGCGTGGGCGCTCGTTCAGGGAGGTACAGAAGGGCAAGCGACGCCAGACCAGAGCGCCGGGCCCGGTGACCGGGGAGACGATTGGTGGCGTGACACCGGCGGTCCCTGTCCTCGACATCGAGCCGCCGGCCGACGGAGCGGGCGCCGGCGCCTCCGGCGGCGGATCGGCTCCCGGTGGCGGGCTCGCGCTCGGAGGCGCCGCGGCGCTCGCGCTCGGCGCGCTCTGGTGGCGGAGGCGGCGCTCGGTATAACCCAAAGGTGAAGTTGACCGGAGCCGCCCGCCTTGCTTGAGCGCAAGTGGTGGACGCTGATCGCGGTATGCGTGGCCACGTTCATGCTGCTGCTCGACGTGACGATCGTGAACGTCGCCCTGCCGGCGATCCAGGAGGATCTCGACGCCGAGTTCAGCGATCTCCAGTGGGTGATCGACGCCTACGCGCTCATGCTCGCCGCCCTCCTCCTCACCGCGGGGGCGCTCGCCGACCTGCTCGGGCGCAGAAGGGTGTTCGTACTCGGACTCGCGTTGTTCACCGCGGCCTCATTGCTGTGCGCGCTCGCCGGCACCCCGCTGGTGCTCAACCTGTCGCGCGGCCTGCAGGGGGTGGGAGCGGCCATGATGTTCGCCACCTCGCTCGCGCTGCTCGCGCAGGAGTTCCAGGGGCCCGAGCGCGGGGCGGCCTTCGGCGCGTGGGGAGCCACGACGGGCGGGGCAGTGGCAATCGGTCCCCTGATCGGCGGAGCGCTCACCGAGCATCTTGGATGGGAGTCGATCTTCCTGCTGAACCTGCCCATCGGCGTGGCCGCGATCGTACTGACCCTGACCAAGGTGAGCGAATCGCGGGACCCCCGCGGTGGGCGGGTCGACTGGGTCGGCCTGCTCACCTTCAGCGGCGCTCTCTTCCTGCTCGTCTTCTCCCTCATTCGCGGCAACGATGCCGGGTGGGGCAGCACGCGGATCGTCGCGCAGCTCGTGCTCGCCGCCGTCCTATTGGTGGTGTTCGTGGCCGTGGAGCGCAGGCAGGAGCGACCGATGCTCGAGCTGTCCCTGTTCCGCAAGCCGACCTTCACGGGAGCGGCGATAGCGGCGTTCGCGCTGTCGGCCTCGATGTTCGCGATGTTCCTCTACATCACGCTCTACGTCCAGAACGTGCTCGGCTACGAGCCGCTCGAGACTGGGCTGCGCTTCTTGCCGATCACACTGCTGTCCTTCTTCGTGGCTCCGATCGCCGGCAAGCTCTCGGCCCGCCTGCCCGTGCGGGCCTTCCTGGGCGGCGGGCTTATCGCGGTGGGCGTCGGGCTGCTGCTGATGCGCGGGATCGAGCCGCAGTCCGACTGGACCACGCTGCTCGTGGGCTTCGTGATCGGCGGCGTGGGCATCGGCCTGATCAACCCACCCCTGGCGTCAGCCGCGATCGGGGTGGTGGAGCCGGCCCGCAGCGGCATGGCGTCTGGAATCAACAGCACGTTCCGCCAGGTGGGCATCGCGACCGGCATCGCCGGCCTCGGAGCGATCTTTCAGTCGCGGGTCGAGGCCGGTGTGGCCGAACGGCTGGCGGGAACCCCGCTGGCCGGCCGCACCGACGAGCTGTCGGAGGCGGTGGCCACGGCGGGCGCCGGCGGCGTGATCGAGTCCGCTCCGGCGGGTGCGCGCGATGTCCTCGCCGAAGCGGCCCGAGCCGGCTTCGTGGACGGGCTGAACGAGATCTTCCTGGTCGCGGCGATCATCGCCCTGGTCGGTGGAGTGCTCGCCTTTCTGCTCGTGCGCGGGAAGGACTTCGTGGTGCAGGGGGCGGGTGAGCCTCACGGGGAGGAGCCGGAGGCGGTCGCCGGGCGGGCTGCGGCTGCGGCTCCGGCCTGAGCCGCCCGGTCGCGGCCACCGCCGCCCGGTCCCACAGCCTTCGCTACCGTCGCCCGGCTCATGGATGTCGACGCGGCCATACGCACCCGCCGCACCCACAAGGCCTATGGGGCGGACCCGGTCGATCGCGCGACCCTGGACGAGCTGTTCGAGCTCGCGCGCTGGGCGCCCAACCACAACCTGACCAACCCGTGGCGCTTTCGAGTGATCGGTCCCGAGGCCCTGATCGAGCTCAAGAACGCCGCAGGCCGCGAGGCCGCCGCGAAGCTCGACCGGGCACCGACGCTGGTGGCAGCCTCGGCCGTGCAAGGGGGCGATCCGGTGCAGGACGAGGAGGACGTGTGGGCCACGGCCTGCGCCGTCTACATCCTGCTGCTGGCCGCCCACGCACGCGGCCTCGCGGGTTACTGGCGCACTCCGGAGGTGCTGCGCACCGAGGCGGGGAGGGCGGCCACGGGCGTGGCAGCCGGCGAGCGGGTGCTCGGGCTGATTCACCTCGGGTCGCCCAGGCAGGAAAGGCCGGCGCCGGAGCGGGCGCCGACCGACGAGGTCGCGACCTACCTGGCGTAGGGCGGCCGGGCCAGTCGAGGCACGCGCGTGCACTTGACCCCCGTATAGAGGGCACAACTGCACGCTCGTCGACTCGGAGCCTCGCGAGCGCCGCACGCCCGTGCACTTGAGCACCCATATAGGGCACAAGCGCACGCTCGTCGGCTCGTCGCCTCACGAGCCCGGCCACCCCTCCGCCGTAGCCCACAGCCGCCCGCGGCGGCCGGCCTCCTAACGTACCCACCGTGATCGCGCGCGACGATGCCCTCGCCGCCTTCGAGGCCGAGCGCTTCGATGTCGTGGTGATCGGCGGCGGCATCACCGGCGCGGGTGTCGCCCTCGACGCCGCGTCGCGCGGCTACAGCGTCGCGCTCGTCGAGCGCGATGACTACGCGTCGGGAACCTCCAGCCGCTCGTCGAAGCTCGTGCACGGCGGCCTTCGCTACTTGCAGAACTTCGATCTGGGGCTGGTCCGTGAGGCCCTGCTGGAGCGCGCCCTCATGGTGAACCTGGCGCCGCACCTCGTGAAGCCGCTTCCGCTGCTCATCCCCTTCTTCGAGGGCAAGCGCCCCGATCGCCTGACCGGGGCAGGGCTGAACATGTACGACGTGATGACGACCGAGCGCCTGCGCCGGCGTCCGGGGCGCCGCGCGCGGCGCGCCGAGGTCGAGTACGAGGAGTGGAGCCCGGATCGCCACCGCACGATCGACGGCGACGAGGTGGTCGAGCGGCTCCCCGCGCTTGCCTCCCGCAACCCGACCTCGGCGTACCTCTTCTACGACTGTCAGACCGACGACGTCCGCCTGGTGCTCACCGCGCTGGGGGAGGCCGAGCGCTTTGGCGCCGTGTGCGCCAACCGCTGTCAGGTGGAGGGCCTGATCGAGGACGGCGGCCGAGCGGCCGGGGTGCGCTGCACCGACACGACCTCGGGGCGGGCGTTCGACATTCACGCCGACAACGTGGTGAACGCCACAGGGGTGTGGGCGGACCAGATACGGCCCGAGGAGCTGCACGACGAGGCCGAGGTGCCGGTGATCCGGCCGAGTCGGGGCACCCACCTTCTCCTCGCAGAGGAGGATCTTCTGGTCAAGTCGGGCGTGGTCGTACCCGCCGATGGCGGGCGCAACCTGTTCGTTCTCCCGTGGCAGGGCCGCACGCTCGTCGGCACGACCGACAAGGACTACGAGGGACCGCTTGATCACATCCCGCCGGACGAGGGGGACATGATCTACCTGCTCGGAGCGTGCAACTCGTTCTTCGACACCCAGCTCACGGGCGCGGACGTGGTCGGCGCCTACGCCGGCGTTCGCCCGCTGATCTCGACGGGCGACCCGAAGAAGTCGGTCGACATCTCCCGCAAGGCCGAGTTGTACGAGACGAGCTCGGGTCTCGTGACGATCACGGGTGGCAAGCTCACGACGTGGCGGCGCATGGGCAAGATGGCGGTCGACCGCATAGTCGAGCGCGAGGGCCGCGAGGCGCCCTGCCGAACACACGAGATACCGCTTGGCCAGCCCATCTCCGTTGCCGACCTGCCGGAGGGCGAGGGCGTCAGCTACTCGAGCCGGCTGATGTTGGCCGATCGCTATGGGTACGCGGCGCGCGACGTGCTGAAGCTCGCGACCGAGCATCCCGACCTCGCCCGTCCAATCGCCGACGGCCGGCCCGACCTGCTCGTGGAAGCGCTCTTCGCGGCGCGCCGGGAGCAGGCACGCAGCGTGGGAGACGTGCTGCTTCGACGCACGCGGATCGGACTCGTTGCCGGCGCCGTGGTGGCCGCGCCGGGGGCCGAAGGTCCGCGGGCGGTGGCGAAGGCGCTCGGCGCTGAGCTCGGTTGGAGTGAGAAGCGCGTGGAGGAGGAGATCGTGGCCTGGCATGAGCTGGCCGCCGCCGAGGGAGCGTCGCCCGACCTGCCGGCCGGTACCCCGCCGCGGTCAGGCGACGAGGCGCATGAGGCAAGCGAGCACGACACGCTGCCGGTGCCGGACGGCGTGGTCAGCCGATGAATTCGCACCCCACCACGACGAGAGGACGCTCATGACCACCAATCACCAGGTGAAGCTCGCCACCCGGCCGCAGGGGCTGCCCGGACCCGAATGCTGGGACCTCGCCGAGGAGCCGGTAGCGCAGCCGAGCGAGGGCGAGGTACTCGTACAGACCCTCTTCCTCTCACTCGATCCCGCCATGCGCGGCTGGATGAACGACGCGCGCTCCTACATCCCGCCCGTCGGAATCGGCGAGGTGATGCGCGCGGCCGGTGCGGGCCGCGTCGTGGCCTCGCAGCACCCCGACTGGACAGAGGGCGACCTCGTGACCGGCGCGCTCGGAATTCAGGAGTACGCGGTGCTCGACGGATCGGGGCTGTTGCGCGCCGACCCCGGGCTTGCTCCGCTGCCCACCTGGCTCGGAGCGCTCGGCATGACAGGCATGACCGCCTACTTCGGGCTGCTCGACGTCGGCCGCCCCGAGGCCGGTCAGACCGTGGTGGTCTCCGGCGCCGCCGGTGCGGTGGGCAGCGTGGTGGGCCAGATCGCCAAGGTCAACGGCTGCCGCGTGGTGGGCATCGCCGGTGGACAGGAGAAGTGCCGCTGGCTTACGGACGAGCTGGGATTCGACGCCGCCATCGACTACAAGGCCGGCAACCTGGGCGGCGACCTGCGCGAGCACACGCCGGATCGCATCGACGTGTTCTTCGACAACGTCGGAGGCGAGACGCTCGACGCGGCGCTGGGTCGTCTCGCGCGCGGCGCGCGGGTGGTCATCTGCGGCGCCATCTCGCAGTACAACGCCACCGATGGCATGCGCGGCCCCGCAAACTACCTGTCGCTGCTGGTGTCCCGGGCGCGGATGGAGGGGTTCGTCGTGTTCGACTACGCGGACCGCTACCAGGAGGCGGCCACCAAGATCGCCGGCTGGCTCGACGAGGGGAAGCTCGTAGCGCGCGAGGATGTCGTCGAGGGCGGCGTCGCGGCCTTCCCGGACGTGCTGCTGCGGCTGTTCGCGGGCGAGAACACCGGCAAGCTCGTGCTGCAGGTCGGCGAGCCGGGCTCGTGAACGCCGGACCGGTCCAGGCAGGGTGAGGGGTTCACTGATGCAAAGCAAGGGCGCTGAACCCCGTCACGCCCGCCCCATGTGCCAACATCATCCGCCGTGGCAGTCATAGAACGACAAGAACTCGAGCAGAGCCCCCTCGCCGATCTCCACACGCTGGCCTCCGAGCTCGGCATCGAGGGCTACCGGCGTCTGCGCCGTGACGACCTGGTTTCGGCCATTCTCGGCAGCGACGGCGGGGGTGGCACAGGCGGCGGGGACAGCTCCTCCGCGGAGCCCTCAGCGGGCAGGGGCCGCCGGGCCTCTGGCGATGGTGAGGACGCGCCGAGAACGCCGCGCCGCCGCGGCGGCGCGCGTAGCGGGCGCGGTCGTGGGCGTGGCCGGGCAGCCGCCGACACCGACGCCGGCGACTCGCCCGCGGCCATTCCCGACGAGGACGACGAAGCCGCTTCGGTCCCGGACGAGGAGCTCGAGGTGCGCACCGGGGTGCTCGACATCCTGTCCGGCGGAAGCGCCTTCATGCGCGCCGAGCCCTTCGCGCAGTCCGAGGGCGACGTGTACGTGTCGCCGGCGCAGATACGCCGCTGCGAGCTACGCCCCGGCGATGAGCTGTCCGGGCCCGTCCGCGCGCCGCGGCGGTCCGAGCGCCACCCCTCGCTCACGCGCGTCGACACCGTCAACGGCGCGGAGGCCGAGCCTCCGGCCGAGCGCCCGAAGTTCGATTCGTTGACTCCCGTGTTCCCGACCGAGCCGCTCGCCGCACCCCGCGTCTTGGCCGAGGCCCCGTTCGGCAAGGGCTCGCGCGTGGCGATCGGCGGCCCGCCGGGTGCGAGGGGCACGGCCCTGCTGCGCGAGGTAGCCTCGACACTGAGGGAGCGCCATCCGGACCTCGACCTCGTGATCGTGCTCGGCGGGGTGCGACCCGAGGAGGTCACCGAGTGGCGCCGGGCGGAGCTCGGCCCAGTCGCCGGGGGCAGCTTCGAGACCTCTGGCGACGAGCACGCTCAGGCGGCCGAGATGGCGGTCGAGCGCGCCAAGCGGGCGGTAGAGCGCGGACAGGACGCGGTAGTGATCCTCGATTCGCTGGACGGGCTGCCGGCTGCGGCCACGCGGCGCATCTTCGGGGCGGGGCGCAACACCGAGGAGGCGGGATCGCTCACGATCGTCGCCACGACCGGGCTTGCCGACGAGCCCCAGCGCTTCGCCACCACGCGGATCCTGCTTGAGCCGGACGGCGGGGTGGCCTCGGCGGGCACCGGCACGCTGCGGGCCGAGCTGCTCGTCAGCTAGACGGCCTTCTCAAGCGTCCCGTCAGCGGCCCGTTGCCGCCGTACAGCCCCGCTCAGCCGGCGGCGCGCTCGTAGGCCACGCGGCTCCACGAGGGCTCACGCGACAGCTCGATGAGCTCGCCGTTGCGGTCGGCCTGCACGTAGCCGAAGGTGTTCGTGTACTCGTCGAACACCACGCCGAGCTCGCCCTCCTTGACGCGCTGGTCGAGCCACGCGCCGCGGAACACGAGCCGGCGGAGCCAATGCACGAGTGACCGCTCCGACGGTCCGCTCAACTCACCCCAGCAGTAGTTGATGTGGTCTCCCAGGTCCGAGCTCGGGTCGTGGACCTCGCCGTTCACGGTCAGGTTCACCAGGTCGTCGAGCTCCTGCTCGCCGAGTGGGGCGTCCACGAACTGCAGCTTCACCGCCGCCTGCTCGACGCGCTCGCCGAAGTCGCGCTCGTTGAAGGTGAAGCGCAGCTCACCGTATTCGAGCACGTAGTCGAAGCCTGATTCGTAGTTTCCGCGTCGGGTCGTATCCATGGGCACCTTGGAAGCGTCGGCATTCTACGGTCGATTCCTTCTACCCCGAGCAAGATGCAAGCGAGCTTGCAGGATCGAGCGATTGCACGGGGTTTGGTGGGGGAGGGGCGAGAAAGCTCCCTCCGCGGCTTCTGCCCCAATGGAGGCCACACGGTCACTGCTGGTGGTGGAGGACGACGAGGCCACGTCGTCCTTCCTCGCCGACAACCTGCGGGCCGACGGATACCGGGTGGCCATCGCCACGGCGGCCGGGGAGGCCCTGCGGGCGCTCGAGGTGCGCCAGCCCGACCTGATGGTGCTCGACCTGATCCTCGAGGATGGAGACGGGCTCAAGGTGCTCGACCGCGTTCGCTCGGCCGACGGCATGGCCTCGCGGCTCGACCCCGAACTGCCGGTGATCGTGCTGACCGGCCGCAGCGGCGAGGCCGACCGCATCCGCGGCTTCGCGCGCGGCGCGGATGACTACGTGCTCAAGCCCTTCGCCTACGGCGAGCTGCTCGGCCGCATTCAGGCGCTCCTGCGTCGCGCAGGGGGCCGGCCGCTGCGCGGAGTGATGCGCGTCGGAGGGTTGACCATCGACCCGCAGACGCGGACCGTACGGTTGGACGGGCGGTCGGTGGTCCTCTCGGCGAAGGAGTTCGCGCTACTGCAGGCGCTCGCCGTCGAGCCGACCCGAGTGCTCGCCAAGAACGACCTGATGCGCGACGTGTGGGGCTACGCCTCCATCGGCACGAGCCGCACCCTCGACGCGCACGCGTGCCGGCTGAGGAAGAAGCTGGCCGCCAGCACTCGGCCGTTCGTGCTGAACGTGCGCGGGGTGGGCTACCGACTGACGGAGGACGCATCTTCGGCGCTCGTCGCGGGGGTGCCGTGATCGCCGCCGTGGCCGCCATCGGGTGGATCGCCGTTGCGGTGCTCGCGGCGAGGGTGATCGTGTTCCGGCGCCGCCTGGAGCTCGTTGCACGCGCCGAACACGAGCTCCGCGGGCCGACGACGGCGCTGCTTCTGGCCGTGGAGGCCGCTAGTCCGGGCATACGACGGGAGCTCGTGGTGGATCAGCTCGACCGCGTGCGGCTCGGGCTGGCCGATCTCGAGGCAGCCCGGTCAGGGCGCCGCGCCGCGCCTCGGCCCTCGCTCGTCTTGCTGGACCGTGTCGTTGGCCGCGCCGCGGCGGGATGGCGACCCGCAGCCAGCCGTGCCGGCGGCCGCCTCGACCTCGACTGGGCCGCGGGACGGATCGGCGTGTCGGCGGATCCCCGCCGCCTCACACAGGCGCTCGGCAACGTGCTCGCCAATGCGGTCGAGCACGGCCGTGGATCGGTGGTGGTGCGTGGCTCGCGGTCTGAAGGCCGCGTGCGGATCGAGGTGGAGGACGACGGCCCCGGCTTCCGAGGCGCCGAGCGTCCGGACCGGCGAGGTGGCCGCGGGCGCGGACTGCGGATCGCCACCCGGGCCATCGAGGAGGCCGGCGGAACGCTGAGCGTGTCATCGGGGGACGCGGGTGCCGTGGTGTCGTTGGAGCTTCCGGTGGCCGACCCATGACCCTCCGGGCACGACGGCGCCGCGGACTCGTGCTGCTCTGTCTGGCGGTCGCTTGCGGCGGCCTTGCGGCCTCCCAGGTACGCGGCAACGCCCGACGGGTGGAGGCACAGATCGGATCGCCCGTGCCGGTACTCGTCGCGACCAAGGACCTGCCGCCCGAGACCAGGCTCAACCCCAAGACTGCGCGCGGAGCCCTGGCCGTACGCCAGGTGCCGGAGCGCTTCGTGCCGGCCGACTCGCTGAGCGGGATGGAGGAGGCGATCGGCCTGCGCACCGCAGCGCCGCTCACGGCGGGGTCCTACGTAACGGCGGCCCATCTACAGCTCGGTGAAGGTCAGGACGGGGGAGAGGGGCCGGTCCTCGGCAGCGGCCAGCGCGTGGTGGAGGTGTCGGTGGCCGGTGGCGAGGCGCTCGGCGGGGCGGGGATAGACGCGCGGGTCGATGTGCTGATCACGACCGAGTCTGGAGCGGGCGCGGGTCGAAGCTACGTCGCGCTCGAGGACGTCGAGCTGCTCGGTGCGCGGCCGGGCGACGGAGGCGGCCTGGGCGCGGGCGCCGACGGCGACGCCGGGGCGGCCGGTGGTGGCACGCTGGCGAGCCTCAGGGTCACGGCACGGCAGGCCGTCTTCCTCACCTCTGCGGAGAACTTCGCCCGCGAGATCAGGCTGCTGCTCCGTCCGCCGGGAGATCGGCGGAAGGTAGGTAACGCCAGCGTGGAGAGCAGCGGCCTTTGACGGGGTCAGGCCGCGACGGCCACCCGTTCAGCCGTCGCGACGGGTCCCCCCGCAAACGACGGGTGAGCCTGGTCCAGGTACCACCGGAACGACCGGTCCACCACCGACTGCCGGCCCATCGCCCGCAGCACGAGCGTCAGCACGCGCGGCGGCAGCGCGGGCATGAGCCGCTGAGCGCGTAGCGCCAGCCCGAAGGCCCGCGCGTGCCGGGCGCTGAACGCCGCATAACCACGCAACGCTTCCTCCCGCGTAGCTTCGCCAACCAATACACGGTCCAGCTCCCGCCCGCAAGCGATGCCGAAGTAGAACGCGGTGCGGATGCCCTCTCCCGACAGAGCGAAGCAGTGGCCGGCCGAGTCGCCCACGAAGAAGACGCCGTCCTCGGCCGCGCGACGCAGCCGGTGTGGGAACCAGTTGCCCTGGAAGCGCACGGGCTCGACGTCGAGCCGCTCGGCCAGCTCCACGGTCGCCTCCTTCACGTGCTGGCGCGGGTCGTAGGAGCCCGCGCCGACGCGCTGCTCGCCGGCCGCGGGCACGCTCCACAGGTAGCCACGGCGCACGAGCGAGCGGTCGATCCACACGTCGAGGTCCTCGCCTCCACCGTGGGGGTGCACCTCGAGCCCGCGCGAGAGGGGCGCATCAGGCGGTTGGTAGCCATCGCGCGCCAGCACGCGGCGCCAGCCGAGCGCATCGACGATCAGCGCGGCCGACAGGTCGCCGCGGTCGGTGTGCACGGTCTGGCCGGTTCGCCCCTCGACCTTGGCCGTCTCGAAGCGGGCGTTCGTCTGCTCGAACAGCAGCCGGCACAGCTCGCGGTAGTCGAAGGAGGACCAGCTCCAGGGGAGCCGGTAGCGCGCGGAGCCGTGCGGGGTGGTGAAGGTCATGCACGGGATCTCCTGCCGGATCGCGCCGGCCAGGCCCATGGCCTCGAGCCACGGGGTGGGCGCGGCGCAGGCCGACGTGGCCCGCTCGCCGATGTCGTAGCGGTCGACCAGCAGCACCCGCGTGTCCGCCGGAGCGGAGCCGCGTGCCAGCTCGCGGGCCACCGCGAGTCCGGCGAAGCTCGCCCCGCAGATCAGCACGTCAACGGAAGTCCCCTGGAGCGAGGTTCGCTCGTCGCCTCGGGCCGTGGCTCTGCGCGGCACGGCGAACCTACCTCGAGCGCACGGCGCCGAGCGCCGCGCGGCCGATCTGCCACGGCGAGGGCCGCACCCGCCGGCGCAGCACGTCGAAGTCGAGCGCCTCGACACGGTCCAGCACGCGCAGGTAGACGGTGCGCGCCAGCCGGATCCCGGGCCGCACCGAGGCCGACACGCCGTCGACGGCGGGCGCGGTGCCGTGAAAGAGCGCCCGCGCCCGCTCGACCTCGAGCGCCAGCAGCTGGCGGAACTCGGGGGTCGCGTGACCGGAGGCGATCGCGTTGTCCTCGACGCCGAAGCGCGACCGCTCATCGCGCGGCAGGTACACGCGGTCGAGCTCCCAGTCCTCCTTCACGTCGCGGATGAAGTTCGTCAGCTGGAAGGCCACGCCGAGGCGCGCGAACTCCTCGTGCAGCTCCGCGGGCGCGCCCAGCAGCGGGGCCATGATCCGCCCCACCGAGGCCGCGCTGCCCTGCATGTAGCGATCGAGCTCGGCGCGACTCTCGATCCGCACGCGGTCGCAATCGACCCTCATGGAGCCCATGTAGGTGCGCAGCTCGCCGAGGGGGAGATCGTGCCGGCGGCCCGCATCCACGAGCGCGGCGATCACCGGTTGAGTAGATCTCCCGGTGGCGAGGCCGTCCTCGAGCGCCGCCTGCCAGCCGTCGAGCGCGGCGCGGCGTACGGCCGGGTCGGGCGAGCGCCGCGGGCCGTCGACCATCTCGTCGGCGCCGCGGACGTACCCGTAGAGCGCGTGTACCGCCGGGCGCACGTCACGCGGCAGCCGGCGCGTCGCGTAGTAATAGGTGGGGTCGTGACGCCGCTGAATCCGCCGGCAGGCGTCGTAGGCGGCCGCGAGGTCGGCGTCGGCCGTCCCGTTGGCTCCGCGCATCAGGTCCGGCCGGCCATCCGGCGGTCGATCCACTCGCCCACCGCGCCCACCGAGTACGCCACCCGCTGTCCGGCCCGCCCTGCCGTGGAGGGGTCGAGCGGCGCCACCGCGAGATCCGGGTTGCGTCCGCTGTCCACCGCCGCGGTGCGCATCTGCCGCTCCACGGTCGTGAGCTTGCGCTGCCAGGACTTGCCGAACGTTTCGAGCGTCTCGTCCGCCCGGGCCTCGGCGATGGTCGTGAGGTAGGTCACGAGCGTGCGCATGTGCTGCACCTCGAGGAGCGCCAGACGAAGGGCCTGGTTGCGCTCGAGGAAGCGGTCACGCACCGTGCTGCGCACGCCGCCGACGCGTGCGCCAAGCCCGCGGGCGGCGTGCTCGCCGTGGAGCCCGTACTGGGGCGTGAGCTCACCCAGCTCGCGGAGCAGGCGGTCGGCGGCGGAGACTCCGGCGTTGAGCGCCTTCGATACGTCCGCGTCGCCGATCAGCTCGACGAGGCTCGACCAGTGTCGGCTGAGCTCTTGAGCAGACACGTACAGCTCGCGATAGCCGCGATTCTCAGCGGGATGAAGGCTCGTCGGGGACATGGTGGGAGGGTACCCGGCTTGCCTTGCGCGCATGCCGCTTCGGCCGCTCGTCTCAAAGTTGGCGGGCGGGCTACCTTCAGGGGATCATGCTCGACCTCACCAGGCGCCTATTCGTGCTCACGGCCCTGGCGCTTGCACTAGTTGTCGTGAGCCCGGGCGTCGCCCTCGCCGGGCCGATCGTCGAGCGAGCGGCGGCGGCGCTTGCGGGCGACCCCGTGTACGTCGACCCGGCGGCCGGGGACGCGCTTGACGACAGCGGCGCAGACCGGCTGCGGGACCGCGTCGCCGATGTCGGCGCCGGCCCGACCTATATCGCGGTGCTGCCGGAGGAGGCGGCCAATGAGGCGGGTGGCGACCCCGAGGGCGTCGCGCGGCTCCTGTTCATGTCGCTGCGCCGTCCCGGCACCTACGCCGTGATCGTCGGAGAGCGGTTGAGCGCGGGCAACACGAACGGGCGAGTGGCTGACCTCGCCGACGAGGCCGTGGCGGCCAACCAAGGCGCCGGCGCCGAGGCCGTGTTGAGCGACTTCATCGGGCGGGTCGGTGAGCGACGGCGCGAGGGCCGCGGCTCAGGGTCCCGCGATGGCAACCGCGATGGCGGAGGCGGAAGTGGGGTCCTGGTGCTGCTGGGCCTCGTCGGCGTCGGGGCGGGAGCGGTCGCCCTCTCCAACCGGCGCAGGCGCAAGCTACGGCAGCAGCGCGAGGCCGAGGAGGTCGAGGAGGTCCGCGAGTTCGCACGCGACGATCTCGTGGCCTTGGGTGACGACATCCGCTCCCTCGACCTCGACGTGGAGATGCCGGGGGTGGATCCTGCTGCGAAGGAGGACTACGGGCAGGCGGTGCGCTCCTACGACACCGCCAACCAGGCGCTGGAGCGCGCCCGCCGGCCGGAGGACATGGAGGAGGTCACGGCGTCGCTCGAGCAGGGCCGCTACGCGATGGCCTCGGCCAAGGCCCGGTTCGCGGGGAAAGAGCCGCCGGAGCGGCGGCCACCCTGCTTCTTCGACCCCCGTCACGGCCCCTCGGACCGCGACGTGGACTGGTCACCTGACGGCGGCCTGCCGCGGCCGGTGCCGGCCTGCGCGGCCGACGCCCTGCGCATCGAGGAGGGCCATGCCCCGGCGGCCCGCGAGGTCATGCTCGGCGGGCGGTCGACGCCTTACTGGAACGCTGGTCCGGCGTACGGACCGTGGGCCGGTGGCTTCTACGGCGGGATGGGTGGCGGACTCCTGCCCGGGCTGCTGATCGGCTCGGCGCTGGGTGGCGGGCTTGGCTACGGGTTCGGAGGGGGCTTCGGGGCCGACGAGGCGATGGGCGGTGACTTCGGCGGAGGCGACTTTGGTGGCGGGGACTTCGGCGGGGGAGACTTTGGCGGCGGGGACTTCGGCGGGGGAGACTTTGGCGGTGGCGGCGATTTCTGAGCGGCCGACCACGCCGGCCGGGAAGGTCAGGTAGAGGATGGCCGACCCGGTCTCCAACGTCATGACCGCCGAGGGTCTCGAGGCGCTCAAGGCCGAGGTCGAGGACCTCGAGACCAACAAGCGCGCGGAGATCGCCGCCCAGATCAAGACGGCGCGCGAGTGGGGCGACCTCAAGGAGAACGGCGAGTACCACGCCGCCAAGGAGGCACAGGGCCATCTCGAGACGCGTATCGCGATTCTGCGCCAGCGGCTGACCACAGCCACGGTCGTCGAGGTTACGCGCGGCGATGTCGCCGGCTTCGGCTCCACGGTCCAGGTCGACGACGAGCAGACGGGCAACCGGCTGACGTACAGGCTCGTGTCCTCCCGCGAGGCCTCACCCGCGGACGGGCTGCTGTCGGTCGAGGGCCCGATGGGAGCGGCCCTCCAGGGCCGGCGGGCCGGCGACGTCGCCGTGATCCAGACGCCCGGCGGGGAGAGGCGGATGAAGGTGGTCGCGGTCGAGTAGACGTCGAGCGGGGCCTAACTTCGCGGCCCTCGCGCTTAGGTGTCCATGGACCCCCTCGAGGAGCTCGCCGAGGCCCTCCGACACAGGCTGATAGAGCGCGCTCGCGACGGTTCGAGCCGGCCGGGCGGGCTCGAGGGCGCCGTCGGGGAGCTCGTGGATGAAGAAGCTGCCGCGCTGAGCGGCGAGGAACGGCGAGACCTCGCCGCCCGTGTCGTTCGTCTGGCCACCGGCCTCGGACCGCTCGAGCCGCTGCTACGGGATCGGACGGTCGACGAGGTGATGGTGAACGGGCCGCACTCGGTATGGGTCGAGCGCGCCGGGCGCATCGAGCGCGCCGACGCCTCGTTCGAGAGCGAGGCCGAGTTGATGCACACGATCGAGCGGGTGCTCGCCCCGCTCGGTCGGCGGGTCGATGAGGCCGCGCCGCTCTGCGACGCCCGTCTGGCCGACGGCTCGCGCGTGAACGTGGTGATCCCACCGCTTGCGCTTTCAGGGCCCTGCCTCACCATCCGCCGGTTCCGGCCCCAGGGCTTCTCGCTCGAGGACCTGGTGGGCGTCGGCACCCTCGTGGCTCCCCTGGCGGAGTTCCTGGCCCACTGCGTGGCCACACGCGCCTCCATTCTGGTGAGCGGCGGGACGGGCTCCGGGAAGACGACCACACTGGGCGCCCTGTCCGGCGCCATTCCCGAGGGCGAGCGCATCGTGACGATCGAGGACGCCGCCGAGCTGCGGCTGCGCCAGCGGCACGTCGTGCGCTTGGAGTCGCGGCCGGCCAACCTGGAAGGTAGGGGGGAGGTGACCATCCGCCAGCTCGTTCGCAATGCCCTGCGAATGAGGCCGGACCGCATCGTGGTGGGAGAGGTGCGCGGAGCGGAGGCGCTCGACATGCTCATGGCCCTGAACACCGGACACGAGGGGTCGCTGACAACCGTGCACGCCAACTCGCCCACCGATGCTCTGCGGCGCGTGGAGACGCTCGCCCTGATGGCCGGCGTCGGGCTGCCGCACGCGGCGATCCGCGAGCAGGTGGCGAGCGCCCTGGACCTCGTCGTGCACCAGGCGCGGTCCCCCGACGGGTCGCGCACCGTCGAGTCGGTGGCCGAGGTCGTGCGGGTGGCCGGCGGGGCGGGAACCCGCGAGCTGTACGGCCTGCGAGGTGGGCGTCCGTGGTGGCGCCCGCCGGTGGCAAGCGAGCTGGCCACGCGCCTCGAGCGTCCCCTCGAGCCGGCGATGAACGGCAGCGCGTGAGCGAAGCGCCCGCGCGGGCCCAAGATCCTTCCTCGACGATCCAGCGCGGGTGGCCGTGAGCGCCGCCACGCTGCTGGCCTTTGCCGGGGGCTCCCTCGCGGCCGTCGCCTGCGTGGACCTCGTCACGATCGCCGCGCCGGTTGCCCGCAACCGCGCGCCGGCCGTCGCCCGCGCGGCGACTGGACTCGTCGAGGTGGTCAGCCGCGCCGGCCGCGAAGGGCGGGAGCCGGGGGCCGCCGAGCGCCGGCGGCTGCTCCTGGTCGGCGCGCTGGCCGCTCTCGCGCTCGGGACCTTCGTCGCGGGACCCAGGGCCGGCGTTCTCCTCGCCGCCGGCGGACCGTTGATCGTGTCGCGAGCACTCCGCGCGCGGCGCGAGCGCTACCGCGCGGCGGTCGACGCCGGCGCGGCCGACATGGCGCTGGCGCTTGCCGACGCCCTCAGCGGCGGCCACTCGCTTCGCGGAGCGATCATCGAGGCCGCCGGCGGTCTCGACGGCCCACCGGGGCGTGAGCTCCGACGGGTGGCGGCCGAGCTTTCGCTCGGTGCCCGTACAGAGGACGCGCTCGACGCGATGCGCGGCCGCGTCGCATCCCACGGCATCGAGGCCATAGTGGCCGCCGCGCTCGTGCAACGCCGCGCGGGCGGCGACCTCGGAAGGCTGCTGCGCGACTGCGCCCGAGCGCTCGAGGATCAGGCACGACTCGACGGCGAGGTCCGCGCAGCCACCGCCCAGGCCCGCTTCACCGGCCTCATCGTCGTCCTGATGCCGGTGGGGGGCGCCCTGTTCGCGGAGCTCGCGAGCCCGGGATACCTCAGGGACATCAGCAGCTCCTTCCTCACCGCCTGGCTGGCGGGGATCGCGTTCGCGATGCAGCTCGCGGCCGCGGTGGCCATACGCCGGCTCGGGCGCGTGCGCGGGTGACGGCGACGCTTCCGCCTCTCCTCACGTTCGCTGCCGCGCTGCTGGCCGCCGCGGGCCTGCAGGCGATTCTGCCCGAGCGTCGGGCGGCCCCGCCCGGCCGGACGTCGCTTGGCACGCGCGTCGTCGGTCTGCTCGCGGCGGCGGGGCGGCGCGCGCGACCCCGTGGAGCCGGCGTGCCTCGGGACCTGCAGGGCCGAATCGCAGCCGCAGGTCTCGGGGGTCCGAGCTCCCTCGGCGCGCGCGAGCTCATGGGCGCGAAGGTGGTCGCGGCAATGGCGGTCGGCGCGGGATCGCTGCTCGTCGGCGCGGTGCTGCCGGGGCGGCTGGGAGTGGCGGCCGCGCTGAGCGGGCCAATCGTCGGCTTCCTGGCCCCCGATCTCTGGCTGCACCGGCGTGCGGCCGAGCGCTTCCGCGCGGTGCGCCGCCAGCTCCCGTCGACGCTCGATCTCCTGCGGGTGACCGTTGAGGCGGGGCTTCCGCTCTCGGACGCCCTGGGGGCCGTCGGCGAGCGCAGTCGCGGCCCGCTCGGAGCCGAGTGGCGGCGAGCCACGCGTGAGGTCGAGCTCGGCGTGCCCGTGGCCGAGGCGCTCGCGGCGATGTCGCGGCGGCTTCCGCTTCCCGAGGTTGTGGCACTGGTGGGCGCGCTGGAGCGCGCCGGCCGGCACGGATCGCCGCTCGCCGAGACGCTTGCCGCTCAGGCCCGCGACGCCCGCGTGGGGCGCCGCCGTCGAATCCAGGAGGAGGCGGCCCGCGCCGGTCCGAAGATCCAGCTCGTCGTGGCGCTGCTGCTCGTGCCCTCGGTCCTGCTGCTCATCGCCGCGGCGCTGGCGGCGGCGTTCCTGGACTCGGGTGGGGGCCTGCTGGTGGGCTGAGGTTGGAGCCCCCGCGGGCATGCTCGCCCCTGCACATATCTCCCACCGGCCCTGCATCTTTCGGTGCACGGCACGCACGAACCCGTGCATTCGGATCAACTGCAGCCACGCTTGCGCTTTTTGTGGGAACAGCTCCCACCACCGATATGGGCCCTATTCATGCTCTGTGGAGCCAGAACACCTCCTCAAGAGAAAGCGACTCTCGGACGTCACGCGACGAATTGGCAAATTCGCTGGCAAAGTGGGTGAAAGTGTCATAGGGTGGGCGAACGGTTCCAGGACCGGGGTGGCGGGGCTCCTCCCACCCAGCCACCTCGGTCTCGGATCCGTCCCGTCCATGAGAAGTCAGAGCGGAGACACCCTTGGCGTTTCGCGGTCAGTTCGAGCACTCCCTGGATGCGAAGAACCGCCTGAGCGTGCCGTCGCGCTTCCGCTCGTCGTTCGCCTCCGGTGTGGTTCTGGCCAAGGCTCTCGACCCCTGCGTCGCGGTGTGGACCCAGGCGGGCTTCGAGGCCTACACGGAGAGCTTTCTTCCGGACCTCAATCCTCTGAGCGAGAAGCGTCGCAGCCTCGAGCAGTTCTTCGGGAGCAACTCGTTCGACACCGAGCTCGACTCGGCCGGGCGGATCACCCTCAATTCCCTGCTGCTCGGTCACGCGGACATCGCCAAGGACACGGTGGTGTTGGGCGTGTTCGACCACCTCGAGATCTGGAACCGGGACGCGTGGCTCGCACGGCAGGACGCCCTGAGCACCGACATTGCCGGGATCGCCGAGAGCATCGGATCCTGAGCGCCTCGCCCTCGCCATGCTTCTGACCATGACCAGCTCACACGTACCGGTCCTCGCGGGCGAGTTGATCGAGCTGTTGGACCCCGCTGAGGGCCAGACGGCGATCGACTGCACCTTCGGCGGCGGTGGTCACGCACGCCTGATCGGGGAGCGGCTGGGCGCCCACGGCACGCTCATCTGTGTCGATCGTGATCCGGCCGCCGCCGAGCGCTACGAGGAGATCGCCGCCGAGGTGCCCTGCGACACCCGCTTCGTGCGCATGGACTTCGCCTCCGCGCTTGCGATGCTGGCCGACGAGGGCCTCCGGGCCGATCACGCCTACTTCGACCTCGGCGTGTCCTCGATGCAGATCGACACGCTCGAACGCGGCTTCTCCTACGCCTACGACGCACCGCTCGACATGCGCATGGACCCGGGCCAGGACCTCGACGCGCGCGAGGTGGTGAACGAGTGGGACGAACGCCGCCTGCAGCAGCTGTTCAGCTCCTACGGGGAGGAGCGCTACGCCCGGCGCATAGCCCAGGCGGTCGGCCGACGGCGGCAGGAGGCCTCCCTGGAGACGACGCAGGAACTGGTGGACACGATCAAGTCGGCGATTCCCGCCCCGGCGCGGTTCGCGGGCGGCCACCCCGCCAAGCGCGTCTTCCAGGCCATCCGGATTGCCGTGAACGAGGAGCTCGACTCCCTGGATCGCGCCCTACCACTGGCCTGGCAGGTGCTGAGGCCCGGCGGCCGCCTTGCCGCGATCTCGTTTCACTCCCTGGAGGATCGAACCGTCAAACGCTTCCTCGCCGGACTCGCCCGCGGTTGCGTATGCCCCCCGGAGCTGCCGGTGTGCGTGTGCGGGCACGAGCCCGAGGCCGAGCTCGTGACCGGCCGCGCCGTGGTACCCACACCCGGCGAGGCCGCCGACAACCCGCGTGCCCGCTCGGGCAAGTTGAGGGTCGCGGCCAAGCTCGCGACGAGCGACTGATGGCAGCCGCAGCCCCCGCCACCGCACCGGCCCGCCCGCGGCGCGCCCGGCCGGCGCCCCCGTCGGCGCCTCGGACGCGGCCCGCGCCACCGCCCGCGCGGCGGCGGCCCGCGGCACGGCGCGAGTCCGCAAGACGAGCTCCGCGCCCCCGCGGAGCGGCCTTCCTCGACCGGCTCCTGCGCGGACGCGCCTGGGTCTGGCTGATCGGGACGCTGCTCGCCGGGATCGTCTTCCTGAACGTCGCGCTCCTCGAGCTGAACGACGGCATCGCCCGCACGACCCGGGCGGCCACCGCGCTCGGGCACGAGAACGCGCGTCTGCGCCTGGAGGCCGCCCGGCTTGGCTCCAGCGAGCGGATTCAGCGCGCCGCCCGCGAGCAGGGCCTCGTCATGCCGGCGCCCGGTGATGTCCGTTACCTGACCCCTGGCCCCAGCGACGGGCGCCTGGCGGCGCGGCGGATCACCGAGCCCGCCCCGGCCACGCCGGTGGCCGCCGAGCCCGCCCCGATCGTGGATGAAGCCGCCGCGGGCGGGATCGTGCCCACGGCGCTCGCGGACGAGGCCGTCGCCCCCGAGGCAACGGGTGCACCGAGCGCGGACGCACCCGCAACCGGAAACGAGCAGGTCTCGCCATAAGAGGCTTTCTCGCCACCGGCGGCACGCCCCGGTCCCACCGCCGGGTGTGAGACAGCCTCTAAACCGAGCGCGCCTGATCGAGCGGCGCATCGGCCTTCTCTTCGCATTCTTCCTCGTGGCGCTGATCGTGGCCACGGGTCGCGCCACCTGGCTCGGCACCGTTCGTGCCGACGAGCTGCGGGAGCGGGCGGTGGCCCAGCAGGTCGAGGAGATCGAGGTGCCCGCGCGGCGCGGGGCCATCGTCGATCGTCACGGCGTGGAGCTGGCCGTGTCCGAGGACGCCGTGAGCGTGTTCGCCAACCCGAAGCAGATCGACCAGCCCGCGAGCGTGGCTGCCCGTGTTGCCCCCGTGGTCGAGCGCCCGGTAGACGAGGTGCTCGCCCTGCTGTCGGACCGCGAGCGCGGCTTCGTCTACCTCGGCCGCAAGCTCGACGCCGAGAAGGCGAAGGAGGTGGCGAACTTGAAGGTGGAGGGCCTCAGCAGCGTGGCCGAGCCGCGCCGCCGTTATCCGCACCGGTTCCTCGCCTCCCAGCTGATCGGGTCGGTGGGCACCGACAACTACGGACTCGCGGGCCTCGAGCAATCGCACGAGAAGGAGCTGAAGGGCAGCGGCGGACAGCGCCGGGTGGTCAAGGACGCGACCGGCCAGCCGGTGAGCATCGTCGAGCCCCGTCCTGCCTCGGCGGGAACCGACCTGAGGTTGACGATCGACTCCGCGCTACAGGAGCGCACCGAGGAGGTGCTCGCCGGTGTCGGCCGCGCCTACCAGCCGCGCGGCGCGACCGCCCTGGCCCTCGACCCGCGCAACGGCGAGATTCTCGCGCTGGCCAACTGGCCGCGGGTGGACGCCAATGACCTCGGCGGCGCGCCTGCCTACGCCCGGCAGAACCGCGGCGTCAGCGCAAGCTACGAGCCGGGGTCGACCTTCAAGGCCTTCACGGTGGCGGGCGCCCTCGAAGAGGGGGTCATCCGCCAAGACTCGGTCTTCGACCTCCCCCCCGAGATCAAGGTCGCCGACCGCACGATCGGCGAGGCGCACGATCGCGGCCCCGTGAGCCTCACGGTGTCAGAGATCCTCGCGCAGTCCTCGAACGTCGGATCCGTGATGATCGGGCTCGAGCTCGGCGTCGAGCGGTTCGACCGCTGGGTGCACCGTTTCGGATTTGGCTCGCCCACCGGCGTGAACGTACCGGGCGAGGCGAGTGGCATCGTGCCCACGCCGGACGACTACTCGGGGTCGTCGCTCGGCAACCTGCCGATCGGGCAGGGGCTGGCTGTGACCCCGATCCAGATGGCGGCCGGCTACTCGGCCATCGCCAACGGCGGAGTGCTCAATCCACCCCACCTGGTGGCCGGCGAGAGCAGGCCCGCCCGGCGGGTGCTATCGGAGTCCACCGCAAAGCAGGTGTCGACGATGCTCGAGGGGGTGCTCGGCCCGGGAGGCACGGCCACCGAAGCGTCGGTGCCGGGCTACGAGTTGGCCGGCAAGACGGGCACCGCTCAGAAGGCCGACGAGTTCGGGGGCTACTCCAAGACCAAGTACTTCGCCTCCTTCATCGGGTTCGCACCCGCGAACAACCCGCGGCTGCTCGTGGCCGTGATGGTCGACGAGCCGCAGGGCTCCATCTACGGCGCTGAGGTGGCGGCCCCGGCCTTCGAGAAGATCGTCTCCTTCGCCCTGCCCTACCTGAAGATCCCCCCCGACTGAGCGCGAGCGGGGCGCCGGTGGGGGCGCCGGTAGCGCCGGTAGACTCGCGTCCTTCGGTGCGGCTTCACGAGCTCATGGGGGGCGATGCCCCCCACATCGAGATCTTGAGCCTCGCCTACTCCAGTGGGCAGGTGCAGCCGGGCTCGCTCTTCTTCTGCGTTCCCGGCTTCCGCGCCGACGGGCACGACTTCGCCCCGGATGCGGTGGAGAGGGGGGCGGCGGCGCTCGTGTGCGAGCGACCGCTCGATCTCGGAGTGCCGGAGGTGGTGGTGGCCGACGTGCGTGCGGCGATGGGCCCGGCGGCAGCGCGCTTCTACGGCAAGCCCACCGAGGAGCTGCGCGTGATCGGCGTGACCGGCACCAACGGCAAGACCACCACGGCCTTCCTCACGCGCGCCCTGCTCGAGGGCGGCGGCCTGCGCACGGGCCTGCTCGGCACGGTCAAGTCGGTGGTCGGCGGCCACGATGAGCCGGTCGAGCGCACCACGCCGGAGGCCATCGACCTCCAATACACCTTCCAGCGCATGCTCGCCGCCGGGGACCAGGCGTGTGTCATGGAGGTCTCCTCACACGCCCTCCAGTTGCGCCGCACCGACGGAATTCGCTTTCGCTGCGGAGTCTTCACCAACCTCACCCAGGATCACCTCGACTTCCACCCGACCATGGAGGACTACTTCTTCGCCAAGCGACGGCTGTTCGCGGTGGCCGAGGCCGCGGTGCTGAACGTGGGCGACCCCTACGGGAGGCGCCTCGCGGACGCCCTCGAGGCACCGATCACCTACGCGATCGAGGCCGAGGCCGACTACCGGGCGACGAACGTACGCTTCGACCCGCGCGGCTCGTCCTTCACCTGCCACACGCCGGATGGCGAGCTCGAGCTCTCGCTGGCGCTGCCGGGGCCGTTCAACGTGCAGAACGCGCTCGCGGCCGTCGCCTGTGCCCGGCTCCTGGACGTCCCACTCGACACCATCCCGGCCGCGCTCGCGGGCGCTGCGCGCGTGCCCGGTCGCTTCGAGCCCGTCGACGAGGGTCAGGATTTCGCGGTGATCGTCGACTACGCCCACACCCCCGACTCACTCGAGAACGTGCTGCGGGCAGCGCGGGAGACGGCACGCGGGCGGCTGATCGTGGTGTTCGGCGCCGGCGGCGACCGGGACCGTGGCAAGCGGCCTCAGATGGGGCGGGTGGCGTTGGCGCTCGCCGACCGGGTGATCGTGACCTCCGACAACCCGCGCTCGGAGCGACCGGAGTTGATCGTCGACGAGATCCTGCTCGGGGCAGGCCCTGGAGCCGAGCGGGAGCTCGACCGGCGGCGGGCCATCGAGAGTGCGATCGCGGACGCGACCGCCGGCGACGTCGTGGTGATCGCCGGGAAGGGGCACGAGCAGGGGCAGGAGTTCGAGGGCGGGCGCAAGGAGCAGTTCGACGACGTGACCGTCGCGCGCGAGAGCCTCGGTGCGTTGCGAAGCGCGGGCGGCGCGGCCCGATGATCGACCGGCCGGCAGCATGGGTGGCCGACGCGGCCGGGGGGCGCCTGCTCGCGGGCGATCCGACGGCTCCGGGTCCAAGGCGCGCGGTCGTGGACTCGCGGATCGCGGGCGAGGGAGACCTGTTCATCGGCCTCCCGGGGGAGCGCACCGACGGCGGCCGCTTTGCGAGTGCAGCACTTGAGCGGGGCGCGTGGGGTGTGCTGGTCGAGTCGGCGACGGGCGACGCGCTGGTGGCCGATGCGGCCACGGGTCTCGCCGCGAGCGGCGCACCGCCCGACGGCCCGCTCGTGATCACGACCGCCGAGCCCGCCGCCGGTCTCGCGCGGCTGGCCCGTGAATGGCGCCGGGTGCTCGGCTGCCGCACGGTGGGGGTCACGGGGTCCACCGGCAAGACCTCGACCAAGGACATCCTGGCTGCGCTCCTCCGCCCGGCGCTGCCCACCCACGCCAACCGCGAGAACCTCAACACCGAGATCGGGCTGCCCCTGTCGATCCTCGAGGCCGAACGTGGCATCGAGGCCATGGTGCTGGAGATGGCGATGCGCGGAGCGGGGCAGATCGCCGAGCTCGCGGCGATCGCCGAGCCCGAGGTGGGCGTGGTGGTGAACGTCGGGCCGGTGCACCTCGAGCTGCTCGGCACGATCGAGCGGGTGGCGGCTGCCAAGGCAGAGCTGATCCGGGACCTCCCGCCGGGCGCTGCCTGCGTCGTGCCGGCCGGAGAACCGCTGCTGGCCGGGCACCTGCGCGACGACCTCGACACGATCGCCTTTGGGCCCGGCGGCGACGTGACCCTCACCGCCTTCGACGGCCGCCGCGCGCGGATCGACTGCCGGGGGGCGCCCGTGGTGCTCGAGCTGTCCTACGCGCAGCCTCACAACGTGCTCAACACGCTGGCCGCCGTGGCCGCCGCATCCGCCCTGGGAGTGACTCCGGCGGGTCGAGTGGAGCCGCGCTTCTCCCGCCTGCGCGGCGAGGTCGTGGAGCTGCCCGGAGAGGTGACCGTTATCAACGACTGCTACAACGCCAACCCGATGTCGATGCGGGCGGCCCTCGAAGACCTCGCGGCCGCCCCCGTTCCGCGCCGCCTCGCGATCCTCGGGGCGATGGCCGAGCTCGGCCCGGACAGCGAGCGCTACCACCGCGAGGTTGGGTCCCGGGCGGCCGAGCTCGAGATCGACGCGCTAATCACCGTGGGCGAGTCGGCCCTCGCCTACCGCGACGGCTTCGACGGCGAGACCCACGCAGTGGCCACGCCCGAGGAGGCCGGCGCGCTGCTCGAGGAAATCGCCCGCCCCGGGGACCGAGTGCTGATCAAGGGCTCACGCTCAGCGGGGCTGGAGCGCGTTCTCGGAGAAGAGCCCGAACGCTTGCTGGGGGAACCGAAGTGACGGCGCGCCAGGCTTCGAAAACCGAGGCAGGCAAGGACGCAGGACTGAAGCCGTGTGTCAATACGGCGAAGTCCGAGGACGCCGCATGCCGAAGGTTTGCGGGAGCCTGAATGCTGGGAGAGATCCTGATAGCGGGAATGACGAGCCTGCTCATGTGCATGTTCCTCGGACCCAAGTTCGTCAGCTTCCTCCGCTCGCGCGAGTTTGGCCAGCGGATCCGAGAGGAGGGGCCGGAGGGACACCAGAGCAAGGCGGGCACGCCCACGATGGGTGGTCTGCTCCTGTTCCTCTCGGTCGGCGTGCCCTTCCTCATCCTCGGCAGCTACGACGCCGCGAGCCTCGCGGTTTTCGGCACGGCCCTGGCGAGTGCGGCGCTCGGCTTCGCCGACGACTGGACGAAGATCTCCAAGAAGCGCTCGCTCGGGGTGTCGGCGCGCCACAAGCTCCTGGCCCAAGCACTGATCGCCGCGGGACTGTGGCTCGCCACGCGTCAGGTCGGCCTCGAGCCGACGCTCCAGTTCCGCATCTTCGACCTGTCGGTGGACCTCGGCGTGTTCTACCCGGTGCTGATCTTCCTGGTGCTCGCGGGAACCACCAACGGCGTGAACCTCACCGACGGTCTGGACGGCCTGGCCGCAGGCTGCGCCGCGATCGTGCTGTTCGCCTACACGGCGATGACCTTCATCACGAGCGGGCAGGAGGACCTGGCGCTGCTCTGCTCGTGCCTCGTGGGCGCGTGCGTCGGCTTCCTGTGGTTCAACTCGTTCCCGGCCGGCATCTTCATGGGCGATACGGGCTCACTCGGGCTCGGCGGGGCGATAGCCGCCCTCGCGGTGATGACCAAGACCGAGATGCTGCTCGTGATCATCGGCGGCATCTTCGTGATCGAGGCGCTGTCGGTGCTGATCCAGGTCTTCGCATTTCAGCGCTTCCGCAAGCGGGTCTTCCTGATGGCTCCCGTGCACCACCACTTCGAGCTGCTGGCCTGGTCGGAGACGAAGATCATCCTGCGCTTCTGGATCGTCGCCGCCATCTGCTCGGCGATCGGCTTCACGCTGTATCAGCAGTCGCTGGCATGAGCGGTCGGCCCGCCGCCGGCACGGGAGGCCCGTGAAGCAGCGGCCGAGGCTGCCGCCGGGGCCCTACCTGGTCGTCGGGCTGGCTCGCTCCGGGATCGCGGCGGCACGCATGCTGGCCGCGCGGGGACGCGTCGTGGGCGTCGACTCGGGGACCCCGACCCTGGAATCGATCGACGGCGTCGAGCTGCACGTGGGCACGGACGGCCTCGAGCATCTGGACGGCATCGCCACCGTCGTGAAGAGCCCCGGCGTACCCGCTGGGGCCCCGGTGATCGCCGCGGCCCGGGAGCGCGGGCTGTCGGTGGTCGGAGAGCTCGAGCTGGCGTGGCGTTTGCTGCCCAACCGATTCGTGGCGGTGACCGGCACCAACGGGAAGACCACCACCGTCGAGCTCCTCGGCGAGATCCTGCGGGCCGCCGGCGAACCGGTCGTCGTGGCCGGGAACGTGGGCACTCCGCTGGCCTCGCTCGTCGACCAGCTCGACCCGGCCACCACGGTTGTGTGCGAGGTCTCGAGCTTCCAGCTTGAGGACGGCCTGCTGTTTGCCCCCGAGGTGGCCGTGCTGTTGAACCTCGAACCCGACCATCTCGACCGGCACGGCACCTTCGAGGCCTACCGCGACGCCAAGCTGCGCATCTTCGCCCACCAGACGGGCGACGACTGGGCGGTGGTGCCGGCGGGTTTCGAGCCAGTTGGCAGGGCCCGCGTGCGGACCTTCGGCGGATCGGACGAGGCCTCCGATGGGGGCGCGGTGCGAGCGGGGGGTGCAGAGATCGCCGTGTCGGAGATCCGCCTGCGCGGCGAGCACAACGTCGCCAACGCTCGGGCCGCCGCCGAGGCGGCGCTTGCCCTCGGCATCGACGGACACCACGTCGTCTCGGCGCTTCGCACCTTCGCGGGGGTTCCGAACCGCCTGGAGGAGGTCGCGTCGCGGAGCGGCGTGCTGTACGTGAACGACTCAAAGGCCACCAATACCGCCGCCGCGGCGGTCGGGATCGAGGCCTTCGGGGGCGGCGTGCACGCGATCCTCGGTGGCTCGCTGAAGGGCGGGGATTTCAACGCGCTTCGCGAGCCGGTGCGTAGCCGCTGCCGAGCGGGCTATCTGATAGGCGAGGCCGGTGATCGGCTGGCACGCGACCTCGAGGGCACGGTGCCCCTGCACCGGTGCGGAGATCTCGCCCGCGCGCTGGCCGCAGCGGCTGGGGCTGCCACTGCCGGCGACGTGGTGCTGCTGTCCCCGGCCTGCGCGAGCTACGACCATTACACCGACTACGAGGAACGCGGCCGCCACTTCCGCGAGCTGGTTCAAGCCCTGCCCCGAACGGGAGATTCGGCATGATCGGCGCCCGCGGCGTCGAAAGGAGCCCGGATGGCTCCGGCGCCCCCAAAGCCCCCAAGGCCAGGAGCCGCGCCGCCGCGCTCCAAGCTGCCGCTCGAGCACTCGATCCTCTACACCGCCACCCTGTGCCTGCTGGCCGGCGGGGCGGTGATGGTGTACTCGGCAAGCTCAGCCGAATCGCTCCTGAACGGCTCCGGGGACCCGTCGTACTACCTCAAGCGCTACCTGGTCTTCGGAGCGCTCGGATTGGTGCTCCTGCACGTCCTCTCCCGCCGGGGGCTCGGGTTCGTGAGAAACGCGGCCCCGTTGCTGTTGCTCGTCGCCTTCGCGCTCACCCTCGCGGTGATGGTGCCCGGCGTGGGGGTGAGGATCAACGGCGCGACTCGCTGGCTGGCGGTCGGGCCGCTCCAGTTCCAGCCCTCGGAGCTCCTGAAGATCGCGCTCGTGCTCTACGCCGCCGGGCTCCTCGCCGCGAAGCCGGCCAGCGTGAGAAGCCTCGCCGGGCTGTTCAAGCCGCTGTTGCTGGTGGTGGGAGCCGCCTGTCTGCTCCTCATGCTGCAGCCGGATCTGGGCACCGCAATCGTCATCTGCATGGCCATGGGCGCACTGCTGCTGGCCGCCGGGACGCCGATGCGCATGCTCGCACTGATCGGCGGGACGCTCTCCGCGCTGACCCTGCTCATGATCCTCGTGGAGCCCTACCGCCGCGAGCGGCTGACCGCCTTCATCGACCCGTGGTCGGATGCCGGCGACACGGGCTTCCAGGTCGTGCAGTCGATGATCGCCATCGGCTCGGGTGGCCTCTTCGGGGTCGGCCTCGGCGAGTCGGTGCAGAAGATCTTCTACCTGCCCGAGGCGCACACCGACATGATCCTGGCGATCATCGGCGAGGAGCTCGGCCTCATGGGTATTGCCGGGGTCGTGGCGCTCTACGGGATGATCGCCTACGCCGGGCTGCGCACGGCCAAGCTTGCAAGCGATCCCTACCACAAGCTGCTGGCCGCCGGGATAACGTCGCTGATCGTCTGCCAGGCGGCGCTCAACCTGTTCGCGGTCATGGGGCTCGCACCGCTCACCGGCGTGCCGCTGCCCTTCCTCTCGTTCGGCAACTCGAATTTGATCGTGTTCATGGGCGGCATGGGCCTTCTGCTGAACGTGGCGGCTCGTGGGGGCCGCGCCGCCGCCCGTCGCCCGGCTCCACTGCGCTCGGTGGGAGGGAGGGATAGTGCCGCGCGTGGCGATCGCCGCGGGTGGGACGGCCGGGCACGTGGTGCCGGCGCTGGCCATCGCCGACGAGCTGCGGGATAGGGGTGCGCAGGTGGAGTTCCTGGGGGGCGAGCGGGCCGAGGCCGAGCTCGTGCCCGCCGCCGGGTACCGCCTGCACCCCCTCCGGGTGGCGGGACTGTCCCGCACCGACCCGGTGGCCGCCGCGCGTGCTCTCGGGCTGGCGCTGCGCGCCACCGGCGCCGCCCGCCGCGTGCTGAGATCGATGCGGGCCGACGCGGTGATCGGTGGGGGCGGCTACGTGGCTGGACCGGTCGGGCTCGCGGCCCGAACGCTGCGGCTCCCGCTCTTCCTCTGCGAGGCTGACAGCCATCTCGGGGTGACCAACCGCCTGCTCGCGCCCGCGGCGCGGCGCGTCTTCCTCGCCTTCCCGCTCGCGGGACGCACCGGTACGCGCTATAGGGTCACCGGGCGGCCCGTGCCACGCGGCACGGGCTCGACCGACCGGAGGCGGGCGCGGACGCGCTTCGGCCTCCACGAGGGCCCGTGCCTCCTTGTCTTCGGTGGCTCGCTCGGTGCCCGCTCACTGAGCACCGCAGCCGTCGAGGCCTTCGGGCGTGAGGCGCCGTGCCAGGTCCTGCACGTCTGCGGCCGGCGCGACTATGCCGGGCTGCGTGCGCGCCTGACCGAGCTGGGCGATCCTCCGCACTACCACCTCGAGGAGTACGTGATGCCCTTCGCCGACGCGCTGGCCGCCGCCGACCTGGCCGCCGCCCGCGCGGGTGGCTCGGTGTTCGAGCTCGCCGCGGCGGGCCTACCGTCGTTGCTCGTGCCCTACCCACATGCGACCGCGGACCATCAGAGCTCCAACGCCCGCTGGATGGCCGAGGCCGGAGCGGCCGTGGTGGTCCCAGATGCCGATCTCGATAGCGCCCGGCTCGCGAGCGAGATCGCGATTCTGGTGGCGGAGCCGGACCGTATCGAGCGCATGCGCGTTGCCGCCCGCGCCCTGGCGCGCCCGCAGGCCGCTTCCGAGATCGCCGCCGAAGTCCTGAGCGTGCTCGATGACACCCGGGAGTAGAACGCCAGCGTGTCGGGGATGAAGCAGAGCCATGAGTGTTCCGACCACTGTTCACATGCGGGCGCGGTCCGAGAAGGCACGGGCATGACCACCGAGGTCTCGCTGGAGCTGCCCTCGGAACCGGGCGCGGCCGCCGCGGCACGCCAGGCTCTCGTGCCGCTGGCGAACAAGCTCGACGCCCTACTGTTCGACGACGTCCGGCTGCTCGTCAGCGAGCTCGTGACCAACAGCGTGCGGCACACCAACTCGCTGCCCGATGCGGTGGTGCGTCTCGAGATCTCGCTCTCGGCCACGCTGGTGCGGATCGACGTGAGAGACGCCGGCCCGGGATTCACGCCCAAGGAACGGACCCCCGGTCAGGACCAGGCCTCCGGGTGGGGAATCTTCCTGGTCGACCGGCTTTCCGAGCGCTGGGGCGTGATGCGCAACGGCGGCGCCCACGTGTGGTGCGAGCTGCGCCGCGACGCCGCCCGCGCGGCTTGAGCGTCTGAGCGCGGCAGCCGGCGTCCCGCGACGCCGGCCACCCACACCCGGATCCGCTACTCGGTGGAGCTCTCGCTGGCGCCCTTGCGCGCCGCCACGGCCTGGTCGAGCTGACGGTTCACGTGGTCCCAGTCGAGGTTGCGGAAGAAGGCCTCGAGGTACTCCTTCCGACCGTCGGGCGTCGCGCCGAAGTCACGCGCGTAGGCGTGCTCGTACACGTCGATCGCCAGCACCGGCACCATGTTGTAGACCGCCCACAGGTTCTGGGTGTCCATGATGTAGTTGAACAGCGAGCCGTCGTTCAGGTCGTAGCCGACCATCACCCAGCCCCGAGCCGAGCTCGCCGCCTTGCGCACGGCCTGCTGCCACATGTCGAGCCCGCCCGGGTACTCGCTCTCGACCTGCTCGGCGAAGTGCCCGCTGGGATCGCCGCCCTCGCCGCCCAGGTGGCCGAAGTACAGGTCGTGATTCTTGAAGCCGAGCAGGGCGAAGGTGTAGTCGACCGAGACCGCGCGCAGGTCGGAGTAGACCTGGTTGCCCTCGATCTGGCCGTAGTCGAAGTCCTTGAGCTTGCCGCGCAGCTCGTTCGTCTTCTTCACGTAGCCCTGATAGAGCTTGTAGTGGTCCTCCATCGTCTGCTTCGAAATGCCGTCCAGGTCCTTCTCCATCGAGGGGAACTGACGGGCAACGATCTCATCCCAGGGCATGGGGCTCCTTGTTGTCGAGTGCGGGGGGGCGCCGACCGGCTCAGTTGGCCGCGTGGCGCCCTGCTTTCCTGCCCCTGGTCCGGAGAGGGCAAACGTGGCGAGCCGCCGATAAGGTCCGCGCGCATGAACGAGGCTCCCTGGGCTGGGCGAAGGCTGCACTTCGTCGGCATCGGAGGGGCCGGGATGAGCGGCCTGGCGCTGGTGGCGCTCGCCCTCGGCGCGGAGGTCACCGGTAGCGACCGAGCCGACTCGGCCTACACGGCGCGTCTGCGCGAGGCCGGCATCGAGCCGGCGATCGGGCACGCGCCGGGCAACGTGCCGGGTGGCGCCGAGATCGTGGTCTCGACCGCGATAGCGCAGGACAACGCCGAGCTTGTGGCGGCGCGTTCCGCGGGCCTGACGATGATCCACCGCGGCGCGCTGCTCGGCGAGGTCTCGCGGCTGCGGCCGTGCATCGCCGTGGCGGGCACCCACGGCAAGACGACGACGGCCAGCATGGCGGCGCACATTCTCGTGCGCTGCGGGCGCGATCCCGGCTACCTGATAGGCGGCGAGCTGCGCACCACCGGTATCAACGCCGCATGGGGTGCCGGCGAGTGGATCGTGATCGAGGCCGACGAATCGGACCGCTCCTTCCTCGAGCTCGCCCCCGACGTCGCGGTGATCACCAACGTCGAGCTCGACCACCACTCGACCTACCGATCGCTGCGCGACCTCGAGCACGCCTTTCACGACTTCGCGGCCGGGGCGCGGGTGCGGCTGGCGGCCGAGGGCCTGGACGGGATTCTCCCGGGCCCGGTCGCCACCTTCGGCATCGAGGAGGGGCAGCTGCGGGCCGAGCGGGTCGTGCCCGCGAGCTTTGGCTCCAGCTTCCGGATCGATGACACCGAGGTGCGGCTCGGGGTCCCCGGCCGCCACAACGTGCTGAACGCACTCGCGGCTATCGGCGCCTGCCGCCGGGCCGGGCTGCCGCTCGAGGAGGCCGCGGCCGCGCTCGCCGACTTCGAGGGGGCCGGCCGGCGCTTCGAGCCGCGCGGCACCACGGCCACGGGCGCGCGCGTCTTCGACGACTACGCCCACCACCCGACCGAGGTGCGGGCCACCCTCGAGGCCGCGCGCGGGCTGGGCGCTCGCCGGGTCGTCGCGTGCTTCCAGCCACACCTCTACTCACGCACGCGCCGCCTGGCGCGGGAATTCGGACGCGCGTTGGCCCTCGCCGACCTCGTGGTGGTCCTCGACGTGTACCCGGCCCGGGAGCCGGCCGAGGACTTCCCCGGGGTGTCCGGCTGGCTCGTGGCGCGTGCTGCTGCCGACGCGGCCGGGGGCCGGCCCGTCTACTGGCTCCCGGGGATGGAGGACGCTCAGCGCGTTCTGGCTGCCGAACTAGGCGATGGGGACGTCTTCCTGACCCTCGGGGCCGGCGACGTCGACCGCCTGGCCGCTGCGCTCGTGGCCGGTGCGCCGCCGGTGCGGCAATGAGCCCGTCCACTGCGCTCGAGCCGCCCGAAGGGGTCGAGCACGACTACCCCCTGTCGGGGCTCACCACCATCCGCACCGGCGGCCCCGCTGACTACTTTGCCCGCGCGGGCTCCTTCGAACGGCTGTCAGAGCTGCTCAGCTGGGCACGCGCTTCGGGGTTGGAGGTAGGAGTGGTGGGCTCGGGGTCGAACCTGCTGGTAGCCGATGACGGGTTCAGGGGCCTCGCGATGAAGCTGGACGCAGACCTCGCGATGATCGAGGCTGATGGCCCTCGCCTGCTCTGCGGCGGCGGCGCACGCCTGCCCCAGGTGGCGGCTCGCGCGGCGCGCCTCGGGCTGAGCGGCATCGAATTCGGCGTGAACATCCCCGGCACCGTGGGCGGCGCGGTGCGGATGAACGCGAACGCCTACGGTGGCGAGCTGTCGAGCGCACTCGAATGGGTCGACGTCGCCACGCCCGACGGAGTGGCCCGCCGGCGCCCGGCCGACCTCGGTTTCTCCTACCGGCGTTCCAATCTCGGCCCGCGGGAGGTGGTGGCCCGCGCGTGCTTCGCGCTGTCGGAGGCCGACGTCGACGACGTCAAGGGGACGCTTGCCTCGATGCGCGAGCGCCGGCGGGCCGCTCAGCCCTCAGGCATCAAGACCTTCGGCTCGACCTTCAAGAACCCGGAGGCCTCGGCCGCGGGGGGCCGCTCGGCCGGGCAACTGCTCGATGCCGCCGGCTGCCGCGGGCTCGCGGTCGGAGGCGCGCGCTTTTCTGAGAAGCACGCCAACTTCGTCGAGAACACTGGCGCCGCCTCGACGGCCGACGTGCTGGCGCTGATGACCGAGGGGCGTCAGCGGGTGCGCGAGGCATTCGGCGTGGACCTGGAGGCCGAGGTGCAGGTCCTCGGCTCGGTTACGAATGACACCAAGGATCAATCCTGAGGGCGGCCACCCCGCGCGCGGTCGGCAGCGCACCGCGCTGGCTCATGGCGCTCCCTCGCGTCGCCGGCCGCCTGCTTCGCATCGTGGGGCGCGTCCCAACTCGGGCTCGGCGGCCGCTCGTGGCCCTGATCCTGTGCGGGGCCCTCCTCTGCACAGCGCTCCTGTGGTTTCGGGACTCGCGCTTCGCTCGAGTGGAGGACGCGTCCGTGACCGGCCTCACCACACCCGATGCTCCCCGCCTGCGGGCCGCCCTGATCGACGCCGCCCGCGACATGAGCACCCTCCACGTGCGGGTCGGGGAGCTCGAACGGGCGGCATCACCCTTCCCGGTCGTGAAGTCCGTCGAGGCCGAGGCCAACTTCCCACATGAGCTGCGCATCCGGGTAATCGAGCACCGCCCGGTAGCGGCGCTGGTGCCGGCTGCGGGGGGCCGCCGGCTGCTGCTCGCGGCGGACGGTACGGCCCTCCGGGGTCTCGAGGTCGAGCATCCCCTGCCGGTTCTCACCGCCGGCGGCCTGCCCGCCGGCGACCGGGTGAGTGACCGCAAGACGATGCGCGCCCTTCGCGTCGTGGCCGCCGCTCCTCCAGGGTTGGACCGGCGGGTACTCACCGTCGCGGAGGACCCCCGCCGGGGCGTTGTGGCGCGGCTGCGACAGGGCCCGGAGGTGGTGTTCGGTGGCCTGGGTGGGCTTCGTGCGAAGTGGGAGTCCGCCGCGCTCGTGCTTGCCGATTCGGCGTCCGCGGGGGCCGCCTACGTGGACGTCAGGCTGCCCGATCGCCCGGTCGCGGGGGGGCCCGGTCCTGCGGTCGACTCGTCTGCTGAGGCGCCCCGGACAGGCGCCCCGACCACCCCCGAGCAGGCCCTTCCGTCGCCCGCCCAAAAGACTCAACCATGACTCCAGAGTCGGACGAACTCAGACCCTCAAGTCTAGCCTGAAGGTTTGCAGGAACTCGTGCTTGGCGTTGTCTTCGCTACGAAAAGGCCCTAGAGTGCGGCTTTTGCAGGTGTGACAACGCTCGATCAATGGTCGAGTTTCGGCCTTAAGCGGTCGACGCAAGACCAGAACCGAACAAACCGAGATCCCGAGGCAAGGACCAAGACCATGGAAACGGGCAGCTATCTGGCCGTCATAAAGGTCGTCGGCGTGGGCGGCGGCGGCACCAACGCGGTGAACCGCATGGTCGACGCCGGCCTCAAGGGCGTCGAGTTCATAGCCGTGAACACCGACGCTCAGGCGCTTGCGATGTGCGACGCCGACATCAAGCTTCAGCTCGGCAGCCAGCTCACGCGAGGCCTCGGCGCGGGCGCCAATCCCGAAGTGGGCTACGGCGCCGCGAACGAAAGCCGGGACGAGATCAAGGAGTCGCTCAAGGGCGCGGACATGGTGTTCGTCACGGCGGGCGAGGGCGGCGGCACCGGCACCGGGGCCGCCCCCGTGATCGCCGAGGTGGCCAAGCACGAGATCGGCGCCCTGACCGTGGGCGTGGTCACCCGGCCGTTCGACTTCGAGGGCAGTCAGCGCGGCCGCCAGGCCTCCGACGGCATCGACCGCCTGCGTGAGCAGGTCGACACCCTCATCGTCATCCCCAACGAGCGTCTGCTCTCGATCGTCGAGCGGCGCACCAGCATCCTCGACGCCTTCCGTGAGGCCGACAACGTGCTGCGCCAGGGCGTGCAGGGCATCACCGACCTGATCACGATTCCGGGCCTGATCAACCTCGACTTCGCGGACGTGCGCACGATCATGCACGAGGCCGGATCGGCCCTGATGGGGATCGGCCAGGCGAGCGGCGAGAACCGGGCCGCCGAGGCAGCCCGCGGCGCGGTTTCGAGCCCGCTGCTCGAGCAGTCGGTCGAGGGGGCCACGGGGATCCTGCTGAACATCACCGGGGGCAGCGACCTCGGCCTGTTCGAGGTCAACGAGGCCGCCGAGATCATCCAGAGCGCCTCCGACATGAACTCGAACATCATCTTCGGCGCGGTCATAGACGAGGGCCTCGCCGACGAGATCAGGGTCACCGTCATCGCCACGGGCTTCGACAAGAACGGCGGAGGCGGACCGACGCCGATCTTCACCACCGAGCCCCGGCCGCCGCGCGACACGAGCGAGCGCCGTGGTCGCGACGTCGTGATGGACGACCGGCAGCGCTCGTCGCTCTCCATTGACGACGACGACAT
>JAABUN010001755.1_pt1 | contig 44382 bp, 42 predicted proteins | sample 5559311 | NCBI WGS metagenome assembly JAABUN01 (sample SAMN10711877, study PRJNA513370) | rock metagenome | isolation source: Antarctica rocks | place: Antarctica: Victoria Land, Siegfried Peak sud
CAACGAGCAACCCGCTACGATCTGATCCAAAGGTTCCAGGTCGGGCGGTGACGCCTAAACCTTGCTCATGAATCGAATTAAGAACTAACGGGATGCTGTCCGGCGGATAGGGTCCACCTCTGGTTTCGCATCACCGTGGAACACGTGGTCCGCTCGCTTACAACCTCGAGTGCTAGGGGATAGCAGGCAAGAAAGTAGAAACTGGAGGTATGACAAGTACACCCCGGTTTCAAGGGCAGTCTACGCTAGGCGATCTGTTCACGGTGGTCTATGTGATGGTCGACGACTACCTCAAAAGCTCAGTCGAAGTCGGTCGGTTTAGCTTGCCTAGAGCCGGGAATCAAAAAGGTAGCTACGCCGAGTTGATGACGATTGCCTTGGTCGGCGAGCTCAGAAGTCAGCACCATGTCGGCGACTGGTTTGACCTGATCAAAGTCGAGTACCGGGGTTTGTTTCCAGAGTTGCCGCACCGGACGCGCTACTACCGGATTCTCAAAAGCCTGGAACGCATCTTTGCCGACTTCGCCCTGAGGTTTTCCGGGGGCGACAACCTGTACGTCATCGACTCGAAACCCTTACCTATCGTCTTGGACAAAACGGCACCTCCCGGGCCTGTCCGCTGCAAAGGCGTCAGCTGGAAACGCCCCCGGGCAATGAGCGAAGCGACCTCAGGCCGGGGTAGTTTGGGACCGTTTTACGGCTTCAAGCTCCACGCCGTCACCGACCAACAAGGACCGATCTGCCGCTTCGCTGTCGCCCCAGCTCACGAGCATGACGTTACCGTCGCGCGTCTGCTCCTGGCTGATACCCCTGTTCTAGTCATCGGTGACAAAGGTTACCTGGGCTCGAGCGTCTATGCTCAGCCCAAAGACAACGCCCGCCATCCTAAAGTTTGGACCTCGGCCTTGGCTTGGTTGCCTAAGTCCATCGAGTCGGTCTTCTCGTCGTTGTTGCGTTCCAGACACATCTTGGCGGGTCAGCTCAACTCCTTCTCGTCAATTCGGGCAAGCGTTTGTCGCAAGATCGCGGCGCATAACCTCGCTTGGTTCTTGACCCACTAAGCTGCTCACCCCCTAGCACTCGAGGTGAGAAGTGTGGCGCATCGTCAAGGAAACCTATCGCAACCGGCGCAAGCGGTTCTCGCTGCGCTACAAGCTCATTGCCGGTCTGATCAATGCCCATCTTGAACTGTGACTTATGCAAGAGGTCTATTTGGCAGGTGTCATCCGGTCTGCACTGCGCTCAGCCTAAAAAGCGTAGCCTGCCACGACCCTTTGGGGATAGTATCTGTGGCAAGCTGGTGCAGTAGGTACTAGGATTGCCAGTTGCCACTCCCACGACCAAAGCGCGTTTATGGTGAATATTTTGAAGAACCAGATATTCCCAGCGCAACCGTTACTTAGCCCACCAGCCCACGCATCACAAACAGCAAGTTCGCGGGGCGCTCGGCTAAGCGGCGGCTGAAGTAGCCGTACCAGTCTTCGCCGTAGGGAATATAAATACGGACTTTGTGACCACGGGAGACGAGTTTGCGCTGAAGCGCCGGTTTGACGCCGTACAAAAACTGAAACTCATAGCGTTCGGCTCCCAGTCCAGCGCCGCGCACATACGCCTCGGTTTCGCGGATGATGCTCTCGTCGTGAGTAGCGACGCCGACCGTCGCGCCCGCCTCGAGCCCCCGGTAAACCAGCTCACGGAAGTTTCGGTCGACCTCAGCTTTATCCTGAAAGGCGACCTTTTCGCTCTCACGGTACGCGCCCTTGACGATCCGTACAGTCGGTTTGGGCGACAGCTCGAGCAGTGCGTTCAGGTCGTCCATCGTCCGGTAGAGGTAGCTTTGCAAAACGGTTCCGACGTGGTCATGACCCTTTTCGGCGAGCGCCCGAAAAAGTTTCAGCGTGCCGTCGACGTAGGGCGCGTTTTCCATATCGAGGCAGAGTTGCGCCCCCACCTCACGGGCTTTTTGGGCGACCCGGCGGGCGTTTTGCAAACCAAGCTCGAAATCTACCCCAAGCCCGAGCTGCGTCGGCTTGACGCTCATGTAGCGTTCGCCCGGCTCCTCCTGCACGGCCTCGAGCGTCGCTAGTATCTCGCTCGTCATGGCGGCGGCCCCCGCTTCGGTATCGACGAATTCGCCGAGCAGGTCGAGGATACTCTCCAAGCTGTCCTTACGCAGCGTCCGCGCCGCCACCAAAACTTCGGGCAGCTCTTCGCCCGCCACAAAACGCGATACCCCGAGCTTGCGGCCCTGCTGTTTGACAAACGCCGACACGGGTGGCGCGTCGGCAACCGAAAGCAGCGCCCGCCGGTAAAGCCCATCGATCATCATTTCACCTTAGCCCTTCCAGACGTCCTAGTTTACCGCAAGCCGAACGCGCGTACCGGTCCAAATCCCGACGTAACCAAACGGAGGTGGGAGCACAGACACCTATAGGCCACAAGCTAAGAGCCGCAATCCCTAAAGGACGAACGCCACGGGCAGCAGCACTTCCGTACAGCGCAAACCAGACGCCACCCACTACAAAGAACGAATATCGACATAACCTAGCCTAAGTTAAGCATTGCATACTGCGCCCGCCGGAGCCCTGCTAGGCTGCTGAAGTTCGCCGCCTGAGCCCTAGTCAGGCTTTTCTACCATCTAGACAGCTGCGAAAGGGAGGGGCCGGGGCTCCTTGAGACGCAATGAACCGATTACGCTATAAACAAACATTTTTCTATGCTACTCTGACCCATGTCAGCAGCCCTTTCAGGTCGCGCCACGTAAGCCGCAGACGGAGACCTCTATGAAGCTTTTTTTTATCCGTCACGGTGAGACCGATTGGCAAGCACTCGAGGCGCGTGGTGTGCGCGGTTGGGCGCGTTCGTTCGCTCCGCTGACCCCTAAAGGCCGTTTACAGATCGACGTGATCGCCAGCGACTACCGCCTAGCGGAGGCCGAGGGCATCCTCAGCTCGTCGTACGCGCGCGCTTTGGAGTCGGCGGCGCGGCTTTCGCGGGTGCTCGACAAACCCCTGCACGTCGAATACGACCTCCACGAATGGTTGCCGCAAAAAGACTCGCTCGGCGAGATGGACGACGATACCCTCCGCGACGCCAACCGGCAATTAAGCTACTACACCGGGTTTACACCACGCACCGAGCGACGCGCGCGGTCCGCCCCGCCACCCCGAACGGAGCGCCGGGTACCGGTCGGGCAGCGCCGCCCGCCGCCCCCCGAAGCGCGCACTTGGGAAAGCGTCGAAGAGGTGCGGGGGCGCGTGCTGGGTGTGTTGCGGCAGTACGCGCATCTGGAAACGCTGATCGTCGTGTCGCACGCGGTCGTCATCAGCAGTATGCTCGGCGTGCAGCGCGCCGTCGAACACGCTGAAATCGTCCCGCTCGAGATCGACCTGTCGGCACAAAGTCCGCTCGGCGCGCCTCCTGAGATGGATATGCAGCTCGGTTAGGTTTTTTGGCTGCGTTGCGGGCTAGTGGCTTGTGGACGAGAATCTTCATACCTTTTATCGACTTCTCCCAAAGTAGAAACCCGAATCGGAGAGTGTAGAAAGTCGGTAGCACCTGGAAAACAGATGGAATTCGGTTCCGGTCTGCGTCTGAACTTGCGTTCAGAGCCTTGATAGACTGAGACATGTTTGAGCACCCGCTTGTACTCGAGGGAACTTCGGTGCGGCTCGAGCCGCTTGCGCCCCGGCACATTCCCGACCTGCTGGCGATTGCGGGGGCGACGCCGGAGCTGTACACGTACACCTCGACGCCCACCACACCCGCTGAAGCCGAGGCATATTTTGAACGTGCGTTTAGTGAGCGCGAGCGCGGCGTCGCCTACCCATTCGTTTTGCTCGTGGAGAACAGGGTGGTCGGTACGAGCCGTTTTGCCGATATCCGCGTCACCCACCGGAACTGCGAACTGGGGTTCACCTGGCTCGAGCCGCGGGTACAGGGTACGGCGGTCAATCCGGAGAGCAAATATCTGATGCTCCGGCACGCGTTCGAGGTGCTGGACTTTTTGCGCGTGTACTTCTACACCGACGCCCGCAACGCGCGCTCGCAACGCGCCATCCTCAAACTAGGCGCAGTTTATGAGGGAACGCTCCGCGCTGAACGGGTGATGCAAGACGGTTTCGTCCGCGATACGGTGGTCTATTCGGTCATCCACAGCGACTGGGCCGTGGTCAAGGCGGGTCTGGAAATCCGGTTGGCAGCCAAGCTAGCGCCGACGGGCTGACGCGGCCCGCACCGTAACGAGAAGTCCGCCTCTGGGGTGCAGCGTATTGCCCGCTTCATGAACCGGTTCCGACCACGCCGGAGAGAGCCTAAAGTCCCGAAACAAGGTACCCAAACCGAGCGTCAGAATACGGGTTGCCAGACCCGCGCCGATACAGTAGCGCGCGCCGTTCCCGAACGGCAGGTAGCTGTAGGGCGGCGGCGTAAAGGTTTCCCAGCGTTCCGGCTTGAACGCCAGCGGGTCGGGATAAACGCTCGCCAGCCGGTGCGTCGCGTAGATCGAAAAGGCGCTCAGCTGACCCGACGGAACGCTGTAACCACCGAACTCGAGCGCCCTGGCCGTCCGCCGCAACCCCGCCGGAGCAGGCGGGTAGAGGCGCAACGTCTCCTTGACGGTGTACCCGAGCAGCGGGGGTTCAGCCGAGGACTCGAGACCTGCGCGCAGGTCGCCCAGCCGCGCCGGTTGCCGGAGCAGTTCATAGATCGCCCACGAAAACGCGGCGCTCGTGGTGTCGAACCCGGCAGAAACGAGGCTGACGGCCTGATCGCGGATTTCGCGGTCGCTCAGGCCCTCGCCCTGTTCGTCTTGCGCCGCCAGCAGCAAGTCCAGCACGTCACCCCGCGGCACGTCACCGCTCAGCGCGTCGTCACCTGCTGCGCCTTCGTGCGGCCTGTTTTTGTCCGGTACTGCTGCGCGCCGCCGCCCCAGTTCGGCGTAGAGCGCGTGGTCGGCCCGCGAACGCGCCGCGACGAACCGCGCCCACGGGCTTCCGGGAACGGGCAGCTTGACGAGCTGAAGGTGAAATGGCAAGTTGGCGAACCTCATCATCCGGGCGATGTCGGAAGTTAGCGCGGTGCGGACGGCGGCCCCGCCGAGCAGCACCTCACAGATAAGCTCCAGCACACACCCCTGCACCTCGCGGTAGAGATCGACGGTGCGGCCCACCCAACTTCGGAACAGCTCGCGGAGCCTCGCCTCAATCAGCACATCGAGTTGCGCCAGCCGCGCCCGGTAAAAGGCGGGTTGCACGAGCCGCCGCCGCCGCCGGTGCTCGGGTTCATCCGAGGTGATAAGCGCCGTATCGCCGCCGATGGTTCGCAAAAAGCCGTAGGCGGAACCGAGGGTAAAGTGTTCAGCGGCCTCCTCGAGCACGAACCGGTTCGCCTCCGGGCCGACGAACCAGACGAACCTGAGCGGCCCGGCTCCAAAAGCGAAAACCGGGCCGTAACGCCCGTAGAGGTCGGTAACAGCTCCGTTTACGTCGCGTCCGGCGCGCAGCATGACCTGAAGGTGGTCGCGCCCGAGCGGTGCCGGAACCGGGGGCAGGTCCGAGGGCGCAGGACTAGCGAACGCCGTGCAAAATCTCCTCGAGCCCTTCGGGGTCTCTGATCAACACCTCTTTGGGGCGCGTACTGATGACGTTTTCTTCCTCGAGCGCCTTGAGCGCGCGTGTGACGGTCTCGCGGCTCGTTCCGGCTAGGCTGGCGAGTTCCTGGTGCGTCAGGCGCAAAACAGCGTTTCCGGCGTCGTTAAAGTCGATAAGCCCGCCCCAGTAAAGCCGCAAGATCACGTACGCGACCCGGCCCTGCGCGTCTTTGTAAGACAGCACCTGCGCCTCGTCGATCATGCCGCTGAGCCGCCGCGACAAGGTATTGGCGACGTTTAAACTGACGCTCGGATAGTCTTTAAGCAGACGCTGAAAATCGTCTTTGAAAAGCAGATACACGAGCGTTTCACGTACTGCGAGCGCCGTCGCGCTCCGTCCCTGCTCGCCTAAAAGCGCCATCTCACCAAAAAACTCCGGCGGTTTAAGGATGGCGAGCGTTTTTTCGTGGCCCTCCAAGTCGATCTTGTAAAGCTTGACCATGCCGCCAGCCAGAATGTACAACACCTCGCCTTGGTCGCCCTCCTGAAAAAATACCGAGTCGGGAGAGAAGGTGCGGGGTTGCAGCGATTGCGCGGCGATCTCGAGTGCGCGTTGCGGCGCACCCTTGAAAAGCGGAACTTGGGCGAGGAACTGCTCGAGCTCAGCCATGAGCGTCCCTTGGGTGTGGGTAAAGCGCGTGGAGGCAAAACGCGGGAACTGTCATCGGTAACGAGCCTACCATAAGGTGTGAAGGGTTACACAGCACGCTCTCGCTACATTTTGAAAGTGCCGCTTTTCAGGGTTGAGCGTCGGTGCTTCAGCTTGTCCGAGCCTATAACGTGCAGAAATCAAGAGGCGAGAGAGCAGGAACCGGAAGGGCTTCGGGACGCCGACGTTGGTTTCGTCTACCGGGAGTTTAGAGACAATTTTCAGGTATTGATACGGCAGCTTTTCCCAAGCCGTGTCGATATCTGCCGCCTGAAAAACACGCTCGAGTCCGGTTTATATGAGGATATCGGCTCTCTTCGGCAGCTGCTCACCGCTTCTCAACTTGTATCAGCAGGGCCACTAATTGCGCCACCGACTTGCCGCAGCTACGCTCTATACACGTTAGCGTTTTGGAGCAAGTGAGGACTACATCTCCTTGACTAAATCTGACGCAAACCAGGTAACAGCTCTTATCCCCGCTCACCCAGTACCCCACGCGCCGCCACGTCGTCGGTAACCAGCACGTCCGCGTAACCACCCCGGAGCGCGCCACCGAGCGCCTTGACCTTACCCACACCACCCGCGACGATCATCACCGTTTCGATCCTTCGTAGCGCGTCCAGACCGATGGTGATGGCGCGTTCGTTGACGCCCGCTGCGACCGGTTGCCCGTCCGGGTCGTAAAACTGGGCGCAGATATGACCACTCGAGCCTGCTTTTTTAAGCTTTTCCAGATCGGTTTTGCCCAGATAGCCCCGGAAGATAAGCCCGGAGGCGTCGGCGGTGAGCGGGCCGACGCCGGTCAGCACCACGTCGGCTTCTCGAGCGGTCTCTAAAAGGTCTTTGACGAGCGGCTCTTGCACCAAACGGTCGCGGGTTTCGGCGCTTTCGACGAGCAGCGGCGCGTAGAGGTAGCGGTAGGTAGCGGCGTACTTGTTGGCGAGCTGACGCGCCAGGTCGGGGCCGTCTTGCAGCGGATTACCCGAACCGAGCGCGCCGATAATCTGCAATACGGCGACGTTTTCGGTGTGGCGCGGCGTCACGTGCCGGATGGTGGCGGCGACCGAACGCCCGTACGACACACCCAGCACCAGCCCGCCCGAGACCGCACTGCTCGAGACCACACCGTCCAGACAGTTCGCGGCCAGGTAGCCGAGGCCGTCGATCATCTCGTCTTCGGAGCGTCCGTCGGCCCGGAGGACCCGCACCTGCCCCAACCCGAACGCGCCGCTGAGGTCACGCTCCAAGGCGCTGTCCCGTACCCATTTATAGTCGATGGTGATCTTGACGACGCCCTTGTCGCGCGCGCCCTTGAGCAGCCGCGAAACCGTCGAACGCGACAGCTGAAGCTGCTGTCCGATCTGCGCCTGGTTGAGGCCGTCTTCGTAGTAGAGCTTGGCAACCTCGACGAGGAGGCTGTAGTCGTCTTCGGAAGGGGCGGTTGAGGTTGGGCTGGGCACGGCGCTCGAGCCTCCTTAGAAGAGTAGTTGATCGGTCATTGTGTACCCACCACGCAGAGTTGCACGCTCTCGGCCTGACACCGTAGATTTTTACACAAACCGGAGGCGGTCGCCAACAGCTGGAACCTCACCTGTACCGTCGTCAGCCTCACGGTTAGGTTTTGTTGACTTTTCGCATGACCCAAAGTGGTTTTCGCTGTGCCGAACGTAAGAGGCAGGGAGGTTTCGGAACGTTAAGGTTTATCTCGTCCGTCACGAGGTCGGCTGTGTTTCTCAAAGGGCAACCGTCGACACGACCTGGACAGTCTATTCGTTTTTGCACATTTGTGCAAAAAGCTGAACGTTTGCCTTGACTCGAGTGAGGTACCGTGCTACGTTTTGGAGACGAAATCAGTGTTGTCATGAGTTACGGCTTCACAAAAGCGCAGCGCAGCCCCAAGGTTAGGAGGGGGCGCACGTTTCACAGGGAGTTGAAACCGTTGAGCAAAATAGGTGGCATCACCAGAGAATCGTGGATTCTAAGCAGCTTTCCCGAATGGGGCACGTGGCTAAACGAGGAGATCGCGCGCGAATAGGTCGCGCCGAAAACCTTTGCGATGTGGTGGCTTGGCTGCACCGGCATCTGGCTTAAAACCGAGGGGGGTACAAACCTCTGCTTCGACCTCTGGGTCGGTTCCGGCAAACGTACCCACGACGCGCCGCAGATGGGGCCGCACCACCAGCATCGCCGCGCGGTCGGGGCGCTCGAGCTGCAACCCAATTTGCGTAATTCGGTCTGCGTTTTAGACCCTTTTGCCATCACCGAGATCGACGCGGTGCTCGCCACCCATGACCACACCGACCACATCGACGCCAACGTCGCCGCCGCCGCGCTTAAATGCAACCCGCAGGCGCAGTTTATCGGCCCGCAAACGTGCGTGGATCTGTGGCTGGGCTGGGGCGTACCGGAAGAGAACTGCGTGGTCGTTCAGCCCGGCGACAGCTTGGCGGTCGGCGACGCCGAAGTGGTAGTGCTCGAGTCGTTCGACCGTACCGAACTCGTCACCGCGCCCAAAGGTGTGGTGCTCAAGGGCCAGCCCGTACAGGAGATGAACCGAAAGTCGGTCAACTACCTCGTCAAAACCACGGGTGGGTCGCTTTACCATTCGGGCGATTCGCACTACTCGAACTACTACGCCAAACACGGCAACGATCACACCGTGGATGTGGCGCTCGCGTCGTTCGGTGAAAACCCGCGCGGCATGACCGACAAGATGACCTCGGCGGACATTTTGCGAATGGCGGAAGGTCTAAACGCCAAGGTCGTAATTCCTGTTCACCACGATATCTGGAGCAACTTTCAAGCTGATACAGACGAGATTCTGACGCTCTGGAAGATGAAAAAAGACCGTTTGCAGTACACTTTCAAGCCCTTTATCTGGCAGGTGGGCGGCAAGTACACCCATCCGAACGATCAGGACAGGCTGGTCTACAACTACCGCCGCGGTTTTGAAGACGCTTTCGTCACCGAACCCGATCTGCCGTTTAAGGCGCTTTTATAGTGCTCCCCTTTGGTCCCGAGACCGTCAGGTCAGAGACAAGCAGGTCTAAGACAAGCAGTAGGGTAGAACAGCTCGAGCACGACATCTCAAGGAGGTACGAGGCTATATGAAACGTTTTAGTTTGGTAGCGGCGCTCGCCGCACTTACCCTGACCGGCGCGTTCGCGCAACCCTACAGCGAGTACGAGGGGACGACTATCGTCGTCAGCTGGCCCGCGCTCGCGCACTTCGAGGCGGCGGCGACGCTGATTCCGCAGTTTACCGAGGAGACCGGCATCGAGGTCGAACTCGATTCGGCGCAGTACGAAAACCTCAAAGACACCCAGATTACCGAAATCTCGAAACCCGGTTCGGGCGACCTCGACGTGGTGTCGTGGGTGGTCTTTACCAAAAACGAGTACGTCGCCAACGGCTGGCTCGAGCCCCTCGCGCCCTTTTTGAATAACCCGCGCCTGACGATGCCCGACTACGATATAGGCGACATCGTGCCTGCGTACCTGACCAACGGCGGCAAGTCCGGCGGACGCAAAGGCTACTTAGACGGCCCCGGCGCGTCGCTCTACGGCGTCCCCTTCAGCCCCGAGACGAGCATCCTGGCCTACCGCACGGACGTTTTTGAAGAAAACGACCTGGAAGTTCCCGAAACCTACGACGAACTCCTCGAGACCGCGCAGTTTATTACCGACAACGTCGAAGGCGTCTACGGCATGACTACGCGCGGTTCGGCGGGCCATCAGGTCGTTCACGCGTGGCTCCTCCACCTCTCGCCCCTCGGCGGCACGGTGCTCAACGACCGGTACGAACCCGTCGTCAACTCGCCTGAGGCGATCCGCGCGACCGAAGTGTTGCAAACCATCCTCGAGAACTCACCCCCCGGCGCTGAGGCGAACGGCGCAGGCGAACAAGACGCCGCGTTTTTACAGGGCGATTCGGCGATGTACCTGGACCGTATGGCGATTGCGCCGATGGTCGCCGACCCCGCCGTATCGAACGTCGTCGGCAAGGTCGGTTACGCGCTGCACCCTACCGCCGCCGAATGCGGTTCGGAAACAGGTGGTTTTGCAATGGGTATCGCGTCGAACTCGCAAAACAAAGAGGCCGCCTGGCTCTTTATCCAGTGGTTTACCAGCAAGATGGGCGACCAGCTGGTCGTCGAAGCCGGGGGCAACCCGATGCGCTCATCGACCCTCGCCAACACCGACCTGCAAGCCACGCGCCCTGAGTTTCCAGTCGTTCTGGAGCAACTGGAATGCGCTGACGCCGACTGGCGGCCCCTAATCCCCGAATGGCCCGCTATGAACGCGCCGATCTTGGGTGAAGAGATTTCTGCGGCGCTGACCGGACAAAAGAGCATCGAAGACGCGATGAACACCGCCAACGAGCGCCTGCGAGAACTGCTCGAGCGCGAGGGGTACTACAGCTGGGAGTCGGCTGAGAGCAACTAGCGTAGCGAGGATTCAGTAGTCGGTAGTCAGGGGTCAATAGTCAGCGTTCAGTAGCTAGATCGTAAGTTGCTGAACGCACCCCTTCCGGAACCGATGCGTGCTCGCAACCCCCGTAACGAACTGAGAGAAGCGCGGTGCCTCTCTCAGCTTTACAAAAGACCCACAATTACAGCCGAAGTCACAAAGCCCAAAATCTCATCACGCTGAAGGAAACGATGCGAACTTCTCGAGCTGTCCCCTATCTGTTTTTACTTCCCGCCGTCGCTATTTTGGTGCTGGGCCTGATGGTTCCCCTGTACAACTCGCTGGTGCTGAGCTTTTACGACTGGAGCTTCGGGCAACCGTGGAGCGACAAGGACTTTCTGGGCGCCGAAAACTTTCGGCGGCTGCTGAGTGACCCGAGCGTTTGGGCAGCGGTGCGGACTACCTTTATCTTCGGCTTTTGGGTGGTGCTGCTCGAGATGATTATCGGAACCGGGCTGGCGCTTATCCTCGAGAAACCCGTCCGGGGGGCGTCGTTTTTCCGAACTATTTTCGTGTTGCCGCTGATGATCGCGCCTATTGTGGTAGGCCTCATTTGGCGCTACTTGCTCGACGCGCGCAACGGGGTCGTCAACTATTATCTCGAGGCTGTCGGAAACGCCCTGCCCTTTTTGCAACCGCTGGGTTTTGCGCGGCAGTCGTGGCTGGGCGACCCCGACCTGGCGATGGTGTCGATTGTCGTCAGCGACGTGTGGCAGTGGACACCGTTTATTTTTATGATCGTGCTGGCGGGGTTGCAAGGACTGCCCGGTAGCACCGTCGAAGCCGCCCGTATCGACGGGGCGAACTGGCTTCAAGAAACCTGGTACATCAAACTGCCGATGATGCGAAATATCTTGCTGATCGCGCTGCTGATGCGGATTATCGACGTGTTTCGGGCGTTGGAGGTTATCTATATCATGACCAACGGCGGGCCGGGCAGCTCGACCCGGGTGTTGTCGCTGCTGCTTTTTCAGACCGCCTTTACCTCGCAGGATTTAGGCTACGCCGCGACGATAGCGGTGCTCCTCAGCGTCATTCTGATCGTTCTCAGCGTCGCGTTGATGTTTTACAACAATCCGCTGAAAGACAAGGCGGTTTAGCGTGCAGGAGACGGGCGCGCAGGAGAAGAGCTTGCAAGAGACCGGTGTGCAAGAAAAGGGTCTGCAAGAGACGGTGGGGCGAGGACTCGAGCAGCGTGAGCGCAAGGCGAAAAACGCACGGGTCAGCAGCGGCGACGTGTGGCGCTATGTGGCGCTGGTCGTCCTGGCGCTCGTCGCGCTCGCACCTATTTTCGTGATGCTGGCGACGTCGCTGAAACTGCCCGTGGAGATTCAGTCGCGCGTACCGCGCTGGGTGTTTATGCCCACCGTGAGCAACTACACCGAGGTCATCACTACCTACCGCATGATTCCCTACCTCGTCTCGTCGCTCGTGATCGCCCTCACCTCGACCGTTCTGACGCTGCTGACGGCGGGGATGGCGGCCTTTGCGCTCGCGCGGATGCGCTTTCCGGGGCGCGGCTTGATCGCGCAGACGACGCTCCTCATCCGCATGATTCCCCCGGCAGTTATCGCGGTAGCGGTGATCGGCTTCTGGATTTCGTGGGGCATCGGCGACGCGGTAGAGGGCGTGCGTTTTACGCTCCCGAACGGCCTCGGACGCGGCGACCTGTTCGACGGCTCACAGCTCGGCCTGATGCTTTTTTACACCGCCCTCAACCTGCCGTTTTCGGTGTGGCTGCTGTTCGGCTTTATTCAGCAGATTCCGGTGGAGTTGGCGGAAGCCGCCATCATGGACGGCGCGACCCTGATGGGGGTGTTGTTCCGCGTGATCTTCCCGCTCATGGGTGCAGGTTTCGCGGTCTCGGCGATCTTTACCTTTCGCATCGCCTGGAACGAGTTTATTCTGGCGCTTTTTCTGACGAGCCGCTACACCAAAACGCTGCCGGTTTTCGCCTCCGAATTTATCCGCGACGACGGCGTGCTGTGGGGTCAGATGATGGCGGTCGGCAGTCTGATCGCCATTCCGCCGCTGCTGCTTACTTTTTTCGCCGCCAAGCAGATTATTCAGGGGATGACGGCGGGGGCGGTGAAGGGGTGAGGGGGGGTTTCGGCGTAGTTCGCTTTGTGCCGGAGTTGGGAGGGTACGGCGTGTTGAGTCCTGAGTGCCGAGTCGAAAGTTAGGAGCAATCTCCCCCGTTTCGCTCCCCAGCCTTTTACCACCCGGCAACTCGGCGTGCCGACGAAAAATGCGCCACCGGGCGTCACCTTCCTCGAGAGGAACTTATGAAACCCAAACTTCAGCTTGCGCTAGACACCTTCGACCTGCCCGCGGCCCTAGCGCCGATGCAGAGTGCCAGAGACCATATCGACGTAGTGGAGGCCGGAACCATTCTTTGCTACGCCGAAGGGATGCACGCGGTACGGGCGCTCCGGGCGCTCTATCCGGAAAAGACCTTACTGGCAGACGTGCGTATCGCTGAAGCAGGGAGCATCATCGCTAAGCTCGCGTTTGAAGCGGGCGCGGACTGGGTGAGCGTCGTAAGTGGTGCGACACTGACGACCGTCGAGGTCGTTCTAAAAGCGGCTGAAAAACACGGGGGTGAGGCGCAGCTCGAGCTTATAGATGGCTGGACCTGGGACGACGCTAAAGTCTGGCGCGACCTCGGCGTGTCGTGGGTCATCACCCACCGTAGCCGCGACGGTGAGGCGGCCTTAAAGGGACAGGGGGGCGACCTCAGCTGGAAAGACCGCGACTTCGACGAGATGCGCCGCTTGAGCGAAATGAGTTTTAAGGTGAGCGTCGCAGGCGGCGTCACCGCCGAAGATTTGTCCCTGTTTGCGGGTGTTCCCGTAGACTTGTTTACCGTAGGCCGAGCCATTCGTGACGCCGAGAACCCAGCAGCGGCGGCGGCGGCGTTTCAAGAAGCTATCGCCGAAACCTACGGCGAGGTAGCGGCTCAGTGAAGGAGTAAGGTGAGAGAAAGCTTGATGAACTCAGCCTAGAGACTCGAGACCCCTGCTTGGACTCAGATCACGCTGAGCGTCTAAACGTCCCCTTCTCCCTCGTGTATTCCCCATTCTCGTAACAGCAGACCAGACCGGCGTAGCGAACCCCGAAAGGAGCCCCCCATCCCATGCCACGCTTCGACGTAACCGCCATCGGCGAGGGACAGCTGCGGTTTTCGGTACCCGCCGGGACGAGGCTCGAGCAGGCCAGAAAGTTAGACGTGTACGCCTCGGGAACCGAAGCCAACGTCACCTGTACGCTATCGCGGCTGGGCTGGCAGTGCGGCTGGGTCAGCGCCCTGCCCGAAACCCCGCTGGGCCACAGGGTCGCCAACGATTACGGACTGGCAGGTCTCGATTTGTCGGCGGTCAAGTGGTCACAAAAACACCGGTTGGCGACCTATTACGTCGAATACGCGGTGCCGCCCCGCGCCACACAGGTCTACTACGACCGCGCCGACACCTGCTTTAATCACCTCAGGGCGGGCGACGTAGCGTGGGATTATCTGCTCAGTACCCGCGTGCTCCACTTTTCCGGGCTCACCGTGGCACTTTGTGAAGGGACGCACGCGCTGATCCGTGAGTGTTTGCAAAGAGCTGAGGAACACCCGGTCAAAACCAGTCTGGACGTAAACTACCGCTCTCGCCTGTGGTCGCCCGAAGCCGCAAGAGCCGCCCTGACCCCTTTAATTCAAGGTTTGGACATCCTTTTTTGCAGCCGCCGCGACGCCAAAACGGTGTTCGGATTAGAAGGCGACCCCACCACCGTCATTCAGCAACTTCAAGAACTCTCCGGGGCCGCGTCTATCGTCATGTCGATGTCTCACGAGGGTGTTTTGGGTTTCGACGGCGCGACGCTCATCCATGAACCCATCCGCGAGGTCATTATTTTAGACCGTATCGGCGCAGGTGACGCGATGGTAGCGGGGGTGCTGCACGGCTACTTGCAAGATGACTTTAGCAAGGGTCTGAAGTATGGGGCGCTTACAGCGGCGATGTCACTAAGCCAGCACGGAGACCAGCCGCTCACCAACCGTTTTGAACTCGAGAGACTGATCGCCAGCGCGGACGACGACATCGTGCGGTGAGTCAGGGTAGAAACCCGGGCTGGAAATATAGAGCGTGTAGGGGGTGGCTACCTGAAACGCTTCTAGACCGCTATCGTCTTTGGACGAGCGAGCAGAAACAAACGTCGCAACGTCAGGGAGAACCCATGAATATCGGGATTATCGGCGCAGGGAACATCGGCAAAACGGCAGCCAAACTCTTTATAAAAGCAGGCCATGAGGTCGCCATCAGCAACTCGCGCGGGCCGGAGACCCTGACCGAGGTGATTTGGGAGCTGGGCAAGGCTCGAGCGGTGACGACCGAAGACGCCGCCAGATTCGGTGAGGTGGTCTTAGAAGCTATCCCTTACGGTCTTTACAAGAGTCTGCCCGCTGAGGCGTTGGCAGGCAAAATCCTCATCAGCGCGTCCAACTACTATCCTCAGCGTGACGGCGACCTCGACTTCGGTGAGCGCGCCCAAACTGAACTGCTCGCCCAACATGTACCTGAAGCGAGGGTCGTCAAAGCGTTCAACACGATCTATTGGGAGCATCTGCGAGATCAAGGGGACACTTCCAAGCTGACGGAAGCGCGGCGCGTCATCTTTTTGTCCGGGGACGACGAGGTTGCCAAAACGACGGTTGCGGCCCTTATTGCAGAACTAGGCTTCGGCCCAATCGATTTGGGGTCGCTCCGCGCCAGCAAACGGCAAGAGCCGGGCAGCGCCGTGTACAACAAAGATATGACGGTGAGAGAAGCACGAGATTTTGTCTAAAGCGCCGTGAACTTAAACGTTCGTGCTGCCACGCCGAAGACAGTGCTTGTTATTTGAACCGAGCAAGGCAAACAAAGACCGCGCAACCGTGTAGATATACCGACGGTATAGTGCCTTGTGATCCACCCCAAACCCACCGAAACACCCACCGCCGCCCTTTCATGTAGCGGCCTAACGCGCACTTTCGCTACACCGAGGGGTGGTCTCGACATCTTGCGCGGCGTCGACCTGAACGTGTACGGGGCGCAAGTAGTAGCGATTTTGGGGCCGTCGGGGTCGGGCAAGAGCACCTTGCTGCATCTTTTGGGTGGCCTCGACCGGCCGACCGCCGGTGAAATCTACTGGGGCGGGCGGCGTATCGACGCACTTTCACAAAAGCTTCTGGCGAGCGAACGAGCGCGGCGTCTGGGGCTCGTTTTTCAGCAGCACTATCTGCTCGAGGACCTGAACGTTTTGGAAAACGTCACCTTGCCGGGGCGTATCCAGGGCCGGGTAGACCGGGCTAGGGGCGAGGCGCTGCTGGCGCGCGTGGGCCTCGAGGAGCGCGCGACGTTTTTGCCCAAACGCCTCTCCGGTGGCGAGCGGCAACGCGTCGCGGTGGCGCGCTCACTCTACAGCCGCCCGCAGGTCGTGCTGGCAGATGAGCCGACGGGCAGCCTCGACCGCGTCTCCGCCGCTGAGGTCTACGCGCTGTTAGCGCAACTCGCCCGCGAAGAGCGGAGCGCGGTGGTGATGGTGACGCACGACGAGGGCTTGGTAGAGGGTGTAGACGCACGTTATGTGCTCGAGGGGGGCGTCCTCGTCAAGGTTTGAGGGAACTTACAAGATTTGGGAATAGAGGATTTAGGAGCAAGAATTCGACGCGCAGAAAAACCTCAGTCAAGGATCGTCTGGTTTGCACCACGTTTTTCTAATAAAACCGGGTCTACAACTCACGCCGGAAAATGATGTCAGCAAATAGGGTGACAGTGACACCCTGAAACAGTGCTATCTGAAACGTTTGAAAGCTCTATCTCTATAGGGGTGTAAAGCTCGAGCAGGGGTACCCCCCCTTCTGAGTTCTGACTACTTACTTTTGACGGTCACCCCCCACCACAGCGACACCCGAACACTTTCCCCGAACCGACCCGTCAGCCAAATACCGCCCCTGTGTTAGACTTTCGTGAGCATTGAGCGGCGTACGGGTTGAGCTTGGGGTACCGAAAACCAAACGTCGTTCGGGTGTATCTTCTGGAGGTAACATGAGAAAACTGCTGATGTCAGTTGCGCTTCTGGCGCTAGGCTTGGGGAGCGCGCAGACGCTCGTCTTTGGAGGCAGCGGTTTGCCGGTCAGCCTGAACGCGGCGACCGACGGCAACTCGCTCACGGTTTCGTATCAGATATTAGAAAACCTGGTCGCCGTCGAACCCGGCGGCACCGAGCTTCAGCCGGGTCTGGCGACCGAATGGTCGTCGAACGAAGACGGTACGGTCTGGACGCTTAAACTGCGCGAAGGCGTGACGTTTCACGACGGTACGCCCTTTAACGCCGAAGCTGCGAAGTTCAACATTGACCGCTGGAACGATCCCGCGTTCGAGTTCGGTTTTCGTGACGAAGGGGTGCAGTACGAGGCGTGGGGGTTCGTGTTCGGCGGCTTTTTAGGCGACGAAGCGGCGGTGCTGTCTGAAGCCAACGTCGTCGACGAGACCACCCTCGAGCTCGTCCTCAGCAAACCGATGGGCTTTCTGCCCGCCGCGCTCTCATCTTCGTATTTTGGGCTGCACAGCCCCACCGCCGTTCGGGAAGCGGGCGCGGACTACGGCACACCCTCGGTCGGCGCAGTCGGTACCGGACCCTTCGAGTTCGTCGAATGGGTCGACGGGTCGCAGGTCACGCTGAAGCGTTACGAAAACTACTGGGGTGAAGCCGCCGGGGTCGAGCGCCTCGTCTTCCGCGGTATCGAAGACCCCACCGCCCGCCTAGCCGAACTGCAAGCCGGTTCGATCGACATCGCCGTGAGCTTGTCGCCCGACGACGCCGAAACCATCGAAGGTGACAGCAGCCTCGAGGTCGTCAAAGCTTCAGAAAACCTGAACATCGGTTATATCGGCTTTCACCAGTCGAACGAACCCTTGCAAAACCTCGAGGTGCGCCGCGCTATCGCTCACGCCGTCGACTGGAACGAGATCGTCGCGGCCTTTTTCGGTGAGGGCGCGCAGGTCGCTTCACAGTTTATTCCGCCCGGCCTGATCGGTTACAGCGACGACTTGGAACCCTACACCTACGACCCCGAAATGGCGCAGCAACTCCTGAGCGACGCAGGCTTCGCAGACGGGTTCTCGACTGAGTTCTGGTACATGCCCGTATCGCGCCCGTACTTCCCCTCGGCGGAGCCCATCGCTTCGGCGGTAGCCTCGTACATGGCTGACGTGGGTATCGAGACCGACTTGCAAACTGAAGACTGGGGCACCTACCTGGACGACAACAACACCGGCAAGTTCCCTATCTACATGCTCGGCTGGAGCGCCGACTACGCCGACCCCGACAACTTCGTCTACACCTTTTTCGGGGCCGGAGAGGGTAAGCGCAACTTCGGCTGGGACAATAAAGAGGTCACGCAGCTGCTCGATCAGGCCCGGCAAGAACCCGACGAAGCTGCCAGAGCCGAACTGTACGGTCAGATCAACCAGCTGATCTACGACCAGGTTCCGGCCATTCCCGTCGTTCACAACCCGGTTCTAAACGCAGTTCGCAGCGGTATCGAAGGCTTTCAGCCGAGCCCGCTGGGAAGCACCGTACCGTTTAGCGCCATTACCAAAAGCGAGTAACACTCTCAGGGCCGGAACCTCCGGCCCACTTTATTTTTCGGCCGTTTAACAGACTCGAGCCAAACTATTTCGTACGGCGCAAAGTGACCGAACACCCCTAGCCAAAAGGAGGGATACGTGACGCGTTACATCTTCCGGCGCATTCTGGGCCTCATTCCGGTTCTGGTCGGGATCAGTCTGATGGTCTTTACCCTGACGCGCATTATCCCCGCCGACCCGGCGCTGCTCATCCTGGGTGAACGCGCGACGCCCGAGGCGCAGGCGCGTTTGCGGCAACAGCTCGGCCTCAACGAACCGCTGTTTCTAAACCCGGAGGCGATGTCCGAACGGGGTCCGGCAGCACTGTTCGATTCGCAGTACTTCAATTTTGTCGGGGGCGCGCTGACCGGCGATCTGGGCCGTTCGTACTTTACTCGTATCGACGTGCGCGACGGACTCATTCAGCGGTTTCCAGCAACCTTCGAGCTCGCAGTTACAGCGATGATTTTGGCGATCTGTATCGGTATCCCTGCCGGGGTTATCGCGGCGCTCTACCGGGGTACCTTCGTCGATACCCTGATGATGATCGGCGCGCTTTCGGGGGTGTCGTTTCCGGTTTTTTGGCTGGCGATTATCCTGATCTATATTTTTTCGATCAACCTGGGCTGGTTGCCCCCGTCGCAACGACTCGACGTGTCGCTCAGCTTTCAACCCATCACCGGCATGTTCGTCCTCGACGGACTTTTGCGTGGACGCCCGGACGTTTCGTGGAACGCGCTCAAGCACCTTATCTTACCGGGCGTCGCGCTCGGTACGATTCCGCTCGCTATCGTCGTGCGGATGACGCGGAGCGCGATGCTCGAGGTTTTGGGCCAGGATTATATCCGCACCGCCAAAGCCAAAGGCTTGCAACGAAGTCTGGTCGTCAACAAACATGCGCTCAGAAACGCACTTTTGCCGGTCGTAACGGTGATCGGGTTGTCGTTCGGGTCGCTTCTCTCGGGGGCCATCCTGACCGAAACGGTGTTCTCCTGGCCGGGAACCGGCAAATGGGTTTACGACGCTATCTCGTCGAGGGACTACCCCATCATTCAGGGCGGCGTGATCTTTGTGGCGTTCGTATTCGTCATCGTCAACTTGCTCGTCGATCTGTCGTACGCGCTGATCGACCCGCGGATTCAGTACTCGTGAGCGCGGCGGATTCGGAGACTTCGGCGGCGGTCGCCGGTACGCTTGCAGATACCGGCCCGCGCAAGCAGTCGCTTACACGGGATTTGCTGCGACGCTTTTTTCGCAACCCGACCGGCGTGGTCGGCCTCGCTATCGTGCTTTTTTTCGTGGTGACGGCGCTGCTCGCGCCCGTGCTGAGCCCCTACGACGCGGCGACCGACCGCAATCTGCGGCTGCGGTTGTCGCCGCCGTCGTGGACGCTCTCCCCCGCTGAACGCGCCGAACTTTCAGACGACGCCAATATAGAGGTGTCGCGCTGGACGCTACCCTTCGGCACCGACGAAAACGGGCGCGACCTGCTGGTACGCGTCTGGCACGGTGGGCGCATCAGCCTACGCATCGGCATTATCGCGGTGGCGATCTCGTCTGTTATCGGCGTTTCGCTCGGGTTGCTAGCCGGGTACGTCCGCGGCTGGGTCGACCTGGTGATCATCTGGCTGATGGACATTTTGCAGGCGTTTCCGGGGATTTTGCTCGCCATCTTGATCGTAGCGACGCTCGGCCCGAGCTTGACAAACGCGCTTATCGCCATCAGCATTACGCAAATCCCCAACTACGTGCGGATTACCCGCTCGGTGGTGCTGGGGCTACGCGAATCCGAGTACGTGCAGGCGGCGAAGTCTTTGGGGAGCGGCGGTTTCCGCGTCGTTTTCGGTCACATCTTCCCCAACAGCTTGTCGCCCATTATGGTGCAACTCACCCTCTCTATCGGCGTGGCGATTCTGGACGTGGCGGCGCTAGGGTTTCTCGGCCTCGGCGCGCAACCCCCCGATCCCGAATGGGGCGTGATGATCCGCGACGGCTACCGGCAATTTTTGCGCGCCCCGTGGATGAGCATCTTTCCGGGCCTAGCCATCTTTTTTTCGGTCGTCGGCTTTAACCTCTTAGGTGACGCCATCCGCGACGTGCTCGACCCGCGGCTGAAAAACGTGTCGTAGGAACTCGAGACTCATCAACGAGCAGATGGATGAAACGCCAACGTTTGCGGGTTGCCCTGTACCGGAGGCCACCTTAGCGGCCTGGAAACGGCACTGGTCACCCCCGAGCCAACCTTTTTTCATCAGCGACGCGCTAGCTCGGCGGCTTCCGCCGTGGCCCCGCTTTACGCGTAAAGAGTTTCAGCAATCGGGTGTCCCGCTAAGTCTGCACGACACCTTTGCGACCTACGACGTTACCGGAACACCCCGGGTCGCATGGCTGACGTACAGGGCTTTTTATAGTCTCGGTGGGAGAGAACGGCTCGAGCTTCTGACCGAACAACGCGGTTTTGGAAGAGGCGGAGTCGTTCACTTAGGCGACGTTGCTGACCAGCTTGATACCACCCGGCTTTCCGCGCTGACGGCGGACGGCCTTTTCGTCTGGTGGCCTCAGCTCTGGAACCTGCTCCACGCATCCGAGCAGAACCGTGTCTTGCAGACGTTTGTCGAGACCGACCGGCTCTTTTGTCGGCGCGGTGAGCTTTCTTCAGAAGACTGGCGAAGGGTTGCTAGCAGCTTGCCCGGCGCACGTGAGCTTGCCGGAAGCTTTTTGCCGGAGAGCGGCGGCAACTGTTTGGCTACGGTGATAGCAGCTTTCGGCGCGCCCGCTATCGCCGAGTGTTGGGTTCACCCGGAACCCTTCGAGCGTTGGCTCGAGCAGTTTTCGCTTTCAGACTCGGCGCAAATGACGCGAGCACCCGCTTTGGGCCAAGTTCTGGTCTGGCGGGACGAAAACGTGCGTGTGCAGCACGCCGCCGTCAGTTTGGGCAAGGACTTCGTACTGCACAAAGAAGCGCAGGGCTGGTACGCGCCCAGGCAGGTGAGCAGGTTGGACGAAACGCTGGCGCGGTGGCAGGACGACGGAAAAGTGAGCGTGTACGAGAGCGTTACATCCCGAAAACCTCCAAACTCGTGACGTTCAACGTGCGTAACATGTTTCAGGCAGACGCCGAGGCTGTAGCGGCATTATCGTCCCAACTCGGTTACGGGGCGACATCGACCGAAGTCGAAAAGCGATTTTCAGCTCTGCAAAACCCTGAGCACGGCCTTTTCGTAGCTACGTGTGAAACCGGCGTGGTGGGTTGGCTTCACGTCTACGGCGTTCGGTTGCTCGAGACCGACGGTTACGCTGAAATCGGCGGTGTGGTGGTGGACGCGGCGGTGCAGCGTCAGGGCGTCGGTCGGCTCCTCGTGCAACAGGCGGAAGTGTGGACGGCGGCGCGTGGTTTTGGAGAGTTACGGCTGCGTTCAGGTCTGCACCGGGGGGAAGCGCACGCGTTTTACGAGCGGCTGGGCTATAAGCTAGCCAAGACCAGCCACATGTTTCGCAAAGAGGTTTAGAGTGTGCAGTCGAACGCGCTCCAATCGGCGCTCAAGGGTGCAAAACCGGTAGGTCTCGCATCAACCGCTCGAGCTGGCTATCGGCTGCACCTCTGGGCGCGTAACGCAGCAGCGTGTTGCGGAGGGTGCAGAGCCCTTTGGACTGCCAGTTTGCCACCAGGCCGATACGCCACGCGAGGTTGACCAACTGTCGCACTTTGGCAAGGCGCGCCCGTTCAAACGCTGCAAAAGCGTCCTCGACGTCAGTATATTCTCTAAAGCACTGGGCGATCATGCCCGCATCCTCGAGGGCTTGCGCGGCACCTTGACCGAGGTTAGGTGTCATCGCGTGAGCTGCGTCACCGATCAGCAATACCTTTCCTCGGTGGTACGTTGGTAAAGGCGCGATGTCCCAGAGGTCGTGTTGCACAATATTGTGGTTGCTCGCGGCCTCGAGCAACGTCGGAACCGGCTCGGCAAAGTGCCTGAATTGCGTTTGCAGGTGCGTTTTTCTGGTTTTTTCAGGCAAGTGCAAACCGGCAGGTTGGGTTTGCGTGGCGTAGAAATAAACCTCATCCTTCCCGATGGGTACGTAACCGAAGCGCAGCCCTTGACCCCAAAATTCGGCAGACGACGCCAGATGCTGCTCCGGCAACGCAACGTTGACGAGGGCTCGCCAGCAGGTCTGCCCTGCGTAACGTAACTTCACCTGTGGAAACAAGTGTCGGCGAATTTTTGAATGTACACCGTCGGCAGCGAGAACAGTGTCCGCCGTGTAGAGGCTGCCGTCACGCATATATAGGCCACCACCTTGAATACACGCCACCTCTTGATTTAGTAAGGCGATGTCAGCGACTTGATGGTAGAGAATATGATGGAGCGCGGCTCGAGACACTCCGATGCTCTGATACCTCACGCCGTTCACCTCAGCGGTACTGGGCGTTGCCTGCATGGTCTTGCCCGCCGCCGTAACCAGGCGAATCGGCCCGAGCTGAAATCCGGCGGCTTTAATGGCCTCTCCGAGTCCGAGTTGCTCGAGGACATACATCGCATTAGGCGATAAAATGATGCCTGCACCTACCGGCTTTACCGAGGTTGCACGTTCAAAAACCCGCGCTTCAAAACCTTGTTGTTTGAGAGCTACAGCTGCCGATAAACCCGCGATTCCGCCGCCGATAATAGCGATCATGACTTGACCACGAGCAGAAACCCGTAGGCCAGCGAAGCGGTCATCATCAGCACGATGGGGACGATAAAAAAGGATGTCAAAGAGACGATGCTCAGGGTAACGGCGGCGGCGAACCCTATCAAAAAGCTTTTCCAGCTATTCTGTCCCCACTGAGCCAACCCGAAAGCGAGCAGAAGTGTCCCCATTGCGTAGCTGAACCCCGAACTCAAAGCTTCAAAACTGATCAAACGGCCCATCAGATTGATTCGCGGTGTCTGCACAGCTGCTAGAAACGCCTCGTCTTGTACAGGTTCAGCCAGTTGCATAAACACCTCTGTACCCAGATGTCCGGCACCCGTGACGATAAAACGGAGTGCGGCGATACGTGACAAACGAAGTAAAGAGTGCAAAGTATTTGCTCGACTACGTTCAGTGAACATGTTCATTATGGTAGCTCGTTGGAGCTGCTTTGTCAAGGTGCGGACGAGGTAAGCTTGTAGAGGTAGCTTATGAACCATACTGACGCGGCATCTACCCGGAAGGAACAAAAGGCGCATACACGGAGCCATATTTTGTCTGTTTCCAGGACGCTTTTTGAGATGCAAGGATTCAGACAAACGACCAGCAGACAGATTGCCAAAGAAGCGGGGATTGCAGCAGGGACGTTGTTCGTTCATTTTCCCAATAAAGAGTCGATTCTAGCAACCGTCCTCTACGAGAGCATCGAAGAGGTTTTGCAAAGAGCATTCTCTACTCTGCCGGAAGAAAAGTTCGCCGATAAATTGCTGCATCTGGCGCGTGCACTCTACACCTTTTATGCACAGCGGCCCAAGCTGAGCCGCGTCCTTCTTCAGCACAACATTTTTGCCAACGGTACGGATGTCGAGTTTGATCAACAGTTGGATGATTTCAGGCTTTGGATTGCGGAGGGTGCGCTACGAAATGAAGTGGTCGCCACACCAAAAGATGCCGAGATAGCGGCGCACAGCTTTATGGCCCAATACTTGTACGTTTTGCGGGAGATGTTAAAGCAAGACGAACCTGACGTGCCGGGTGCTCTGTCACAGCTAAAGGCGCTGGTCGAATGGACCTTTCGTTAGACGAGCACAAGGCTGTATTCGGACCGAGTGAACAGGTCAGGTCTCGAGACTCATAGTCCGCTTCACTTCATGTTGACCGAAACCAGCTCTACGTTTCGCTGCACGGTTCAGCTCCGTAGGTCAAATGACTCGCCGACCGGCAACGTAAACCTCCCGAACCTCGAAATCATCATCTAAAACGACGACGTCGGCCCGTTTGCCCACGCTCAGCTCACCCCGGTCGGAAAACCCCAGATACCGGGCGGGCGTCGCCGAGAGCATCCGGCTCGCCTGCGTGAGATCGACGCCGAGCGAAAGCGCGTTCCTTAGCGCCCGGTCGAGCGTCAGGGTGCTACCCGCGATGGTGCCGTCAGGAAGCGTCGCCGCGCCGTCCCTGACCGTCACGCGCTGCCCACCGAGTTCGGTTTCGCCGTCGCCCAAACCACCCGCCCGGATACAGTCGGTGATCAGGTGGAGCCGCTCGAGTTTGGCGTTTAGCGCCGCCTGAAAGCTCGCGGGGTGAACGTGGCGCAGGTCTAAAATCAGCTCGCTGTAGGCGTCCCGGTCGGCGAGGGCTGCCCCGACGACCCCCGGTTCACGCCCCGTGAGCCCAACCATCGCGTTGTAGAGGTGGGTAAAGCCTAGAGTACCGCCCGCAGTTCTGACCACCTGGGCGAACGCAGCGACGGTTTCAGCGTCAGCCGCCGTGTGACCGACGCTGACGCGGACTCCCGCTTCGGCAAAACGGCGCGCAGCTTCGGGTGCGTTCGGCACCTCCGGGGCCAGCGTGACGAGGCGAATCACGTCTTGACGCAGCAGCTCGCCCAGCCGCGTGGCGGTGGGCTCGAGCGTCTGCGGTGGTTGCGCGCCGAGCCGGTCGGGGCTGATAAACGGGCCTTCGAGATGAACACCGGGGATGTCGGGCAGCGTGGGGTCGGCGTCGGCCTGTACCTCTTTTACCCCTGCCAGAGCGTGCAAAATAGCGTCCCACGGGTTGGTGATGGTGGTCGGGTAGAGCGTCGTCGCGCCGTGCTGTGCGTGAAAACGGGCGAGCGTCCGCACCCCGTCCGCGCCGTCCATGGTGTCGCCGCCGCCACCGCCGTGAACGTGGGTGTCGATAAAACCGGGGAGCAGATAGGGGCCACTCGGGCCCGCTTCAGGCTCGAGCCCAGTAATCGTCCGGGTAAACTCGAGCCGCCCCGCCACAATCCCGCGCGGCAGCACTAGGCGACCTGCCAGACGGGTGGGCGTATCAGGTGGCTTCAACGTCCGCGCTCCGGGACGTGCAGCACGACCTCTTCGCCGAACTCGAGCACGCCGTCACGGGTGGAGGCTAAGAGCAGCGTGATAGCGCGCCCGTAATCGCCCACACCCGCCGCAACGCCCTGGCTTCGCAGGTAGCCGTCGTAAAACCGCGCCTGTGTCCGTCCGATAAAGTCGGGGGCGCGAAACCTTTCGTAGGCGACGTTTAGAGCCTCGGTATCTCGCGTAAACCGTTCGGGCAGGGTCTCGACGATAGCCCGGTACCTTTCGGGGGCGAGGCTTCGGGGCGCGGATCGTCCGAAATAGGTCAGCGCCGCGCTGTAGCGTACCGAGGCGTTGTCCGAAGTGAGACCGGCGACGGCGGCGATAAAGTCGGCTTCGGCTTCGCTGCCGTACCCCGCGACGTGCGCGGCTTCGTGCAGGGCGGTGGCGAGCCGGTAGGGATACGGCAGGCTGCCGTCGACGTACGCCTCGAGCGTCCACGGCACGGTAACCCCGGTCGTCTGTCCGGTAAAGAGCAAAAATCCCGGTGGTGTGCGTTTGACGTAGCGGGGCAGCGTTACCGTCCGGTTCTCGAGCTGCGCCACGACGCGTTTCAGCGACGCCTGTCCCGCCGCCAGATCGGTCTCCCAGTCGGTGGGGGCGGTGTGGTCGCGGCGAATAACGGTGCCGAGCGCCTCGGCGAAGGCGGCGTGCTCGGGGGCGTCCGGCGTCACGTCGGTAGAGAGCGAGAGGTGAGTCTCGAGGGGTGTCCGGGCGTAGTTCGCGCCCCACACGACGATAAATAATGCGTAGAGCGTCACCCCCGCAACGACTCCGCACCTTAGCCAACGCAAGAATGCCCGCCGACCGCGGGCGCGTTCGCCCAACATCAGCTTCAGCACCAGCCCGAACACGAGTAACGCCAGCAGCAGCGCCGTCACCGGCAGCCGGGTACCGCCCGTCAGCAAGACGAGTACGCCCGCCACGGCAGCGTAGAACCCTCCCGTATAAACACGGTCGATCCACGCGGGTGACGGTGGAAAGGAGCTCCACACCACGATCACGGCGACGCAGGCGACGAACCAGAACAGAGACAGCAGGGTTGGAAAACGGCGCACGACCCTCAGTGTACCGGGTGGGGCGGTTGTACCCGCATATCCAGTAGAGACTGTCCCGGTTCACCGCAGATATCATCCCTTAGAGCTCGTGATAGACTCTGCTTTTTCATCTTGGTGTGGCGCAAACCAGATGGTACCTGCTACACGTCCTTTTCAAACGTCAGGTACGCCTGTTGCGGGACGAAACCGAGCCGGGTGTTGAGCGCGACCACCGCCGCATTGTTCGAGGCCATCCCGGTATTCACTTGCGTGTACTCGTGCGCCCGCGCGTAGGCCAGGCCGCGCAGTTTAAGCGCCAGCGCCACCCCGCGGCGGCGGTAGGCGCGCAGCACGGCGGTCGTCTCCTGCCGCAACGTCCCGGCCTTACGTCCAGCGAAAAGCTCGCTGTACCCGAGGTAGTAACCGTCTTTAACCGCGACGTGATACGCCTCCGGCAGCGCGTCGTCCCGTTTTAGATGCGCCTCAAAGTCGGCGCGTGAAAGCGTATCCGAATGACCGATTTCGGGTACGTCGCGGTTACTCTCCAAATACAGCGCGTAAAGCTTATCCAGAAAACCGGGGTCGGGAGTGAGTTCCGCGAGGGTGTAGATAACGACACCCTGGGCGCGCAACTCGGTTTCCGGGTCGCCGAACGCTTTTAGGTCAACTGCCGCCACCTCGAGGTCGGCCCCGTACGAGCGGAGAATTTGGCCGTAACCCAGTTTTTCGAGAACTTTTCTGTGAACGGCCTGGGTTTCGTGCGCCACCGTGTAGAGCACGCAGGCGTCGGGGAGAGCCTCGAGCCCCCCGTAAAGCGCCCGCACAACTGCCTCTTCGCCCTCGTCGCTGCCGGGGCTCAGCGTCAGATAAGCCCAGAGTTTGCCGTCCGGGTCGCCCTCTCGTCGGCTGCGGCCGACCTCGAGGTAGCCCACCGCGTCTTCGCCAGCGCGCGCCAGCAGGTAGCGGTTCTCAGCGAACGAGAAGGCGTCCTCCGAGACCGGTTGCTCGGGATAAAGACGGTTCCACACCGCCACGAGTGCGGGGGCGTCTGTCGGTGAAGCTAACGTCGACGAAATCTTGGTCATTTCCATACTTTACCGCCGCTTGCGGCGCGCGGCCCAACTCCCCCACTCCGGATACCGCAACCGACGCCGTTTAGTGCGGGGCTTCTCCGGACGCAGCAACCCTTCACGCCGCGCGTAACGCACTCTGTCGTAAACCCACCAACCCTCCCCCGCCGCCTCGAAACCGGCAGCCTCAAAACCGATACCCTCGAGCTCAGACCCGGCACCCTCCCGCTGGAGTTGCAGGGCGCGCGCGCCGAACACCTCGAAAGCGAGTCGCGCCGCGCCGTGCAAAAGCGCCCCTTCCGCCCACGGCAGCGTGCAGCGGTCTTCGGGGCTCGGCAGCAGCAGATGACCGAAGTGGGTCGCCGGGTCGAGGTAAAGGAATACCTGACCGGCGCTCGAGCTGAACACGACCGGCTGCCCGTCGCCGTCTGTGGTGAGGGCGACCCCCGCTTCCATCACCCGGTAGCGCGGCAGGGGCGGCGGCAGACGCGCGTCGTAGCGTTCCGAACGGAGGTGAACGAGGTCTCGCAAACGCCGCTCGAGCCGCCCCCTGTCGCGCTCACTCAGGCGCAGCGGGTCGGCGAGCAGGGTCTCGGTAGCGGCGGTTTCGTCCTCCAGTGCGGCGAGTTCGGCTTCGGGATCGGTAACGAAGACGGATTCATCACGTCCTGACACTTCGGGCAGGTCGGGCTCGAGGCGCAGCGTTCCGGCGTAGTAACCAGCCAACCCGCCCCGGTATTCCTTTAGCACGCCCCCGTCCAGACCCAACACCCGCGTCGCCACCGCGTCCACCAGAGCCGCGTCGTGCGATACCAGAACGACCGCCGCGTCGGTGTCTTGGAGGGCCGTCTGAAGTTTTTCGACGGTCTCGGTATCCAGCTGTTCGCTCGGTTCGTCGAGCAGCAGCAAGTTCGCCTCCGAAGCTATCAACCGCGCCACCCCCGCGCGCGCACGTTCACCGCCGGACAACGTTTCGGGCGGACGCTCGAACGCTTCCGCGAGACCCACGAGCGCCAGCAGCGACCGCGCGCGCGGTTCCGAAACGCTCCAGCTGAGCTGTTCACCCACGCTCACGCCGTCCTCCAGACCCCGGTCGTGCTGTCCGAACACCGCCATCCGGACGCCGCGCCCGAGCCGTACCGACGCGTGGGGATGGTCGGACTCGAGCACCCCTGCCAGCAACCCCAGCAAGCTCGTTTTGCCGCCTCCGTTCGGGCCGACCACGGCGAGTTTGTCGCCCGCATAGACGCGCAGCGACGCGTCTTGCAGAAGGGGCCGTTCGCCCCGCGTCAGCGATAGGTGACGGGCGTGGAGAAGCGTGCTGTTCGGTTTGGCAGGGGCGGCGCTGAGCGTCAACGACGTTTTTTTGGTGGTCGTCACCGGCGACGCGTCGGGAAGACGCGAGAGGCGGCGCTCGAGACTCCGCCGCGTCGAAAGCGTCGGTTGCGTCCGTATCCGGGCCTCGAGGGTACGTTTTTCGTGCGCGGCGCGGTTTGCCTGCCGCAGCCCGCGCGCGAGCACGTGCGACGCCTGCGCCCGGTAGCGGCTGTACCCGCCCCGGTAGCTCGTCACCCGCCCGTCCTCCAGGTGCAGCGTCCGGGTACACACCGCGTCTAGGAGCGCCCGGTCGTGCGACGCCAGCAGCAGCGTACCGGGGGCGCGGGCGAGCGTCTCGGCGAGCCACCTTTTGGTCGGCAGGTCGAGGTAGCTGCCTGGTTCGTCTAACAGCAGCAGGTCGGCGCGTTCGGCGAGCACGCGCGCCAGCCCCAGCCGCGCCCGTTCGCCACCCGAAAGCGCCGTTACGTCGCGGTCGTCGTCGGCGTCGGAAAATCCCAACCGGTTCAGGTAAGTTCGCAACGTCGCTTCGGCGTCGTAGCCCCCCGCCTCTTCAAAACGCGTAGTCAGCTCTCCGTACGCTTGTAGTTGCGCCTCACCGTCCAGCCGGGTTTCGGCGTCGCGGAGGGCGGCCTCGAGCCCGCGCACGTATCCGAGCCCCCCCGCCGCCACCTCCCACAGCGTTCCGCGCCAACGCGCCGTCTGCTCGAGCACCCCCAACCGCACCCCCGGCGCGCGCAAAACCTGCCCGTCGGTCGGCGCGCGCGCGCCCGCAATCAGCGACAGCAGCGTCGTCTTGCCCGCGCCATTGCGCCCGACCAAACCGACCTTTTCACCACTCGAGAGCGCGAACGAAACGCCGCGCAGCACCTCTTGCGCGCCGCGCGTCAGAAAAACGTCGGTAGCGCGTACAAGCTCACTCACAAGGTTTTGCCCACGCGCCCTGCACGGCCCACCAAACCCGGTTTTACCAGCCCCACGTTCCCGCGCCACCCTTGAACGGCCCCTTGATCTCGCCGGTAATCCAGCCGCCGTAAAAGTCCCCGGCCTGCGCCTGCACCCGCTCACCGCCCACAAAACACGCCTCGACCCGGCTCGGGTAAAAGGCCAGGTAATCGCGGATAGACTCGAAGCGTTTGGTAGGCTGCGGGTAACTCCAGGCCACGTCTACGGCTTTCTGCCCGTCTAGCAGGAGCGTCCAGTACTCAGCTCGCCCCTTGAACTCGCACGCGCTGCTCGTCTGGGTACGCGTCAGCAGGTCGGTGCGGACGTCTCCGGGCGGGATGTAAAAAACGGGCGGGTGCGAGGTTTCGAGCACCCGCACAGCTTGCTCCGAGTCCGCGACCACCACCCCGGCAAAGACGACCTGAACGTGTTTGGAACTCTCGTCCAGACGGGGCGGGCGGGGGTAGTCCCAGACGGATTCCTGACCGGGCTTTGCGGGTTCATGCTGTGTGTGCGGTGGCTTCATAAGCTCGAGTTTACGCCCATGCGCCGCTACCCACGGAGTTTGAGAGACAGAAGCCACGTGCTTCGGAGCTCGACAACCCGAACTGCTTCAAGGGTACATCTCATCACCTTCTTACACCGAACTGTGTCTGAATTAACGGAAACGGAGTCCTTGCCCCTGCCAAAAGTCATACGTAAGCGCCCGCACCAGCCGTGATCGGGATCGGCACAGCTGCGGTGCATCTTGACGCGGCTACTATAAAGCTGTAACGGCATAAATAAAGGGGCAGCCGAGGGAGGCTCAGAATGACCACAAGACGCTCGGGGGTGTGGCTGACGGTGCTGGTCGTTTTTGGCCTCGCAGCTGCCCTCTACTTTTGGAGTAACCGCTACGCCCCTAACGACGACCTCACCCGGTACGCCGTCACCCCGACCGGGGCGGTGCAAGCGTTCGCCGAAGCGTTGACGAACACGGATTTAACCAACTTTTTCAGCCATTACGTCACGAGTAGCGAGACGATCCCCCTCACCGAATACTTGAAGCTGGCTGGTTTTGCAGCAACCTTTGATGGTGACTTACGCGTAGTTGCAAATAAAGCCGCACCCCTTTTGAAGAGGTGCGCTTTTTGGCTAAAGAGGTGCGCTCGAGTGTTTTTTGAGAACCTTGAATTATTGCAGCGGCGTCAGCCGCCACACGTTCCCGTCGTCTTCATCGGTAAGGACGTAGATAAAACCGTCCGGCCCCTGCTCGACGTCACGAATACGTACGCCAAGGGGGATACGCTCCTCGCCCGTCACGAGCTCCCCGTCAAGCTCCACGCGCACGAGGTCGTGAGCCGAAAGCCCTCCGATCATCGCGTTGCCGCGCCATTCCGGAAACACGTCGCCGGTATAAAAGATCATGCCTGACGGTGAGATGACCGGCGACCAGTGTTTGATGGCGTCGGCGAACTCGGGCCGCGTCGGCGGGTTCGGAATCTCACTACCGTCGTAGTTGATGCCCCAGCTCACCACCGGCCAGCCGTAGTTTTGCCCCGCTTCCGGCAAGTTCAGCTCGTCACCGCCGAGGGGTCCCATCTCCGCGACCCACAATTTGCCCGTCTGAGGATTTATAGTAGCGGCCTGGACGTTGCGGTGCCCATAGGACCAGATTTCAGGTTTGGCGTCGGCCTGGTCTACGAACGGATTTCCCTCGGGAACAGAACCGTCAGGGTTGAGGCGCACAATCGTTCCAAGATGGTTGGAACGGTCTTGCGCAGGCTCGAACTGGAAGCGTTCACCCATCGTAAGAAAAAGGTGGCCTTCCGGGGAAAAGATGATACGACCGCCGAAGTGGTTGGGTCCGGTGATACGCGGCTGCTGTCTAAAGATGACTTCGAAATCGCTGAGCTGGTTTCCCTCCAAGCGCCCGCGTCCAAGAGCTGTAGACGCGCTGCCGCCGGGTCCGGGTTCGGCGTAGGAGAGGTAGACAAAGCGGTTGTCAGCGAAATTCGGGTCGAGTGCTACGTCGAGTAGCCCGCCTTGGCCTTGAGCGTAAACCACCGGCACGCCTCCCAAAGGCTCTGACAGTGTGCGGTCGGTACCGAGGAGGCGTAGCGTTCCCGACCTTTCAGTTACGAGCAACCGTCCGTCAGGTAAAAAGGCCATACCCCACGGGTGATCAAGCCCGCTCACCACGTTTTGAACGGAGACCGGCCCCGCCTCCGTCATCACCGAATCGACCTGCCTCGGCGCACCCTGAGCCAAGGCGATCGTAAACGCCGTCGTTGCAATCAGCCCGACAGCCAAAGCGGTGTGTTTTGCTTTTTCTCCTCTGATCATTTGATCACTCCCATATAGTCAAGATAGCTTCGTTTCCGTTAAGCCCGCTGCCTTTTGCATAGCAGGCTCGGCGAACGGTTCAGTTAACCGGCTTAGAAGGGTATTTCTTGATGCAGGCCTCAAGTGTAAGGGTTACACTCAAGCAGAAAGTGTAAGTGGCTATACCGTCAGGGCGGACGGACCTTGCCCTACCAAACTCGAGGTCGGGCGGCGGTGTGGCGAATTTGACCTCTGGGCGTTGTGCCGTCTCAATGGTTTCGTACGCCTTCAGGCGGTTCTACTTCTCGAGGGCGCACACCGTAGAAACATCGCACCGTCTGAGGTAGCGTGAGTAAAGGCGTGAAAGGGGTGAGCATATGCGCGGGCTGAGGGGTTTGTTCATTTTGGCAATCTTCGGTGCTGCTTTCGCGCAGAATCCGGAGTTGCCGAGGTGCCGTGAAGGGGTAGCGCAGCCTTCCGCAAGGGTTTTGGTGACGAAGTTGAGCCGTGCGTTTGAGGAACAAGACGCAACAGCTAAGGCGAACCTTGCAGGTTGCCCATTCTTAGTTGGGAAATACGAAACGGATAACGTTAGTTACGTACCACCCCTTGTTTTTGCAAAACGCTTCTTCCACGAAGTAAAAAAGTTCGATCTGACCTTGCGTGAAGGTGACGTATCTTCGGTGTATCCCAAGAAGCCGAGACGTATCTTTCTAAAGGTCGATGGCGAACAAGCGTACGCAGAGCTTTACGTAGACCGCAAGCCAAAAGAGTTCGGATCACACCGCCACATCTTTTTACTCGAGCGTAACTCGGACGGCTGGCGTTTTAGAGGCTACGGAACCACCGATGGCGTTTTACTCGAGCGACTCCGGCGCGGCTATACGGCGGTTTTGGTACAGGCAGCTAAGTAACGCACCGTGCGGTACCCAGCCCAAGTATCGGCGAGCATAAAGAATGGCAAAAACCGACGACACCATTCAACCCGAACGGATTCAGAAACTCAACGACAAAGAGATTCGGAACGGCGACTATGTGCTCTACTGGATGCAGGGCTCACAACGCGCCGAATACAACCACGCCCTCGAGTACGCAGTTCAGCAAGCCGACGAGCTAAGCCAACCTCTGCTGGTCGCCTTCGGCCTGATGGACGACTATCCCGAGGCCAATCTGCGGCACTACCACTTTATGTTGGAGGGTTTGCAAGACGTCGAAGCGGCGCTTGAAAAACGCAAGATCAAGTTCGTGGTGCAGCGTGGCGCGCCCGACGAGGTAGCGCTGAAGCTCTCACAAAATGCGTCGCTGGTGGTCTGTGACCGGGGCTATCTGCGGCTTCAGCGCCGCTGGCGCGAGCACGTCGCCGACGCCGCGCCGTGTAAGGTCGTTCAGCTCGAGTCCGACGTGGTGGTACCCGTCGAACTGGCCTCGCAAAAAAAAGAACACGCCGCCCGCACGCTGCGCCCGCGCCTGACCAAGCATCTCGAGCGGTTTCTGGTCGAACTGCCCGAGGCGAAGCCCAAACACGGGTCGCTGGGTTTGGACGTTTCCGGCGAAGACCTCTCCGACCTCGGTAAGCTGTTAGGAAAACTCAAGCTGGAGCAGCAGGTCGCGCCGGTCAAGCTCTTTAAGGGCGGCGCGAGCGAAGCCAAAAAGGTTTTGCGCGCGTTTTTGCAAGAAGACTTCGCCGACTACACAGACACCAGAAACCAGCCGCAGACGAGCCATGTGTCGCACATGAGCAAATACCTGCACTACGGGCAGATTTCGCCGGTTTACGTGGCTTTAGAGGTTAAAGCGTCGGGCGCGGCGCAAAAAAATACCGAGAGCTACCTGGAAGAACTTATCATCCGGCGTGAGCTGCCGATGAACTTCGTGTTTTATGAACCCGACTACGATAAATACAGCGCGCTGCCGGAGTGGGCCAAAAAGACGCTCGCCGAACACGAGGGCGACGAGCGCAGCCCGAGCTACACGAGGGCGCAGCTCGAGGCCGCCGAAACTGAAGACCCGTACTGGAACGCCGCCACGCGCGAGATGATCCATACCGGCTATATGCACAACTACATGCGGATGTACTGGGGCAAGAAGATTCTGGAGTGGTCGAGCTCACCTGAAGTTGCCTTCGAGACGACCCTGTACCTCAACAACAAATACTTTCTGGACGGGCGCGACGCCAATTCATTTGCCAACGTCGCCTGGGTGTTCGGGCAGCACGACCGGGGCTGGACCGAGCGTGCAGTTTTCGGCAAGGTGCGCTATATGTCGGCGGGAGGGCTCGAGCGCAAGGCGAAACCGGAAGCTTACATCGAAAAAGTCGACGCGCTCGTCGAAAAAGCGGGGGCTTAGCTACGAACGGCAGGAGAGCAAAAAGTCAGCGCCCACTCGCAGGTGGGCGCTTTTGACAGCTTTGCTTGAATCTGGGCCGATTGCAAAAAGAACAACCGGCTCTGACTTGACTACGAAACGACGTCCGAAACGTACAGCTGAGTTCGGAATATTCTGAAGCGCAACTTTAAGGCTGACCCGGAAACACGTCTAGACGCGCCGACTCGAGCGCGTTCACCACGCGGTAGACCGGTTCGCCACCTTCAGGAAACCCGACCGTAAAGACGTTCCAGCCCGCCTTGAGCGCCAGCGCCTCGCCAGCGGCCTCGAGCGTCGCGTCTTTATCGACGTATAGCGGTACGAAAAAACCGGTCGGCGCGGAGGTTCCGGCCAGCCCCAGGTAGGGCGTGTCGGTGGCGCGGTCGAAGGTGCCGTTGCCGTTCTCGTCGAGGTAGACGTTGATCTGGGCGCGGGTAAAGTTGACTTCGGGTTCCAGCACATAATCGTTTTGCAGTCCCGGCAGCACCACGTCATCGCTGCGTAGCGGGCCGAGCGGCGCGGCTTCGCCTGAAAGCGTCACGCTGAAGCGGCCGCCTTCGGGGGTGGCGGTGCCGATCTCACGACCCCAAACGCCGTTTTCATCGACGATATGCACGCCCACGCGGGCATTTTCAGGAAGCCCGCTAAGCGCCTCGACGGTTCCGGCGACCGTCGCACTCTGCTGCGCCGACGCCCAACCCAAAAGAGCCAGAATTACAAAAAAAGGTCGTTTCATCTCACTCCTAAACAGGGCAGCTTATCACAGCCGCCGGAGCACGCCGTAGGCGGCGTGGCGTCATCATTCGCCCGGCGCAGCCTCCGTATGACCGGGCCTGCCCCGTCAAAGTATCAGGTTTTGATGTGGATTTGGTTTCGGTTACAGAAATGTTTGGGGTTGAATGTCTCATAAAACGTTTGGGAACTCGGTTTGTGTTCAACTGCTTGAGCGGCTGGTCGAGCGGCGAGTAGGGGGTGATGAGCAATGAGCGATGAGTTGAAATTTCACTACTCTGTGACTGGTTTGGTGCTCGAGTCGGAAAGCGTTTTCAGCAAACGGTCTAGCCCTTCCGGTGGGTGCCTAGCTGCGGCAGAGCGCGCCGCCTCACCCGAACACACCTCGTCACCTCGGCGTATCAGCTTGGCGTATAGTGGGCCTAGCGAGCTATGTAAGGAGACTTATGACCGTACCCCTGACCCAATCCGGTTCGACCCCAGCTAGTTCAGACAAAACCAAAAAAGCACCCGGTATCGACGCGGGTTACATCTGGTTCGACGGTGAACTCGTCCCCGCCGCCGAGGCCAAAGTATCGGTACTGACGCACGCGCTGCACTACGGTACGAGCGTCTTCGAGGGTATTCGCGCCTACAAAACGGCGCGCGGCGCGGCAGTTTTCCGGTTGCAAGAACACGCCGAGCGGCTGCTCGACTCAGCCAAGATTTTAGGAATGCCGCAGACCCTGAGCGCCGCTGAAGTAGGCGAAGCGATCTTGGAGACCGTCCGCAAAAACGACCGCGACGCCTGCTACATTCGGCCCCTGCTCTGGTACGGCCCGGAGTCTCTGGGCATCAACCCGACCGGCAACGACGTGCATTTTATGGTGGCGACGATGCCGTGGGGCTCGTATCTGGGCGAAGAGGCGGTGCGGGGGGGCGCAAGACTCGTTACCTCGTCGTGGCGCAGAAGCCCCGGCGACGTGCTGCCGACCAAAGCCAAGGCGGGCGGAAACTATATCAACTCGGTTTTGGCCAATCAAGAGGCGCGCGAGAGCGGCTTCGACGAGGCGCTGCTCTTGGACAAAGAAGGATTCGTCGCCGAAGGTGCGGGCGAGAATATCTTTTTTCTCAAGGGCGGAACGCTCTACCCTATCGCGCATTCGGTCAACCTGCGCGGCATCACCCGCGATACGGTCGTCAAAATTGCCGAGTGGCTGGGTATGACCGTCACGCCGACGATGGCGACCCGCGACGAGCTCTACATCGCCGACGAGATGTTTATGGTCGGGACCGCCGCCGAGGTCACGCCGGTCTCGTCGCTCGACCGCCGCCCGATCGGGAACGGCAAAGCGGGCGAGTTCTCGCTCAAGCTGCGCGAAACCTACCTTAAAGTGGTGAGCGGCGAAGTCCCGGAGTTCGAGCACTGGCTCAGCTACGTGAAGTAGCCAGCGGTTTTAACCGACACACCCTCGAGCCCACCTATAGGCTCGAGGGTTTCACGTTTAGCTTTCGGTAGTTCCAAAACAAGAATTCAGGGGTCAGTATTCAAGGCCGTCAAGGGTCTGGGTTTGCAGCGCCGAAAACGCGCCCTAGCAGGTTCGTATGAACGCGGCGTACAATCCGTTCAGAAACCCACCACAAGCCACAAGTGACTTGCCCCTTGCCCAGACCTAAACCTCGACCGAATCGGGCGTTTCCCTGCCAGCCAAAAGCGTCTGAATCTGGCGCAAACGCGCCGCTACGTCCTCTCTGGTCCCTTCGATCAGGTCGTCGGCGATCAGCAGCGCGTCGTTGCGCCGCCCCTGCGCGTCGCACCCGGCGGCGGCGAGCGCCGCGCCGTGTTCATAGAGCGCCACGGCCCCGCCGAGCGGCAGCTCGTAAAGCACCGCGACCTCCGCCGGATCGAGCTGATACGAGGTCAGCGGAGCGTTCCGGACGAGCAGATAACTCTCTTGCAGCTCATCGTCGATGATACCGGCGTCGCCCAGCTCGGGATAGTGCCGGGTCGCGCGGAAGGTGCCTAAGTACGTCAGCTCACGCGGCTGAACCGTCACCCCGAGTTCTTCGTGGGCTTCGCGCAAAACGTCCGGGAGCGTCTCCCCCGACCGGAAATGACCCCCGACCGCCACGTCGAGCTTGCCGGGCTCGAGGTCTTTACCGGGAGCGCGCCGCTGCATCAGCACGTACGCGCCCTCGTCACCGTCCCTGACCACCCACAGGTGCAGCGTGCGGTGCAGATCGCCGTCTCGGTGAACGGCGGCGCGCGCCTTAGTTTCGCCCGTCGGCTGCCCGGACGGATTTAGTACCTCGAGCGGCTCGGTCATGAGGGTACTATAGCTTGTAGCGGGTGGGGCGCAGACCCGGATGGGGCTGGATAGGACTCGTGACTTGGCACATACGGCGAAACGTGCGGTGAGACGTGAAAAAAGACACGCGGCGAGACACGCGGCGGCGCTTACGGTGACGCACACGGCGAGAAAACACCGTGGGGGCCATTGGGCGGGGCGAAGCTTGTTGCTCGCGCTCGCGCTGCTGCTCAGCGGGTGCCGCCTCAGCGCCCCTCCACAGGCCACCGAACGGGGTTTCGGGCTGGTGATTCCTATCTATAACGAGGCCGGGTTGGCGCACGCTGTGACTACCCTCGAGCCGCATCTACGCGCCGACGACCGCTTTATGATCGTTTCAGGAAACTCGAGCGGCCTGCTCGACGCAGCGTTCGTCAACCGGGCGGCGCTGGCCCTGCGCGAGACCTACCCGCGCGCGCCCATCTACGCCGCGACGAGCGGCCTCGGCAACGTCGAACGGGCGGCGCAGCAGGTCGGTGAGGTAGTAACGGCGATCGTCTACGTTTATGAGCCTAACTTCCCTAATCAACCCGAGTTCGACTGGGACTTCAGCACGACGCTGGCGCGGTTTCAAGATGCCGGAGCCCGCAGCGGCGAGCGCAAGCTCGTCGGCAAACCGACCGGCAGACCGCTTTTGCAACCGAGTTTGCAAGCGTACGCGTGGGATTACGGCGAGATCGCCGCGACCGTCGACGAGCTGTTTATTCAGACGCAGACCTACTGCAAAGAGAGTTCGGCGGCGTTCGGCAACGCTATCGACGAGATTATCGCGCAGTACGGCGTCCGCGCGAAGGTGTCGCCGTGGGTTCCGCAGGTGACCGTCGATCCGGACGCGCCGAACGGTACCAGCGTCGCGCAGGCGCGGGCGTGTATCGCCGAGGCGCAGCGGCGGGGGGTGTCGGGCGCGCTGCTGTGGTGGTCACCGCCGTTTGCAGAACGGGCGGCGTCGTTTATCGCGGCACTGAACGTGGCTGAAGCGTCTCCTCAACACGCGCCCCTGGCTCGTTAGGGTAGACGTCGGTAGTACGGGTGTGGTCGCGCGGCCTCTCGGCGACGCGCGTAACGGGTTCTCGCAACCTTTTCCGGGCGGGCGGCGCGCCGAGCGGCAGCGTAAAGAGCATCTCGAGGCTGTAGTAGCTTCGCAACAGCCGAAACAGCACGTAGACCGGCAGATAGAGCAGCAGCGCGAACTGCCGGTAAGCGGCGAGCACCAGCACGCTTACCAGAAACGGTAACCCGACGATTACGGCCACGAGCGCCGCGCCGCCGCGCAAATAGAGTGAAGCGGGCTCGAGCACCGCCGTCACCACGGCAAAGAGCAGCACCGGCACCATCACCGAACGCCGGACGGTCTGCACAAGCGCCCACGGCAAGCTGAACACGCCCCGCACCCCCTGCCGCTCCCGCATCGCCGAGCGGTTACGCGAGGCGACGTGAAAGGTACTGCGAAACCAGCGCAGCCGTTGTTCGCGGAGTTCAGCAAGCGTGTTCGGCACCTCCGAATAGACGTGCAGGCGCGGGTCGTTGATCAGACGGTAGCCGAGCCGCCCGATCCGCAACACGATATCGGTGTCTTCGCCGTTGATCTCCTCGGCAAAGCCGCCGAGCGTGTCCAGGCACTCGCGCCGGTACGCGGAAAACACGCCCGACAAACTCAGCACCCCGTCGACCGCGCTCATTCCCAAACGCACGAAGCCCTGATTGAGGTACACCTCGGCGGCGCGCAGCTTCGAGAGCAGCGGACGCGTCTGATTCGGTAGCGGCAACCCGCTCACCGCCCCGACGTTGGGATCGGCAAAGTGCGCGATGGCTTTGGTCAGCAGGTTCGGCGACACTTGCGTGTCGGCGTCGACGCGCACCACGATGTCCTCACGGATATGGGCGAGACCGGCGTTGAGCGCCTTTGATTTGCCCGGCGTAAGGCACTCGAGCACCGTTCCCTGGAGCGCCTGACACCGTTTGAGTTCGACTTCGGCGAGGGCGCGGGTCAGGTCTTGCGACCCGTTGTCAACCAGATAGAGTTTGCACACGCGCCCGTAGCGTTGCGCGGCGACGTCAAGGCTGCGGATACAGTCGGTGATGCTCTCGGCTTCATTAAGTGCCGGAACCAGAAACGCGACTGAAAACCTGATGTCCCCGGTTTTCGCCCGGAGCGAAACGAGTTCGATAACGGCTAAAATAGCGATGAACACCGGAAAAAAGAGGACGATACCCGGCCCCAAACCCCCGAGCAGACCGACGCTTCTGAGCGCGTCGAGACCTCCGCCCAGGTATCCGTTAAGGAGCCCTGCCAAAACCGCGCTGAGAACCGCTGCAAACGCGAAGCGCACCGGGTAGCGCCGCGACCGCCGCCGCTCGCGCGTCACCTGCTCGTCTTCAGGTAACGAGGCTTGCCGCAGCAGTACGAACGCAAACGCGCCCAGCGCCGCAAACCCCAGCACGATATTCTCGAGCACCGACCCGAAAGCCGGAGCCAGCACCGCGCTCAGATTGGCAAAAGTAACGTCGGTCACGACCATCAGTAGCACAAACAGCAGACTTAGCGTCAGCAAAAGTCGTAACCTCCGCCACCAGGCACCGGCAGCGAAGACGCTAAAGGTGACGAAAAAAGCCAGAAAAAAGGGCCGTAACCGGAGCGAAGAGGCGGTTCCAAAATCGGCGGGCGCGCCTAGTACGTTTAGACGTTCCAGCAGCGCCTGGTAACGCGGCCCGACCAGCGGGGACGCTCCGGCAAAAATCACGAAAACCGCAGTTAAAACCACGAGGAAAACGGGCGCGAGCCACCGCGAACGCGGCACTGAAAATTTGGGTGGCGCGCTGTCTACCGTAGGCAGCTCAAAGTCTCCAAAGGGCTGCTTGGGCGTGGGCAGGGTGTTTTTGACGTTCATAGAGTTCCTCACAAAAAGACCAGCGTACCTACTATACCCTCCGCGTCTGAGTAACTTATAGCTTGAAGCTGCACGGCGGATTGCGTAAAGTGTAGGGGCATGCGCCCGTAGCTCAGCAGGACAGAGCAGGGGACTCCTAAGCCCAAGGTCATCCGTTCGATTCGGATCGGGCGCACCATCAAAGCACGCTACAGACGCAAGCTTAAGCCCCGCTGAAGAGCGGGGCAGTTGCGGTTTGAACCGTTTGCAGATAATTTGACGACAATCCTTCGTATCAGCCGAGATTCGCTGCTTTCGTCTCGCTTTCTGTCGGGGAGTGTGGGGGCGAAACGGCGCTGTCTACCGGCTGCTCGCAGGAGACGCGGGCAGCTGCCCGGAATGAGGCTCGAGCGTTCCCTGAACAGATCGCCATATAGTCGCCGTATAAGCGTGAAGCTGCCGGTAGTCGTTCAGCGTTTCGGCGTTTGTGGCCCCTTCTCATCATTTCTTTCCCTTAAGACGACAGGGCGACCCGCCGAGCACCTTTTCGGTTCTGGGCGCTGTGATTGCACCGTAGTTTCAGGCGTCGTCCTTAAATTAAAACGTTAAAACCATAACCCGCTCCCGGTGATCTTTTACACACCCCTTTTCCGCATCTTCTTTTGTGCTCGCTCGCACCACCAACCGGGTGACCCTTGACCGACGTCGGGGGCGCGACCACGAGTACCATCAGGCGTTGCCGGTCAGATTTTTGGGGAGAACACTCGTGAAAAAGTCCAACTTTACTGCAACGCGTTACGGCCTCAGAAGGCCGCTGCGGTTTGCCAAACTGGCGGCGTGGCAGCGCGAAGCGCCCCGCACCACCCCTCTGGCGCAGCGTCTCGACATGTGGCGTCGCGGCTACCGCGCCTCGGCCTACGAATACGACCTATCTCCAGGCGCGTCCGAGAACTACTTACCGGACAGCTCGAGGCTCGACATCGCGTTTATCGACGGGCCTTTTGCGCGGAGCGTCCTCAACGACAAACTGCTCTTTACCGAACTCGTCGGAGGGGTGCTCGAGGTGCCGCCGGTCGTGGCGCTGATCGAACGCGGCGAGGTCTACCCGGTCTACGCGGAGGGCCGGACGCTTACGCTTAAAGAACTTGTTTGCGACCACCGGAGCCTGATTCTAAAACCGGTAGGAGGCAGGCACGGTAGGGGCGTCCACCGCCTCGAGCTAAAGCGAGAGCTGAGCCCCGAGCTAAATTCAGAGCTAAACTCAGACCTAGACCCCAGCCTGCACCTCGACGCCCGCCCCGTCTCCTGCGCGGAGGTCGACGATTTCAGCCGGACGCTGGACCGCTACATCGTTACGCCTACCGTAAAACAAGCGGCCTACGCCCGGACGATCTGCGCCGAGACGACCAACGGCGTCCGCGTGATGACGTTCGTCAATCCGGATACTCGGGAACCGTTCGTCGGTTACGCGCTGCACCGTTTCGGAACCCCGGCGACGCAGCCGACCGACAACTGGGCGCGGGGCGGGCTCTGCTGCCACGTCGACCTCAGCGACGGCAGCCTCGGCCCCGGCCTTAAACAACCACGCTGGACGGGGGGCAAGGCAGTTTTTAGAACGCACCACCCCGATTCGGGCGCGGCGCTAGGGGGTGTCCGGATTCCGCGCTGGCTCGGGCTTTGCGAGGGTCTGCTCGGCGCGGTCGAGGCGTTTCCGTTTCTTCTCTACGTCGGCTGGGACGTAGTCGTTACCGACGGCGGTTTTGTGGTACTCGAGGGCAACACCAACTCCGACTTGCTGCAACTCGGTGGGGGCATCTTAAAAGACCCACGGGTAAGGCGTTTCTACGAGTATCATGGGGTTATATGAAAGTATCGTCCAGTCCGAAACCAAACCGGCCTGTGCCGCTACGACAACGCACGACTATATCTATTAGGTCATCTGTTAGGTAGAACCATGCCCTCACGTTACGACCCCAAACGGCCCTTTAGACACCTTAAAAAGCACTGGCGACTTCAGCGCGACGCGCCCCTCGGCGCACCCTGGTCGCGCCGGATGGACATGCTGCGGCGCGGCGTGAGCTACCACACCTACGCGCTCTACCCGAACGAACGACCGGGCGAGTATATGGGCGACGCCACCCGTTTGGGCGCGTTTTTTATCAACAACGAAGCGACCCGCGCCGTCCTGAACGACAAGTACCGTTTCAGCCTCGAGCTGGGCAGCCACCTACCGATTCCGCCGATTCTGGGCATTCTCCGGAGCGGCGACCTCGAGACCCTTCAAGGGCCGCTCGAGCCCTGGTTTGGGCGCGGCGACCTGATCGCCAAACCGCTGCACGGCTCGAGGGGGTCGGGTGTGGTGCGCTTAGGGGCAGGCGACCCCATGCCGGTTTCGCAGGCACCTCTGTTGCTGACGCCACTCGTCGAGCAGGCCGCGTACGCGCGCAGGATCGCCCCCTTTAGCGGCAATACCATCCGCGTGCTCACGTTGCGCGACGCCGACGGCCCCTTCGTCGTCCGGGCCGTTCACCGCTTCGGCACCCGCGAAACGGCCCCCACCGACAACTGGTCACAGGGCAGTCTGTGCGCGCTCGTCGACCTCCAAACGGGCGTGCTGGGCCGCGCCGTCAAACACCCACGGCGTACGGGCGGCGTGCTCCACTGGGTGACGCATCATCCGGATACGGGCGCGGCTATCGAAAGCGTGGTCGTCCCGCACTGGGCGGTGGTAAAGGCCGAACTGCTCCGCACCCTCGAGGCGCTGCCCGAACTCGTCTATGTAGGCTGGGACGTCCTCGTTACCGACGAACGGTTCTGGGTTCTGGAGGGCAACGCCAACACCGAGTTCAACGCCCTCCAGGTTCACGGGCCACTCCTGACAGACGAGCGCGTGAAGGCGTTTTACAAGCGTCATAAGATCATCTAGGTGCAAAGCATTCTGGAAACGGATGAGGCAGAACTGGGCGGCAAACTCGCCTTACCTTTATTCCTGCTTTATTCTACCGGCTGACCGCAAAGGGACTGGAGAAAGCACTTTCTCATAGCTCGAGACTCACGACTCTACACCTCACCACCGAACCCTCTAGCCGCCTCTTGAAACACGGCCCAAAGCCTCAACCCCACACCACAACCACTTCGGAAAACGCGGCAAGCTGCGGGTCGCTGCTGACGATAGCGAGGTCTTCGGTTACGGCCTGCGCCACGAGCGCGCGGTCGAAGGGGTCTTTGTGGTTGTGGCTCAGGTCGCGGTCGCGGAGGGCGTGGACGCCGGTAAAGGAGAGTTCTCCGAAACCGTACTGCGCCAGCCGCAGATGGTAGTTGTCGATCAGAGTCGCCGCCTGGGGCAACTTGCCCAGACGAAACTTGATACTCATCTCCCAGGCGGTGACGGCGGAGACGTAGATGGTTTGCGACCTGCGGACGAGGCTCAGTACCCGGTCGGGCAGCCGCTGGGGATCGACGCTGTACCAGAGCAGGGTGTGCGTATCGAGCAGCAGCCCTCTACTCATTAGATAAAAGTTTGGGGTTGTGCCACAGCGCCAGCTCTTCTTCCGAGAGGGGCTCGAGCGAACGTTTTACGAAATCGTCGTCCGTTTCCTGCTGGTCGAGCCCGTACGGGCGGAGCGTCGACTCGTCGACCGGGACGAGCCGAACGACCGCCTTGCCGCTACGCGCGATGATAATCTCTTCACCTTGAAGCGCCCGTTCGACCAATTTGGAAAAGTGCGTTTTGGCCTCGTGCATGTTGACCTTGGTCATGGTGCCTCCTAGTCTAGTTTAGCATCATCGGACTAGTTCGGTATCCCTTTTCGGGTAATGGTCCACCGAAGAATGTCATATTAAGGGATGGTTATACGAACACTCAAGTGTCATCACTGCGGTAGCGAGAACTTAAAGAAGAACGGTTTTGCTCCGAACGGCAAGCAGAAGTACCTGTG
>JAABUN010001756.1_pt1 | contig 44373 bp, 37 predicted proteins | sample 5559311 | NCBI WGS metagenome assembly JAABUN01 (sample SAMN10711877, study PRJNA513370) | rock metagenome | isolation source: Antarctica rocks | place: Antarctica: Victoria Land, Siegfried Peak sud
GGTTGGACGGTGGCGTCGCAGGCGAGCTGGGCGGCCAGGCCCGGTGGGATGGCCCCGCCGCCGTTGACCCAAGCAGTTCTGCCGGGGCCGGTGGTCAGGTGCAGGTACACCCGGTAGTGGGCGGCCCGGCTGGGGGAGTCGATGGCCGCCAGGGACCGGTTGGCGATCTCGGCCATGGCCTCGCCGTAGGTGGCCTCGTGCTGGCCCGCCACGAACAGGGCGTCCTTGGCCTCGCGCACGGCCTGCTCGACCAGGGCACCGATGTGGGCGGGGGCGTGGTAGCGCAGGTGGAACCTGCCCTGGTCGTCGTAGGTCATCGACACCTGCGGGGGCGCGGCCGCGCGCTCGAGCCGGGACGGCCCGGCCTCGCCTTCGGCGGCGGGGGTGGTGACGTCGAAGACGTACCCGGCCAGGGCCCGTTGCACCTGGGGCACGGTCAGGTGCTCGACCAGCTCGGCGATCGACTGCTGGTGGGTGGCGGGGGCCAGCCTGGCCACGACCGCGGCCTGGTCCAGCGACAGGCGCCCGGCACCGAGGCGGTCCAGCGTGGCCGGGATCTCCTCGCGCCGGCGGGCGATGCGGACCACGTCACGGGCCCGGGACGGGGACAGCCCGACCCGGACCACCAGCCAGTGCTCGGGCGAGCGGAACCCACCACCACCCCACAGCTCACCCTCCAGCAACCGCGAGGTCAGGTCCACCAGGTCCGCGTGGGCCCGGTTCAACCGCCCCGCCAGCATCGCAGCGGACTCCTGCAGCTCGTCCACGCTCAGCCCCATCAGCGTCATACCCCGTATCGTACACCTGTACGAATAATAACGCAATTAGAGCTTGAACAGTCATTCTCAGGTCAAGGTGTGTGGAGCGCATCTAGATGTTGTTGCTGAGGAGGAAGGACCGCGCGCGGGGCAGGTTGACTGGTCGGACGGTGGTGCCGCGAGGGGACGGAGAAGAATCTGCGACGCGGCAGCTTCGACGCCGTCCTCGACCCGATCGCGTCCTGCAGGGTTCATGGCCCCCGCAACAACGACCCCATGCCATTCGTCTGGACCGCCACCGCAGAACCATCCTGGACAGAGGTTCGGCGTAGAAGCGTCATGTCCAGCAGTAGTCAGTCGAGGACGACACAGACCACGTCGAGCTTTGGATCGCGCGCGGCCTGGCTGGTCAACCTTGGTCGGGGGCAGGCGGGGTGGTCGCCACGACGCTGTACTCCTGCGGGCCGAACAGCACCTCGTTCAGCTGCTCGAAGCCTGCGTCGATGCGCTGTGCCCACTCCGGGGCGTCGGGGTGGTCGACGCGTGGGAGGTGGTAACCGGTGGCAGGGGCGTAGAAGCTGAGGCGCACGTCCCGGAAGCCCGCGCCCTCGCACAGAAAGGCCAGCAGCGAAGGGTGCAGGGGCCGCACGTGGGTGGGGTCGAGGATGTAGCTGTTGCCCAGCACGATCAGGGATGCGGGGTTGGGGGTCTCGGCCACGAACACCCCACCGGGGCGCAGCCTGCTCGCGGCCAGGGAGATGAACTCCAGCAGCACGTCGAGCTCGAGGTGCTCGACCACGTGCGCCGAGAAGATGGCGCCCAGAGAGCCTGGCTCGCGTGCGCGCAAAAAGGTGTTGACGTCGGTCTGGTGGACCTGCAGGCCACGGTCGCGGGCCTCCGCGACCATCCCCGGGTCGGGGTCCACCCCCATCACCTCCACGCCGCGGGAGGCGAGCAGCTCCATCAGCTCGGCGCGCCCGCAGCCGACGTCCAGGACCGGGCCCTTGTCGCTGAGCAGGTCGGCGTACCGCTCCTCCTGCGCCCCCAGCACCGTCTCGGGGTCACCGCGGAAGCGCCGCTCGAAACCGACGTAGTCGAAGAGGTCCGAGGCCGGCCCCCCGGCATGCGCTGGGGGGACCCCCTGCATCGCCGGCGCTTCTTGTGCTGGAGGGCTGTTTTCGGCTGCGCGGGTGTCTTGCTGCGGGTTCTGGTCCAGCAGGCGGACCCGCCGTTCCACCGCGTTCACCTTCTCGCGCAGCTCCGCGACCCGGTCACCAGCACCCGCGATCCCGGTGCCGGGGGCCAGCGCCATGCCGAGGGCGTCGATGATCCGCTCAAGCGCCCGCACCTCACCCTTGAGCAGCTCGACGTTGACGCGGTTGACCTCTGCGCTGCGCTTGAGCACCGCGACCTGGCTGCGCTCGGAACGCACCAGGAACAACCCCATGCTCGCCTTGTCGGCCAGGCGCCGCGCCTCGGCGATCGTCTCCAGCTCGGGGGTCACCCGGACCACGGCCTGGCGTACCAACGGCTCCAGGTGCGAGGCGCCCTTGCGGCGGACTCGGGCGCGCGCGTGCTCCAGCCTCGTCCGCACCGAGCGGGCCGGTGGCGGGCTGGACTCCGGCTCGGGCTCGGGCTCGGGCTCTGGCTCCGGCTCCGGCTCCGGCTCGGGCTCGGGCTCTGGCTGCTCGTCGCGGGGCAGTCGCAGCAGGGCCTCGGCGGTCAGGTCGGGGGGCAGGGTCATGGAAGCTCCTGGGGCAGAGGTCGCGCACGCGGCGCCGGACGGAAGCCGCACATGACGTTGGTGGCTCGCCGACGCGGCTGGGCGTCCGCACCCGTTCCCAGCGCGTCCAGGCGCCACAACCAACCACCGGGCCCGCTGTCGAGGCCGAGGGCCACCTCCACCGCCAGCACCGCGTGCTGCATCGACTGCGTCCGCTCGAAGAGCAGGCGCCCGGCCCAGGACAGGGCGGCCTGCTGGTGCTCATCGCCCATCAGGCCGTGCGCGAGCTCCAGCCGGCTCGAGTGGTCGGCACCGACGAGGCAGTCACGCCCGGCACGAGCGCCCAGCGCATCGGCGTCAGCCTGCGAGGTGACCAGCGGTGCCCCCCAGGCGAGAGCCTGCACGGTCCGGATACCGGTGACCAGGACGACCTCCGCGGACGCCAGCGCGGGGCCGAGCACCTCCGGCTCCATCGCGTGCCCGTCCCAGCTGACATCCCAGTCGCCGACGATCACGAGCGGGGCGGGTGTCAGGCCCCGGGCGGCGCGCAGGCGTCGTCGCAGGTACGGCGACACGTGCCGGGCGGACCCGACCTGTAGGCCGAGACCCTGCTCCGGGACCACCACCGCCGTGCACCCTGGCGGCAGGTCCGACTCCAGCAGTGCTGGGTCGGCACCCACCACCACGTCGCAGCGTCCGGGCCCGGGCACCGCCCAGCGGGCCACCGGTACCGAGCCGTCCGGTTCGACGTCGTCGTTCCACAGGACCGCGTCGACCCGTGACCCGTCGGTCGGGTCGACGAGGCGGTGCGTGCCGCCCAGTGCGTGCAGGAGCCGCTGCAGCGCGGGAGGCGGGTCGACCCCGCTGAGGAGCCCGAGGACCGCCACTCAGCGCTCCAGCAGCGTGGACACCACGCCGCGCCAGTTCAAGCCCGCCACCTTGCGCCGGCCGGCCTCGCCCATCCGCGCGGCGAGGTCGCGGTCCTCGTCGAGGCGACGTGCGGCCTCGCAGAGCGCCTCGCGGGATCCGTCGGTGACCAGCCCGGTCACCCCGTCCTGCACCCACTCCAGCACCCCGCCCGAGTCCGTGGCCGTGATCACCGGCTTACCGGACAAAAAGGCCTGCAGCGTCACGTAGCCGTAGTCCTCGTCCTGCGGCGCGTAGACGACCGCCAGGCAGCCGGAGTACAGCTCGACCAGGTCCTCGTCGCTGACGAACCCCGGCAGGTCCAGCCGGTCGACGGTCCCCTGCGCGCCGGCCTGCTCGCGCAGGGCGCCTTCCAGGCTGCCGGTGCCCGCCAGCACCGCCCGCAGCCTCGAGGGCGCTGCAGGGAGCGCGGCCACGACGCGGTCCGGGCGCTTGTTGTTCTCCAGCCGGGTGGGGCAGAACAGGTAGTCGCCCTGCTCGCCCGGCGCCAGCCGGTCAGCCAATGGCGGCGGGTGGTAGAGCGGCGTGCCGGTCAGGCCGTTGTAGCGGGACAGCCGGTCGGCGACCACGTGCGAGGTGGTGAACAGCCGGCTGGCCTCGCCCAGGGCGCGGGCGTCCCACTCGGTGAGCAGGCGCTGCACCTCCAGCGAGGCGTCGTCGGTCCCGAGGTCGTTCCATGCCGCGTCCGCCGCGTCGTAGGCACCTCGGTGCTGGTGGAACAGCCACACCACCTTGCGCGGGTGGCGGATGAAGTAGGACGGGAAGTTGGTCGCGATCACCACGTCCGCATCGACGGGGATGCTCCGCCACGCCGTGGCGGAGTCGAACAGGCGGTCCTTCTCCCAGGCGACCGGCAGGCGCACCAGCTCGGCGCGGTGGCCGGCTTCGCGCAGGGCCTGCACCAGGTTCTCCTGGTGCATCTCGGCGCCGCCGTGGGTGAAGGGCATCTGCGCGCCGCACACCAGAACGTCCACCGTGGATCTCCCTCGCTCGACACCCGTGCAGCCTCGCCGGTCCGGCTCAGGCGTGGGAGATACTAGCCTGGCCCATCGACAGCGCCCGCAACCCGCGGTGTGACGACAGAAAGGTTCCAGGACCTCCACGTGACCACCTCCGCCCCGCGGCGCCAGAGCGACCTGCCTCCGCTGAAGCTCGAGCGCGTCAACGCCTCGCGGGACGAGCAACCCGGTTTCGTCCCGGCCGTGCGCCAGGTGTGGCAGTTCCGCGAGCTGCTGGGGAACCTGGTCCGCAAGGACCTCAAGGTCCGCTACAAGGACAGCGCCCTGGGTTTCCTGTGGACCCTGGTCCGCCCGCTGCTGCAGCTGGCGGTGTACTCGGTCGCGATCGGCATCTTCCTGGGTGCGGGCGACAACATCCCCACCTTCGGGGTGTACCTGTTCACCGGGCTGCTGGCCTGGACGTTGTTCACCGACATCGTCGGCGGCAGCACCGGCTCCATCGTCACCAACGGCGGCCTGATCAAGAAGGTGTACTTCCCCCGCGAGCTCTTCCCGCTGTCGATCGTGGTCGCCGCGACGGTCAACGTGGTCTTCCAGATACCGGTTCTGCTGCTGGCCTACGTCGTGACCGGTGACTGGCCGCGGGTGCAGAACCTGATGCTGGTCCCGCTGGCGTTGCTGGTCCTGGTCGTGTTCGCGACGGCGATGGGGCTGCTGCTGGCGGCGGCGAACGTCTACCTGCGCGACGTCCAGTACCTCGTGGAAGTGGGTCTGCTGCTGTGGTTCTGGATGACGCCCATCGTCTACGACTGGACGAAGGTGAAGACCAACCTGGTCGACAAAGCGGGCCTGGACTGGGTGTTCCAGCTCTACATGGCCAACCCCATGGCCAACGTGGTGCTGGCCTTCCAGAAGGCGCTGTGGCCCGGCGGCCAGACGGAGGCGGGGCAGGCGTTCCAGTACGACGGCAACCTCTACCTGCGGCTCGGGGTGCTGCTGGTGGTCTGCTCGGCGCTGCTGTACCTCGCGCAGCGGGTCTTCGCCCGCGTGCAGGGCAACTTCGCACAGGAGCTGTGAGATGAGTCAGACCGTCCTGCAGGTCCAGGACGTCTCCAAGCGGTTCCGGATCCGCAAGGACAAGTCGCTCAAGGAGCGGGTGGTCAACGCCGGGCGCTCGCGCAAGCACGTCGAGGACTTCTGGGCGCTGCGCGACATCGACCTGGAGGTGGACCGCGGCACCACCGTCGGGCTGGTCGGGCACAACGGCTCGGGCAAGTCGACGCTGCTGAAGGTGATCGGTGGGATCCTGACCCCCGACACCGGCACGGTGGACCGGGCCGGCCGGCTGGCGGCGCTGCTCGAGCTCGGCGCGGGCTTCCACGGTGACCTGACGGGTCGGGAGAACGTCTACCTCAACGCCTCGATCTTGGGCCTGAGCAAGCAGCAGACGGACGCCTACTTCGACGACATCGTCGAGTTCTCGGGCATCGAGGAGTTCATCGACACCCAGGTGAAGTTCTACTCCAGCGGCATGTACGTGCGGTTGGCCTTCTCGGTCGCCGTCCACGTCGAGCCGGACATGCTGCTGGTGGACGAGGTCCTGGCCGTCGGTGACGAGCCGTTCCAGCGCAAGTGCCTGGACCGGATCAAGCGCTTCCAGCAGGAGGGCCGCACCATCGTCCTGGTGACGCACGGGCTGGACCAGGTACGTCAGCTGTGCGACCGCGCGGTCATGCTCGACCACGGACGGATCCTGATCGACGGGTCCCCGGTGGAGGCGATCCGCGCCTTCCGCGAGCGCTACACCGACAGCGGTGAAGAGCCCGGGACGGCCGAGATGACGGCCGCCCGCCCGGTCCGCATCGACGCGATCCGGGTGCTCGACGGCGCAGGCCGGCCGTGCAAGCAGTTCGCCCCCGAGGACCCGATGCAGATCGAGATCACCGTGGAGTCCGCCGCACCGGTCAGCGACTGGTCGGTCGGCATCGCGCTGCTCAACCACCTGGACGCGGTGGTCTACGGCACCAACACCGCACTGATGAAGCGTGAGCTCGATGTGCTCGAGGGCGTGCGCACGGTGCGGTACTCCTTCGACCGCGTCCCGCTGGTCGAGGGCCAGTACTACGTAACGGCTGCCGTCCACCCGATGGTGGGTCCGGAGTGGCACCGTCTGGACAGGAAGGCAGCGTTCCGCGTGTACACCGGCGAGGCAGAGGACGGCTACGTGCACCTGGCACCTGAGGTCGTGATGGGATGAGCGTGCAACGCGAAGGAAAGCTCGCTCTCGTACCCGCGCGTTTCGGCGAAGGCGTGGTGGGCGGCGCCGAGATCGTGATGCGCCAGATGGCCAAGGGGCTGGCCGAACGTGGCTGGGAGGTGGAGATCCTGACCACCTGCGCGCTGGACCACCACACCTGGGAGAACGTCTTCGAGCCGGGCGAGAGCGTGGAGGACGGCCTTCAGGTGCGGCGCTTCCCGGTCGTGAACGAGCCGCACCACGATCGCGGTGAGCTGGAGCGTCGCATCGTCGCCGGCGAGGCTCTGAACTCGTGGGAGCAGAACCGCTGGATGAACACCGGCATGCGGGTGCCCGAGCTGTTCCACCACCTGCTCGACCACGGGCACGGGTACCGCGCGATGATCTTCACCCCCTACCCGTTCTGGGTCACGTTCGCCGGGGCACAGGTCGACCCGGGCCGCAGCGTCCTGTGGACCTGCCTGCACGACGAGCCCTACGCCTACCTCGAGCTCTTCCAGCCGGTGTTCACCGGTGTCGCCGGGCTGCTGCTGCAGACCGAGCCCGAGCACCGGCTCGCGCACCGGGTGGCGGAGAACCTGGCGCCGCACGCCGTGGTCGGCTGCGGCGTCGAGGTGCCGCAGGCCTACGACCCGCAGGGGTTCCGGAACCGGTTCGGCATCTCTGGCCCGTTCCTGCTGTACGCCGGGCGCCGGGAAGGCGCCAAGGGCTGGGAGGACCTGCTCTCGGCCTTTGCGGACGCGAACGCCCGCCGGGACCTGCCTTTCACGCTGGTCACCTTCGGAGGTGGAGAGGTCCGGCCACCCGAAGGCATCAAGGACAAGGTGATCGACCTGGGCTTCGTCTCCGACACCGACCGCGACGACGCCTACGCAGCAGCGAGCGCCTACCTGCAACCCAGCCGGTACGAGGCGTTCTCGCGCACGGTGATGGAGGCCTGGCTGGCCGGCACGCCCGTCATCGCCAACGCGGGCAGCGACGTGGTGGCGTGGCACTGCCAGCGGTCGGGCGCCGGCCTCGTCTACGACGACGCGTACGAGTTCGAGCAGTGCCTGGCCTTTTTGGCCGATGCACCGCACGTCGCTGCCGAGATGGCAGCAGGAGGGCGGGAGTACGTGCTGTCGCACTACACCTGGGACAAGGTCCTGGACGGCGTCGAGGCCTCGCTGCAGGACTGGACGGGCTCCGACGGAACTCCGGAAGGCAACCAGCCGTGAAGATCCTGATGGTCGGCCCCTACCCGCCGCTGCGCGACGGCATCGCCTCGTACACCGTCCAGACCGTGCAGCGCCTGAGGAGCCAGGGCCACGACGTGGAGGTGCTCTCACCCGGTCCTAGCGCCGCTCACCACCACCTGGCTCTGCTCGGGCCCCGCGGGGGCCTGGCACTGGCGAAGCGGGTGCGCGCCTACGACAAGGTGGTCGTGCAGTTCCACCCGGACTTCTTCTACCCGGTGCCGGCCACCACCCGGCAGCGGGTCGCCGTCAGCGCTGCCTATGGCGCAGCCTTTGCGGCGGCCCGTTCCAGCCAGGTGGTCGTGCACGAGGTCGACTACCGGCTGGGCCGTGGGCTCGGGCCCGCGGCCAAGGCGATGCGGGCGATGTTCGCCCGGGTGGACGAGATCGTCGTGCACACCGAGTCCGAGCGCGCTCAGCTCGTTGCCGGCTTCGGGGTGCCGACCGCCAGGGTCAGCGTGGTCGAGCACGGCGAGCACTTCCAGCGACGGACCAGGCACGGAAAGGCCGCAGCACGTCGCAGCCTGGGCCTGGATCCCGACGAGAAGGTGTTCGTCAGCCTCGGCTTCATCCAGCCGCACAAGGGCTTCCACCGCGCCGTGGAGGCCTTCCGCGGCTTGGACCAGCACACGGCCAGCTATCACGTGGTGGGGTCGCTGCGGGTCGAGGACCAGGGTTACGTGGACTACCTCGAGCGGCTCAGGACGCTCGTCGAGCAGGCGCCCGGGACGTACCTGCACACCGGTTACGTCAGCGACGAGCTGTTCGACCGCTGGATCGTCGCCTGTGACGTCGTGGTGCTGCCCTACGAGCAGATCTGGTCCTCCGGTGTGCTCGAGCGTGCCCATCTCTACGGCCGACCGGTGATCGCGACGAACGTCGGCGGTCTGGCCGAGCAGGTCGGCGACCGGGACGACTGCGTCCTGGTCGACGACGACGCCGCGCTGCGTGCCGCGATGTGGTCAGCGGCAGGTGTGCTTCCCCGGGGCCCTGCGCAGCTGGCTTGGGCCCAGGCCGGCACGGACCTGCGCGTGCGGGTCCAGGAGCAGGTCCGGCTGCGGGCCACCGTCGCGCGCGGCGGCCCGCGCCCGCCGGTGACGGAGGCAGGAGAGAGCGCGCCTCCCCGAGCCGCTGCCGGCACCATCCGTCGAGCGGTGGAGGCGAGCGCGCCGCTGCGCCGGGTGTCGCCGGTGCGTCTTCCTGAGACCACCAGCGCCCGGCCGCTGTCGAGGATCGTCAAGCGGTTGGTGCGCAGAGCCACGGCGTGGCAGCTCGAGCCGGTGGTGCACGAGATGAATGCACTGCGCGAGGCTGCGATCAGCTCGGTGGAGCGGGCGGCATCGGTACCGCGCGAAGAGGCCCAGGACCGGGACGTACCGCCAGCACCGTCGACCAGGAGCAGAGCCGGCGGCAGCACAGGCTGAGCTGCTGACCGACGGGTTCAGCCTCCGGCGGTGCGCTGGACCAGGGCTGTCTTTCGCGGCATCTTGGTCAGACGGTGGCCCAGCTTCTGGAACGGGTCCTCGATGTACTTGTAGGTCAAGGCGGAGACCAGCACCGTCAGGAGCACCCAGGTGGCGTAGGTGAGCCAGGTGTTCGGCAGGCCCAGGCGCGCTGCCGCCGCCTCGCTCCACCACGGCACGGAGTACAGCACCAGCGTGTGCACCAGGTAGAGCGAGTAGCTGATCCGGCCCAGGTAGGTGAGCGGGCGTGGCCACGACCGTCCACGCAGCAGCAGCCCCAGCCCGAAGACCCCGTAGGCGACGCCGAAGGTCAGCACCTCGGGCTTGTACGTGACGTACGCACCGGCGAGCGGCTCGATGTGCGGGTCCACGTGCACGCGGTGCACCACCGCCATCACGACGGCGGCGCCCGCGAGCACCCCCCAGCCCTGCCAGCGGGGGATGGCGCCGACGCTCATGCGGTAGAGCACCGTCCCCACGGCCATGGTGGCGAACAGCAGCAGCGAGAACCAGGCCCGCTCGGGCTGGTTGAGCGCCAGCGGCACGGCCACCACGGCCAGCCCGACCCCGATCATCCGGTGCTGGTTCGTGCCCGCCTTGACCAGCACGACCAGCACGACGGCAGCGGTCACGCTGAGGACCACGAGCAGGCCGCGCGGGCCCTGGTCGCCGGTCACGAGCCGACCGGGCAGGTAGGTGCCGGCGATCCCGGCCGCTCCCAGCAGCGTCACCGCGATGGGCACGCTGCGCCTGTTGGCGCCGCACAGCAGCATGATCGACATGGCCAGGTAGAACACCATCTCGTACGCCAGGCTCCAGCTCGCGCCGATCACCAGCGGGCCCTCGACGAACTGCTGGACCATGGTGAGGTTGACCAGCGTCCAGCGCGCCGGCTCGGCCAGGAACGCCTCCGGCAGGTAGAAGCGGCCGGCCGCGGCCAGGACCAGGGCAGCCAGCACGCAGGCCCAGTACAGGGGGAACAGCCGGAAGAACCGCCCGACCCAGAAGCGCGGCACGGAGTCGTACTTCTCCAACGACGCGGGGATGATGAACCCGCTGACCATGAAGAACAGGATCACGCCGAACTCGCCGAGCCGGAAGACCCCGATCGAGAACTTGAGGTACTCGGGCCAGATGAACTCCGCGCAGTGCTGGAGCACCACGGCCATCGCGGCGATCCCGCGCAGGGCGTCCAGGAACTCGTAGCGGCCCTTGCGGGCAGCGGCCGGGGCGGCAGGCGGGGCCGCGGGTTCGGGAGGGACCGGATCGCGTGGTCCGCCGCCTCTGCTGGGAGCCGCGGCGGTGCTGGTCACGCGGACCGCATCTGCGCCGGTGAGGTGCGCAGGGCAGGCCCGGCCGGGCGCAGGTCACCCGTGGTGCCGATCCACAGGTACGTCGGCACCACCGGCAGGAGCGCCCGCTTCACGACCGTGGGGATCGAGGTCACCAGGCCGGAGACGTTGTCCGTCGCCACGAAGCGCGCCGGCTCGTCCAGCACAGAAAGGGTGTAGTCCCAGATCGTGAACGCCCCGAGCATGCGCGCCAGGCCACGGCGGGTCCGGAACGTCTCGTAGTACGAGTCGGCACGCTTGAAGGCCCGCACGTAGCGGTGCGCCGCAGGCTTGGGCAGGTAGGACAGGAACGGCAGCCGGTAGTGCGGTTCCATCACCCCCAGCCGGTTGCCCAGGGCGAAGTAGGCACAGCCCGTGGGGCGCAGCACGCGGTGGATCTCAGCCACCACCTGGTCGGGGTCCACGACGTGCTCGTAGATGTGGTTCAGGACGACGACGTCGACGCTGGCCTCCGGCAGCGGCAGCATGCCGCCGTCGGTGCACACGAACTCGACCTGGTCGCCGAACTGCTCCTGAGCCCGGGCCAGGCCCGGCACGTCGATGTCGGTGCCGATCACCCGCTCAGCGCCTGCCTCGCTCATGGCGGCGGCGATGAAGCCGGCCGAGCAGCCGATGTCCAGCACGACGAGCCCGGACAGGTCGTCGCGGCCGAGGAAGTGCGTCAGGACCGACACGATCTTCGCCGCCTTGGTGCGGCGCTTGCCCTCGTCGAGCATCTTCCCCATCAGCTGCGAGTACGCGAGCTGGGGAGCGCGTTCGGTCGGCACCGGCTCAGGTTACACCGCCGGGGGCGGCGCTCCTGGAACCCGCGGACCTCAGGGCGGCGGTCGTTTTTCGTGTCCTTATGTCTTAAGAGGGCCGATAGCGGTGTCGATGGACTGCATGGAAGCTTCCACCTACTGCGGAGGGCTCACCCGTGCCTACCTACCTTTCCCGTCAGCCCGGCAGCACCGGGCCGTTGCACCTGCGCCGGACCGGACGCCTGCTCACCGGTGTGCTGGCCGCGGGCCTCCTCCTGGCCCCGGTCGTCACGCTCCCGGCGCCCGCTGCGCACGCCGTGGCCCCCGAGCTGGCCTCGGCCACGCTCGCGGGCGTGGACGTGCAGGCGCTGCGCCAGCTCGGCGCAGAGCCGGCCGGCAAGGCCACCGACGAGGCGCCCGAGGTGCTGACCCCCCAGCGGCTGACCGAGGAGTTCGACCTCATCGGTGTCACGTGGTCCCTGCAGTCCACCGCACCGGCGCCGCTGGTCCAGGTACGGCTGCGCGAGGGCGGCACCTGGGGCGGCTGGCAGGTGCTGGAGACCGAGGACGCCGGGCCCGACCTCGGTACGGCCGAGTACGCGGGGTCGCGGCTGGGTACCTCGCCGCTGCTGACCGCGGGCGCGGACGGCTACCAGGTACGGGTCGACGCAGCGCAGGGCCGGCTGCCGCAGGACCTGTCCGTCGAGCTCATCGACGCGGGCAGGTCCGCCGCAGACGCGCACCTGCAGGGCTCCCAGCCGGTAGCCACCGCGGACGCGGCCGTCGCACGCCCGGCCATCGTCTCGCGCGAGGCCTGGGGTGCCGACGAGAGCCTGCGCAGCGGCTCACCGACCTACCTGAGCAAGATCAAGGTCGGAGTGGTGCACCACACCGCCAGCACGAACAGCTACACCGCCGCCCAGGCGGCGTCCCAGGTCAGGGCGATCTACGCCTACCACGCGACCACGCTGGGGTGGTCCGACATCGGCTACAACTACCTGGTCGACAAGTTCGGCACCGTCTACGAGGGCCGCTACGGCGGGGTGGACCGCCTGGTCATGGGTGCGCATGCAGGTGGCTACAACGCGGAGACCTTTGGGATCTCTGCGCTGGGCAACTACTCCACCCTGGCCCCGCCGACGGTCATGGTCGACTCCATCTCCGAGGTGATCGCCTGGAAGCTGGCCAACAACTACATCGACCCGCTGGGCAGCTCGGAGCTCACCAGCGCCGGTGGCGGTACCGCCCGCTACCCGGCCGGTGACACCCGCACCTTCCCGAACATCATCGGGCACCGGCAGACCGGCAGCACGAGCTGCCCTGGAGACGCGCTGTTCAACAAGATGTCCACGATGAAGACCGACGTCAGCTTCATGGTCGGCGCCGGCCTGGTCGGTCCGAGCGCGGTCTTCAGCGAGGGCGACGTGCGTGTCACCGGCGCGCTGCTGTGGCCACAGGACTACTCGGTGAGCATCCGCGATGCCGCCGGCGTGACCGTCCGCGAGAAGCTCGGCTCCGGCTCCACCGCGGAGGCCTTCGACGTCACGCTGCCGCTGACCGCCGCCTCCGGCAAGCGCCTGGAGCCCGGTACCTACACCGCACACGTCGATTCGTGGGCGGGCTACAAGACGGCTGTCGCGTTCTCCGCCGGCTTCACGGTCGAGAAGCCGCAGCGGATCGCCTCGGTCGCCGGGCCGTCCGGTTCGGTCGCGCTGGGCACGGCCGAGGGGAACGGCTCGGTCACGGTCCGCTTCGGCGCTTCGGACGGCTCCTGGTCGGACAAGGAGAAGCTCGGCGGGGTGGTCGTGGGCTCGCCCGCTCTGGCCTACCGCGGCAACGGCGTCCTGGAGGTTGCTGTGACAGGGACCAACGGCGTGCTCTACACCAACACCCGAGCCACCACCGGTTCCTGGTCCGGGTGGTTCAACACCGGTCGTCACGTCGCATCCCAGCCGGCGCTCGTGCAGCGCTCGGCCGGTGCGGTCGACATGCTCGCGCGGCAGGCCGACGGCAGCCTGGGGCGTTGGTCGTCCACGGCGCCACGCAGCTGGACGGACAGCTCCGGCCCGGGCGGGGTCCTGCTGGCCGGCACCGGCATGGGAGGCGTGCAGACGGCGGACGGCACCCTGCACGTGGCCGTCATCGGCAGCGACAAGCAGGGCTGGACCAACTCGCTGGCCAACGGTCGGTGGCTAGGATGGAAGCCCCAGGGCGGCGTCCTGGTCGACACGGTCTCCGCAGGCAGCCTGGACGGGCGGTCCGTGCTCGTGTCGGGGCAGGGCACGAACCTCGCGCCGTACGTCAAGACCCTGTCCGGGACGAACGCGAGCATATGGTCGCGGGTGAGCAACGACATGATGGGCCAGGCACCGGTGCAGGCCGTGTCAGCCGCAGGCTGGGGATCGTTGCTGGTGACCAGTGCCAGCGGCCAGCCGATGTCGAGCACCTGGTCCAGCGGGTGGGGCTCCTGGACGCTGGTGCCGTGACGGACGGGTACATCCTGGCGGCTAGCCTCCCGGTGTGAGGGAGCCCCCAGGTCGGCGGCCGCCGGCGCCTCGCGCCAGGGCGGCCGCCGGTCGTTGGGCCATCGCGCAGCGGGTCATCGGGGCCGCCATGGTGCTGGTGGTGGGCGTGGTGCTCGTCCAGCAGTGGCCGGCGGTGGCGCCGCAGCTGCGCCGGCTGCCCGTCCCGGTGCTGGCCGCCAGCACCTGCTGCGTGCTGGTGGCGGTGCTGGCCAGCATGCTCTCGTGGCGGCTGGTGCTGGCAGGGCTGGGCGGCGAGCTGCCGGTGCGCCAGGCTGCGCGCATCTTCCTCGTCGGGCAGCTCGGCAAGTACCTGCCGGGCTCGGTCTGGCCGCTGCTGACCCAGGTCGCGCTCGGCAGGTCCGCCGGGGTGCCTGCCACCACCTCGGCGGTCGCAGGGCTCGTCGCCATGGGGCTCGCTGTGGCCACCGGTCTCGTCGTCGGGCTGGTCGCAGGGGTCGGCGCCGGACTGGGGGGCGGCTACGCGGTGGTGGCGCTGGTCGGTGCGGCCTGCGCGCTGCCGTTCATGCTCTCTGCGGCGTTGTTGAACCGGGTGGTCGAACGAGGCCTGTCGATCCTGCGCCGCCCCGCACTGCCGCGCCGTCTCAGCAGCCGGGTGCTCTACGGCAGCCAGCTGCTGGTGCTGGTCGCCTGGCTGGCCTACGGCATGCACATCTGGTTGCTGGCCCGTGCGCTGGGACCGGTCGGTGCGGGGGACCTCGTCCCGGTCACCGGTGGTTACGCCCTGGCGATGACCGTCGGGATGCTCGTGGTTCTCGCCCCGGCGGGAGCGGGGGTGCGGGAGGCTGTTCTGGGACTGACCCTGGCGCCTGCGCTGGGCACCGAGGCGGCGCTGGCGGTGGTGCTGGTCTCCCGGCTGCTGGTCACCGGCGTGGACCTCGTCACCGGTGCGATCGGGGCGGTGTCGGTCCGCAGAGCGAAAAGCCTCCCGCCCGGGCCCGAATGCAGTCATAGTGCTTGAACAGCATCAATTCTGGAGGTTCCCGTGCCCGCTCACCCTTCGTACCGCGGCGGGCGGCTGGTGCCGCCGCAGCGGTTGACAGCCCTGATGATGTGCGTGCTCGTAGCGGCTGCGCTGCTGGTGGCCGCCGGAGCCGCTCCGGCACGTGCCGAAGAGGTGAGCCTGCCCGGTCCCGACCGGACGTTCTCCCTGGAGGGTCGCGGGTACGGGCACGGCGCGGGCATGTCGCAGTACGGCGCGAAGGGCGGTGCCGACCAAGGTCGCAACGCGCACGAGATCCTGGCCCGGTACTACCCGGGCACCTCGTTGGTCGCGGGCCCCAGCAGCGACGTGCGCGTGCTGCTGAGCCGCTATGACGGTGCCACGGCCTGCCGCTCCGAGCCTGCCGCGGCGACCCCCTGCTTCCGGGTGGTGGCCGAGCCGGGCCAGACCATGACCGACCGGGCCACCGGTGCGACCGTGGTCCCGCCCGCCACCATCGAGGGACGGCAGGTGACCGCCCTCGCGGTGGGGTCGGCGAGCAACGGGCTGACGTTGTGGGCCTACGCGGGAACCTGGAGCCGGCTGCAGGGCAGCACCGTGTACGCCGGCCCGGTGGACGTGCGCGGCGACGGCATCCAGCAGCTGGGGTGGAGCGACGGGGTGCTGCGCTCGTACCGGGGCACGCTGCGGGCCGTCTGGGCGGGGACCGGCCTGGTGTCCAGGGTCGACGTGCTGCCGATGGAGCAGTACCTGCTCGGGGTCGTGCCGGCGGAGATGCCTGCGTCGTGGGCGACCGCAGCCGTGCAGGCCCAGGCCGTTGCCGCCCGCACCTACACGGCGGCTGCGATGCGCTCGCCGCGCAACCCCCAGTGGGACATCTGCGACACCGTCTCCTGCCAGGTCTACGCCGGCGTGGGCGGTGAGCACGCGGAGGCGACCGCGAAGATCACCTCCACCAGCCCCTCGGACGTGCGCGGCCGGGTGCTGACCTCCGGCGGGGTGCCGATCACCGCCTTCTACAGCTCGTCCAACGGCGGCTGGTCGCTCGCGGCGAATGCGCCCTACCTGCCCTCCGCAGCCGACAGCTGGGACCCGGTCAACCCGTGGACCCGGACGGTCAGTGCCGCGTGCCTGGAGAGCAGGTACCCCGGTCGTGGCGCCCTGCAGCGGCTCGTGGTGACCGGCCGCGACGGCAACGGCACCTGGGGTGGACGGGTCACCGCCATGCGCCTGGAGTTCGCTGCCGGCAGCGTCAGCTTCGGGGGCACCTCCAGCCCCTTCAGCAACGACTCCCAGGTGCGCACCTCCATGACAGGTTGCGGCGCTGCCGGGATCCTGCGCTCCTCCTGGCTGCGGGTGGTGCCCCCCGCCGACCCGCTGAGCGACATCGGCGTGTCCGCGTCCGGCGGTGCCGGTGGAGACCTGGTGACCCGGCTCGCGAGCGGACAGCTCGCCCACCGCGCCTGGTCCGACGCCTACGGCCTCAGCGGCCTGCACCCGCTGGGCGGTCTGACGCTCACCGCCCCGGCGCTGGCCCGTTCGGCGGACGGCCGGCTGGACGCGCTGGTCACCGGTACGAACGGCGTGCTGTACGTGTCCGGCAGGCCGGCCGGGGCATCCGACTGGTCGACGTGGGCATCGGTGCCCGGCGTCGCCGTGCGGGGCCGCCCGGGAGCCGCCTACTGGCCCGACGGAACGCTGCACGTCTTCTCCATCGGCAGCGACGACGCGCTGTGGCACACCTGGCGCACGGCGGCCGGGCAGTGGGTCGGCTGGGAGTCGCTCGGCGGAGCGGTCGCACCGGGGGCCGGGGCCTCGGTGGCGACGGCAGCCGACCGCAGCCTGTGGATCAGCGTGCGCGGGACCGACGGCAGGACCTGGGTCAAGGCGTGGGCGCCCGGGCGTGGCTGGCAGGTCGGTTGGACGGGCCTGGGCGGTGCCTCGATCGGCGACCCCGCCATCGCGGTGGACGGGTCGTCCCAGCTGCCTTCGGTGGTGGTGCGCGGGACCGACGACATCGCCTGGTCGCAGGAGATCACCGCGGCCGGACCGCAGGGATGGCGGTCTCTGGGTGGCGTGCTGGGTGGCGCCCCGGCGGCAGCCACGGCAGGGTCCACCGGACTGGTGGTCCTCGCGGTGGGATCGAACGGGCTCGCGTACAAGCAGGAGCGGGACCAGGGCGCCTGGTCGGGGTGGCGCCGGCTGGGCTAGCCTCCGGGCGTGATCGCCCGAGTACTGGTACGCCTGCCCGACGCCGGGGTGGCAGCGGTCACCGGGGGCAGCATCATCATCTCCAGCCTGCTCGTGCTCGGTCTCTTCCACCGCTGGGTCGTCCTGCCCCTGGTGCTGGTCGCAGCGGCAGCGGCCGTGGTGCTGGTGTGGCGCCTGCCCCGCGACGAGGACGAGGCCGGGGGGGCCCAGGGGATCGACGGCAGAGACCGTGAGCCGGCCGGCTGGCCGCAGTGGCTGCCCGTCGTCCTGCTGCTGGTGGGTGCCGCGGTCTCCACCGTGAACAACGTCCTGCTGTCGTCCCGCTACGTCTTCGTCAGCCGCGACCCGGGCATCTACGCGGTGCTGGGCCGCTGGCTGGTGGACCACCCAGGCCTGCGGATCCAGACCCAGCCGGAGCTCTTCGACGGGGTGAAGGTGGTGCCGGAGAACTCAGGCATCTACGCCCAGGGGGGCGGCTTCGTGGAGGCCCAGGGGATGCACCTCCTCCCCGGCTGGCTAGCCATCGTGGGCTGGACCGGGTCGGAGGGAGCCATGCTCAGCGCCAACGCGCTGTTCGGCGGGACGATGCTGCTGGCCTGCTACTCGCTGGCCCGTCGCTTCGTCGGCCCGTGGTGGTCGCTGCTGCCGCCCACGCTGATCGCACTGTCGTCGCCGTTCCTCGCCTTTGCGCGCTCGCCGTACACCGAGCCGTTGAGCGGCACCCTGCTGCTCGGCGGAGCGAGCCTGCTCGTGCTGGCTGTGCGTCGCGGTGCGGTGCTGTCGTACGCCTGCGCGGGAACGACGTTGGCGGTGGCGTCGCTGGCCCGGGTGGACTCCCTGGCCGCCTACCTCGGGCTGGTGCCGCTGGCTGCCCTGCTCCTGGTACGGGCCGCCGGCCCGGCGGCGCCCGGTACCGGGCCGGGTGGAAGCCGCCGGTGGAAGCTGCTGGCGCTGCTGGTGCCGATGGTGCCCATCTGCGGGCTCGCCCTGGTCGACCTGTACCGCTACGCGGGACCGTACGGCCCCAACCTCACCTCCCAGCTGACCGCGATCGCGGCGGCGGGCGGCGGGCTGGTGCTGCTGTGCACGGCGCTGGTCCTGCTCGCCCGAGCGCGCGGCGGAGCCCTGCTGCGGTGGTGGGACCGGCGCACCTCGCTGCTCGCGTGGGCGGCGGCCGGTTCCTTCGTGGCCCTGGTGCTGGGGATCGCCAGCCGTCCGCTCTGGTACGTCAGCCGCCAGAACATCCCGGCCGGCTACCCGCAGATGGAAGCGTTCCAGCGGGCCTTCGGCCAGCCGGAGGACCGCACCCGCAGCTACGACGAGCTCACCGTGAACTGGCTGGCCTGGTACTTCGGGTGGATCGTCGTGGTGGTCGCCGCCGCAGGGCTCGCCCTGCTCGTGCACCGGTCGGTGCGCCGACGCGACCTCGCCGTCGCCGCCCTGCTCCTGCTGGTGCTGCCCACGACCCTGATGTACCTGCTCAAGGCCAGCATCTTCCCCGACCAGGTGTGGGCGATGCGCCGGTACCTGCCGTTGATCGTCCCAGGACTGCTGATCGCACTGACGTACGCGCTGCAGCAGCTCGTCGCCCGGCTGCGCCGGGTCGGGGCTCTCGCGGCGCTGGTCGTGACCTCGGTCGCCCTCTACGAGGTGCTCGCAGCCAGTCTGCCGCTGTGGTCCGAGCGGGAGTACGTGGCGCAGCACGCCGAGGTCCAGGCCGTCTGCCAGGCGCTGGGGCCGGACGCCATCCTGCTGCTGGACGTGGGTGAGGGGTCGGTCAGCGCGGGGTACCAGCAGACGTACCGGTCCTACTGCCAGATCCCGGTGCAGGGGGTGTTCGACCCGCAGACCGAGGAGCTGGCCGAGCTGTCGAGGGCTGCCGCGACGCAGGGCCAGCAGCTGTACCTCGGCGTGCTGCTGCAGAGCCGGCCGGAGGACGGGCCGGCAGGGTTGCCGGACCTCACGGAGGTATCGATCCGCAAGTGGGCCGAACAGCTCAACCAGCTACCCGTCGAGGTGCACGAGTTCACCCGTCTGACCCGGCTCGGCCTGGTGCAGGATGACGGTTCGTTCCTACCGGTGAGGGTGGTTACTTGACCAGAGCAGTGGCTCAAGGGATGCGGGGATTCTGTCGAACTCTCCGCATGAGATCCAGCTCTCGCCCCGCCCGGCTCCGCAGTCTCGCCACGGCCGTCGCCGTGACGTCCCTCCTGGGGAGCGCGCTGCTCCCGACGGCCGGAGGCGGTGCGGCGCAGGCCGCCGGCCCGGTCATCATGCGCAAGGCCACCCCGGCGCAGGGCTGGGAGACACCCGCGTACGCCCAGAGGTGGAGCCACGACGTCGGTGAGCAGTTCTCCTCGCCGGCCGTCGGCGACGTCGACGGGGACGGGCAGCCCGACGTGGTGGCCGGCTTCCCGGATGGCACCGTGCAGGCGTGGCGGCTGAGCGACGGCGTGCGCTGGTTCAGCTACCAGGTCGGCACCGGTGCGGTGCAGGCCTCGCCCACGCTGGCCGACCTCGACGGCGACGGCGTGCTCGACATCCTGTCCGCCAGCACAGGTGGGCAGGTCGTGGGGGTGCGCACCCGGGACAAGGCCGTGCTCTTCCGGGCCGCCACCGTGGCGGCGCCGAACGCGCTCGAGGGCGTCTTCGCCACTCCCGTCGTGACCGACCTCGATCAGGACGGGCGGCTCGAGGTCGTGGTGACCGGGTGGGACCGCTACCTGCACGTCTGGGACCTGCAGGGCCGGGCACGGCCGGGGTTCCCGGTGTTCTTCCACGACACCGCCTGGTCGAGCCCCGTCATCGGTGACATCGACGCAGACGGCTACGAGGAGATCGTGTTCGGCTTCGACTGCGACGGCGTGCCCGGGCAGTGGTGCTACCCCGAGCGCGGCGGGTACGTCCACGCGGTGCGGCACGACGGCAGCTGGCAGCCGGGCTGGCCGCGTCTGGTCAAAGACCAGGTCGTGTGGTCCACCCCCGCGTTGGCCGACCTGAACGGCGACGGCGCGCTCGACGTGGTGGTCGGGACCGGCAACATGCCCTCGCCCCACATGGCCGGTGGCCAGCAGGTCCTGGCCTACGACGGCGCCGGTCGCACCCTGCCGGGATGGCCGGTGCCGGTCGGCGGCAAGGTCACCTCCTCTCCCGCGGTCGGTGACCTCGACCTGGACGGCCGCCCCGAGGTGGCGATCGTGGCCGAGGACGGCTTCCTCTACGTCATCAACGGGAACGGGCAGGTGCGGTGGAAGCGCTGCATCTCCAACGACCTGACGAACTGCGCCAACAAGCCGTTGCACGCCAGCCCCACCATCGGTGACGTCACCGGTGACGGCCGCCAGGAGGTCGTCGTCGGCGGCGAGCAGTGGATGGACGTCTTCAGCAGCGACGGCGCGATCGTGGCCAGGGGTGAGAGCTACGCCCACACCAACCCGATGACGGCGGCGCCGGCGCTGGTCGACACCCCGCGGGGCGCGCTCATCGTGACAGCGAGCGGGACACCGGACTTCAGCGCCAACGGTGGCAACCGCGGCGTCGGCAGGGTGTTCGCCTGGGAGACCGGCAAGCGGCTGGGCCGGGCCGACTGGCCGACCTTCAAGCAGTCCCCCGCGCGCACCGGGCTGGCCCACCAGCCCAGCGCACCCTCGATCGTGCCCCGACCGGACGGCAACCTGGACCAGGTGCGGGTCGACGAGCTGGGCCGGATGACCTACGTCGTCAGCAACCGCTCGGGCCAGGTGCTGAGCAGCGCACCGCTCGACGGCGTGGCCGCGGGGGCGGCGGCGGTGGCCCGGCGCGGCGACCGGCTGGACGTGGTGGTGCGCAGCCCGCTGGGTCGTCTGTACACCCGGTCACGCACCGGAACGGACGCCTGGACGGCCTGGACCGGTATGACCGGCCGCACCCATGACGACCCCGCGCTGATCGCCCGCGGCGACGTCCTGCACCTGGCGGTACGCGGCACCAACGGCCGGCTGTACCACAGCTCGACCTCGGGATCCGGCTGGACGGGCTGGACCGGCAGGGCTGCTGCGCTGCGCGGGGGCCCAGCCCTGGTGCTCGACGACGCCGGGGTGCTGCATGCCGTGGTGACCGGCACCGACCTCAAGGTCTGGCAGACCAGGCTGCTGGACACCGGCGGCTGGACGAACCGGGGTGGGGCCGCCCTGGGCCGCCCGGCGGTGGCGAACCGCGGCGGCTCCTTGGACATCCTCGTCCGCGGCACGAACTCGCGACCCTACGTGCTGACGGTCGGGTCCGGCGGCTGGCGAGGGCTGCCGGGGCTGGCCGCCTCGTCCCCGTCGATGGCGGGCGGATACTCCGCCACCGCGACGATCGTGGGGACGAACGGCGCGCGCTACGGCGCCAGCACGAGCAGCACCAGCTGGCCCTCGTGGGTGCGCTGGGGGTGAGCCGTCGGCGGGTGCGGCCACTGCCAGGATCCGAGCCGGTAGGGTGATCGCTGGTCTTCCGAGCCCCCAACGGAGTTGTGACGTGTCCCAGACGCCCTCTGCCCTGTCTCCGACCGCCTCGGCACCTCCACCGGTGGCCGGTACGCAGGCGCCCCCAGCGACGACCCCTGCGACGACCCCAGCGACACCGACCGCCGTGCACCCCTGGGAGCAGCACCCCGATGCGGTCCAGACGCCGACGCTGGTGACCGTGGTGCTCCCGTGCTTCAACGAGGAGCAGCACGTCATCGCCGAGATCGAGCGGATCAGCGCCGCGCTGGACACCAGCGGCCACAGCTACGAGCTGCTGGTCATCGACGACAAGTCGACCGACGGCACGCTGGCGCTGCTGCGCGAAGCGCTGCAGCGCTTCCCGCGGATGCGCCTGATGCCGTTCCAGCGCAACGGCGGCTCGGGGACGGCGCGCCGGATCGGGACCAACGAGGCGCGCGGGTCGATCGTGGTCTGGACCGACGCGGACATGACTTACCCGAACGACCGCATCCCGGAGTTCGTCGACTACCTGCTGCAGAATCCTGCGTGCGACCAGGTCGTCGGCGCACGGCGCACCGAGGAGGGCACCCACAAGGTGCTGCGGGTGCCCGCGAAGTGGGTCATCCGCAAGTTCGCCGAGAGCCTGTCCGGGACCAAGATCCCCGACCTGAACTCGGGGCTGCGGGCGTTCAGACGCTCGGTGTCGCTGCCCTACCTGCGGCTGCTCCCGCCCGGGTTCTCCTGCGTCACGACCCTCACCCTGTCGTTCCTGTCCAACCAGCACGCCGTCGACTACGTGCCCATCAACTACGCCAAGCGCTCCGGGGAGTCCAAGTTCCACCCTCTGCGCGACGCCTACCGCTACATCCTGCAGGTGCTGAGGATGACGATGTACTTCAACCCGCTCAAGGTGCTGATGCCGTTGGCCCTGTGGTTGATGGTCATCGGCGTGGTCAAGCTGATCATCGACCTGGTGATCCCGCCGGTGTACATCCCGGTGAACACCGTGATGGTGCTCCTGTCGGCGCTGATCATCGGAGCGGTGGCGCTGCTCGCGGACCTGATCGTGCGCTCACGCTCGGAATGAGTGCCGCCGCGACGGCCGGGGTGGCACTGGTCGGACCCACGCACCCGTTCACCGGCGGGATCGCTCACCACACGACCGCCCTGGCCCACCGGCTCGACGTCCGGGAGCCGACCGCGCTGGTCTCCTGGTCACGTCAGTACCCCGCCCGGCTGTACAAGGGCACCGCCACCGTGCCGCTGGACGCGCCCGAGGTCGCGGTGTTCCCCGCCACCACCTACCCCCTCGCCTGGGACCGCCCTGGTTCCTGGTGGCGCACCGGGCGCTCGGTGCGGGCGGCCCGGGTGCTCGCACTGGCTGTGGTCACCCCGTTCCACGCTGTGCCCTACGCCGGGCTGCTGCGCGGCGCCGGTCGAGGTCCGCGCCGCGTCGCCATCGTGCACAACGTGCTCCCGCACGAGAGCTCCCCGGTGGACCGGGCCATGGTCCGAGCCCTGCTCGGGTCGGTGGACCGGGTCGTGGTGCACAGCGAGGAGCAGGCCGAGGTCGCCGCGCAGGTGGGCGTGCGGCCGGACCGCGTGCGGGTGGCCGCGCTGGCGCCGCATCTTCCGGCGGCTCGTGGACCGTCACGCGCCGGCACCGCGGCGGTGCGTGCGGCGGGTGCCCCCGTCGAGCTGCTCTTCTTCGGCACCGTGCGCCCGTACAAGGGTCTGGACGTGCTGCTGCGTGCGCTGGCGCTCGCCCCGCGCACCCGGCTGACGGTGGCGGGGGACTTCTGGCAGCCGCTGGCCGAGCTCCAGCAGGTCGCTCGCGAGGCGGGCATCCTGGACCGGGTGGTGTGGCGGCCGGGATACGTGCAGGCGGGCGACCTGCCCGAGCTGTTCGCCGCCGCAGACGTGTCGGTGCTGCCCTACCGTTCCGGCACGGCGTCGCAGAACGTCGCCCTGGCTGCGTCGCACGGCGTTCCCAGCCTCGTCACCTCGGTCGGCACCCTGGCGGCCACCGTGCGCGACGGGATCGACGGCCTGGTCGTGCCCGCGCAGGATGTGGAGACGCTGGGTGAGGGCGTGGAGACACTGGGCAGGACGCTGCGACGGCTCGAGGAGCCTGGGCTGGTGGAGCGGCTGCGGCAAGGCATCTCGGTGCCGGACCAGGACGGTCCCTGGGACGCCTACGTCGAGGCCGTGCTGGGCTGAACGCCTGCGCCCAGGCCGTGCGCGCAGCTCAGGGCCGTGGGCAGCTCAGGGGCGTACGCGCAGCTCAGGGCCGTGGGTAGCTCAGGGGCGTACGACGCGGTGGTACACCTGCGCCGTCCGGGCGGCGCAGTCCTCCCAGCTGAACAGCCCGGCGTGACGGCGCAACATCCTCGCGGCTCCAGGTCCTGCTCCTCGTCCCGCACGCAGCAGAGCGTCCGCGAGGGCGTCCGTGTCGTCCACCGGGACGGTGCTGGCCAGGCCCCCGCCGACCTCCTGCAGCACCGGCAGGTCCGTGCAGATCACCGGCACCCCGCAGGCGAAGGCCTCCAGCACCGGGAGCCCGAAGCCCTCGTCGCGGGAGGGCAGCACCAGGGCCTGCGCGCCGGCGACCACCTGCTGGAGCACAGGTCGCGGCAGGTACCCCGTCAGCACCGCCCCGCTGGTGTCGGGCTGGTTCCCCCAGCCCGCCGGGCCGCAGAGCACCAGCGCGGGGACGTCGCCGCTCTCGGCGCTGGCCTGGCGGTGAGCCCTCAGCAGCGAGGCGAGGTTCTTGCGCGGCTCGCGGTTGCCGACGAAGACCAGGTATCGCTCGGGCAGGCCGAGCCGCGCCCGGCCCCCTTCGTCCAGTGGGCGTGACCTCGACCAGGACGCGTCCACCCCCAGAGGGGTGGCGGTGACCGTGGCGGGGTCGAGGCCGTACTCGGCCACCAGCTCGCCGGCCACCGCTGCGGAGACGGTCAGGATCGCGCTGGCGCGCCGCAGCCCGGCCCGGACCAGGCGCCGGTGGCCGAGGCTGCTGCTGTGCACCGTCTCGCGGTGGCGCAGGTACGCCAGGTCGTGCACCGTCACCACTCCAGCGGTCCTGCGCAGCGGCGGCAGCACGAAGTTGGTGCCGTGGAAGACCTCGCCGCTGCCGTGCACCCACTCTCCGGGCGGGAACGCCGTCCGCGCCCACGTCCGTCGCAGCACCCCGGCCGGAGCCGGGCGGTGGAGCCAGCGGGCACCGGGCGGCAGGTCGGCGGGCGAGCCGGCGCCAGCACGCAGGCTCAGCGGCGAGAAGGTCAGGCGCACGTCCTCGCGCCGGGCCAGCGCCGAGCCGAGCCCGCGCACGTAGGTGCCGACACCGGTCGGCGAGCCCAGCAGCGGGGTGCCGTCCAGGGTCACCCGCAGCGGGCGCTCGCCCGCAAGTCCGGGCGAAGGTCGTGGCGCAGGCCCTGTCGCAGGCGGCTGGTCGGAGGGCACCTCGCCACGTTACCGGGGCCAGGAGCAGGCGCCCCGCCGTGGATAGGGTGGGCCGATGCAGCTGCTGCAGCACCACGTCCGTCCCTATGCCTGGGGTTCTCGGACGGCGATAGCCGACCTGCTCGGGGTCGCGCCCAACGGCGAGCCGCAGGCCGAGATGTGGCTGGGCGCCCACCCCGACAGCCCCTCGACCCTGCTGGGGTCCGGGCGAGGCGCAGGAGCGCGTCTGGACGCCGCCATCGCCGCCGATCCCGAGGCGTTGCTGGGGCCCGCGGTGCGGCAGGGATTCGACGACCGGCTGCCCTACCTGATGAAGGTGCTGGCGGCCGCCTCGCCGTTGTCGCTGCAGGTGCACCCCACGATGGAGCAGGCCCGGGCCGGCTACGCGCAGGAGGAACGCAACGGGGTTCCTCAGGACGCGGCCGAGCGCCGGTACAAGGACCCGTTCCACAAGCCGGAGATGATCCTCGCGCTGACCCCCTTCGATGCCCTGTGCGGTCTGCGTCCGCTGGCGCAGACCAGGCCGCTGCTGGCCCGGCTGGACGTGCGGCACCAGGACTGGGCGCCGCTGCTGGCGCTGATCGAGGGCGCCGACGGCCCCGACGACTCCGACGGCCCAGACGACCCTGGCGCCTTGCGGGAGGTCTGCGCCCGGCTGCTCCGCGGCACGGGCGGGACCTCTCTGGTGGACGCCGTGGTCGCCGCCTGCACGGCCGTGGACGAGCCGGGGTGCCGCACCGCGGTCGAGCTGGCCCGTGCGTACCCCGGCGACCCGGGCCTGATCCTGTCGCTGCTGATGCACCGGGTCACGCTGGCACCGGGGGAGGCGCTGTACCTGCCGGCCGGGAACGTGCACGCCTACCTGGCCGGGACGGGGATCGAGATCATGGCCGCCTCGGACAACGTGCTGCGCGCCGGACTGACGCCCAAGCACGTGGACGTGGACGAGGTGCTGCGGCTGGTCGACTTCGCACCTGCCCCGGTGCCCCGCGTCGAGCCGCAGGTAGACGGACCGACCACCTCCTACCGCCCCGGCGCCGCCGAGTTCGAGCTGCACGTCGTGCGGTGCGGAACGGTCGCCGCGGCGGTGCCGGTGCCGGCGGGAGGCCCACGCATCGTGCTCTGCCTGGAGGGTCGGGTGGAGGTGGTCACCGAGCTGGCCGAGGTCGAGCTGCCCCGGGGTGCCTCCGTGTTCGTCCCCGACGCCGAGGGGGAGATCGCTCTGGGCGGCCGGGGCACCGCCGTGGTCGCTGCCGTCCCCGGGGTGACGCCGGTTCTCAGGCGCTGACGTCGGGTGCCACCGGTTCTCAGGCGCTGACGTCGCGGTATGCCTGCAGCGTCGCCCGGGCGGCGTCCTGCCAGCGGTACCCGGCAGCCCGGCCAGCGGCTCGGGCGGCGAGCCGGTCGCGCTCGGGCCCGCAGGCTGCCGCCAGCGCCTGCGCCAGCGCCGTGACGTCGGTGGCGGGCACCACCAGCCCGGCGTCCCCGGCGAGCTCGGCCATCGGGCTGTCCTTCGAGGTCACCACCGGTACCCCGTGCGCCATCGCCTCCAGCACCGGCATGCCGAATCCTTCGAACAAGGAGGGGTAGCAGAAGGCCGTCGCACCGGCGTACAGGCCCTGCAGGTCCGGGTCGTCGACGTACCCCAGCACGTGCACCCGCTCCCGTGGTGGACGAGCCCCGCTCCCCAGCGCGTCGCCCCAGCCGGGCGGGCCCACCAGCACCAGGTCGAGGTCGGGCACCGCCGCCGCCACCTGGGCGAACGCGGCCAGCAGCGTGGGCAGGTTCTTGCGTGGCTCGGTCGTCCCGCACCAGAGCACGTACGGCCGACGTATCCCGTGCCGATCGAGGGCAGCCCGGGACTGCTGCGCCGTCGTGCTGGCGGGGCGCACCCCCCACGGCACCAGGCGCAGCCGGTCGGTGCCTATCCCCGCGGCTACGCAGTCGTCCAGGGTCTGCGTGGAGGGCACCAGCACCACGTCGGCCCAGCGTCGGGTCAGCTCCAGCCCACGGCGGAAGAAGCGGTTGCCGTTGCGGGTGAAGTGCTCGGGTGTCCGCAGGAACGCGAGGTCGTGCACGGTCACCACCAGGGGCGCGCTGCGCGGCGGGATGGCGGCCGTGGTGGCGTGCACGACGTCGACGGGGCCGGTGGCCAGCTGCACCCGTGGCCGCCGCGCGCCGTGCCACGCCTCGTACAGCAGACGTCGCGGCAGCGGCAGGTGGTGCACCTGGACCGGCAGCTGCAGCGCGGCCGCCGACGGGTGGTGCTTGTGCCGGGCGGCGACCCCCACCACGTCGACCCGGTCGGCGGCCGCCGCCGCCGCATTGACCTCTGGGACGGCCGCCAGGACGTGCAGCACCGAGGTGGCCGTCCCGCCGGGCACCCGGTGCCAGAACTGCTCGACGGTGACGGCTGCCCTGCTCATGGGACGGCTGGCGTGCTCACGCGGACGCGTCCACCTTGCTGGTGTCCAGGGCGGGCTCGGTCTGGCGCACGACGTCCTCGGCGCTGACGCCGGGCGCGGTCTCGACCAGCACCAGACCTGCCGCGGTGACGTCGATCACGGCGAGGTCGGTGATGATGCGCTGCACCACGCCACGGCCCGTGTACGGCAGCGAGCACTCGTCCACGATCTTGAAGGAGCCGTCCCGGGCCACGTGCTCCATCAGCACGATCACCTTGCGCGCCCCGTGCACGAGGTCCATCGCCCCGCCCATGCCCTTGACCATCTTGCCCGGGATCATCCAGTTGGCGATGTCCCCGCCGGCCGAGACCTGCATGGCCCCCAGGATGGCTGCGTCGATCTTGCCGGCGCGGATCATGCCGAAGCTGGTGGCGGAGTCGAAGATGCTGGCGCCCCTGCGCAGGGTGACGGTCTCCTTGCCGGCGTTGATCAGGTCCGGGTCCTCATCGCCCTGGAAGGGGTAGGCGCCGAAGCCGAGGATCCCGTTCTCCGACTGCAGCACGATCTCGACGTCGTCGGGAACGAATCCCGGGACCAGGGTGGGCAGGCCGATGCCGAGGTTGACGTAGTCGCCGTCGCTGAGCTCTGCTGCGGCGCGGGCCGCCATCTGCTCCCTGGTCAGTGCCATCTCAGCTCTCCTCGGTGCTCGCTGCGGCGTCCGGCCGCGGCCGGACGGTGCGCTTCTCGATCCGCTTGTCGGCTGCCTGCTCCGCTGTCAGCGACACCACCCGGTGCACGTACACCCCGGGAAGGTGCACGGCGTCGGGGGCCAGGCCTCCAGGTTCCACCAGGTGCTCGACCTCGGCGATGGTCACCCCGCCCGCCATCGCGCACAACGGGTTGAAGTTGCGCGCGGCGTCGCGGAAGACCAGGTTCCCGTGCCGGTCGCCCTTCCACGCCCGGACCAGGGCGAAGTCGGCGTGGATGGCCTGCTCCAGGACGAACTCGTGCTCCTCGCCGCGGACGGTGAAGGTCGCGGTCGGCTTCGGCGGCGAGGAGAGGACCACCTCGCCCTGGGCGTCGTAGCGCCACGGCAGCCCACCCTCGGCGACCTGGGTGCCCACGCCGGTGGCGGTGTAGAACGCGGGGATCCCGGAACCGCCCGCCCGTAGCCGCTCGGCGAGCGTGCCCTGCGGCGTGAGCTCCACCTCCAGCTCGCCGGAGAGGTACTGGCGGGCGAACTCCTTGTTCTCACCGACGTAGGAGGCCACCACCCGGCGGATGCGGCTCGCCTCCAGCAGCACCCCCAGGCCCCAGCCGTCGACCCCGCAGTTGTTGGAGAAGACCTCCAGGTCCGTGGTCCCGGCCTCGTGCACGGCCGCGATCAGGGTGCTCGGGATGCCGCACAGCCCGAACCCTCCGACGGCGACGCTGGCGCCGTCCGGGATGTCCTGCACCGCTTGCGCGGCGGAGGGGACCACCTTGTCCATCGCACCTGTCCTCGTGCTCGTCGGGTCGCAGCCGCTGTTCTGGCCAGCCTGGCGATCCTAGGGGCAGGTGGGGGAACGGGACACGTGCCGGGAACCCATCGCGGTCCGGCGCGGGATGGGCTGTGGCAGCGCGGTACTAAGATCGGCACCGCCGGCGCCTCGACGTCCCGCCCGGACCCCTTGCCCCTACTGCCCGAGGTGATGATGCGTCCGCTGGCCCCTCGGCGGCACCCCGACGCCCGGTCGTGGCCGGGGCCGCTGCTGGTCGGCGCGCTCACCACGGTCGTGTGCCTGCTGCAGATCCTGCTCGGTCGCGACGCGGGTTTCGCCGACAACGGCGACGGCCGACGACTGATGTGCCAGCTGGACCTGGCGCCGGTGGAGGGGGTGTTCTGGGACTCTGCCGTGTTCGGGTACGGCCCGATCGGCACGCCACCGGGGGAGTGCGGAGGCGAGGAGCTGCGCTACCCGACGGCCTGGGCCGTGCTGCTGCGGCCGGTCGTCGGCATCGAGCGGCTGCTCACCGGCTCCGACGCCTTCGACCTGCGCGTCCTGGGGGTGCTGGGGGCGATCTTGCTCGGTGTGGGCGTGGGGCTGCTCGCGGCCGCCCTGCGCGCGCGCACGCCGGCCCGGCTCGCGGTGGTGGCACTGATGGGCCTGATGGTCTCGGACCTGGTCTTCACCGGCTACCTCGCCGCCCCCTACCCCGAGGCCGGGGGCTTCGTGGGTCTGCTGCTGCTGCTGGCAGCGCTGACGCGGTGGGCCTCGGGACGGCGCGGCCTGGTCGACCTCGGCCTGCTCACACTGGCGGCGGTCGCCGTGGGCACCGTCAAGGCGCAGCTGTCCCCGCTGATGCTCGTCGTCGCGCTCCTGCTCGTGGTGCACGCGTTCTGGCCGTCGCGCGGTGGCCAGGCCCGGACCCGCAGCGCCGCCCGGCGCGGTGCCGACGTCGGCGCGGCGCTGGTGCTGGTGCTCGGGTGCAGCGTCTTTCTCGGTCTGGCCGGCTCGGAGTACGACCGGATCAACACCTACAACCTCCTGTTCAAGACGATCCTCGCCGATTCCAAGACCCCGGAGCAGGACCTGGCCGAGCTGGGTCTGCCCCCCTCGCTCGCCGAGTACGCGGGGACGTCGGCGTTCGAGCCGGGAAACGCCGTCGCCAGCCCGGACTACCCACAGGCCCGGGACGACTTCGGTCGCGGTGACGCCGTGCGGTTCCTGCTGCGGCACCCCGAGCGGGCGGTGGCGATGGTCGACCTCGCACTGTCTGAGGCCAGCCAGCCGCGGCTGACGTACCTGTCGAACGTCGAGCAGGACCCAGCGAGCCCACCGCAGGTCAAGCAGGGCCTTGACGTCGCCAGCACGATGCTGTCGATGGCCACGCGCACGAGCGCGTGGCTGCTGGCGCTGCTGTGGTGTGGCTCGCTCGCCGCCGGCGCGGTGCTGCACCTGCGCCGGGGTGCCACCCGTGAGCAGCGCGCCTGGTCCGCGCTGGTGGCGGGTCTGGCCGTCATCGCGGCCTCCCAGCTGGTCGTGAGCCTGCTCGGCGACGGCTACTACGAGCTGCGGAAGCACCTGGTGTTCTCCAGCTGGGCCACGGCGTTGCTGCCGGTCGCCCTCTGCGGCCTCGTCCTGGTGGCCCTTGCCCGGCACGCCCCTGCGCGAACCACTGATCGGGAGCATTCGTGACAGAGCACCGTGCGCCGGACCGGCGCAACCGCATCCAGGCCCTGGAGGTGTCGGCCCTGGTGGCCGTGCAACAGGCGACCGACGTCCGCGGCACGCTGCTGGCCGCCCAAACCCTGAGCCGGGTGGGTGAGCACGCCGCCGGGTGGCTGCTGATCGGGGCGCTCGGCACCACGCTGGACCGGCCGCGCCGGCGCGAGTGGGCCGACGCCACCGCCGGGGTGCTCGGGGCCCACGCCGCCAGCGTCGTGCTCAAGCGGGTGGCACGCAGGCTCCGGCCCCTGGACGGGCGGGTCCATGTACGCACCGGCACGCCCAGCCGCTGGAGCTTCCCGTCCTCGCACGCCTCGTCCACCACCGCAGCGGCTCTCGGCTTCGGCGCCGTGCTGGGGCGGCGCGGTCCGTGGGCGCTCGTTCCGGCCATGGCGGTCAGCCGGCTGGTGCTGGGCGTGCACTACCCCAGCGACGTGCTCGCCGGGATCGCGCTGGGGGCTGGGGCTGCGCGGCTGGCCCGGCGGCATGCGGTTGGACGACGCGGGTGAGGACGGCGCGCGCCCTGGTGCGAGGGATGCGGCCGCGTCAGTGGGTGAAGAACGTGCTGGTGCTGGCGGCCCCGATCGCAGCCGGTCGGATCGTCGACGCCGACGTGCTGCTCAGCACCGCCATGGCGTTCCTGGTCTTCTGCATGGCTGCCTCGGGCATCTACCTGGTCAACGACGCCAAGGACGTCGACTCCGACCGCGCCCACCCGGTCAAGCGCAACAGGCCGATCGCGGCGGGGGAGCTGCCAGTGCCGCTGGCCTGGGGCGCCGCGGTCGTACTGCTGCTCGGGGCGCTGGCGGTCGCCGCCGTCGTGTCCACCGACCTGCTCGTGGTGGTGGTGGTGTATCAGCTGGCCCAGCTGGCGTACTGCTTCGGGCTCAAGCACGAACCGGTGCTCGAGCTGACCATCGTCGCCTCGGGCTTCCTGCTGCGGGCCGTCGCCGGTGGTGTCGCCAGCGGCATCCCGTTGTCGCAGTGGTTCCTGGCCGCCGCGGGTTTCGGCTCGCTGTTCATGGCTGCCGGCAAGCGGTACGCCGAGCTGCGGCTGGTCGAGAGCAGCGGCGTCAAGATCCGGAAGGTGCTGGACCGCTACACCGCCACCTACCTGCGGTTCGTCTGGACCCTGTCGGCGGGCGTGCTGCTGACCACCTACTCGCTGTGGGCTTTTGAGGTGAACGCCACCACGTCGAGCGTGTGGAGCGTGGTGTCGATCGTCCCGTTCGTGGTCGCGGTGCTGCGGTACGCCGTGGACGTGGACGGCGGCGTGGCAGGGGAGCCCGAGGAGATCGTGCTGGGCGACCGTCCGCTGCTGGTCCTCGGGCTGGTCTGGGCCGCGTGCCTGGGCATGTCCGTGTACCTGTGACCGCCTCGCTGCCCGCGGGAGCTCGGCATCCGGAGGTGCTGCGCTTCGCGGTGACGGGTCTGGCGGCCTACGCGACGGACGTGGCGGTGTTCAACCTGCTGCTGCTCGCCACCCCGGCCGGACCCATCGTGGCCAAGGTGGTGTCGAGCCTGCTGGCCATCGCGGTGGCCTTTGTCGGCAGCCGGTTCTACACCTGGAGGCACCGGCCCCGCGGTCATTTGGTGCGCGAGTACTCGTTGTTCCTCGTGTTCAGCGCGCTCGCGGCTGGGATCCAGCTCGGCTGCCTGTGGTTCTCGCACTTCGGCCTGGGCCTGACCTCGACGCTGGCCGACAACGTCTCGGGCAACGTGATCGGCATGGTCCTGGCCACGCTGTTCCGGTTCTGGAGCTTCCGTACCTTCGTCTTCCCGGACGTCCGCGCCTGAGGGCACCGCAGCGGCAGGGCGTTCATGTCTCCAGCCCGCGGCGCCCCCCCGTGACTTGTCAGCACCTCACCGGTGGATCGGACGGTGTGGTGCTGACAGCTCGTGAAGGGGCGGCAGTTGTCAGCAGCTCACCGGTGGAACAGGCGGTGTGGTGCTGACAGCTCGCGCAGCTGGCGATCCAGCCGCCTGAGAGTCACTCGGCACACGTGAGCTAGCCGGTGCAGCTCTGCTCCTGGACGTACACGGTGCCTGGGCTGCAGGGAAGGCCCGGGAGGCCCCCGCTGTAGCCGACGACGCGGCCGAGCCGGCTGAAGAGCTGCCGGGTCACGATGCCCTCGCGAGCGCCGTTGCTGGCCGCGAGGTAGTCGCAGCTGTCGACCCGGACGAGCACATCGAGCTGCTCGTCCGCGGGGTACTGGAACTGGACGATGATGCCCTCCGCCACGTAGTCACATTCCAGTCCGCCGGCGATCTCAACAGGATCAGCGCGCCCGACTCCCGGGGTCAGACCGTTCAGCACGCTGATGAGCTCCTCCATCTCCCCCGTCGACAGGTCAGCAGATCGAGCGAGCCCGCCGTCGTAGTACCGGCACAGCGTGGCTGCCGTCGGGGTGCCGGGGACGAGGATCTCGGCGGCCTCGGGATGGGTGGCGCTGACCTCCAGCGGCTCGTAGCGGTCGACGCACCCGTGCGAGTCCACCGGGACGATCCGGGTCGTGGCGATCAGGGCGAGCGCTTCCTCGGCGTCGGGGGACTCCACGCTGATCACCACTTGCTGCTCTGGCAGCACCAGCACCTCGGTGAAGAACGGCTCGCGTGGCGTCCAACCCATGGCCAGGGAGTCCTCTAGGTCCGTGGATGCCAGTGGTTGCGGGGGCACCGTGCCCCGCAGCACCGGCTGGCCGTCGAGCAGAGCCGGCTGGGTGGCATCGCTGACGTGATAAGCGTCGAGGTGGAACTCTTGCCAGTCGGGGCCGATGGCGTCGATCCTGACGATCGTCAGGTCGTCTGGACCGTCCACCGCGCACGCCGCCGCGGGGGGGCTGCCGACGATGATGGTGTCGGCCATCGGCGTTCCGCAGGAGGTGTCGTCGTGCTCCCAGGCAGCGGGCACGAGTACCTCCAGGCCATGGAAGCTGAAGGCCTGCAATCCTTCTGGAACGCCGTCGACTCGGGGCCAGGGCAGCTCCGTCGGCTGCGGCTCCGTCGGCTCCGTCGGCTCCGTCGGCTCCGTCGGCTCCGTCGGCTCCGTCGGCTGCGCCGACTCAGTCGGCTGCTGCGTCGCCGGGGCGGCTGCCTGCTCGGGCGCGGTCATCGACGACGCCACCACGGCCACCGACGCTGCCACCACGGCGGCTCCCAGGGCGTAGGGCAGCACCGTGCGCCGGCGGCGGGTCTGCGCCGCCTGCCGGTGCACGGCTTCCAGCAGGCTTGCCCCGGAGGGTGCTTCGCGTGCGTGGTCCTCCAAGGAGTCCCTGACGACGTCCTCGAGCGAGCTCATGCCCCTCACGTCCTCTCCAGACCAGTCAGCGGCGGGGTGATGTCGGTGTACCTGAGGTGGGCCAGCTGGGGGTGCGCACGCAGGACGGCAAAGGCGCGGGCAGCCAGGCTGCGGACCGTGCCGGGAGGGCAGTCCAGGACGGCGGCGATCTCGGCGTCGGGCAACGCCTCGTAGTAGCGCAGCACCAGCACGGCCCGCTGCCGTGGCACCAGCTCCGCCATGAGGCGCCACACCAGGTCCCGTTCGACAAACCCCTGCGAGGTGTCGTCGACCAGCTGCTCGGGCAGGACCGCGGGCCGCTCGGTGCTGGAACGGCGCCGCCCCACGCTGATCCAGGTCGTGACGATGGTCCGACGCACGAACGCCTCGGGGTGCTCCACCGCGACGGGGCCCTTCCAGCGCCGGTGCAGCTTCAGCAACGCTTCCTGGACCACGTCCTCGGCCAGACCACGGTCTCCGACCAGCAGGTAGGCGAACCGGCACAGAGCAGCAGACCGCGTCAGCACGAACGCGTCGAACTCCGCACCGCCCAAGGCGCCCACCTCCTTCACAGAGGTAGACGCATCCGGGGCGCCGATCCGCTGCACTCGCGGCCGATTCGCTGCCGCAGGTTCGGCAGCTGGCGCGCAACCTCAGATCGGCAGGCGGCGGAAGATCGGTCCTGGCACGTGTCGCAGCACCGACATGACAACCCGCATGGCCCCCGGTGCCCAGACGACCTCACGCCCCTTGCGCAGCGCGGAGACGGTGATCTCAGCAACCTGCTCCGGTGTCTGCGACAGCGGCGCGGCGTCCAGCCCGTCGGTCATGCTGCTCTTCACGAAGCCGGGCCGCACGACCAGGACCTTGACGCCGTGCTCACGCAGCGCCTCGCGCAGGCCGGTGTAGAACGCGTCCATGCCGGCCTTGGTCGACCCGTAGACGAAGTTCGAGCGCCGGGCCCGCTCACCGGCCACCGAGGACAGCGCGACGATGCTGCCGTGCCCCTGGGTGCGCAGCCGCTGGGCGAGCAGCACCCCGCAGCTAACCGCCGCGGTGTAGTTCACCTCCGCCATCGACAGGGCTTCGTCCACGTCCTGCCACGCGTGCTCCTGGTCGCCGAGCACCCCGAACGCCACGACGGCGACGTCGACGTCACCGTCTGCGAAGGAGGTCTCGACGGTGGTCGCGTGGCTGGAGCGGTCCTGCGCCTCGAAGTCGCACTCACGAACCGTGCAACCGAGCCCGCGCAGCTGCGCGGCGGCCTGCTCCCGACGCGGCGTCGGCCGGGCGGCGAGCACGACGTCCATGCCGGGGCGGTCCTGGGCGAAGCGCCGGGCGATGGCCAGGCCGATGTCGGAGGTGCCCCCCAGCAGCAGCAGTCGGGCAGGATTACCGGTCGCGTCGATCACAGCTGCAGCCTTCTCGCCAGGTCAGAGGTGAACACCCCGGCGGGGTCGAGGGCACGACGGACGTCGCGCCATTCGTCGAGCCGAGGGTACATGCGGGCCAGCGCGCCGGCCGGCAGCCTTGAGTCCTTGGCCAGGTAGAGCCGGCCGCCTGCGCCCAGCACCTCTTGGTCGAGCCGGTCGAGCAGCGCACCCAGACCGGGGTCGCCCACCGGCAGGTCCAGCGCCAGCGTCCAGCCGGGGACCGGGAACGACAGGTGCCCCTGGCCGGCGGCACCGAATCGCTTGAGCACCGCCAGGAACGAGGCTTGGCCCGCCGCGCTGAGCTGCTGCACGCACCGCCGCAGCGCCTCCTCGGCGCCGAAGGGGACGACCAGCTGGTACTGCAGGAACCCTCTCGGCCCGTAGACGTGGTTCCAGCCGCCCACACCGTCCAGGGGGTGGAAGAACGGTGCGATCCCCTGCACCTGGCCGCGCCGCTCTCGCGGGGCCTTGCGGAACCACGCCTCGTTGAAGGCGGCGACCGTCCAGCGGTTGAGCAGTCCGCTGGGGAACACCGGTGGCGCTGTCAGCCGCTGCGAGGGTCGGAACCGCAACGGGTCGGCCTGCAGCCTGCTGGGCAGCTGCTCGACGGTGGCGGCCCAGCCGCGCGTCAGCACCGCGCGTCCCATCGAGGTCCCCCGGGCCTGGCAGTCGATCCAGGCCACCGAGTACGTGTACCGGTGGTCCGAGCTCGACATGCGCTCCAGCAGGTCGTCCAGGTCGGCAGCGCGCTCGGTGTCGACCACGCAGTACGCCGACTCGACCCGCTTCATCGCGATGGTGGCGCGCAGCACCACCCCGGTCAGGCCCATCCCGCCGACCGTCGCCCAGAACAGCTCCGGGTGCAGGTCGGGGACCAGGCGCCGGACCGTGCCGTCCGCGGTCAGCAGGTCCATCGACAGCACGTGCTGGCCGAAGCTGCCGTCCACATGGTGGTTCTTGCCGTGGATGTCGGCCGCGATGGCTCCGCCGACGGTGACCTGGCGCGTGCCAGGGGATACCGGCACGAACAGCCCGAGCGGCAGCAGCGTGCGCATCAGGGCGTCGAGGCTGGCACCTGCTTCGACCTCCACCACCGCAGAACGGGTGTCGACCGACAGGATCCGGTTCCGCGGGGTCATGTCCAGCACGTCCCCGCCGCCGTTCTGCGCCGCGTCGCCGTAGCTGCGAGCCAGACCGCGCGGCACGACGCCACGGGCTCCGGCTGAGCGGACCAGCCGGCCCAGTGCCTCGTCGTCGCCGGCGGGATGCAGGTCGCCGACCGTGGGGCTCGTCCGGCCCCAGCCGGTCAGGGCGGTGCGCCTCACGAGCTCGCCCGCACGGCACGTCGTCGCCCGGCGCGGTGGCGCTGGGCCACGTCCTCGAGCAGGTCGGCGTAGCGGCGCGCCACGCCCTGCGGGGTGATCTCCCGCTCGACCCACCTGCGCCCGGCCACGCCCAGAGCGAGCAGTCGGTCCGGCTGGTCCACCAGTGCCGTCAGGGCCCGGGTGAATGCGGCGGCGTCCTCGGGCGGTACGGCGACGCCGGCGCCCGAGGCCCGCACGATGCGCTCGATCTCGCTGCCCGGGTCGACGCTGGCGAGGACGGCTCGTCCGGCGCCCAGCACGGAGTAGATCTTGGACGGCACGCTGGAACGCGCCAGGCCCGTGCGCAGAGGCACGACGTGCAGGTCGGCAGCGGCCAGCACCTCGGGCAACCGCTCCATCGGCTGCAACGGTGCGAACAGCACGTTGTCCAACCCGGTGGCCAGCTTCTGCGCGGCGGCCAGGCCCGAACCTGTGCCGTTGATGACGAACACGAGGTCTGGCCGGTGCGCCAACTCGCGTGCGGCGCGGACCAGGAGGTCGACGGACTGGCTCATCCCGACGTTGCCGGCGTACATGACCACGGTGCGCTCGCCGAGCCCGTACTGCGCCCGGTAGGCGTTCATCCGGGGACCGGGACGGATCACCTCGGCGTCGACGTAGTTGGGCAGGACGTGCAACCGCGACGGGTCCGTCTTGCGCGCGAGGTTGGCGCGCATGTCTTCGCTGAGGACGGTGATGGCCGCCGACCGGGCGTAGGACCACCTCTCCAGGGCGGAGGCGGCGGCGACCATCCGCGGGTTGGTCAGAACGCCCAGCTCGACGGCCACGTCGGGAAAGACGTCCTGGACGTTGAGCACCAGCGGTGCGCGCTGCGCCGCGGCCACCGCCCAGCCGGTGGCGGCCATCGGCAGCGGCGGCGTCATCGCCAGGACCGCGTCGACCCGGCCGCGCGTCCGGCCCAGCACAGAACCGGTGGCCGCGCAGGAGGCGCAGAAGGCAGCGAAACCCACGGCCCGGGCAGGGATGTTGGACTTGTCGCCGGTCGGGAAGGGATGCAGCCGCCGGATCGTGCCGAAGTCGGTGCGCTCGGTGCGACGCCAGGCACCGCGCCAGGCCGGGTCCACCCGGTGCTCGGCGTACCAGGGCAGCGCCGTCACCACGTCCGTGCTGATCCCGAGGTCCCCGAGCTCGTGCACCAGGCGGGCGCCGATGGTGCCGGTGGGCGCCACGTCCGGGGTGAAGTGCGGCACCACCGCGATGATCCTCACGGCGTGCTCACAGCGTCCTCACATGTCCTCATGGCCCTGCCGCCCGCCGGTAGCCCTGCAGCAGTGCCGTCAGCGGGGCGTCGCCTCCCAGCTGGGCGGCGCGCCTGCGTCCGTTAGCGGCCAGGCGCGTGCGCACGCCGGGGTCGGTCAGGACCTCGCGCAACGCGCGCTCCCAGCCGGCAGTGTCGTCGGGGTGCAGCAGCATCGCACCGGCGGTGGCGGTGCCGACCACCTCGGGCAGCGCGCCGGCGTCAGCTGCCAGCACCGGCACCCCGGCACGCATCGCCTCGGCCACCGGCAGACCGTACCCCTCGAACCGGGACGGGAAGGCCATCGCCGCGGCGCCGTGCGCCACCCGCCGGTACGCGGCCGGCTCCAGGTGCCCGAGCACCCGCACCCGCTGCTGCAGGCCGGCGCGTGAGATGGCGTCCCGCAGAGCGTCCTCGACGCTACCGGCCGATCCCCAGGCCCCGGCCCCGCTGGCGCCGGTCAGCACCAGGTCCACGTCCGGCAGGTCCGCAGCGAGCCGGGCGAAGGCTGCCAGCAGCGTGAGGTGGTTCTTGTGCGGGTAGAGCGCCGCGGGGTAGTGCACCCAGCGCCGGCCGGGGCCGATCGAGTCGGGCGCCTCGAGCCCGTCGGATGCGTCGAGCCCGGCACCGTCGGGGGGCGCCAGGTCCTGCAGCACCGGTGGGACCACGACGACACGGTCGGCCTGCACGCCCAGCCGGCTCACCAGGTCCTGCCCGGTGAAGCGGCTGGGCGTCATCACGACGTCCGCGGTACGCAGCGAAGGGACGGTGACCGCGTGCAGGTAGGCACGCTTGGCCCGCGAGAAGTACTCGGGATGGTGCAGGTACTGCAGGTCGTGGACGGTCACCACGCTCGCGCCGGGGGAAGCCCGGCTCCCGGGCGGGACCACCCCGCCGAGGTGGTGCACCACGTCGGGCCGGGCCCGGCGCAGCACCGCGGGCAGCCAGGTGCTCTCCAGCGCGACGCGGCGGACGACGTGCCGCCCGGGGGGCAGGGGGGCGAAGGTGGTGGGGAAGGCAGCCGTCAGGTCGGGGTGCGCCTGCGCCAGGGCCGGCAGGGCCACCAGCATCAGCTCGACGCCGTGCTCGCGCGGGTGCCGGGCCAGCGCCCGCAGCAGACCTGTCGCGTAGGTCTCCGTCCCGCCGACGACGCCCGGCACCAGCCATGTCAAGTTCACAGCCACGCGCAGCCGAGTGCTCAACGGCGGAGCTCGCCGCGGTGTTCGCGGTACCAGCGCACGGTGTCGGTGATCCCCTCGCGCAGCCCGGTGGTGGGAGTCCAGCCGAGGTGGTTGATCCGGGACGTGTCCAGAACCTTGCGCGGGGTGCCGTCGGGCTTGCTGGAGTCCCAGGCGGTGCTGCCGGTGAATCCGGTGGCCGTGGCGACGAGATCGGCGATCTCGGCGATGGGCAGGTCGGTGCCGGTGCCGATGTTGATGGGGTCACCGTGGTGGTAGTGCTCGAGCAGGTGCAGTACGGCGCTGGCCAGGTCGTCGGTGTGCAGCAGCTCGCGCCGCGGTGTGCCGGTGCCCCAGTTGGTCACCGACGCAGCGCTCTGCGCGGCGGCGTCGTCGTAGCGGCGGATCAGGGCCGGCAGGACGTGGGAGCCGTTGGGAGAGAAGTTGTCCCCCGGTCCGTAGAGGTTGGTGGGCATGGCGCTGACCCAGTCCAGGCCGTGCTGGCGGCGCACCGCCTGCACCCCCAGGACGCCGGCGATCTTGGCGATCGCATAGGCGTCGTTGGTGATCTCCAGGGCGCCGGTCAGGAGCGAGTCCTCGCGGATGGGCTGCGGGGCCAGCCGAGGGTAGATGCACGACGAACCGAGGAAGAGCAGCCGGGGGACACCGACAGCCAGCGCCGCGTCCATCACGTTGACCTGGATCTGCAGGTTGGTCGACCAGAAGTCGTAGGGGTAGGCGCTGTTGGCTGCGATACCACCCACCTTCGCGGCCGCCAGCACCACCACGTCCGGACGCGTGCGCCCCAGGAACCCGAAGACCGCAGCCCGGTCGGTCAGGTCCAGCTCGCTGGACCTCGCCCCCACCAGGTCGGTGAACCCCTGTGCCTGCAGGTGGCGCCACACCGACGACCCGACCAGACCGCCGTGCCCCGCGACGTAGGTGGTGGCGGCGCGATCCAGCACGTGCGGAACGGGCTCAGCCACGAAAGGCCCCGTCCAGCAACAGGCCGGCGTCGACCGGTCCCTGACCCTGCTCGGCTGCCAGCGCCTGCACGTCGGCCTGCACCATGATCCGGGCCAGCTCCCGGGCGTGCACCGTGGCCCTCCAGCCCAGGTCCCGCGACACCTTGGACGCGTCTCCCACCAGCGCGTCGACCTCGGTCGGACGCAGGTACCGCTCGTCGAAGCGGACGTGCCGCTCCCAGTCCAGGTCGAGGTGCTCGAACGAGGCCTGGACGAACTCCTTGACGGTGCAGGCTGCTCCGGTGGCGAGCACGTAGTCCCGCGGCTGGTCGGCCTGCAGCATCCGCCACATGCCCTCCACGAACTCCGGCGCGTAGCCCCAGTCGCGCACCGCATCGAGGTTGCCCAGGTACAGGTGCTGGTCCAGGCCGGCCGCGATCCTGGCCACGCCTCGGGTGATCTTGCGGGTCACGAACGTCTCCCCGCGCCGCGGAGACTCATGGTTGAACAGGATGCCGTTCACGGCGTACATCGAGTACGCCTCCCGGTAGTTGCGGGTCATCCAGTACGCGTAGAGCTTGGCCGCGCCGTACGGGCTGCGGGGGTGGAACGGGGTCTGCTCGTGCTGCGGCGGTGGCGTCGCCCCGAACATCTCCGAGCTCGACGCCTGGTAGAAGCGGCATTCCAGGCCGGTGTTCCTGATGGCCTCCAGCAGCCGGGTGGTGCCCAGGCCCGTGGTGTCACCGGTGTGGTCCGGCTCGTCGAAGCTGACACGCACGTGGGACTGCGCCGCCAGGTGGTACACCTCGTCCGGCCTGACCTTGGACATCAACGTCGTCAACCGCGAGCCGTCGGTCAGGTCGCCGTAGTGCAGGAACATCCTCGCGGCCGGGTCGTGCGGATCCTTGTACAGGTGGTTGATCCGTGAGGTGTTGAACGTGGAAGCGCGGCGGATCACACCGTGGACCTCATAACCCTTGCCCAGCAACAGCTCTGCCAGGTAGGAACCGTCCTGGCCCGTGACCCCGGTGATCAAGGCGCGCTTCATCGGTCCTGGGTCTCCCAGCCCCTGACGAAGGTGAGCCGGATGAAGGTGCAGCGCAGGTCGTGCCGCTTCCACAGGGCCTCTCCCCCGGGAGGAGTGGCGTCCCGGCGCTCCTGGGTGGGCCTCGTCATGCTGGGGGTGCCTCCGTTCCTGGGAACCGTTCGTCGCGAACAAGGGCGTCCTGCCGGGTACGGCGGCGTCGCGGGAAGCGTAGTGGGCTGCGGCCGTCGGGTGCTCAGCCGGTCAGCAGCTCGGTGGCCCGTTCGTGGGGGGACAGCTCCCGGCCGGCCAGCACCGCCGAGCCGTCGACCACCAGCGCGGCCAGCACCTGCAGAACCGCGTAGGGCGCACCCGCGTCCACCAGCACCCTGGCACCCTGCGGCACGCCGGCCGCTCGCGCGGCCGCCAGCAGGACGCGGTGGTCCAGGCGCCCGACGGGAGCCAGCACGTCGTCGAAGCCGGCGACCTCGGCTGCGTAGTCCAGCACGCCAGGCGGCAGCGCCCCCTCGAAGCGACGGGCCAACGAGGGCAGCGCCACGGCCACGATCTCGGTACCATGCACGCGCGGGTGCTCGGTCGGCCGGTCGGTGACCAGGACGTGGGCGGCACCCTCGACCAGCCGGGCGCCGACGGACCAGGTGGCCAGCGCCCACACCACCGACTTCCAGTGCCCCGGCAGCGCGAGCCGCACCGTCGAGCCGGCGGCGTCCAGCTCGTCGACCAAGAGGTTGGCCGTCTTGGCCACCCAGTTCGCCAGCACCCTCGCCGAGAGCTCGATGCGCTCGCCGTCGGCGCCGTACCAGGTCACGCGCGGACAGCCGGGGTCGCTGTGCTGCAGCGCTGCCAGCAGGCCGGGCACGTCCGCGGCACCGGCTGCACCCGTCGGAGCCATGACGCTCAGGGCGCGTTCGGCTCGGGGGAGTCGCTGGCCGGGAACTCGGTGATGAACGACTCCACCACCTCGCCCGAGACCGACCCGCACAGCTGGCGGTGCCCCTGCTCGGCGCCCCAGTGCGAGAGCGCGACCTGCGTGCCCTCGGGCAGGTCCCCGTAGGCGGTGTCCCAGGCGCTGACGATGAACTTCCCTGCAGTGGGGCTCTCGTCGCGGGCGATGCGGGAGATGGCCTCGAGCTGCTCGACCTGCTCCTGCGCGAGATCCTCGGCGTACCAGACCACGGTGTACCCGTGCTCGAGGTTGTGCACCAGGCTCTCCATGGCGGGGCGGTCCTGCGGACCGTAGAACGCCCCTGCCGGGAACTCGGGCGCGGCGTAGTGCTCTCCGAACGAGGGGGGCACGGTCTCGTACTCGACCGTGGTGACGTCGGGGGAGTCGGTACCCGGCCCGACGTGCTGGCCCACGCCGGTCGGCGCCTCGTCGGTGATCACGTCGTCGCAGGAGGCTGCGTCGGCAGCAACCCCGATGAGCGCCAGCTGGTCGGGGTTCTCCTTGCGGTAGTCCAGGACGACCACGGTGACCAGCACCACCAGTACGACCACCACGGCCAGGGCGGCGCCCGCCACCAGCAGGGTCCTGCGACGTTCGGTGGCCTGGTGCGCGGCACGCATCTGCTCGACGCGCGCCTGGCGCTCGGTGCTCACGTTCTTCTTGGCCACGACGTGCCTTTCCTCGAGGTGTACCGCCATCGCCCACCCAGGGGTGCGCGTCCGTCTCGCGAGAAGTCTACGAACCGGGAGCACCCCGGTCGGACGGCGGGCGCACACTGGCAGGGTGCCGTCCTGTCCAGACCCGCAGCAGGGACGCGCCAGCACCTACCGGCCGAACCATCCGCTGGACCTGCCGGCGACGGTCAGGGCACTGTCCACCGGTCCAGGTGACCCGTGCTGGCGCACCGGCCCCGACGGCACCATCTGGTGGGCCACGGGCACCCCGCTGGGCCCTGGTCTGCTCTCGCTGCACGCGATGGGGGCGCAGGGCCCGGTGCTCACGCAGGCCTGGGGGCAGGGCGCGGACTGGCTGCTGGAGGGGGTGCCGGAGCTGCTGGGGGCCGACGACGATCCTGCGCAGTTCCGACCCGAGCCCCGCCACCGCGTGCTGGTGCGGGCCTGGCGCGCCAGGCCGGGGCTGCGGGTCCCGCGCTCTCGCCGCGTCCTGGACGCACTGGCCCTGGCGTGCATCGCCCAGCGGGTGACGGGCGTGGAGGCAGTGCGCGGGTGGCGGGCGCTGGTGCGCCGCTTCGGGCAGCCCGCCCCGGGGGCGCCCGCCGCCGCCGGTGGGCCAGCGCACGGCCTGTGGGTGCCGCCGACCGCGGCCGCCTGGCGGTCGGTGCCCAGCTGGGACTGGCTGGCCGCGGGCGTGGACGAGCAGCGCCGGGCCCCGCTGATCGCGGCTGCGGGCGCACCGCACGGTCTGGAGCGGACCCTTGAGCTGGCGCCCACGGCCGTGGACCGGGCCCTGCAGAGCCTGCCCCGGGTCGGCCGGTGGACCTCTGCCGAGGTTCGTCAACGGGCGCACGGCGACGCCGACGCCATGTCGTTCGGCGACTACCACGTGGCCCGCGACGTCTCCTGGGCGTTGACGGGTCAGGTCCTGGACGACGACGGCTGCGCGCAGGTCGTGGCTTGCTACGCGGGGCACCGCTACCGGGTGCAGCGGCTGCTCGAGCTCGCCGGGGTCTCGCGGCCACGGCACGGCCCCCGGATGACGCTGCCTACGCACACTCCTGCACGCTTTCTGGCGCCCCGGCCCGGTGGCACGAGGTAGCCTGCGCGGCGCTGAGACTGCGTGGTGCTCCTGGACGGCGAGGCCGAGTTCGTGCTGCACCTGTCTCTTTCGGATATCCGGATGAGCTGGCCGCGCTCGCGCAGCAGGCGGTGGACAGCAGGCAGCGGACAGCGGGCAACGGACAGCGGGCAGCGCTGCCTGGCGGGGACCCACCCTCGGCGCCCGCGATCAGGACCGTCGACCACCCGCTTGCTGCGTGGGTTCGGCACGATGGGTGCTGCGGCGCTGCGAGCGTGGTTGCCGCGTGCCTACACCCGTAGGTGTGGCCCTGGTGGTGACAGGTCCGGTGGCTCGGGCAGTGACGGGTCAGGCGGTGGCGGTTCGGGCTCTGGTGCGGGAGGCGTCATGTTCAGGCGGAGCTGTTCGCCGAGGTTCCGTGCCCGGGAGGCGTCGTGGTGCAGGGTGTTGCGGCGCAGCACTGGCGGGTCCCCTGGTGGCAGCCCCCCGGGTGGCGCGCCCCCTGGTCGGGGTGGGT
>JAABUN010001758.1_pt1 | contig 44271 bp, 47 predicted proteins | sample 5559311 | NCBI WGS metagenome assembly JAABUN01 (sample SAMN10711877, study PRJNA513370) | rock metagenome | isolation source: Antarctica rocks | place: Antarctica: Victoria Land, Siegfried Peak sud
TTTGCCGCGCCTCAATGCGACGGGGAAGACCGGCACCCACGAGGGAGGGCGGTTCACGAACCGCCCCTACGCTACCTTCACCCACGATAGATACCACACCCTCATTCCATCCCACACGTAGTGCTCTGTCTGAGGTGGCACCGCGCTTCTTTATACAACCCTTATGCCCCGCCGCCCCGCGTTTACGCGGGGTTGATGGCGTGCGGCGCATACTCCGTGCATGGAGGGGACGCGGCGTTACGGAAGGGTTGGTGGCGATGAGCGATGGCATGACAACGAACGGCGCGGCGCGGGGGCGCATGGTGCTCCTCGTGGAGGACGAGCTGCCGCTGCGCACGATCATCTCCCGCAACCTCGTCGTACGGGGACACACCCTCGTGGCGGTGGACTCGGTGGGCGACGCGATCACGGCGATGTGTACGCGCCTGCCGGATGTGGTGCTGCTCGATGTGAACCTGCCGGACGGCACGGGCTGGGAGGTGCTGCGCTGGCTACGGGCGGTGAGGCATCGCGTGCCGACGGTGGTGTACTCGGCGGTGCCGCTCTCGCAGAAGCGGGTGGCGGAGTTCCAGCCGGACGCCGTGCTCACGAAACCCTTCCCGATGGATTCGCTCGTGGAACTGATCGCCGCCGTGGGCCGCGACACCGACGCCGACACACGCTAGGAAACAGGTACGGAGATATGCATACGCTCATCCCTTTCGGGAACACTACCCGCGCCCGCGCCGCCCTCGACGAGGCAGTGCAGATGGCGCAACCCGGCGATTGCCTCACCGTGATCGCCGTGGTCGAAGTACCCGCGTACTACGCTCCGGATGTAGGGCGAACGGATACAGGACGAGTGGGAGGCGCGGGATCGGAGCGTCAATCTGGTGATCCTCGAATCGCCGTACCGCGCCCTGATCGCGCCGCTCGTCAGCTACATCGGCGAGATTCGGCGGCGGCACCCGAACACGGTGCTGATGGTTGTGGTGCCGGAATACGTGCCGGAACACTGGTGGGAGCAGGCGTTGCACTCGCAAACGGCCCTGCGGCTCAAGGCGGCACTCCTGTTCCGGCGCGACGTGATCGTGATTAGCGTGCCGTATCACCAGGAACGCCGGGAAAGGGAGGAAGCGCGTGGTGCTTGACATGGTGCTGGTGACGCTCTTGGGCGTGCTGTTGTTCGGTCTTGGGTGGCTGTTCGTGTTCGCTGCGGAGAGGATGTAGAGGCTATGGGAGCACCGGATATCGCCCTGCTCGTGATCGCGGTTCTCGTGTCGGCGTACCTGTTCTATGCGCTCGTGCGCCCTGAACAGTTCTGATGCGGAAGATGTCACGGTGCGTGGAGAGCGGGCTTCAGCCCGCCGTGCGGGAAGAATCGAATCGGCGGGCTGAGACCCACCCTCCACAATTGCCGTTCCGGGGAAGGAAATTGTTTCGATGACATTCAACGGATGGGTGCAACTCTTGCTGCCCGCCTTGCTGATCTTCGCCACCGCGAAGCCGCTCGGCGACTACCTCTACCGGGTGTACACGGGGCAGCCGACGCTGCTCTCCCGCGCCCTCGGCCCCGCCGAGCGGTTGACCTACCGCGCCATCGGCACGAACCCGAACGCCGAGATGCGCTGGACAACGTACGCCTTCGCGTTCCTCGCCTTCAACGTCGCGGGGTTCGTGCTGATGTTCCTCATCCTGATGCTGCAAGGGGTGTTGCCGCTGAACCCGCGTGGCTTCGGGCCGATGACGCCCGCCCTCGCCTTCAACACCACGATGAGCTTCGTGACGAACACGAACTGGCAGGGCTACGGCGGCGAGACGACGCTTTCGTACCTCTCGCAGATGCTCGGCATGACGGTGCAGAACTTCGTGTCGTCGGCGGCGGGCATGGCGGTGGCGGTGGCATTCTTCCGCGCCTTCCGGCGGCGCAGCTCCGGCACGATAGGCAACTTCTGGGTGGACCTGAACCGCTCGATCCTCTACGTGCTGCTGCCGATGAATGTGCTGTTCACGCTGTTCCTGATGTCGCAGGGCGTGGTGCAGACCTTCGGGGACTACATGGGTGCCACGAGTGCCATTGACGGCGCGGCGCAGACCTTCGCGGTCGGCCCCGCCGCGTGGCAGGTGGGGATCAAGGACCTCGGCACGAACGGCGGCGGCTTCTTCAACGCGAACAGCATCCACCCCTTCGAGAACCCGACGCCCTTGTCGAACCTCGCTATTAACTGGTCGCTGCTGGCGATCCCGGCGGCGTTCCCGTTCCTGTTCGGGCGGTTCGTTGGCAATGTCCGGCAGGGGCTGGCGATCTTCGTCACGATGGCGATCATCTACGTCGCGGGGCTGCTGATCGTCTACCCGGCGGAGGCGGCGGCGGTCGCCACGCTCGCGGACACGAATGTGTTGCAGGCCGAGGGCAACTACGAGGGCAAGGACGTGCGCTTCGGCGTCGCCCCGTGCGCGTCGTACGTGGTGGCGACCACCGTGGCCTCGAACGGCTCGGTGAACTGCCAGCACGACTCGCTCTCGCCTATCGGTGGCCTCGTGCCGATGTTCAACATCATGCTCGGCGAGGTGATCTTCGGTGGCGTCGGCGTCGGTATGACGGGGATGCTGATCTACGCGATCATCGCCGTGTTCATCGGCGGGCTGATGGTCGGTCGCACGCCGGAATACCTCGGCAAGAAGATTCAGGCGTACGAGATGAAGATGGCAACGCTGTACATCCTCTTCTTCGCCTTCGCGTTGCTGATCGGGGTCGGCATCTCCGCCGCGATCCCCGACGGCGCGGGAACGCTCAACAACAGCGGCCCGCACGGGCTTTCGGAAATCCTCTACGCCTTTGCCAGCACCACGGGCAACAACGGCTCGGCCTTCGCGGGCATCACGGTGAGCGGCAACTACTGGGCGACGATCCTCAGCGTCACGCTCTGGGTCGGGCGATACCTCTCGATCCTGCCCGTGCTCGCCATCGCGGGGAGCATCGCGGCGAAGAAGAAGGTGCCGGTCAGTGCGGGGACGCTGCCGACCACGGGGCCGCTCTTCATCGGGCTGCTCGGCGGGGCGGTACTGCTCGTCGGAGCACTCTCGTTCATCCCGGCCCTCGCCCTCGGCCCCATCGTGGAACACCTGCTGCGGCAGGCGGGCAGGCTTTTCTAGGTCGTGCTGCGTGCTGCGTGAAATGCAATTGATCTATGCAGCACGTAGCACTTGGCACGCAGCACTTCAATATCCCGGAGGGAATTTGATGGTAGTCGCACAACAGGCACCCGGCACACCCGCGCCGGTGGCACCGGAAAAACGCACGAAGAGCGTGACATGGAGCGGTGAGATCATCCGCACGGCCCTCGTCGGGGCGTTCACGAAGCTTAGTCCCCGCGCTCAGTTGCGCAACCCCGTGATGTTCGTGGTCGAGGTGGGCGCGGTCATCACCACCGTGCTCTTCCTCAAGGGCCTCGTCGCGGGCGAGGTGGCGAACCTCTCGTTCGTCTTCGCCATCTCGGTCTGGCTCTGGTTCACCCTGCTGTTCGCCAACTTCGCCGAGGCGATGGCGGAAGGGCGCGGCAAGGCACAAGCGGACAGCCTGCGCCGCACGCGGCGCGACACCACGGCGAACCGCATCCTCGCTTCGGGTGGCATGGAGAACGTCTCCGCCAGCCAACTGCGACGCGGCGACCGCGTGCGGGTCGCGGCGGGCGACATCATCCCCGGTGACGGGGCGGTGATCGAGGGCGTGGCGTACGTCTCCGAGGCGGCGATCACGGGCGAGTCCGCCCCCGTGCTCAAGGAACCCGGAACCGACGTGCGCTCGTCCGTCACGGGCGGCACGCAGATCATCTCGGACTCGCTCGTCATCGAGATCACGGCGAACCCCGGCGAGACCTTCCTCGACCGCATGATCTCGCTCGTGGAGGGCGCGGCGCGGCAGAAGACCCCGAACGAGATCGCCCTGAACATCCTCATTTCGGGCCTGACGCTGATCTTCCTCGTGGTCACGGTGACGTTGCAGCCCTTCGCGGTCTATTCTGGTCGGGCGGTGGAGGTGACTTCGCTGATCGCGCTGCTCGTCGCGCTCATCCCGACCACCATCGGTGCGCTCCTCAGTGCCATCGGCATTGCGGGCATGGATCGCCTCGTGCAGCGCAACGTGCTGGCGACTTCCGGGCGGGCGGTGGAGGCGGCGGGCGACATTGACGTGCTGCTGCTGGACAAGACCGGCACGATCACCTACGGCAACCGGCTCGCGGCGGAATTCATCCCCGTGGGCGGACACACCGAGGCCGAAGTGACCGAGGCGGCACTCCGTTCCAGCCTCGCGGACGACACCCCGGAGGGCAAGAGCATCGTCGCCCTCGCGGAGGAGCGCGGCTACCACCCCGACCGCCGCCTGCTCGACCGCGCCGAGTTCGTCCCCTTCACCGCCGAGACGCGGATGAGCGGCGTGCGCCTCGACGGGCGCAGCACGATGAAGGGTGCCGTGGACGCGGTGTTGCGCTCCGTGCGCAACCCGCCCGCCGACCTGCAAGCGGCCTCCGACCGCATCGCGGGGGAGGGCGGCACGCCGCTCGCCGTGGTGGACAACGGCGAAGTGCTCGGCGTGATCTACCTCAAGGACACCGTGAAGCCCGGTATCAGGGAACGCTTCGAGGAGATGCGGCGCATCGGTATCCGCACGATCATGATTACCAGGGACAACCCGCTCACCGCCGCGACCATTGCCCGCGAGGCGGGGGTGGACGACTTCGTGGCGGAGGCCAAGCCGGAGGACAAGATTCGCATCATCCGCGAGCAGCAGGCCGAGGGCCGCCTCGTGGGCATGACGGGCGACGGTACGAACGACGCCCCGGCACTGGCGCAAGCCGATGTCGGCGTGGCGATGAACACCGGCACGGCGGCGGCGAAAGAGGCGGGGAACATGGTGGACCTCGACTCCGACCCTACCAAGATTCTCGACATCGTGGCGGTGGGCAAGCAACTGCTGATGACACGCGGCTCGCTGACGACCTTCAGCATCGCCAACGACATCGCCAAGTACTTCGCCATCCTGCCCGCGATGTTCACGGCGACGTACCCGGAACTGAATCAGTTGAATGTGATGGGCCTCTCGTCGCCGAACAGCGCGATTTCCAGTGCCATCATCTTCAACGCGCTCATCATCGTCGCCCTCATCCCGGTCGCCCTGAAAGGCGTGCCGTACCGCGCCGAACCCGCCGCGAACACACTGCGGCGCAACCTGCTCGTCTACGGCGGGTTCGGCGTGATCGCGCCATTCATCGGCATCAAGGCGATTGACGTGATCCTGACGGTACTGCGCCTCACGTAAGAGCGGCGCACACATGCGATGGCGGCGGGTGGAAAGCCCGCCGCCCCCAAGGAGAGACACCGATGCAACGGACACCGACCCTCATACCGGACGCCCCGCAAGGTACCGCCGCCCCCGCCGCCCTGACCGCCCCCGATGCCCCGCCGACGCCCGACGACGCGGCGCACGCGGCGGAAACCCCCGGTGCGGCGGGCCATCTCAAGAGCGCGGTGATCGCCATACTGATCTTCACCGTGGCCCTCGGCCTGATCTCGCCCATCGTCATGACGGGCGTGGCGCAGGTCGCGTTCCCGAAGCAGGCGAACGGCTCGCTCATTCCGGGGCCGGACGGGCAACCCGTCGGCTCCGAACTGATCGGGCAGGCCATCGCCCCGGCGTCGCAGCCGTTCTACTTCGCCAGCCGCCCCAGTGCGCTGAGCAGCGGCGGCACGCCCGCGCCCTACGACGCCTCGAACAGCGGCGGCACGAACCTGTCGCAGACGAGCCAGAAGCAGCACGACGCCGTGGCAACGAACGTCGCGGCGGCACAGGCGGCGTACGGCGTGACCGGCCCCATCCCCGCTGATCTGGCGATGGCGTCGGGCAGCGGCCTCGACCCGCACATCACGCCGGAGGCGGCGCGGGTGCAGGTGGCAGCTATCGTGGCGAACCGCACAATGGCGGGGCAGCGCGTGGCGGCGGCGGACGTGCAGCGGCTCGTGGACGCCAACACCGACGGGCGCACCCTCGGCCTGCTCGGTCAGCCCCGCGTCAATGTGCTGCAACTGAACCTCGCGCTCGACGCGCAGTTCGGCAAGCCGACGCCGAGGCCGTAACATTCTCCTTTCCTGAGCGGGGCAACGCTGCGCGGTGCGCCGATGACCGCGCCCCGCCTCATCGAGGGCTGCCAGCCGGGTGAATGCCCGCTGGCGGTGGTACGACGAACCGCAAGGTGCGTGACAGAAAAGAGGTGAATCCAGATGGCGGACAAGAAAAAGGACAAAAAGGACAAGAAGGACAAGAAGAAGTAGCGATGTGGGCGCGGTCTCGCCACGGCGGGGCCGCGCTGCCACGACCATTCGTGACCCACCCCCGGCAACGCGGTGCAACCCGCTGGATATCTCTGGGGAGGGCCAGCGCGACGATGCCTTCGCCGAACCCTGCGTGGATGTGTTCATGCCGAACCGTGCGCTCGACGCGGAGTTCGGTAGGCCGCAACCGGGGCGGTAGCCGCCGATTGCACGCCGGTATGTTCCCGTGGAAAGGTTCCCGCGTGGTACGATAGTCACGGGAGACACGAGCGTGTCACCCGCGACCGCACAGCCCGAAGGAGGCGAATCAGATGCCCAGCAAAGACAAAGGCACGAAGGAAACGCGCAAGCCCAAGAAGGACAAGACGATCAAATCGGCATGAGACCTACAGGTGCTGTGTCGGCCTGCACCACCGGGCTGTATACCGGAAAGGCGAACGGCACACCGATGACCGAAGAACCGCGCCGCCCCGACCCCGACGAACGCCTTGCCCTCCTGCTCGCGCAGGCGGGCAAGGCGTACCACGAAGACGACCACGGCGACTTGCGCCTCTACCTCGGTGCCGCCCCCGGCGTGGGCAAGACCTACGCGATGTTGGAGGAGGCGCACCGCCTCAAGGCGCAGGGCGTGGACGTGGTGATCGGCTTCGTGGAGACGCACGGACGCCTCGGCACCGTCGCCCTCGTGGCGGGGCTGGAAATACTCCCCCTCCTGCACGTCACGCACGGCGGCGTCACCGTGGAGGAGATGGACACCGACGCGATCCTCGCCCGCCGCCCGCAGGTGGCGTGCGAGAACGAACTTGCGCATACGAATACCCCCGGTTCCCCCCGCAAGAAGCGGTACGAGGATGTGCGGCTGCTCGTGGATGCGGGCATCAACGTCATCTCCACGATGAATGTCCAACACCTCGAAAGCCTGAACGACGTGGTGGCGGGCATCACGGGCGTGCGCCAGCGCGAAACCGTCCCCGACCGCGTGCTGGACGAGGCGAACGAGGTGCAACTGGTGGACGTGCCGCCCGATGTGCTGCGCGAGCGGTTGCGGCGCGGGCAGATCTACCCGCCCGAACGGGCGGAGCAGGCGTTAGACAACTTCTTCCGCACCGGCAACCTCACGGCACTGCGCGAACTCGCCCTGCGCCGCGTCGCGGAAGGCGTGGAGAACCGCCTCGAAACCTACATGGACGACCACGCCATCGCCGCGCCGTGGCGCACCATTGAGCGGCTGATGGTCTGCGTGGACGGTCGCACGGGCGGGGAGCGGCTGATCCGGCAGGCATGGCGCATCGTGCGCGGCATGAAAGCGGAGTTCTTCGTGGTTTCGGTCGCCACGCCGGAGATGACGGCGGGCGAGCGACAGGCCGCGCTGGGCAAGCATCTCGAATTGGCGGAAGACCTCGGTGCCACGGTGGTGACGCTCTCCGGGCGCGACGTGGCGGAAACGCTCGCCACGTTTGCCGCCGAGCAGCGCGTCACGCAGATCGTCATCGGCCACCCGCAGAAAAGCCGCTGGGAGGAGTTCGTGCGCGGCAGCACCGTGAACCGCCTGCTGCGCCTCTGCCGCACCGTGGATATCCTCATCGTGGCGGACGAATGAGCGCAGAAAGCACGTTGACGTGTCGGCGGTGATGCAGGGGACGCGGGAACGGATGCACGGCACCTTGCGCGTGCGTCGCTCTATTGATCGGGAGGGACGAATGCGGATCACGCGGCGGGGGTTGCTGAAGGGCGCGGTTGCGGGCGGGGCGGCAACATTGCCGGTCCGCGTCGCGGCGCAGGGGGATGAACCGCCGGGACCGGTGGCGCGGTACATCGAGAACATCGCCCGCCGCCCGCAGCGCGGGGGGGAGTTCGCGTTCCGGGCCAGCCGGGGGATGCAGGGGAACCGCGCCGAGGCCCGCACCTTCGCCTACCGCTCCGACGACCTGACGATCACCGGCCTCGCCTGCCTGCCTGTGGGGCAAGGGGGCGGTCCGTGGCCCGTGGCGGTCGTCAACCACGGCTACTTCCCGTTCAATCAGTACGATTCCGGCTACGACACGCTGCGCGAGCTGATCTTCTTCGCCTCGAACGGCTACTTCGCCATCGCGCCCGACTACCGCAACTACGCCGGGTCGGACGCGGGCGAGAATCAACTGGAACCGGGCTATGTATACGACGTGCGCAATCTGCTCGACGCCCTGCGCTTCGTCGCCCCGGCGGACAGTGGTCGCGTGGGGATGCTCGGTCACAGCATGGGCGGCGGCATCACGCAAGGCGTGATCGTCACCACGTCGGGGCAGGTGCGGGCAGCGTCGCTCTACGGCACCGTGTCGGGCGACGAAACCGACAATTACACCCAACGCCGCACCGTCTGGGCCGCGCAAGCTTCTCCCGGTGGCACCCGCGAGGCCGACCGCGTCACGGCGCGGTATGGCACCCCAGATGCGATCCCGGAAGCGTACCGCCGCCTCTCCCCGATCAATTACCTTGACCGCGTGGACTGCCCCGTGCAGATCCATCACAGCGTCGCCGATGCCGTCTGCCCGTTCTCGTGGGCGGAGAAACTGCGCGACGCCTTCGACGCCGCCGGGAAGCCCGTCGAGTTGGTGACGTACCGGGGGCAGCCGCACTCATTTCAGGGGGCGGGCTGGCAGCAGTTCGCGGACGCGAACCTCGCCTTCTTCGACCGCTACGTGAAGGGGGCGCAGTAGCGCGGCGCACTTACAGGTCGTCCGGCGTCAACCCTGTCGTCTTGCTCAGCCGCGCCAACATGCGCGGCCCAATCTCGTCGTCATCGTGAAACGCGAACACCACATCTGCCCATCCGTCGCTTTCGAGCGTCCGATGCGAACCCGTCTGACGCTTTACGCGCCAACCCATTCGCCGCAACGCCGCCAGCACGCGACGCGCCTTTGTCGCTCCCCACTGACTCATGCAACCGCGAACGAGATAGACATGGACGCCACCGTGTCTTCTCCGTGTTCGATGCGATCTGCCAATACCCGCAATCCCAACGCACGCACTCGCGCTATCGCCTCGTCGCGTGTCTCGCCATACGCGAGCGCACCGGGAATTTCGCGCAGTTCCGCGATCCAGCGACCGTCATCTTCCCGCTCGGTCTCGATGGTGAAATTCATGCCGCCCCTGCCCCTTGCCGCACGCTTTCAAGGAACGAAACGGCGCGTGCCACGGCCTCGGTTGTCCCCTGCTTGCTCGTGTCGAGCACGAGATGGGCGCGGGCGCGGGCCTCCGCGAGGCGGGTTTCCTGCGCGTCGTACACCGCCTGTGGCCACTCCTCGCCGCGTCGTTGCCGCACCGTGGCGAGCGGCACATCGAGATAGAGCAGTACGTCCGGGGCGGAATGCCGCCAGAGCCACGACACGCCGCTGTGCTCCTGCGCCACGGCGTAGGCGTCGTACCCCCGGTTGCGCAACGCCGCCACAATCGTGGTCTTGCCGCTCGCGCAGTGACCGACCACCGCGACCCGCAGGGCGCGGGCCGGATCGCTCGTTGGAGAAGGAATCGCCGGTGGGTGTGGTTCAGCCATTGCTCTGCCCTCTCGTGATCGAAAAGCATGGATACATCGCGGCGTCCCTGCGCGGGTGCGGGTGTTCGTTCGCGGCACAAGGTGTGAGGGGGACGCTTCGGGGATACCGCTACTCTACCCGCTCACCGGCGGTTTGTCCAGACTTCAAGCAAGGGTTTATGCGTTCTCGCCAGATACACCTAACCCCCCAACCCCCTTCCCCATAGGGAAGGGGGAGTGTGTCTTCTGGGCATCGAGATGTATGCGCAACACCTCGGTGTTGCGGTGCGTCACCCCCTTCCCTATGGGGAACGGGCCGGGGGGTTAGGTGCATTTCCGCCGCGTATGTGCCAGCCGCGAGAACGCATAAGCCCTGAGACTTCAAATCGCTGAGTTGCGAAGTGGCGAAGTGGCTGAGTGCATACAAGTACGGGAGTCTTGGCATTTCACTCAGCCACTCAGCCACTACCCGTCTCGCCGCCGCAGCACGAGGGGAATTTCGGCGGCGAGGCGGCGCACGGTCGGCCCCTCGTCGCGCCCGCTCACGGCGAGGGCGATGGCGGTCATGTCGTCGGTAGGGCGGTCGCGGTCCGCCGCCACCGCCGCCGCCAAGAGGCCATCTGCCAGTTCCTGCGCTGTGGCGGTCGCGGGGAGGGCCGCGAGGGTCGCCACGGGATCGAGCGGCGCGTTGTACCGCTCCCCCGCGTGGGCGATGCCGTCGGTATAGAGCACCACCGCGATGCCCGCCGACAGCGCGAGTTGCACCACGGCGGGGCGCATGTGTCGTACCGTGCCGATGGGGCCGCTGGTACACGAGAGGGCGGTGAACGCCCCGCCGAGCCGCACCGCCGCCGCCACCTCGCTGTTGCGCGTCAGCAGCACGCTGCCCGCGTGCAGATCGAGCGAGAGCAGATCGAGCGTGGACGAGACGCGCCCGCCCCGGAAGGCATACAGGTAGTCGCTGGCGGCGCGAGCGACAACGCTGTCGCGCACGCCCTCCTTGATGAGAGCGACGACCTTCGCGGAGAGTTGCATCGAGAGCAGTTTCGCGCCCATACCGTGGCCCTGCCCGTCCACGAGCACGAGCGTGAAGCCGCCATCGGGACGCTCCACGAGTTCCACCGTGTCGCCGCTCTCGCGGGTGGCGTAATGGCTCGTCTTCGCGGCGGCAAGGCCCGCGTGGAGCAGGTCAGCGCGTGGTGGTGCCGCTGAGGAGCTTGTCGCGCTCGGTGTAGTTGCGCCGGAAGTAGGCGCGATAGCCTGCGTCACGCTTCAATGGCTCCCACCAGTCGCGGTGTTCCGCGTACCAACGGACAGTCTGCGCCAGCCCCTCGGCGAAGGGAACCTCGGTCTGCCAGCCGACACCGCGCAACTTGCCGCAGTTGAGGGAGTAGCGACGGTCGTGACCGGGCCGGTCGCCCACGAACTGCAAGAGGCTCTCCGGCTTGCCGAGGGTGCGCAGCATCTCGCGCAGCACGGCGATGTTCGAGCGACCGTGTCCGCCCTCGCCGTCGTGCTCCGCGCCCACATTGTACGCCTCTCCCGGCGTGCCGTCGTGCAGCACGCGCTCGATCCCGGCGCAATGGTCGTCCACATGGAGCCAGTCGCGCACCTGCATCCCGTCGCCGTAGACGCTCACCGGCTCGTCGTCCAGCACATTCGTGATGGCGATGGGCAGCAGCTTTTCCGGGTACTGGTACGGCCCGTAGGTGTTCGAACCACGGGTGACGAGCGTGTTCATGCCGTACGTGCTGTGCGCGGCGATCACGAACAACTCGGCCCCGCCCTTCGCGGCGGAGTACGGCGAGCGCGTGTGGAACGGATCGCCCTCCACCGAAGCCCCCGCCGCCACGTCGCCGTACACCTCGTCGGTGCTGACGTGCAGGAATGTCGGCACGGCGAGCGACCGCGCCGCATCCAGAAGCGTCTGCGTGCCGACGATGTTCGTGCGCACGAAATCGCCGCCCTCCATGATCGAGCGGTCCACATGCGACTCGGCGGCGAAGTTCAGCACCGCGTCGCAGCCGTCCATCGCCTCGCGCACGGCGGCGGGGTCGGCGATGTCACCCGCGACGAAGGTGAAACGCGGATCGCCCGCGACGGGGGCGAGGTTCTCGCGGTTGCCCGCGTAGGTGAGCTTGTCGAGCACCACCACTTCGTACGGGTGGCGTTCGAGCGTGCGCCGCACGAAGTTGCTGCCGATGAAACCCGCCCCGCCCGTCACCAACAGCCGCTTGAATGTCCGCGTCATCGCCTTGCCCCCCCGTTACCGCGCCGAACCGCGCCGAACCGCGCCGCCCGCGATGATAGCACGGAGAGACGAAAACGCGAAAACGCCGCCCCGAATGGATCGGGGCGGCGTTCACGTGGTGTAGGGGTGTCGTTAGACGGAGGAGCGACCACCCATGAGGGCGCGGGCGACGAAGGTCAGGATGAGCGCACCGATGAAGGCGACCACCACCGAGCCGATCCATCCCACCGAGGCACTCAGGCCGAGCAGGCTCGCCACGAAGCCACCGATGAACGCGCCGACGATACCGATGATGAGGTTCGACACGAGCGAGCCGTTGCCCGAACCCGCGACCGCGTTGGCGAGGAAGCCCGCGATCAGACCGACGACGATCCAGCCGATGATGCTCTCCGGGCGAAAGTCTACCTGTGCCAGCGTCAACAGTGCTTCCATTCTCGTACCCTCCTAGATTCCCACTTCTGCCATGCCGACGACCACCGCCAGCGTCCGTTATGCCTCTCTATAAAGCAAAGTGCGTGCCACGACACATTTACAAATCTTTCTCATTGCTCAATCCTGGGCGGTGACAAACCGGGGCAAGCCCGCAAGGTCGTTATGAACCGTAACGGTCTTCGCGGGGAACATCGCCCGACAAAGCCAGAAGGTCGTTTCGGCCTGCGCGGGGTCTATCTCACACGCGAACGCGCCGCCGGGGGCGAGGCAATTCGCTACCTGTGGGATGAGACGGCGATAGAGCGCGAGGCCGTCCGTGTCGCCCCCCGCGAGGGCAAGGCGCGGTTCCGCCGCCAGTTGCGGCGAATCGGACTGCACATCAGTGAGGTACGGCAGGTTCGCCAGCACGAGCGGCACGGAGACCCACAGCCACGCGAGCAGATCGCCACGCACAAAGCGCACGCGGTCTCGCACGCCGTGCCGCGTCGCGTTCGTCGCCGCGATAGCAAGGGCTTGCTGGGATACGTCGCACGCCGTCACGGTCAGTGCCGGGACGAGGTGCGCGAGGCCCACGGCGATTGCCCCGCTCCCCGTGCCGACATCCACCGCAGAGCAGGCAGCGGGGTGTGCCGCGCACCACCGCGCCGCCCACTCCACGAGCAGTTCCGTTTCCGGGCGCGGCACGAGCACGGCGGGCGACACCGCGAAATCGAGGCCGAGGAACTCCCGCTCCCCCGTGAGGTAGGCCACCGGCGTCCCGCCCATCCGCCCTGCGATCAGGTCCCGATAGTGCGCGATCTGATCGGCGGGCGTGACATCCGGGAACCGGGCATAGAGTGCCGCCCGCGTCATCCCCATCGCGTGAGCGAGCAGCACGGCGGCGTCGAGATCGGGCGTCGCGTCTTCGCCGCCCGCCGCCCGCAGTTGCTCCCGCCCCCACCGGAGCCACTCCCCGTATCGCCGCACCCCATCAGGCATGGGCGAAACCAAATGTGAACCGCCAAGACGCCAAGACGCCAAGAATCGGCAAACGAAAAACGAACCACAAAGACACAAAGAACTCAGAGAAATTCTCCGGCTTTTTCTTTGTGTTCTTTGTGTCTCTGTGGTTCACCTCTCGATTTCTTGGCGTCTTGGCGTCTTGGCGGTTCATCGCGTTAGTTCAGCGCGAGGCCGGCGGCGGCGAGGCGTTCGGCGCGGTCCACGGCACGGAGTTCGTTGACGATGGGTTCGATGTCGCCGTTCAGGACGCCGGGGATATTCGAGCGGTTCATGCCGATGCGGTGGTCGGTGACGCGATCCTGCGGGAAGTTGTAGGTACGAATCTTCTCGCTGCGGTCGCCCGTACCGATCTGGCTCTTGCGCTCCGCCGAGCGGGCCGCGAGCCGCTTCTGCAACTCCATGTCGTAGAGCCGCGCCCGCAGCACGCCCATCGCCTTGTTTCGGTTCTTGAGCTGGCTCTTCTCGTCCTGACACGTCACCACAAGGCCCGTGGGCAGGTGCGTGATGCGCACGGCGGAGTCCGTGGTATTGACGCTCTGCCCGCCGTTGCCGGAGGAGCGGTACACGTCTATCTTCAGGTCGGCGTCGTTGACCTGCACGTCCACGTCCTCGACTTCGGGCATCACGATCACCGTCACGGTACTCGTGTGGATGCGCCCGCCGGATTCGGTCGCGGGGACGCGCTGTACGCGATGCACGCCGCTCTCCCAACGCAGATACGAGAACGCGCCCTTGCCGTGTACCTCGAAGACCACTTCCTTCATGCCGCCGATACCCGTCTCGTTCAGATCAACGAGTTCGGTCTTCCACCGCTGCCGCTCGGCGTACTTCGTGTACATGCGGTAGAGTTCGCCCGCGAACAGGGCCGCCTCGTCGCCGCCCGCCCCGGCGCGAATCTCCACGATCACATTGCGGTCGTCGTCCGGGTCTTTCGGCACCATCATGGTGCGGATGTGGGCAGTAACGGCGTCGCGCCGCGCCCGCAACCCGCTCAGTTCCTCGCGGGCGAGAGCCTGCATCTCCGGGTCGGAGCCGTCCGCCGCCAGTTCTTCGTTGTCGGCAATCTCCGCCTCAATCGTCCGCATCTCGCGGTACGCGGCGACCTTCTCCTCGTTCTCGGCCCGTTCGCGTCCGAGCGCGGTCAGGCGGGCCATGTCGGTCGCCACCTCCGGGCGCCCCATCTCGTCCTCGATCATCATGTAGCGTCGCTCGATCTCGGCGAGCGTGGCGGTCATCTGCACCTGCATCGGTTTGTTCTCCCTCCCAGGAATGAAACACACGGACAGCCGGACGTATGCCCGCTACCCATGTACCGGGAGGTCGTGCCAGATGGTGCCGGTACGCCGCACGAGTTTCAAATTCGACCTCACTCCCCGCCCCCTCTCCGTCAGGCGGAGAAGGGGAGCAAATGCGTGAAGACATCGGCATTCACAGTACGCCTCGATGCTGCCATGCGTCACCCCCTCTCCGCCTGACGGAGAGGGGGCGGGGGGTGAGGTCTTTCCCCCAACCCGAACGCCGAAAGCACAGTATACCGCTTGCCGCCCCCCGGTGCGGGCAGCGAGCGCATGAGGACGAACCGCGCCACGGGCCACGGCGTCGCGGGGACGGCGAGCGGGCGTGCGAGGGCCGCGACCGTGGCACTCGCGCCCGCCGTGTCGCGCCTGCTCTCGGCGCGACCGAGCGTGAGGTGGGGCCGGAACGCCTTGCGATCCGCGACCACACCGACAACGGCGAGCATCGCCGCCGCGAGGTCGCGTTGCAGGCTCAGGAGCGCGTCGGTCTCCCCCGCGATATCGAGCCAGAGCGTGCGCGGGTCTTCCCGCGACGGGAACGCGCCTAGGTCGCCCACGCGCAGCAGGAACGGGACGTGCCGCGCCGCCACGGGCGCGGCGGCGGCCTCGATCTCCGGCAGATGCACCGCCCGCACATTGCCGAAGAACTGCAACGTCAGGTGCGCGTCGTTGGGGTGCGTCCAGCGTACGGGCGGTTCGCCGCGCCGACGCAGCACGGCCTGCGCTTCCTGCACTGCCGCCCGCACCGCCGCGTTCCCCTCCACCGCCAGAAACAGGCGGAGCAGGCGCGGAGAATTCAGTGCTGCGTGCTGCGTGCTGCGTGCTGCGTCTTCCATACTTTGATTCTAGCACCCTCGCCCGTGTACACTGTCAGTATGCAATTTCATGCAGCACGCAGCACGGTGAAGTGACCGAAGGGAGCGACGACGATGGCGCAGATGCGCGGTGTGTACACGATCCCCGTAACCCCGTTCGACCGGAACGGCAACAACATTGACGAGGACTCGCTGAAGAATCAGGTCAACTGGTGCGTGCTCGCGGGGGCGCACGGCGTGGTCGCCCCCGTGAATGCCTCGGAGGGGCCGACGCTCACCGACGACGAGCGTCGGCGCGTCACCCGCATCGTCGTCGAGACGGTGGACAAGCGCGTGCCGGTGGTGATCGGCGTATCGGGGGTGTCGCAGCAGTCGGCGGTGCTGTATGCCCGCTATGCGCGGCAGGTCGGGGCGGACAGCGTGATCGCCATGCCGCCCTACGGTGTGCGCGTCACCGAGCCGGAAACGATCTTCGCCTACTATCAGGCGGTCGCGGACGCGGCGGACGGCCTCCCGGTCTGGATCCAGAATTGGAGCGGCCCCATCGGCACCGTGATGGGCGTGCCGCAACTCGTGCGCATGTTGCAGGAGATTGACAACGTCTCGTACGTCAAGGAAGAATCCGGCAACGCCCTGCACATGATGACCGAGATCATCGCCCGCGCCGGGGAGGCGTGCGAGGGCGTCATGGGCGGCATGGGCGGCAAGTACCTGATGAACGAGGCGAGCCGGGGGGCGTGCGGCACGATGCCTGCCTGCCACGTCACCGACGTGCATGTGTCGCTCTGGAACGCGCTGGAAGCGGGCAACGCCGACAAGGCCCGCCGCATCTACAACCGGATGCTGCCGCTGCTGAACTTCGAGTCCGCCTTCGCGGGGGCGTGCTACAAGGAGGTGCTGCGGCGGCGCGGCGTGATCGCCAACGCCACGATGCGCGGGCGGCGCGACGCCCTCGATCAGTTCGATCACAAGGAACTCGACGCCATCCTGCGCGATCTTGAGGATTTGTACAGCATCTAGCGCGGGGGGGGGTCGGCGGTCGGCGCTGAAATGCACATGCAGGAGCATCTCGTGTTCTGCACCTGCCGCCGACTGCCACCTGCCTACCGCCGACTACCTACCGCCCCCACGACGAGAACACGTCGGGCCGTTGGGCCGCGAACTCCTCGTTGATCGAGGCCACCTCACCATGCGTCACGAGGGCAATACTCGTGCAGAAGGAGATATTCGCGCTCAACGCGCCCCGCGCCCGCTGGAGCATCTCGCCCTTCGCGCCCTGACGGTGCGGCGGCACGTGGCGGCACTCCCCCGCCATGCCGTGCGGAGCGTCGAAGACGGCGAGCACATTCTCGTACTGCTGCCGCAACTGCTCGGCGGCTCGTTCGCGCATCCCCTGCGCCTCCTTCGACTTCGGCGGCACCGGCACGAAATGGAAAATCACCTCCACCCGCGTGGTCGTGCCGTCGAGGTGCACGTAGGGCGCGAGCGCGATGCGATGGCTCTTGCCCGTGAGCGGGTTCGTCACCGCGCACGGATCGCCCGCCGCACGCAAGGTCGCCAGCGACACCGCCTCGGTATGCGCCACCCGCGCCCCCTCCGGCGGCACCGGCAACGGCGGCGCGATCATCCCCGCCTCGTAGACCACGACCGCGACCGATTCCTTGCCCTTCACCCCTTCGAGCGGTGCCAGTTGCGCCATCTTCCCCCCTCCTTCCGTCACCGACGACACGGCGATGTACGTACACATAGATAGCGCACGCATAACATTTTGTCAAGTGAGGGCGTGGTACACTGCACGCAGGCGTACGGACGCCGGGAGGGGGACGGGATGGGTTTACTCGACATCGTGCTGCTCGTAGTTGCGCTCGCCGTGGCAGCACTGACTTTCACGCGGTCGCCCTTCATCACGGTCGCGGAGATCGCCGCGTGCTACGTGGCGGCGACCCTTGCAGGGCTGCTCTACCGCCCCCTCGCGGCGATCATCCCCGCGACGCTGCTCCCTGCCACTGCCCGCGCCACGCTGGAACTGGGGGTATTCGTCGCCCTGCTGCTCGGCGGGAGCGTGCTCCTGCGGCGTGTCGGGCGGCGCGTCGGTGGGCTGATCCCGAATCCCGGCTGGCTCACGGGGCCGATCTTCCCCGCGCTCTCCGCCCTCTCTGCCGCCCTGTTCGCGCTCGTGGTCGTGCTCGTGACGGTGCTGCTCGTGGCGGCGGTGGCGCAGATGCCGAGCGACGCCGGACTACCTTCGTTGGCGCGGGCGCAACTGGCGCAATCCGCGTTCCTGCCGCGCCTCTCGGTACCGCTCGCGGTCTTCCTCGCCCTCGTCGGCATCTGGTCGGGCGGCATCCTGCCCCCCGTGTATGCCGACCTCATCTACATCTTCAGCCCGTCGTGAACTGGAGAATTGAACCGCCAAGACGCTAGGAGGGGAAAAGAACGTACCACAGAGACACAGAGAACACGGAGAAATGCAGTGGCAAGCAATGCATGTTTTTCACGTTTCCTCTCTGTGATCTCTGTGTCTCTGTAGTACGTTCTTTTCCCCCCTTGGCGTCTTGGCGTCTTGGCGGTTCAATGTACTCAGACAATTGTGTGCCGAGACGCGGAGGGGCAGAAGACGTGCCGATTGCGGCGAGTGTGCGAGAGACATTGGAGTATCCGAAGGTGCTGGCGCGGTTGGCGCGGGCGTGCGCCTTCGCCCCGGCGCGGGAGCGGGCGGAAGCCCTCGAACCCGCGACCGACGTGCCGACAGTGCGCCGGATGCTGGCGGAAACGAACGAAGCGCGGTCGCTCCTCGCCGCCATCCCCGAACTGGGCGTGAGCGGGGCGCGGGACGTACGCGAGCCGGTGCGCCTCGCCGCCCTCGGTATCACGCTCAACCCGGCGCAACTGCTCGACGTGCGCGACACCGCCGCCGCTTCCCGCATCCTGCGGCGCACGCTCACGCGCCTCCCCGAAGCCGCCGAGCGGTTCCCGATCATGCTCGACCACGCTACGGCACTGGGCGATTTCACCGTGCTCGACACCGAGATCGCCGCCGCCATCTCCCCGCGTGGCGATGTGCTCGACGGGGCATCGGACGAGTTGCGCCGCTTGCGCAATGGCATCCGCACGGCGCAAAGCCGCCTGATGGAGTACCTGAACGGCTTCATCCGTGGCCCGCGTGCGAGTGCGCTCCAAGAGGCGATCATCACCGAGCGTGCCGGTCGGTACGTCGTTCCCGTGCGGGCCGAGTCGCGGGGGCAAGTCCCCGGTGTGGTGCATGACACCTCCGCGAGCGGGCAGACGCTGTTCGTGGAGCCGCTTGAAGCGGTGGAGCTGAACAATCGCTGGCGCACGCTGCAAGTCGAGGAGGGGCGCGAGGTCGAGCGCATCCTGCAAGCCCTGACGAGCCGTGTGGCACAGGAGGCGGACGCGCTGCTACGCGCCATCGGTGGCCTCGCGGCGGTGGATTTCGCACTGGCGAAGGCTCGCCTCGCCGCCGACATGGGCGCGAACCCGCCCCGCCTCTGGACGCCCGACCTGCTCCCCCGCGAGATGCCCGAAGGGGCGCACCGCTCGCTGCGGCTCGATCTTATCCGGGCGCGGCACCCACTGCTCACCGGGAACGTCGTGCCGGTGGACGTGACGCTCGGCGAGCGGTTCCGCGTGCTCGTCATCACGGGGCCGAACACGGGCGGCAAGACGGTCGCCCTCAAGACGGTGGCCCTGCTGACGATGATGGCCCAGAGCGGCCTGCACATCCCGGCGAGCGAACACAGCACGGTGCCGGTGTTGGAGGGGATTTACGCCGACATCGGCGACGAGCAGAGCATCGAGCAGTCGCTCTCCACCTTCAGCAGCCACATGGTGCGCGTGATCGGCACATTGCAGCACGCCACGGAGCGGTCGCTCGTGCTGCTCGACGAACTGGGCGCAGGCACCGACCCCGAAGAAGGCTCGGCCCTCGCCCGCGCCCTCGTCAGTACGCTGTTAGAGCGCGGCTCGCTCGTGATCGCCACCACGCACTACAGCGAGTTGAAATCGTTCGCCTACGCGACGCCGGGGGTGGAGAACGCGAACGTCGAGTTCGATGTGGAGACGTTATCGCCGACGTACCGCCTCACGGTGGGCGTGCCGGGGCGGTCGAACGCCCTCGCCATTGCCACGCGCCTCGGTCTCGACCCGGCGGTGGTGGAGGCGGCGCGGCAATACGTCGCGCCCGAACAGGTGCAGGTGGATACGCTGTTGGAGGGGATCAAGGAGGAACGCGCCGCCGCCGAACGCGCCCGCAGCCTCGCCAGCCGCGAGCAGGCCGCCGCCGAGCAGGCGCAACGCGACGCCACCCGCACCCTGTACGAAGCGGAGCGCATCAAGCAGCAGGCCCGCGCCGAGGGTCTGCGCGAGATCGAGGCGGAACTGTCGGAGTTGCGCGGCGATCTGCGCCGCCTCTCCCGCGAGCGCGACACCGTGAGCGTGACGCGGGACTGGATCAAGCAGTCCGAGCAACGCGCCCTCGCCGCGCAGCAGGAGGTGCGCGACGCTTCCGCCCGCGAAGCCACCGCCCCGCGTCCGAAAGCCCCGGTCTTCGTGGCGGATGAGGGGCCGAACCGCTCCCTACGCTCCGGCGACCGCGTGATCGTACCCGCCTTCGGGGATTCGGAGGGGGTCATTACGGCGGTCTATCCGGGGCCGGGGGAGGCCGAGGTACAGGTAGGGGCGTTCTCGATCCGCCAGCCGCTCGCCGCCCTCACCCGCCTCTCGAACCGCGAGGCGGCTCGCCGCGCCTCGGTGCGCGGGGAGCGTCCGCAGGCAGCCGTGCCGCGCCGTCAAGCCGCTGTCACCGTGCCGGAAGCCCCGGCGAATGTCTCGCTGGAAGTGGACCTGCGCGGGATGCGGGCGGGCGAGGTCGAGCGCGTCCTCGACGGGGCATTGAACGACGCCACGCTCACCATGCTGCCGTATCTGCGCATCATCCACGGCAAGGGGACGGGGGCGTTGCGGCAAGTCGTGCGCGACTACCTACGGTCGAACTCGCTCGTGTACGGCGTCGAGACGCCGAATGAGCAGGGTGGCGGCGAGGGCGTCACCATTGCCCGCCTCGTCGGGGAGTAGGTTCGCCGCCCGCGCTACTTCCAGATGCCTGCAACGGAGACGATGATCTCCGGCACGGCGAGCGACGCCAGCGTGTCGCCGCGTTGCGCGAGGTCGTATCGCTTGTACACACCGTCGCGCAACTCCGCGAACCGCTCCACCGTCTGCCCGTTCACGTCCGCCACCCAGTATTCCGCAATGCCAGCGGCGGCATACATGCGCAGCTTCTCGCCCCGGTTGTAGGCGAGCGAACTGTCGGATACCTCAATGAGCAGCAGCACATCGGCGGCCCTCGGTAGCGTGGTGTATTCTCGGCCGGGGATGACGAGGAAGTCAGGCTGCGGCATACAATTATCATTCAAGCGCACCGGGTCTTGTACCCGTATTGCTACATGTTCTGGTGCCAAACGATTGAGCAGCTTGTTCAGTCGGCCCACACAGTTTGCGTGCTGCACATTTACTGCTGCCATTGTGATGATCTTCCCATCAACGAGTTCGATGCGCTCATCCTCGTCGAGGATGCCGAGTTCGCCCATGCGCTCGTACTCGTCCGCTGTGAAGCGGCGCAGCACCCGCCCCACCACGACGTGCGCCTCGATACGCGGACTGACGGTGACGTGCGCGGTTTCTGCCGCCATTTGCCCCTCCTTGCGATAAGACTCGTGTATGCGACGAGGGCGTTATCATTACCTGCCGCACCGGGGAGTAGCGCGGAAGGCTACTCCCAGATGTCCGCAATAGGAACGGCGATCTCCGGGACACCGATGGGTGAGAGAATCTCGCCGCTTTGCACACCATCGTGCCGCCCGTACACTCCACTGCGTGGCTCCGCGAACCGCTCCACGACACGCTCGTTCACGTCGGCGATCCAATACTCAGCGATGCCCGCCGCTGCGTACATGAACATTTTCTTGCCCCGGTCGTAGGCAAGGGAACTGTCGGATACTTCGATGAGCAGCAACACATCGGCAGGTGTAGGAATGGCATTATATCTCCTGCCCTCGACGAGCAACAAATCGGGTTGCAACTGACGAATGTCGTTCAAGCGCACCGAATCCTGCACCCGCAATTTCACCCCTCGCGGCAGTAGTCGGGCAAACACTATCGTCAACTCTCCGACACAGTTCGCGTGCTTCGCGTTCACTGCTGCCATTTCGATCAACTCCCCATCAACGAGTTCTATCCGGTCGTCTTCGTCCAGAAGGCCCACTGCACCCATCCGCTCGAACTCGTCCGCCGTGAAGCGGTGTGGCATCCATTCCTCTGCCGCCATTTGCCCCTCCTTGCGCTGCCAGCTCCAAGCGCAGTATATCGCCTCTCCGCGACGGAAACGGAAACGCCCCGCATCGTGGTACCACGACGCGGGGCGTTCTCACCGATTGGGCGTTACTGCTGCGAACCCGGTGAGCGACCACCGCCGCGCCGTCGTTGCACGACGCGCAAGCGGATGAGCGACCGTTGCAGGGCAGCGGACGCCTGCGCCTGCGTGAGCGAATCGCCGCTCCGGTTGGCGAGGGATTCCTGCGCACGGCGGCGGGACTCCTCGGCGCGTTCCTCGTCAATCTCGTCGGAGCGTTCCGCCGCGTCCGCGAGCACGAGCACGCGGTTGCCCGCGACCTCCATGAAACCGCCCGTGACGACAATGGCGGTCTCCTGCCCCCCCCGGCGTATGCGCAGTTCGCCGGGAACGAGCGTGGTGATGAGCGGGACGTGTCGCGGCAGGATACCGAGTTCGCCGTCCGCCCCCGGCGCGATCACCGCGTCCACATCGTCTTCTTCGAGTACAACACGGTCGGCGGTGACGAGTTCAAACCGCAATGGCATCGCGTCCCCCTTCGGGGGGTAAGCCATGCTACGTGCTACGTGCTGCGTGCTGCGTCAATACGAATGTACCCCAGCGGTAGCACTTGTAATTTCACGCAGCACGCAGTACGCAGCACGTAGCACGACCCACCGTTACATGCTGGCTGCCTTCTCCGCCGCCTGCTCGATGGTACCGATGTTGTAGAACGCCTGCTCCGGCAAGGCGTCGTGCTTGCCGTCGAGGATTTCGCGGAAGCCGCGCACCGCGTCCTCGCGGGAGACGTACTGACCGGGCAACCCCGTGAACGCTTCCGCCACGAAGAAGGGCTGCGTGAGGAACCGCTGCATCTTGCGGGCGCGAGACACGGTGAGCTTGTCCTCGTCGGAGAGTTCCTCCACGCCGAGGATAGCGATGATGTCTTGCAGGTCCTTGTACCGCTGCAATGTCTGCTGCACCTCACGGGCGGTGCGGTAGTGTTCCTCGCCCACGATCAGCGGGTCGAGGATACGTGAGAACGACGCGAGCGGGTCCACGGCGGGGAACAATGCCTGCTCCGCGAGGCTGCGTTCGAGGTTGATGGCACCATCGAGGTGGGCGAAGGTGGTCGCCGGGGCGGGGTCGGTGTAGTCGTCGGCGGGTACGTACACCGCCTGCACCGAGGTCACGGAACCCTTCTTCGTGCTCGTGATGCGCTCCTGCAACTGCCCCATCTCCGATGCGAGCGTCGGCTGGTAGCCCACGGCACTCGGCATCCGCCCTAGAAGAGCCGACACTTCGGAACCGGCCTGCACGAAGCGGAAGATGTTGTCAATGAAAAGCAGCACGTCGCGCCCCTCGACATCGCGGAAGTATTCCGCCATCGTCACGCCCGTGAGGGCAACGCGCAGACGCGCACCGGGCGGCTCGTTCATCTGCCCGAAGACCATAAGCATCTTGTCAATGACGCCGGATTCCGTCATCTCGTGAAAAAGGTCGTTGCCCTCGCGGCTCCGCTCCCCCACGCCCGCGAACACCGACACGCCGCCATGTTCCGCCGCGATGTTGCGGATCAGTTCCTGCAAAATGACCGTCTTGCCCGTGCCTGCCCCGCCGAACAGCCCCATCTTGCCGCCCTGCGTGAAAGGGGCAATGAGGTCGAGCACCTTGATGCCCGTCTCGAAAACGCGGGCCTCGGTGATCTGATCCTCGAAACTCGGCGCGGGGCGGTGGATCGAGAAGTAGTCTTCCGCGTTCACGGGAGGGCCGTTATCAATCAGGTCGCCCGTGACATTGAAGATGCGACCGAGAGCCGAGGGGCCGACGGGTACCGTGATCGGTGCGCCCGTGTCGAAGGCGTCCTGCCCCCGACGCAGGCCGTCCGTGGTGCTCATCGCCACGGCCCGCACGGTGTCGTTGCCGAGGTGCTGCTGCGTCTCCATCACGAGCGTGCTGCCGTCCGGCATCACGGTGCGGATGGCATTGTAAATCTCCGGCAGTTGATCGGGCGGGAACGATACGTCAATAACGACGCCCTGAACCTGCACGACCTTGCCCGTCGCGCCTGTGCGCTCTGCGGGTCTCGGTGCATTGAGAGTAGCGGTCACGGTATGCCTCCTAAGCAGTCATCAGTCGCTAGTGAAATGCAACGAACAGCGAATTGATTGCTCTGACGACGAACGACCAACGTCCAGCGACTACCCTGCGGCGTCGTTCAGCGCGTTCGCACCCGCGCTGATCTCCGCCACCTCGTTCGTGATGCGCGTCTGCCGCGCCTTGTTCAGGCTCAGCCGCAAGTCGGTGACGAGCGACTTCGCGTTGTCGGTGGCGTTGCGCATCGCCACCATCTGCGCACTGAAATAACTTGCCACCCCTTCGAGAACCGCCTGATAGATCGTAATCTCCACGAAGCGCGGCAGCACGTCCTGCAACACCGTGCGGGCATCCGGCTCGAACACATACTCCAATTTGCGGCGGCTGGCTGTGTCCTCGTTGGCAGTTGGCGGCTCGATGGGCAGGATCTGCACCAATTCGGGTCGCTGGGTCAGGGTGTTCACGAAGCGGGTATACGCAATATACACCGCGTCTACTCGCCCCTCGATGAAGTCATCCATCGCCACACGAGCGATAGGGGCAATGTCCGCGAAACTGGGGCGGTCGCCCACGGGGGTGAACTCCGCGACCACGTTCCGCCCATAGCGGCGCATGAAGTCGCGCCCCTTTCGGCCCACGGCGATGATCTGCGTCTCCACGCCGCGTGCGTCGGACTCCTCCACGATGAAGCGCGTGGCCCGCCGGATCACATTGGAATTCAGGCTCCCCGCCAACCCTCTATCGCCCGTGACGAGGATGATCGAGGCCCGCTTGATTTCCCGCCGTTGCAACAGCGGGAATTGCTGCGTCGTCTCCTCATCCACGGCGGCGGAGAGGTCGGCGAGCATCCCGCGCAACCGCTCGGTGTAGGGCCGCGACCCCGCGACGCGCTGCTGCGCTCGCCGCATCTTGGAGGCCGCGACCATCTCCATCGCCCGCGTGATCTGGGAGACGTTGCGCACGGAGCGGATGCGTCGCCGGATATCGCGCTCGCTTGGCATTGGTGCGTCCTCCTCTCTATCGGTTCATGCATTTACAGATCGAGGGGGACGGGCTTCGCGGCCCGCCACCCCATTCAGTCAACCAATCAACCAATCAATCTCATCGGCATCTACCTGCGTGCGGCGGCAACCGGAGCAGCCGTCACCACGAAGTCCGACCCCTGCTTGAACTCGCGGATCGCCGCAGCGATAGCGTCGTTCTGGTCGGCGGCGATATCCTTCGTGTCCACGATACTCTGCACGATCTCCGGGTGAACGGTGTGCATGAATTCGACCAACTGCGACTCGAACGCCCGAATCTGCGGCACCGGCACGTCGTCCGCGAGGCCGTTCACCACGGAGTAGATGCCGATCACCTGATCTTCGAGGGCTTGCGGCTTGTACTGCGGCTGCTTCAGCAACTCCGTGAGCCGCTGCCCCCGGTCAATCTGCGCCCTCGTCCCCTTGTCGAGGTCGCTGGCGAACTGCGCGAAGGCCGCAAGCTCGCGGAACTGCGCCAATTCGTTCTTGATGCGCCCTGCGACCTTCTTCATCGCCTTCGTCTGCGCCGACGAACCCACGCGGCTCACGGAGAGACCGACGTTGATCGCGGGCCGCACGCCGGCGTTGAACAGGTCGGACTCGAGGAAAATCTGCCCGTCGGTGATCGAGATCACATTCGTGGGGATGTAGGCCGAGATGTCGTTCGCTTGTGTCTCAATGATCGGCAGGGCGGTGAGCGAACCGCCCCCGTACTCCTCGCTCAGGCGGGCGGCCCGTTCGAGCAGACGGCTATGCAGGTAGAACACGTCGCCGGGATACGCCTCGCGCCCCGGCGGGCGGCGCAGCAGCAGCGACACTTGCCGGTACGCCCATGCGTGCTTGGAGAGGTCGTCATAGATGATGAGGCAGTCGCGCCCGCTCTCCATGATCTCCTCGCCCATCGCGCAACCGGCGTAGGGGGCAATGAACCACTGCGGCGCGGGGGAGGACGCGCCGACCGCAACCACGATGGTGTACTCCATCGCCCCGGCCCGCTCAAGCACGCCGACCACCTGCGCGATTTGGCTCTGCTTCTGCCCGATGGCGACGTAGATGCAGTAGAGGTTCTTGCCCTTCTGGTTGATGATCGTGTCAATCGCCACGGCACTCTTGCCCGTCTGGCGGTCGCCGATGATCAGCTCGCGCTGCCCGCGCCCCACGGGGATGAGGGCATCAATGCTCTTGATGCCTGTCTGCACGGGGGTGTTCACGCTCTTGCGCGTGATAACGCCGGGGGCGATGCGCTCGATAGGGCGGAACTTATCGGTGACAATCGGCCCCTTGTCGTCAATCGGCTCGCCAAGCGCGTTCACCACGCGACCGAGCAGGGCGTCCCCCACCGGCACCGAGGCGATGCGCCCTGTGGCCCGCACCTGCGTCCCCTCCTCGATGTGCGTGTACTCGCCGAGGATGATGACGCCGACGTTGTCCTCTTCGAGGTTCAGGGCCATGCCGCTGATCGTATCGCCCCGTGCGTCGGTGAACTCCACGAGTTCACTCATCTGCACGTTCGAGAGACCATAGACACGGGCGATGCCGTCTCCCACCTCCATCACCGAGCCGACGTTCGTGATCGTCGCACTCTGGGCAAAGTCGGTGATTTCCTGTCGGATGATGTCGCGGATTTCCGCCGAACGTACGGCCATAACAGAGCCTCCCGTGATCTACACCGCCGCCGCAATGCGGCTTCGCAACTGACGTAGCTGGGTCGCAACGGAACCGTCAATCAACTGGTCGCCCACCTGCGCGACGATGCCGCCGAGGACATCCTCGTCCACGGTGGTGCGCAGGCGAATCTTCTTGCCCATGATCCGTTCGAGTTGCTCGCTCACGCTCCGCTCCTCGGCGGCACTGAGCGGCACCGCTGTGGTCACGTCGGCGTAGGCGATTCCTTGAGACGCGAGATACAACTCATCGAACGCCTCCTCGATCTGCGGCGCGAGCGCGATGCGCCCCCGCAGGAGGAGCATGTCCAGAAGGTTGCGCATCAGCGGCCCGACACGCCGCTCGAACAGCCGGTTCAGGAGTTGCTGCTTCTCGGTCAGCGGCGTATTGGGCGTCGCCATAATCCCAAAGAGCGACGGCTCCATGAGCGTTTCGCGCACGAAGACCAAGTCCTTCGCCCACTGGTCGAGCGTCCCCTGTTCCCGTCCGATGTCAAAAACCGCCTCCGCGTATCGTCGGGCGGCTGCATTTGCTGGCATTCTCTCGTCCTTTCCCACGTGGGCGGGATAAGGGCTAACGATGACACGAAAGAACACGATGGAGGGCAGGCTTCAGCCCGCCGATTGGAAGAATCACCATACGGCGGGCTGAGGCCCACCCCCCTGTTATAGTGCAGCCACGCCCCATCTAGTCGGCTAGTCGGCTAGTCGGCGGCGCGGCCCCCCTGCTGACGGTCGGCACTCGCCTCGCGCAGCGTGTCCTCGATCAACTGGCGATGCTGCTTCTCGTCGAGCGAGCGGCGCACCACGCGGCTGGCGGCGAGGATGGCGAGATCGGCCACCTCCGCCCGCAACTCCTGACGAGCACGGGCGAAGTCCGCCGTTGCCTGCTGGTCGAACTGCGCCTTCACCTTCTCGGCTTCTTCGCGGGCGGCATTGCGGCTCTCCGTGATGGTGCGCTCGCTCTGCTCCCGCGCCCGCGCCACGATCTCCTGTGCCTGCGCCCGCGCCTCGCGCAGTTCCGCTACCCCGCGCTGCTCGGCGGCGAGTATGTCCTGCCGCGCCCGTTCGGCGGCTTCGAGCGACTCGCGCACCTGCGCCGCCCGCTGGTCGAGCAATCGAATGAGCGGCGGAAACGCGAAGCGATTCAGCACCAAGAGCAACAGCAGAAAGGTAATGATCTGAAAGATCAGGTTCGCAACGTTAATACCCAGTGCTTCCATGCGCGTGACTCGCTTCCTTGCGTTTCTCCGCCAATTGCGGCAGGCGGGGCGGCGCGAACCACCGCCCCATCTCGCCCGCCCACATCGGCTTACGTGAAGGCCAGCACGAGCGCGATCACGAGGGCATAGATGGCGACCGCTTCGGCGAACGCCGCGCCGATAATCATCGTGGTACGCACTTCGCCCGCCGCATCCGGGTTGCGCCCGATGGCCTGCACGGCACCGTTAACCGCCATCCCGATACCGATACCGGGGCCAATCGCACCGATCCCGATGGCGATACCCGCCGCCAACCGCTTGTAGGATTGCGGGTCGAACGAGTTGCCCCCCGCCTCGCGTACCTGGGCCAGCATCGGCATCAGATTAACCATCAGGTGCTGCACCACGTCGAGAATCACGTCCGCCCCTCCTTGTGTTTGTAGCGTTGGCTCCGTTGCCCGCTACGTTCCCCGTACCATATCAACCGCCGAGGATGACCGCCACCCCCGGTGGGTTCCCAATGTGTCAGTCGCCTCCGGCGAGTGGTGCTGCCGCCCGATCAGAGACCAAGCCTTCGCCACGCGGAGACTCATGCGCTTCTTCGTGCGCTTCGTGTCCGCCATGGTGCGTGGTCGCCGCAAGGGCAAGGTAGATGATCGTCAGGGTGATGAAGACAAAGGCCTGAACCGCCCCGAAGAACAACTCGATCAGCAGAAAAAGCGCGGGTACGAAGGCATACGTGAGAGCATACATCACCGTCACGAGCACTTCACCGCCGAAGACGTTGCCAAAAAGCCGCATACTGAGCGAGAGGATGCGCGAGAAGACCTCCACGAACGCGAGCGGGTTTTTGAACTCGCTCAGGTAGCCCCCAACCCCGTTCGTCTGGATGCCGATGATCTGCACAAGGATCACCACGATTACCGCCAGAGCGAGGGTCATGTTCAGGTCGGCGTTTGGCGAACGCAGCAGGGGAATTTTCTCGTCGTGGTAGTAGTACACGCCCTCTTTCTGAATGATGTGTTCCGCCTTGATCTCCTCCGGGGAGAGGGCGGCGACATCCACCGACGCGGGAACATGCACATCCTTCTTCAGCGTGATCGAGCCGACACCGGGCAGCAACCCGGAGTAGTTCGCACACAGGATGAAGACAAAAAGGGTGGTGACGAGGGGGAAAATATTCCGCGAGAGGCGGGCGTTCCCGGAGGTGGCGGCGGTGAAGTTACGCAGCGATTCCACCATCAATTCCACGAAGGCTTGTCGCCGCCCCGGAATGGTGGTGAGCTTGCGGGTGCTACCGATGAGAAAGACGGAAACTGCAATCATGACGATAAACATCATGAGGTTGCTATTCGTGAACTTTACCGGGCCAACGGAGAACAACTCCTCGGCAGCGAGACTAATCTTGGGAATCTCCGGGTACACGAACAACAGCATGAAATCCATCCGTAGCTCCTTCGCTCGGTTCACTTCCTGTACGCCATCGGACAGGTTGCGTGGATATGGCGCACCATTCAATCTGGTTTTGCGGGCCGCTTCCGCGACGGACGACTCGCCGGTAGTTTCCTCACCATATCATAGAGGACGTAGCCCACGCCCACGAGACCCAGAAGCACCCCGATCAGGATGAACAGCGGCGCGGTGCGCAGCCAGTTGTCGAGAAGCACCCCGCCGCCAATGAACAACAGCAGCGGCGCGACGAGATTGAACCCCAGTTGCAGCGCGAAACCGAGCGAACGTGTCGTGTCACTGTCCATCGTTCACCCGTCCCTTCCCCCGGAGTCACTCCCCGAAAGCCGCCGCATTGTACCAGCGTCGCGCCCCTTCTCGCAAGGGGAACGTTTCGCATTCGGCGTCCTGCGTGCGAGGTTTCGCGTTCCAGAAGCAGCCTTTCAGGGTCACACCGCAATTCTTAAGCACGGAGAACACCGAACGCGGAACTCCCCAAACGCTCAATCCCCGTTCACCGGCTCCGGCACGCGCAAGGCGGTCGGTTCCGCCGCGAGGGGCAAGGCGTGCTGCATCCCCACGCGGGGCGCGGCGTGCGCGGCCTGCACGAAAGCGCGGAAGAGCGGGTGCGGGCGCGTGGGGCGCGACGAGAACTCCGGGTGGAACTGCACGCCCACGAACCACGGGTGATCGCGCCGCTCCATGATCTCCACGAGCCGCCCGTCCGGTGACGTGCCGCTGACCATGAAGCCGTGTTCCGCCAGCACATCGCGGTACTCGTTGTTCATCTCGTAGCGATGGCGGTGCCGCTCGGTAGCGGTCTCCTGCCCGTACGCCGCCGCCGCGTGAGTGCCGGGAACGAGGGCGCAGGGCCACTCGCCGAGGCGCATCGTGCCGCCCATGTCCACCACGCTCCGCTGGTCGGGCATGAACTGCACCACCGGGTACGGCGTAGCGGGGTCAATCTCGATGCTGTTCGCCCCGTCCAGCCCCACGAGGTGACGGGCCGTTTCCACCACCGCCATCTGCATCCCGTAGCAGATGCCGAAGAACGGGATGCCGCGTTCGCGGGCGAATCGCGCCGCGACCACCTTGCCCTCGGTGCCACGCGCCCCGAAGCCGGGGGCAACGAGGATGCCGGAGACATTCTCGAAGAAGGGCGCGGGGTCGGCCCCCTCCAAATCCTCCGAGTCCACCCAGTCAATCTCGACGTGCAAACCGCTGGCGAGGGCGGCGTGCTGCAACGCCTCCGCGATGCTGATGTACGCATCCTTCAGGGCGACGTACTTGCCCACGAGGGCGACGCGCACCGTGGGGCGCGACTGGCGGTTGCGGGCCACGAGGTCGCGCCATTCGCGCAAATCCGGGGGCAGCGAGTGCAGGTGCAACGCCTCGGTGATGTAGGCACCGAGGTTCGCCTCTTCGAGCACGAGCGGCACCTCGTAGATGCTGTCCACCGTGATGAGGGGGATCACCGCCCGCTCCTCCACATCACCGAAGAGGGCCACCTTCTCGCGCACCTCGTCCGACACCGCGTAATCCGAGCGGCAGATGATGATGTCCGGGTTGATGCCGATGCTACGCAACTCCTTCACGGAGTGCTGCGTCGGCTTCGTCTTTAATTCGCCCGTCGCGCCCACCTTCGGCAAGAGCGTGACGTGGATATAGAGGACGTTGCTGCGCCCTGCGTCCTTGCGCATCTGCCGGATGGCTTCGAGGAACGGCAGGCTCTCGATGTCGCCCACCGTGCCGCCTACCTCGGCGATCACCACTTCGGGCGCGTGCGGCCCGTGGGCGACCGCGTGGAGGCGGGCCTTGATCTCGTTCGTGACATGTGGGATCACCTGCACCGTGCCGCCGAGGTAGTCCCCGTGCCGCTCTTTCGCCAGCACGGCATTATAAATCTGTCCCGTGGTGACGCTGCTCGCCCGCGTCAGCGACTCGTCGGTGAACCGCTCGTAGTGACCGAGGTCGAGGTCGGTCTCGGCCCCGTCCGCCGTCACGAAGACCTCGCCGTGCTGATACGGCGACATCGTGCCGGGGTCCACGTTCAGGTACGGATCGAGTTTGATGATGGAAATGGAGACGCCCCGGCTCTTGAGGAGCCGCCCGATGCTGGCGACCGCGATCCCCTTCCCTACCGACGAGACCACGCCCCCCGTGACAAAAATAAATTTCGGCATTCCCCGCTCCCTCCGGTCACATCAGTACTAGGTTATCAAGTACTGAGTACTGAGCACTGGGTGCGAATCCGCCCCCAAGACTCTCCGAACCCCCCGTTCCGCCCACCCAGTACCCCGCACCAAGAACCCTGTACCTGAGTTATACGTCCAGCACCTGTATCCCCATCGTGTCCGGCAAGTTGCCCTTGCGCAGCACCACCGAGGTCCCCCGCGACACGTCGGTGAAGCCGAGGGCGGCGATGAACTCGCGCAACGCCCGCTCTCCCGCATCGTCGCCCGTGCGGTAGAGCACGGGGATGACCATCTTCGGCGTCAGTTGCCCGATCACCTCGGTTGCCTTCGCGGTCGGCAGGCCACCCGGCTCGCCGATTGGCACGAACAGGACATCGGGATCGCCGATGACTTCCGCCTGTGCGGGCGTGAGTGTACCCGTGAGCGCACCGAGATGACAGAACAGCACCTCGTCCATCTCCACGAGATACACGGTATTGAATGCCTTCGCGTCGTTGCCGCTGCCGGTACTACCGCCGTCGCCCGCTTTGCCGCCCGTGCGGATGCCGCGCACGAAGATGTCGCGCACCTCGTACTCGCCGGGGCCGTCCACGAGCGTGTACTCGCCCTCGATGGGCGCGAGGATCGCGGGGTCGGTGCCGCGCCGCGAGAGCGTAACGATGTCCGCCCGCTGCTTGGCGAGGTTCACTCCCGCCTCGCGCCCCGCCGGGTCCATAATCACCGTCGTGTCCCGCGTCTTCACCCGCACGCAGGCATGGCCTAACCACTTGATATCCGCCACGCGGCTCAACTCCCTGTCGCTCTCTCGTTTATTCGTTCGGGGGTTCGGTCGTGCATACGTCACACGAAGGTGTACGTATGCATTCGCCCTTCGCAGTGTACCATCCACGGGGCCGGATGAGAAGGGGATACGCACCCTCCCGTGAGCTTTACATACCGCGAATTCCCCCGCCCTTGAGGGCGCGTGCCGCACGGGATAGGATGATGGAGAATGGTGCGAACACGCGGCGCAGATGCGGACACGGAACGGCGGAAAGGGGCGACGATGACGGCGATCACGGCGGTGCGGGCGGTACGGGTAGCGGGGCGCGGCGACACACCCGCGAACGAGGAACGGCAAGTCGGGATGCTCGACATTTACCCGCGCTACGGGGATCGCGCCGGGGGAAGTACGGGCGGGGTGCGGCGCATCGAGGCGATCTATATCGAGATCGAGACCGACGAGGGCGTGACCGGGCGGTTTGGCCCGGTCTTCGCGGAAACGGCGGCGATCATCCAGATCAAACTCGCGGCGCACCTGATCGGGCAAGACGCGCTCGCGGGCGAATACCTCTGGGACATCCTCTACCGCAGCGACCGCCATGCCCGCACCGGCAACCAGATGATGGCGATCAGTGCGCTCGACAACGCGCTCTGGGACGTGCGCGGCAAGCTCTGGAATAAGCCCGTCTATCGCCTGCTCGGTGGGCCGACGCGGGGGCGCATACCGGCCTACGCCTCGATGCTTGGCCACTCGCTCGAACCGGGGCGCGTCGGGCAGCGGGTGCGGGAGATGACGGCGATGGGCTTCCGGGCGCAGAAATGGTTCTTCCGCCACGGCCCCGCCGACGGCCCGGAGGGGATGGAACGCAACGCCGCCCTCGCCCGCACGGTGCGCGACGCGGCGGGGCCGGATGTGGAGTTGATGTTCGATTGCTGGATGGGGTGGGACGCGACCTACGCGATTCGTATGTTGCATAGCATCGCCGATGTGCGCCCGCGCTGGCTCGAAGAACCCGTACCCGCCGACCGCGTGGGCGATCTCGCCCTGATCCGCCGCGAAGGGCGCACACCCATCGCCACGGGCGAACACGAGTACACCCGCTGGGGCTTCCTGCGCCTCCTGCAAGCGGAGGCGGTGGACGTGATTCAGGCCGACCCCGACTGGTGCGGCGGCATCAGCGAACTCGTGAAGATCGTCGCCCTCGCCTCGGCGTACGGGCGGCAAGTCGTGCCGCACGGGCATTCAGTCGCCGCCGCCGTCCACGTCATCGCCGCCAGTTCGCCCGCTGTCTGCCCGATGGCGGAATACCTCGTGCGGGCCGTTCCCGCGAAGCAGTGGTTCCACACGCACCCGCTGGTGCCGGAGGGCGGCTCCTTCGCCCTGCCCGACGTTCCCGGCCTCGGCCTCGACCTCGACGACGCGAAAATCGAGGAGCGCAGCGAACTCTGGTCGGTTAGGGGGTAGGGCAGGGCTTGTGCGTTCTCCTGCCGAAGGTCGCTGTAGGGCTAGATGCACCTAACCCCCCACCTGCCCAGAGGGTGCCCGCCTTCCCCATAGGGAAGGGGGTGACGTGCGGCGAGATCGAGGCGTTCAAGGAAGGCTCAGTACTTTCTATGCGTCACCCCCTTCCCTATGGGGAAGGGGGCCGGGGGGTTAGGTGCATTTTTCCCAGAACGCATAAGCCCTAGAGGGTAGGGAACGCGAAGGACGCGCAGAAGGAAAGGGGCAATACATGGCGGAAATGGTAGGAATGGCGGAAGACTCGTCGGACACGACCGAACGGGTGCGCGAAACGGTAGCCACCATCTATCGTGCCGAGTCGCACCGCGTTTTCGCCACCCTGATCCGCCTTTTGGGGGATTTCGACCGCGCCGAGGAGGCACTGCACGACGCCTTTGCCGCCGCCGTGGAGCAATGGCCCCGCGACGGTTTGCCCGCGAACCCACGGGCGTGGCTCGTCTCGGCGGGCCGCTTCAAGGCCATTGACGCGATACGCCGCCGCGCCCGGTTCGACGCCGCACTGACGACGCTCGCAGAACGGCTCGATGCGAATGTCCCCGCCGCCGCGCAGGACGACGAGGACGTTGCGGACGACCAACTCCGGCTCATTTTCACCTGCTGCCATCCCGCATTACCGCCGGACGCCCGTACCGCCCTGACGCTGCGGGAAGTCTGCGACTTCACCACCGAGGAGATTGCCCATGCCTTTCTCGTCGCCCCACCCACGGTGGCGCAACGGATCGTGCGGGCAAAGGCGAAAATCCGCGACGCGGGCATCCCGTACGAGGTGCCGTCGCGGGACGATCTGCCGGAACGACTGGACGCGGTGCTACGTGTGCTCTACCTCGTGTTCAACGAGGGGTACGCCGCCTCGTCGGGCGACTCGCTCACGCGGGCCGATCTTTCGGGCGAGGCGATTCGATTGGGGCGGCTGCTCGTCGCGCTGATCCGGGAGCCGGAGGCGATGGGCCTCCTCGCGCTGATGCTGCTGCACGACTCGCGCCGTGCAGCCCGCATGTCGCCGACAGGCGATCTGATTCTGCTGGACGATCAGGACCGTTCGCGCTGGAACCGGGAGCAGATCGCCGAGGGGGCGGCACTGGTGGAGCGGGCGTTGCGGTCGCGCCGGTTCGGTCCGTATACCCTGCAAGCAGCCATCGCGGCGGTACACGCGGAGGCACCCGACGCCGCCGTCACCGACTGGGGCGAGATCGTCGGGCTGTACGACGTGCTGGCGCAGGCGGAGCCGTCGCCCGTGGTCGAGCTGAACCGCGCCGTAGCGGTGGCAATGCGCGACGGCCCTTCGGCGGGCGTTGCCCTGATCGAAGACCTGCTGGCGCGGGGCGAACTGACCGACTACCACCCGGCGCACGCGGCACGGGCGGAACTCTACCGCCGCGCAGGGCGAATGGCGGAAGCCCGCGCCGCCTACGCACGCGCCCTCGACCTCGCGCAGCAGGGGCCGGAGCGACGGTTCCTCGAACGGCGGCTGACCGACCTGCCGGACTGACCGACCGGCGAAAACTCCCCATGTGAAACAGCGAAGGCATTGTCGAATTCGGCCCACGCCGAACGACTATCTCGTGACGGCGACGTTTCGCCGTTGCGGATGGGCAGTATTTTCCCGCATCCCGCCCGTACCCACGGAGGAGGGCGACGGCTTTTTCATCCTGTCACGGCTCGGTGTCGGATTCGGGTGCGCCCGAACGACTACATTGTGTGCGAGGCGATGTGAAGGCGATGCGGAAGACGGCACGACCCCACAAGAAAGGAGAGCGCGATGAAGTACCTGTGTCTGGTCTACCACGACGAGAAGCAACTGGATGCCCTGCCCCCGGACGAGTTCAACACCCTCGTGAGGGACACCCTCACCTACGACGAAGAACTGCGGCGGAGCGGTCACGGGATCGGCGCGGGGGTGCTGCAATACGTCCACACCGCCACGACCGTCCGTGTCCGAGGCGGCAGGGTCTCTGTCACCGATGGCCCCTTCGCGGAAACGAAGGAGCAACTGGGCGGGTACGTGCTCATCGAGGCGCGAGACCTGAACGAGGCGATTCGCATCGCGTCGGCGATGCCCCCGGCGCGGAACGGCAGCATCGAGGTGCGACCGCTCCGGGAACTCACGTCTCGATAGAGCGGGACACGCGGGAGAGGCAACAGCGAACGGCGGGAAGCACCGCCGTCGGAGACATCAGGAGGACACGATGCGCAAGATCATTTCGGGGATGTTCATGTCGCTGGATGGGGTCGTGGGGTCGCCGGAGCGGTGGAATATGCCCTACTTCAACGACGAGATGGGGGCGGAAATCGGAGGGCTGATGGCGGCGGGAGACACCATGCTGCTCGGACGGCGCACCTATCAGGAGTTCGCCGCCGCCTTCGGTGGCAACGCCGGCGACGCCACGGCGGATCAGATGAACAACACGCGCAAGGTCGTCGTTTCCACCACGCTCGATAAGGCCGAGTGGCAGAACTCGACGCTGATCCGGGGCAATGTCGCGGAGGAGATCGCCCAGTTGAAGCAGCAGCCCGGTACGAACATCAATGTCAGCGGCAGTGCCACCCTCGTGCGGTCGCTGCTACGCGACGGCCTGCTCGACGAACTCCATCTGCTGATCCACCCAATCGTCGTGGGCAGCGGGGGGCGTCTCTTCGAGGACGCGGGCGAACAGTTCGCCCTCAAACTCGTGGATTCGCACACGTTGAGCAACGGTGTCCTCTCCCTCACCTACATACCGGCGGAGGGATGAACGACCGACGTGCGAGGCCGGAAACCGACCGGCCTCCCGCGAACACGACCCATGTTCTGTCGAATTGAGGCACCGCCGAACGACTACAGATGACGACAGAAGTGTCAGGCATCTGCCGAAGCCCGCGACCGAACCACACAGGAAGGTGACGACATGCAGCACACCGCAACCTACACCAACGCGCACATCGCCCCACACACGGCTTCCATTTCCACGACGCGCATCTGGATCGGGCGGTGTATCGGCGGCTTCGCGGCCCTGTCCCTGCTCCTCGACGGCGCGACCAAGGCATTGCAACTTGCACCCGTTCTGGAGGCCTCGGCCCAACTCGGTCTCGGCGCGGGCCTCACATTCGGTCTCGGCGTCCTCGAACTCGCCTGCCTCGCCGCGTATCTGACGCCGCGCACCGCCCCGCTCGGCGCGATCCTGCTGACTGGCTATCTCGGCGGCGCGATGGCGATTCATGTGCGCCTCGGCTCGCCGGTGTTCTCGGTCGTCTTCCCGCTGATGATGGGTGCAATGCTCTGGGTCGGACTCGCCCTGCGAGACCGCCGCTTGCGGGTTCTGCTCTCCCCGCAGGCGTAACACGCTCGCCTCACACGCGGTTGCAACCCTCGGCCCCCGCTGACGAATCACGGGGGCCGGAGGTTGCTTGCGAAGCGCGGCGCGGGGTATACTCCGAGAAAGGAGGGCGAACATATGTGCGGACGCTACGTGCTGACAGACACGGGAGAACTCCAGACACGGTTCGACATTGCAACAACGGGCGGCGGGCCGGAGGTGGCGGCGCGGTACAACATCGCGCCCACGCAGACGCTGCCCGTGGTGACGCGCCACAGCCCGAATCGGTTGGAAGCGATGCGGTGGGGTCTCATCCCCTCGTGGGCGAAGGACGCGAGCATCGGTAGCCGCCTCATCAACGCCCGCGCCGAGACGGTAGCGGAAAAGCCGAGCTTCCGCAACGCCCTTCGCGCCCGCCGCTGTCTCGTCCCCGCGAGCGGTTTCTACGAGTGGAAGCGCCACGGCACGCGCAAGATTCCGCAGTACATCACCCTGCCCGACGCGCCGCTCTTCGCCTTTGCGGGGCTGTGGGAGCAGTGGCGGTCGCCGGAGGGCGAGACGGTGCGCTCGTACACGATCATCACCACCGAGCCGAACGACCTGATGGCGACCATCCACAACCGGATGCCCGTCATCCTCCCACGCGAGATCGAAGATGACTGGCTGAACGGCGAGATCACCGACGCGGGCTACCTGCAATCGCTCCTGCGCCCCTACCCCGCCGACGCGATGACAGCATACGCCGTCTCCCCCGCCGTAAGCAGCCCCGCCCGCGACACCCCCGACCTCATCCGCCCGACCGCCGAGGTCGAAATCCCCGGCTCGGAGACGCGGTTCGGCAACAGCGCGTAGGGAACCCTACCCCCTTCTGGCATCCGGCGTGCAGGAATGCGGGCAATCGGGGTCATGCCGCCAGCCACGAAGGAGCCGCCGCAGTGTTCGACACCGTACCCGTGCCGACGAAACCCCTCGGACCGTACCGCGAGATCGTGGGGGACGACGCCATCGAGGAGTTACGCGCCCTCGCCGCCCCGCTTAAAGGGGCGCGAGTGCTGCACCTGAACGCCACGGCTTTCGGCGGCGGCGTGGCGGAAATTCTCGGCACACTCGTCCCCCTGATGCGCGATGTGGGGCTGCACACCGAGTGGCAGACGATGCGCGGCGCACCGGAGTTTTTCAACGTGACGAAGGCGATGCACAACGCCCTGCAAGGTTCCGCCACCCACTTCACCGACGCGATGTACGACACGTGGAAGCGGTACAACGCCGAGAATGCCCGCCTGTTCGACACGGACTACGACTTCGTCATCATCCACGATCCGCAACCGGCGGGCGTGCTGGCGATGCTCGACCGCCCCCGCGTCGGCAAGTGGATATGGCGGTGCCATATTGACCTGACCGATGCGCAGCCCGCCGTGTGGGGATTCTTGCGCCCGTACGTCGCACCCTACGACGCGGCGATCTTCAGTATGCCGGAGTACGCGAAGCCCGATCTCGCGGGGCCGCACGTCGCCATCATCCCGCCCTCGATAGACCCGCTCTCCCCGAAGAACATGGAGCTACCGCCCGACATCGTGCGCGAGATCGTACGCCGCTACAACGTGGACGCCGACCGCCCGTTGCTGGTGCAGGTGTCGCGCTTCGACCCGTGGAAAGACCCGCTTGGCGTGATAGACGCCTATCGCATCGTCAAGCGCGAGGTTCCCGACGTGCAACTCGCCCTGCTGGCGGGCATGGCGACCGACGACCCCGAAGGCTGGACGTGGTACGAGAAGGTGACTCGCTACGCGGGGGTGGATGACGACCTCGAAATCCTCAGCAACCTGAACGGTATCGGCAACACCGAGGTGAACGCCTTCCAGCGAGCGGCGGACGTGTGCATCCAGAAGAGCCTACGCGAGGGGTTCGGCCTCACCGTCTCGGAGGCGTTGTACAAAAGTCGCCCCACGATTGGCGGCGATGTCGGCGGTATCCGCATCCAGATTCAGGACGGCGAGACGGGCTACCTCGGCAACTCGGTGCAGGAGTGCGCCGACCGTTGCCTGCAAATCCTGCGCGATCCCGCGTTAGGGGCGCGACTCGGCGCGGCGGGCCACGACTACGTGCGCGACCACTTCCTCAGCACCGCCGACCTCGGAGCGCACTTGCGGCTGTTCGCGCAACTTGCGGGGAAAGCGTAGCGCGGCAAGCACGAACGACAACGGCGCATCGTAGCGGCGGTTCGTGAACCGCCTTCCCCGGTGGGTACAACGCCGGGGGCAAGTACCGGGCGCGGCAAGAAGGTGCAAACACCGAGGCACGGGAGGAGGGCGGTTCACGAACCGCCCCCACGCCGCGCCCTACCGACTGTTCGCTACGGTTGCCCCGCGCCGTACTTCTCGTACATCTGCGCCGTGAGTTCGGCGTGTCCGAGGTGTTCCGCCCCATGATCGGCGGGATGAACGACGTACCACCCCCGTGTCACCGCCACCCCCCGCCGATTGAGGAAGGTTTCGGTCATGTCGAGAGAATCCACGCGGGGGAGCAGATCGTCGAGCCGCCCGTGCGCGTCGTGCAGCAGGCCGAGCAGTTCGGCACGGGTGGCGGGGTCATTACGCAGGGAATACTCGTGATCGTGCTGCACGTCGTCCCCTGCCGCCCGTGCGAGCAGGAAGTTCTGCACCGCCGTGGTGTGGCGCACGAGTTGCGCCACGGAATTCGTGTCGGTGGGAAGCGGCTGCCAGTTGTACGTCTCCTCCGGCATTCCCTCCACGCACGCGACCCACCGCCCATGCAAGCTGTCCAGCAACATCCGCGTCGTTGAAACCATCGGTGTCATGCCCGTTCCTCCCCTGCTGCGGCGGAAAAGCGGCGGGACCATCCCCCGCCGCTCACGAACTCCTATTACGTGTTCTGCGCCCGCCAAAGTTGCGCCGTCAGTTCGGCGTGACCGAGGTGTTCGCCCCCGTGATCGGCCATGTGGACGACAAACCACGCGAGCGGCACCGTTTCACCGTTCGGGCGCGTGAAGGTACCACCGAGATCGGTAGCGTCGGCGCGAGCGAGCAGTTCCTTCATGCGCGTGTGGCTATCGTGCAGCAGGCCGAGCAGTTCGGCGCGGGTCGCCGGATCGTCGCGCAGCGAGTGGGCATGGTCGTACGGCGGGTTCTCGCCCACCACCCGGAGCAGGAACATGTCCTGCACCGCCGTGGTGTGGCGTACGAGTTGCGCCACGGAATTCGTGTCGGCGGGGAGGGGGTGAAAATTCAACATGTCCTCCGGCAACGCCTCCACGACCTTCACCCACCGCACATACAACCCATCCAACGCCATCTCTATCGCCGTCACCAGTGGTGTCATGCTCGTTCCTCCCCATCTCCTTGCGCACCGCGTATGCCGCCCTCGTTGCCGATGGAGATGCGGTAGCCGCCTTCGCCCTCCGGCGACACTTGCCCCCGCTCCGTTTCCCACAGTTGCCGCGTCAGCAACGCCTGCCCTAGGTGTTCCTGATTGTGCTCCACCGCGTGCAGGAGGCACCACGCCGCCGTCTCCGCCCGCCCACCGGGGGCGATGCGCACCGCGCCGAGCGTGTCCGCATCGAGTGCCGCGACCATCGCACGAACCCGCGCCGCCCGCTCCCGCACGACCTGCGCGAGGGCGGTACCGCCCATCGTCACACCGAACTCGGCATCCCGGTCGCGGGGCATCTCGCCGCCGCCCGCCCGCGTCACCCACGATTCGGTGGAACTCCACGCATGGTAGGCGAGTACCGCGAGGCTGTTCGTCTCCGGGGCGGGTTGCCAGTTCAGGGCGTCGTTGGGCAGGCCATCGAGCACCGCGACGTAGCCCGCCTCCTGCCACGCGAACCGCTCCGCCATCGCCGCTATGATTGGGTGCATCGTCTTGCGCTCCTTTCGCTGCCGCATCGCGCCGCGAGTGTAGCACACCCCGCAACAGGAGTGGCTAATAGAGGAGCGGAAGGGAGTGGCGCAGTTGGGGCTGGTCGTTGATGAGGCGTCGCCTGCGGTTGTAGTGCCAGACAAAGAGCCGCACCGCCTCATTGAGCTTCTCCACGCTCCGGCTGAAGCACCGGCTCCTGCGCTTCAGCCGCCCCAAGTACGCGCGCAGGTCGGCGTTGATCCCCTCGATGGTATAGGTCTCGTCCTTGTTGATACTGAGAACATGCATTCCCGGTTCGGGCCACGCGATCACCGGGTACACCCCTGCCCCGTCGGTGCAGAACCGCGACGCCATCGGGAGTGTGTCCGCGAAGGATTGCGTCCCCACCTAGTCCACCACGGGCGTTACCCACGTCCCCACGATCAGCCGCGTTCCCCGGGCCACCGCCACCATCACCGAGATCGTCGCCCCTTTTTCCCCACAAACGTCTCCAACTCGTCCACTTCCACCGTCGCGGTCGCCTGCGTGTCCGCGACCTGCGCGGGCAACTGCTGCGCCGTCGCCGCCACCCAGTTCGCCACCGTTTGATGCACCGCCCCCCGCACCCGCCCCGCCCCGCGCAGACTTGTCCCTTCCAGATACAGTCGCACCGCCAACTCGCGGGTCTCGGCACTGTACCCGTGTTCTTCCGGCGCGAGCGTGGTGTAGCGACCGCAGGCGCGGCATTGCCGGCGTTGGGTGCCGGAGCGATTGCGCCCCGCCTTGATGAGCGACGACGCGCCGCAGTGGGAACAGACCGCTTCGGGCATGGTGAACCTCCGGGAGACGCGCAACAAACCGCCCGCCCCCAGTATCGCCTGCCGCTGCCTATCTAGCCACTCCCCCCGCAACTTGGGGGTGGCGGAAGTCTTCGTGGTGTGCGATACTTATCTGCCGCGTCTGCGTGGGAGCCGCACGGGGTTTGTGGCCCACGTCTTGCAGGGTGTTACGCGGAGACGAACGGAAGCCCCGGAACAGGCGCGGTGTCCGAACATTTCCGCTTTCCTCATATCGCACCGATTACGTTCACCAATCGTGTCTGTCGGGTTACGGCGCAAGTCGTTGCCATCGTTGCTATGCGGCGCGAAACACGGGCGCAGGACCGTCGAGAGGTGATCCAGAAAGGGCGATTCGCGTGTATGGATAATGGGAGTGGAACAACCCGCCCGCATCCCATCGTTCCGTTGTCCGTATATGCGGAAAGCGGGAAGAATCTCCATCCGGGCGCGTTGTAAAGGGTGTCGGCAGCAACGAAGCTGCCGTCTGTTATCTTTCGGTACCGGAGGTGGACCGTGGTTATCGCCAATGCCCGCCGCGAAGAGGCTCTGTTCGAGGACGACTTCCCCCCCATCGAGGTGCGGGACGCCCGCGACAGTGCGGCCCCCAAGCGGCTCATCCTGAGCGGTTATAGCCGTTCTCATACCGACGACGACGGCCCGGTCACGCCGCCGGACGGTTCGCCGTACGACAGCGACTCCCTGCGGGCGTACCTGCGGGAGATCAGCACCCTGCCGCTGCTCAACCACGCGCAGGAGATTGATCTCGCGCAGCGCATCGAGGCGGACGAGCAGGCTGCGTTGCAGCAGATGGTGCGCCATAACCTGCGCCTCGTGGTTTCCGTCGCCAAGCGGTACGTGGGGCGTGGCCTGACGATGCTCGACCTCGTGCAGGAGGGCAATATCGGCCTGATGCGGGCTGCCCGCAAGTACGACTGGCGCACCGGCTTCCGCTTCAGCACGTACGCGACGTGGTGGATTCGTCAGGCCGTGACGCGGGCAATCTCGGATCAGGGCCGCACGATCCGGCTCCCCGTCCACATGGGCGAGGCCGTGTCGCGCCTGCATCGCACGGTGCAAACCCTCTCGCAGAACCTCGGTCGCCGCCCGACCAGCGAGGAGATCGCGGAGGCAAGCAGCCTGTCGCCGGAGCGCGTCGAGGAGATGCTGCGGATGTCGCAGCAGACCCTGTCGCTCGACGTGCCAATTGGTGCAGACGAGGATGCCACGCTCGGTGATGTGATCGTCAACGTCGAGGGCGAGAACCCGGAGACCGAAGTTGCCAGCAGCCTGCTGCGCGAGGAGGTCGCGGAGGCTCTCGCCACGCTCACGCCGCGTGAGCAGCTCGTGCTTGACATGCGCTTCGGCTTGTCGAAGTCGCGGCAGCACACGCTGGCGGAGGTCGGCGGCGAACTCGGCATCAGCCGCGAGCGCGTGCGGCAGATCGAGCGCACCGCCCTGCGCAAGCTGCGCGACGGCGAGACGGGCCTCAAGCTCGTCGCGTACGATCCGTCGAATCAGTAAACGGCGGGCGAAGGGCAAGGGAACGGGGCGGCTTCGCAATGAAGCCGCCCCGTTCCCTTGCCCCGATCTCGTGGAGGGTAGTGTCCTCAGCCCGACGACTGATTGAATCAATCAGTCCGGCGGGCCGAAACCCGCCTTCCATTCGCATCCCTGCATCCGCGATAGCGTTTACGTCACCATCAGTTGGACTTTCATGCCCAACTGCTCGTGACCCGCGATGTTACAGACCACATCGTACATACCGGGGGGCAGATTCACGGTGAACTGATCGGTCTGATTCGCGTTGATCGTTTTCGATACCTGCATCACGCCGTTGCCGCGAACCTGCACGTTGTGCGGCGACGGACCGGCGTTGCGCAGGTAGATCACGACCATGCCCGACGCCACCGTAGTCTTGTTTGACTCGAAGGCGAAATCCTTGCCGACGTATGCAACCACGTTGTCGCCCATCGGTTCCGGTGCCGCCGTAGCACCACCGCCGCTGCCCGGGCGGGCAGTCGGCACGGGACGCGGCGTGTTCGTGGGCCGCGCCGTAGCGGTCGGGTTGCCGAAACTCTCGGTCGGCGGCACATCCGGGCGATTGTCCCCCGCCCCGCACGCCACGAGGGCGAACACCGTTGCCGCCAACGCCACCAGCGTCATTGCCCTGCTCGTTCGCACCGTGTCCGCTCCTTCGCTTTCGCCGCCTCGTTGCGGCACGCACGCTCACACGGTATCACCGCCGCGAAGAATCGGCAATCGAACCACCAAGACACACACGGCAATCGCATGAAGCAAGGGGGTGACGCGGTAGGATAGGGCAACGAGCCGTTCTTGGTATCGGGAGGTTGCCATGCCTGCGTGTCCCACCAGTATCACGACCCATTTTGCCGCCCTCGCCGAT
>JAABUN010001759.1_pt1 | contig 44246 bp, 44 predicted proteins | sample 5559311 | NCBI WGS metagenome assembly JAABUN01 (sample SAMN10711877, study PRJNA513370) | rock metagenome | isolation source: Antarctica rocks | place: Antarctica: Victoria Land, Siegfried Peak sud
GGCGACGGTGCGCGCGGGCTGGTGTACCGCTCGCCGCTCCAGTCGGTCACGTGGACGCGGGCAGGCGTGGCGGCCGGGCCGAACAGGCGACGGAGCTGGCCGGCGAATGCTTCGCCGATCTGCTCAGACGTCGCTCCGTCGAACGAGGCTGCGGCGGCGAATCCAAACAGCGCAGCAGGACTGCCGTCTGGCCCGCTGTGGTCGTGCACCTCGCGGAAGGGGCCGACGTAGCTGATCGCGATGCCGGCCAGCCCGTCGGTGCGCCAGAACGCCGTTTCGAACACGGCGACAGCCTTCACGACGCCGCCCATCCACACCGCGGTGCTCTCCGCGACGTTGCGCACCGCGGACGGCAGATCCGGCTCGAAAGTGATCGCCTCGACCGCCAACGCTGGCGGCAGCGCGACGATGACCTGACCAGCTGTGGTCACGCCCCCGGCCGACTCCACCCTCACACCGTGGTCGTCGACGACGACGCGTGACACCGGGTCGCTCAGGTGCAGGACGCCGGGCGGCAGACGGTCGGCCAGTCGCAGCGCCAGCACCTGCGCTCCCTGTGCGAAGCGGCCGGAGTAGACGTCGATGGGGTTGCCCTCAATGCGGCGCGGGCCGCGGTGGTCGGCTTCGAACATCGCGTCCTGCCAGCTCCTGCGGGAACGTGTCCACCCCGAGTTCGTCCGCGAGCGACTGCACGAGGGGCTCGTTCGGCCAGAACCAGGTGGCGCCCAGGTCGACCGTAGGGCCGTCGTCGGCGCTGCTCAGAAGTCTGCCGCCAACCCTGTCGCGTGCCTCATGGACGCTCACACTCAGGCCGGCCTCGGCGAGTGTCCGGGCGACGGTCAGGCCGGAGAGGCCGGCGCCGATCACCGCGACGTCGCAACTGCGGGTCGGGGTCACTGGTCGCCCGCAGGGTCCAGCACGATGCGGAAACGCGGCTTGCCGTCATGGATCCGGGCCGGGCCCTCGTTGGCCTGCGACAGCGGCATGTGCTCGACCATCGGGCGGACGCCGTGGGTCTGGGCGAAGCGCATCGCCTCTTCGATGTCGCGGGCGCTGCCGGTGAGGTGACCGGTCGGCACCTGGCTGTTCATCACCAGCTGCGCGGCGGGGACCTGCACGACACCGCCGTCGACACCGACCATGACCTTCAGCGGGTTGCCCGGTCGGTCCGCCGTCCGCAGAGCCTTGTGCAGCAGGTCGCCCACCTTCGCCATGGCTGCACGGTAGCGACGCGCCAGATCCGGCCGCATGCACCCGGCCTGGTGGTCACCAGGCCAGCCCAAGGGATCGGACCCTTGGATGCTCCACCTTCCACATGGAAGGTGTACCTTCCAGAGACGCGAAGGAGGAGGTGTGCACCTCGGCCAACCTGCCCGTTCGCTGGTCCCGACCGTCGATGCCCCCGTGCTGCTGGCCCTGCACGCCACCACCCGGCCCCTGACGGGACGACGGCTGGCAGCGCTGGCCGGGGCCAGCCACACCGCGGTGAACGCCATCCTCGGCCGGCTGACGCGGGCCGGGGTCGTGCTCGCCCAGCGTCAGGGCAACGCCGTGCTCTACCGAGCCAACCGCGACCACGTCGGCTGGGCGGTCGTCGAAGCCCTTGCCGGCATGCGACGGTCGGCCTTGGACGCGATGCGCGCGGAGATCGCGAGCTGGCAGACCGCACCGGTCACCGCTCTGTGCTTCGGCTCATTCGCCCGCGGCGAGGGCGATGAGGACTCCGATCTCGACCTCCTGCTCGTCCGACCCTTCGACGTGGCTGAGCTCGACGACACCTGGGACCGTCAACAGCAGGCACTCCGCGATCTCGTACAGACCGCGACTGGCAACGACTGCCAGATCCTGGACATCGACCTTCCGCGTCTGCTTCGGCATGTAGATCTGGACGATCCGCTGGTGAGCAACTGGCTGCACGACGGCGTCCTGCTCTCGGGCATCGCACTCGCCTCGGCGATCGAGATGGCTTCCGGGCAGGTAAGGGCGACATCGTGAGCCCGAGGGCTTCGGCGCGGACCGCGCCCTGCACACCTGCGGACGCACGCGCGAGCTGGCCTCGGCGCTACGACTCATCACCTGCGCCAGCGCGACCGTCGCTGGATGAGTCCGGCCCTGCCGTCCCCGCCCGCGCCGGCGAGCCTCGACGCAGCAGGCGCTCGTGCAAGGTTGGCCGTCAAAGTTGCACGAACTGGCCGTTCGCGCAGGGATAGCGGCACGTTATCCACAGGCCGCAACGTCAGACGGCCCGAGCTTCGACGCCAGCGACCACTCCGGACCGTCGAAGGGCCGGTAGCCGACGGGCGCGGTCCCGCGCAGCATCACGAGCAGCCGGTAAGCCGGTGGCGCATCAGGGCCGTTGGTATCGACGACGGAGAGCTCCGGCGCACCGTGAGAGCGGATCGTATCGAGGTGGGACAGCAGAACGCCGGGTACCCAGGCGAGGCCCACCCCCGTGCGCTCGACGACGAGCAGCGCCCGCGCGTCCTCGGCGGTGGCCCGCTCACCCCGCAGGCGCAGGCGGTCCCCCACAACCAGCCTGACCAGGGCCGGCTCGACTCGCGGGTCCTGGCGCATCCGGTCGCCCAGCCCTCTCACGAAGAACGTGGACGACGTCGCGCCAGCCTCGTCGACGTCCGGCTCGGGAAAGACCCGGATGCCGTCACCCTCCCGCTGCCCCTGTGACCGTCCGAGCATCGACCAGTCGCGGCTGTCGACGCCGAGGCCAAGCGCGCGTCGGTAGCGATCGAAGTCGGGCCGGCTCGGACGCATCACGCGCTGCGCGAACAGCGGAAACAGCACGTCCGCTGCGTACCTCCGCTCAAGGTCCGGGAAGCCGAGGAACGGCTGAAATCCCTCGACAGCGCCGACCGACCGGAGATAGCAGAAGCGGTATGTGGCGCCGACGTGGGTCAGGAGACCGACAGCCGTCGTGCGGCGGGTCAGAGGGTGCCGCCAGGTCACGGCCAGCCGGGGGATGAACCCACGCTCGGGAAGGTGCACGCGCCGCCTACTCGTGCGCCGCGAAGAGCTCGGCCTGTTCGAGGATGAGCTCGACGGCCTTGTCCTCCTGGTCGGGCGGGTAGTCGTACTTCGCCAGCAGCCGCCGGACCTTGGCCCGCATCGCCGCGCGCACCGACTCCTTGACGCCCCAGTCGATCGTCACACTTTGCTGAACTGCCCAGACCAAGTCCACCGCGATCTTCTTCAGCGTGGCGTCGCCCATCTGCAGCACGGCAGCGTCGTTCTGCACGATCGCGTCGTAGAGCGCAGCCTCGGCCACCGACAGCCCGAGCTGCTCGTGCCGCCGGGCCGCGTCGCGCATCTGCTTGGCGAGCTTCACCAGCTCGGCGATGATCTCGGCCGTCGTCAGGGCTCGGTTGGTGTAGCGGTTAATCGCGTCGTCGAGCTGCTCGGAGAAGCGCCGGGCCTGTACGAGGTTGGTGCGCTGCACGGTCCGGATCTCGTCCGACAGGAGCTTGCGCAGCATGCCCATCTGCAGGTTCGGCTTGTCCTTGTGGGCGATCCCGTCGAGGAACTCGTCCGACAGGATCGACAGCTCGGGGGTCTCGATGCCGGCCAGGGCGTAGACGTCGATGACGGCGTCGGCGACCACCGCCTCGTCGACGAGCTGGCCGATCGCGGTTTCGAGCTCGACGCCTGCCTTGCTGCCGGCCCGGCCGGAGTCGGGATTCTCGATCTTCAGGATCGCGGCGCGGACGTCAGCGAACAGCCGCACGTCGTTGCGGATGGCGAGCGCCTCGTCCCGGCTGGCGCACAGCGCGTAGGCCTTGGTCAACGCCAGGACCTGGTCGAGGTAGCGGGTCTTGCGGTCCGGGTCGCTCATCACGACGTCGAGCACGGTCGCGTACGCCGCCATCCGCTGCGGCGCGGGCTGCTGCGGGTCGGCGTCGTACGCACAGCCGTGCAGCAGACCGCGGACTATGTCGTGCTTCTCGAGCATCGCGGCGACCATCTGCTCGATGGGCACCCCAGCCTGCTCGCGGTCGGTGGGTGAGTACTCGGCGAGGGCCTGACGCAGGTTGGTGGCGATGCCGAGGTAGTCCACGATCAGGCCGCCGGGCTTGTCGCGGAACGTGCGGTTGACCCGGGCGATGGCCTGCATGAGACCAGCGCCCTGCATGGGCTTGTCGACGTACATGGTGTGCAGCGCGGGGGCATCGAAGCCGGTGAGCCACATGTCCCGGACGATGACGATCTCCAGGGGGTCGTCCGGGTCCTTGGCCCGGGCCTTGAGCTGCTTGCGGACGTCCTGGGAGTGAAGGTGCGGCTGATAACGCGCCGGGTCGGCGGCCGAGCCGGTCATCACGACCTTGACGACGCCGCGGGCCGGATCGTCGTCGTGCCAGTCCGGGCGCAGGGCGACGAGCCGGTCGTAGAGCTCGACGGCGATCCGCCGGCTCATCGCGACGACCATCGCCTTGCCCGGCCGGGGCCGGTGCGACCAGTGCTCGACCAGGTCGGCCGCGACCATGTCGAGCCGGTCCCCCGCGCCGACGATCGCCTCCAGGCGAGCCCACTTCGTCTTGGCCCGGGTGGCCTCGGCCTCCTCGGCGCCCTCGGTGATCTCGTCCGCCAGCGCGTCGAGCGTCTCGAGCGCATCAGCCGGGAGCGAGACCTTCGCCAGCCGCGACTCGTAGTAGATCCGGACGGTGGCGCCGTCCTCGACGGCGCGGGTGAGGTCGTAGACGTCGATGTAGTCGCCGAACACGCTGCGGGTCGAGCGGTCGGCGGTCTCAATTGGCGTGCCGGTGAAGCCGAGGTAGGTCGCGTTCGGCAGGGCGTCGCGCAGGTGCTTGGCGTAGCCGTCGGCGAAGCCGTACTGCGAGCGGTGCGCCTCGTCGGCGACGACGACGACGTTGCGCCGGTCGGTCAGCACCGGGTGAACATCACCGTTGGCCTCGGGCGCGAACTTCTGGACGGTGGCGAAGACGATGCCGCCCGAGGCCCGGGACAGCACCTGGCGTACGTCGGCGCGCGACTCGGCCTTGCGCGGCTGCTCGGGCAGGATCCGCGCCGGAGCGAAGACCTCCCCGAACAGCTGGTCGTCGAGGTCGTTGCGGTCGGTGATGAAGACCAGCGTCGGGTTGCCCATGCGAGCCGACCGCATGATCTTGGCGGCGTAGAGCAGCATCTCGACCGACTTGCCGGAGCCCTGGGTGTGCCAGACGACGCCGCCCCGCCGGTCGCCGTCCGGCCCGGCCGCGTCGATGGTCGACTCGACGGCGGCGTTGACCGCCCAGTACTGGTGGTACTTCGCGACCCGCTTGACCAACCCGGTCGGCTCATCGGAGTAGACGATGAAGGAGCGCAGCAGGTCTAGGAACCGGCGCTGGTCAAAGACGCCGCGTAGCAGCACTTCCAGCGCTGGCCGGTCGGTGACGACCTCGCGTCCGTCAATCGTCTTCCAGGGTGCGTAGTGCTCCCAGCCCGCGGTGAACGAGCCCATCGCGGCCGACGTCCCGTCGGAGATGACGACGAGGGCGTTGGGCGTGAACAGCGACGGGATGTCGTGCCGGTACGTCTGGACCTGGTTCCATGCGCCGCGCAGGGTGGCGTGCGCGTCGCCGGGGTTCTTCAGCTCCAGCAGTCCGACCGGCAGCCCGTTGAGGAAGACGACGACGTCGGCCCGACGGTTCTTGCCGGCCTCGACGACGGTGTACTGGTGCACGACGAGCCAGTCGTTGGTCGCCGGCTCCTCCCAGTCGACCAGCCACACCAGCGCGGTGCGGATCTCGCCGGCAGCCGTGCGGTGCTCGACCGGCACGCCGCCGGTGAGCAGTCGGTGCACGCGCTCGTTCTCCGCCAAAGCGTTCTGCGACTCCGCGCGGAGCAGCCTGGTGACGGCCTGCTCGACGACGCCCGCGGGCAGGTCGGGGTTGATCCGCAGGGCGGCGGTGCGCAGGCGTCCAGTAAGAACCACCTGTTCGTACGACAATCGCTCGGGCGCTGTGCCGCCGGGCGCGAGGACGGCTCCGGGGAGCGTGGCGTAGCCCAGCGACCGGAACCAGTCGAGAGCCGCCTGCTCGACGATGCCCTCGGTGATCCCGCCGCGGCTCATGTGGTGTCCCCCAGGAGGAAGACGTTGAGCCCGAGCCGGTGCCCCGCATCAGCCTGCCTCACGTCCCTGGTGCACAGCCGAGCGCCGTGGTGATCCGCCGTCGCGAGGTGCAGGGCATCGCCACTCCGCAGCACCAGCTCGGGACGTCCCGCCATGGCGGCGGCTGCAACGAAGGCGGTGCGAGGCACCGGCAGCACCGAGAAGGCATCTCGCGCGAGGTCGTTGAAGGCCCGAGACGCCCGAGCGCGCGTGACGTCGTTGATCTGGCCCGTGCGCTGCTTGATGGACAGTGCCGACACCACCTCGGTGACGACCCAGTCCGAGATTGCCAGCTCGCTCGAGTCCTGATCCTCAATCCAGTCCTGCGCCTCAGCGGTGTGCGCTTCGGCCGTGACGAGACTGACGACCAGGCTCGGGTCGAGGTAGAGCATCAGTAGCGGTCGGTGTCCCGGACGCGACGCATGAACGTGCCGGAGTCCTCTTCCTGGTAGGGCATGCCCTTGGTCAGCTCTCGAAGCCAGCCGAGGTCGAGCTGCTTCTTCCTTGGGGCCGGGAGCGGCTGGAGCGTCGCCACCGGCACACCGCGCTTGGTCACGACGATCTCCTCGCCACTGGCGATGAGCTCGCTGAGTCGGGCCTTCACCTCGGCGATGCTGACCGTGCGCTCGCTCATGTCCGGCTCCTCGTGACCATCAAGATGGTCACACGGTACGGCGGGGCAGCCGACCTGTCAGCCGTCTTCGAGCCCGTCCCTGAGCGCCATCTCCCACACCGGGTCTTCGTCGAGCGCATTGGGGTGCTTGGCGAGCGCCTCCTGCGTCAACCGCCAGAACTCGGCTCGCTCCCCAGCGTCGTCCTCGTTCGGGTGCTGTCATCACGCTGCGAAGTGTGCGCGCAGTCGATCCTTCAGACCAGCGCCGATTCGACTGCCTCGCTCGCCTCCGGCACTCGGATGCGACCGGACAGCAGCTCCGGCAGAAGGGCGTCGCGCAGCGTCGCAAGCCTGGTCGACTCAATGCGCCGCTGATGCATGAGCCAGAGCAGCTCGTCGGCTGCCTGCGCCTCCGCGTCCGGCAGCTGCCGGACATCGGGCACCTCGGTCGCGAGCGCGTCTTGCGACTTGACACGCTGATGGCTGCCCGAGGTCCCGGTTGCGCGTTGGGCGAGCATCGATCGGAAGCCCTCATCGCGAACCGCAAGCCAGAGCGAGCCCAGGGTCACGCCCGTCGTCGGCGTCAGGACGAGGAACTCGGTTGAGCAGCCAGCTGTTACGCCGGCCTCCGGAACGGCGAACCAGGTCCGGTTCATCGCGGGGTTGAGCCGCGACACCAGTACCGACGGCCGGTCGACCCGGAGCTTGGCGCTGATGACCGAGGTCCCGCTCGTCCGGTCCGGCAGGCCCATCGCGTCGAAGGCCGGGATACTAAAGTGGTCAATCAGTTCGACTCCTACGGCCGAAGGGGCGAAGGCCTCGCGGAGCGGGACGGCGAGAGCGGACAGCGGAACGGAGTCGAGCTTGAGCATCAACGACGACGAGGTCGCGTCCAAGAGCCCCAAGCAGATGTCGATCGTCCGCCGGTTCGACTCGATCTTGTCGTCCAGCGCCCCCAAGGTACGGCTGATGCGACGCTGCTCTGCGATCGGCGGCAGCGACAACAACATCTGCCGAGCGGAGCCCACGTTGAAGTGTTGCTGAACGGCGCCGACCAGTCGTGATGCGACAAAGCCGGCCGCCATGCTGTTGATGTAGTAGCTCAACCATCGGGGATCGAGCCTCTTGCCCGGTCTGATTATGACCAGGTCTGAGCAGTTTGCGATCGGAAGATTCTCAGGCACTACTGCCGTCGCCCCAGGCTTGCCCGTCCTGACAGTCACGACATCGCCTGGTCGCAGAGCCGATTTCCGCAAGCGCTGATGGAAGTCGAGGTCAATGTGCTCGATGTCAGACAGACTCAGGCGATGTGGCAGCACGTTCTGCGAACGGAGAAATGGCACGCCCTTTGGCCGGTACTGCGACGCCATCGGGCCGACATGACCGACGGTGACATCCTCAGCAACGTCTCCCAACGCCAATGTCCGCCAATCAATCACGCTTGGCCCGCAGTCGCTCACGGACGGTCCTCTCAAGGCTCCGGCCGTTATCGAATTCGGCGAGCAGTTCCCCTTGCAGGCGGGCAATCTTGTCCGCGATTGCCTCGCCGTCATCGGCGACGTCCGCTGCCCCAACGTACCGCCCGGGCGTCAGCACGAAGTCGTGCTCCGCGACCTCCTCCGCCGAAGCCGCCTTCGCGAAGCCGGGCACGTCCGCGTACGCCACCTCGGGATCACGGGACCGCCAGGAGTGGTAGCTCCCAGCGATGCGGACGATGTCGGCGTCGTCGAGCACCCGTAGTGTCCGGGTCTCCATGCGCCCCAGCGACCTCGCATCGATGAACAAGACCTCACCCCGCCGCTCACGGTGGCCGTTGCCGTGTCGGCCCTTGGACAGGAACCACAGACAGACCGGGATGCCGGTGTTGAGGAACAACTTCTCCGGCAGCGCGACGATGCAGTCAACGAGATCGGCCTCGACCAGCCGCTGGCGGATCTTGCCCTCGCCTGACTGCTTGGACGACAGCGACCCGTTGGCGAGCACAAAGCCCGCCGTACCGGTCGGCGACAGGTGATGGACGAAGTGCTGCACCCACGCGAAGTTGGCATTGCCGGGCGGCGGCGTCCCGTACGCCCAGCGCGGGTCATCGGCGAGCGCCTCGGAGAACCAGTCGTCCTTGTTGAAGGGCGGGTTGGCGATGACGAAGTCGGCGCGCAGGTCGGGGTGCTGGTCGCGGTGGAAGGAGTCGTCGGAGCGGTCACCGAGGTCGGCGTCGATGCCGCGGATGGCGAGGTTCATCCGGGCGAGCTTCCAGGTGGTGCCGACGAACTCCTGGCCGTAGATGGCCAGGTCGTCACGGCGTCCGCCGTGCGCGAGCACGAACTCCTCGGACTGCACGAACATCCCGCCCGATCCGCAGCACGGGTCGTACACCCGGCCGGCGTACGGCTCGAGCATCTCGACGAGCAGCCGTACAACACTGCGAGGCGTGTAGAACTCGCCGGCCCCGCGGCCCTCCTGCCCGGCGAACTTGCCGAGGAAGTACTCGTAGACCTTGCCGAGCACGTCGTCGGTGCCGTGGTCCACGTTGGTGAACCCGATCGTGCCGATCATGTCTACGAGCTCGCCCAGCAGCCGCTTGTCCAGGTCGGGCCGGCCGAAGTTCTTGGGGAGCACGCCCTTTAGGCTCGCGTTCTCGTACTCGATGAGGTCCATGGCCTCGTCGAGGTACTGGCCGATCCCGGGCTGCTTGGCGTTGTCGAGCAGGTGCTCCCACCGCGCGCGGGGCGGCACCCAGAAGACGTTGTGGCTGGTGTACTCGTCGCGGGACTCCAGGATGCGCTCGCGCCGAGCCTGCGACGGGATGTGGTCGTCGGAGTCCGGGTCCGCGAGCGCGGTCTCGAGCTCGAGGCGCCGTGCGGTGAAGGCGTCGGAGACGTACTTGAGGAAGACCAGGCCGAGCACGACGTGCTTGTACTCCGACGCCTCCAGGTTGCCGCGCAGCTTGTCCGCGGCGTCCCACAGGGTCGCCTCGAGCGACTTCGCCGGCTTGCTGCTTGCCTTGCGTGCCCCTGCCACGTCCCTGCCCTCTGTCGTCAGCGAGGTGCTGAACCTACCGACCGGCCGGCGCGAGCCGTCTCTGAGGCCCGGGCTTGTCCTTGTTCCTCGGAGGCGTCTGCCAAGGGGCGTCTTCGACTCCTACAGGCTCCTCCCAGGCCGTTGTCCGGGGCTCGTCCTGAAGGTCCTTGGCAGATCGCGGTTGGATCGTCGGTGGCACGCCCCTTGGCTGCGCCTGCTGTCCTCGGGCGGCCGCAAGGTGCTCGACCGCAGCCCGTGCAGCCGCTGCCTGAGCGGCCCGGTCCTGGGCCTGCCGCAAGCGGGCGACGGCGACCGCCAGGGCCTCGAGCTGCATGACCAGCTTCAGCAGCTGCCGCGACTCGCTGGGGAGGACACGACGCATGGCGAGCACCGAGGCTGCCGCATCACGCAGCCTCCGCCCGCTGGCTGTCGGCGACGGCCTGCGGAGGTACGGCTCGCGAGCGGCGCGCTCGTAGCGGTCAGCGGCCTCGGTCAGCGGTCCGGCCTGGTGCTTGCCCTCGGCCACGCGCGCTGCTGCGGTGATCAGATCGGAGGCCGCCCACGCGGCGTCGGCCGCGGTGCCAGGGTCGTCGTGGTGCGTCCGTACGTGCTCGGCGGCGTGACCGGCGGCTTCCTCGGCGGCCTTCAAGGTCTGTGCCCGTTGCAGCAGGCTGAGCGGTGGCCCTCCCTCACGTCCCGGACGGTGCTCATCGGACGGCGTTTCTGCCCAACGCGCTTGCAGCTTGGGGAGCGTGAGGTCCGGTGCCAGCTTGCCGCCGCCGAACCAAACCGGCTCCCCGTCGCCGCGCAGCGCGACGGCGTAGCCGGTGACCTGGTCAGGGTCGCGGTGGCTGTGCCGCTCGCGGACCATCACGCCGTCGGCCCGTAGCCGCTCCAAGAAGCCGGGCAGGTCGCTGGAGCCGGTGGCCGCCAGCCGCACGCGGCGGCGGAGCACCTCCCGGTCCGGCCCCGCCGCGGGCGACCGTCCAGCTTGCCGTCGGCGCTGCTGGTCGGCCTGGTGCCGTCGCTGCTCGCCGCGGGTGGTCTCGCGGGACCCGGTTCTGTCCGCCGGGCTGGTGCGCTGTAGGCCGTAGCGGGCCTCGACGGCGAGGCTGGCCTCCCGGGAGCGGTAGAAGTCGTTGCGCGGCCAGACCCGCTTCCCGTCCTGCCTCGCCAGGGTCGCCACGACGTGGACGTGGTTGTCGGCGTGCCGGACCGCGACCCACCGCACTGCCGCCTCGTCGTCACGCGGGGCGAGTCCGATCCGGTCGACGTACTCGGCGGCGACGTCGGCCCACTGGGCGTCGGTCAGCTGCCGGTCGTCAGCGGCGGCGGAGATCGCCAGGTGGTACACCGGCCGGGCGTCCTTCCACTCCTGCCGATCCAGGCCCGCCGCCAACAGGGGCGCGTTCAGCGCCCCTGCCAGCCGGGCCAGGTCCCGCCCCTCGCCGGCCGTACGCGGAGGCTCGAGGCCGGCGACGCCGTCCCACGCCGCGATCAGCCTCGGCGCGGTGTGCGGCGCGGTGAGGCCGTGCTCGCCGGCCAGCCCCTCGCGGAACAGGTAGCCGAGCAGTCGGCGGACATCGGCTCCGCGCTTGCAGACCTTTCCGATCACCGGCTCAGGGCAGCCGGCGGGCGACGCGCTGGGTCGCTGCGTCGGCGCTGACGACGGCGCGGTCGGCGCCCGCGACGGCCCGGGCCAGCCAGAGGGGCGCGTCACCGGTGCTGTGCAGGGCGGCGACGGCCTGGTTGACGTTGACGGCGTACCGGCGAATCGCGGTCCGCAGGCTCAACAGCTCGGCCAGCAGCTCCTCGTCGCCCGAACGCGACGGACCCGGGCCTTGACCGGCCGCCGCGAGCTCGGCGCCGGCCAGGAAGCCGCTCGGTGTCAGCCGCGCCTGCGCTGCCGCGGCCGCCAGGGCTGCGTACTCCTGCTCGTCGTACCGGGCCTTCACGACCCTGGTGCGCGCCGGGAACCGGTGCCGCCGGTGCCGCACGACCTTGGCCCCGTCCACCGCTGGGACGTCGCCCTGGCCCTCAGCAGCCGTGCCCACGTCGTGCTGTTCGTCGTTCACGCCGGTCTCCTCCCGAAGGTGCCTCTACCTGAGGAGGTGCGCTCGGAGGGGGGTCTGTGACAGGCGATGCTCAACTTTCTGAACTCGCTGTCCACAGACGTCCGCCGCCGTCCATCGTCACGATGCGCGCGGAGGCACGGTGCTGACCATGAAGGAACCCACGTTCCCGGGCGCGGACAACGCGACCTCAGCTGCACCACCGACCATGGCCCAGGACCAAGCCGTGATCGGCTGGCTCGCGACCCGCCCGGCGCTGCCGGACCTGACCCGCGACCTGCTCCTCGACGTACTGATCTTCTGGGAACCACTCGCGCTACTGCCGGCCGTCACAGCCACGCCAACCAGCGGCGCCGACGGCGACGTCGGCCCGCTCCTGCGGGACATCGATCGGCGGCTGCTGGCTCACCCGTGTCATCCCGACGACCATGAGAGCCAGATGATCCTGGCCGACCTCCACTGCCTGCTCGGCCTGGCCTGGTACTCCCTGCTCGACCCCGACGGCGCCCGCGCCGGCCGGGATCGCTGGCAGCAACACCTCGACCACGTCACCGGACTTCGCATCCTCGAGACCGGCACCGCCGTCGACCTCGCGCTCGCTGACCTGCGCCGCGAACGCGGCGAGTAGCACCTCGCGTTGCTCCTGCTCGCCCGCGCCCGGGCGAGCACCTCCCCCTCCTCGGCGACGGGGGCCGGGCCGGGCGCGCAGCACCCGGTCTGGGCCCCGGAGCCATAACTTGCTCGCACCTCCTCGGACACGTGGGCAAGCATGGTTGCGATCACCGGCAGGACGACGCGCTCTGGCGCGACCCGGCCGCACACAGGAAGACGGGCCGCCGACCTGTTGTCGCCGCGTGCTGAACGCCGCCAGCCCCGGGACGCGCACGTCGAGTGTTCGGAACTCGGCCGGGGCCGGGGCAACACCCCCGCGTACGGCCGACTTGGCCGCCCGACCGGCGAGCCCGCCGCGCGGTCGGACACGGGCGGCCGCACGGCTCGAGGGATCGGTGCGCGTTGCCGCGGCTCGTGCGACCTCCGTGCCAGCGCCGGCGTCCGAGGGCAAGCCTGGGCGCCGAGTCCTTCTCGACGATGTCGGCAACCTGGCCCGGAGTCTTGCCCGCGGCGTCGGAAGTCTTGCCCGGAGTCTTGCCCGTGGTGGCAGCCGCCTTGCCGGACTCTTGCCCGGTGCAGCCAGCGACTTGCCCGCGGCCCCGCCAACCCTTGCCCGCACGCTCCAGGACCTTGCGGGTCCGGGCAGGCGCGGGCATCGTCGTGACTCTCCCTGGCGAGACGAACGACCTGTGCGCCCCCAGACGCTTCATGATCTTTTGTCACAGCAGGGGTCTCCACCGCACCTACCTGAGGTAGCGGCAACTCCCCCCGCTCCGGTCCCCCCGGCGCTATGCAGTCCAACCGGTCGCAGCTTGAAGGAGCTCCTCGTGGACAAAGTCTTGCTCACCCCGATCGAGGCGGCCGCCGCCCTGGGCATCGGCCGCTCGAAGGTGTACGAGCTCCTGCAGAGCGGTCAGCTGCAGTCCGTCCACATTGGCCGCTGCCGCCGCGTGCCCGCCGACGCCGTCCACAGCTTCGCCGCATCCCTCCGACAGACGACGAGTACGCGAGGACAGTCGGGACGTACGAGCGTTCCGGCGTAACCGCGCGTCAGCCGACCGGGAAGGCGGACCTCGATGACCAGATCTGCGTACGGCGAGAGCTCCATCCACCAGGACGCTGCCGGCCGTTGGCACGGCTACGTCTCGATGGGCCTCAAGCGCGAGGGACAGCGAGACCGGCGGCACGTCTCGGCGGCGAAGCGAGTTGAGGTCGTCCGCAAGGTGAGGGCCCTCGAGCAGCAGCGCGACAGCGGGGTGGTCCAGGCGGCCGGCCGTGCCCCGACGGTCGCCGAGTGGCTCGGGCACTGGCTCGACATGATCGCCATCCGCAAGGTGCGGGCCTCGACGCTGCAGGGCTACCGCGGCAAGGTCAACTCGCGCATCATCCCGGCCGTCGGACACCACCGGCTCGACCGGCTCCAGCCGGAGCACCTGGAGGCCTGGTACATCGAACTCGCGGACGAGGGCCTCGCGTCGTCCACGATCCTGCAGTTGCACCGGATTCTGTCGCGGGCGCTCAAGGTCGCGATGCAGCGCGGCAAGATCGCTCGCAACGTCTGCTCGCTGGTCGACGCACCGTCACTGCGCCGGGACGAGGTCGTGCCCTTCAGCACCACGGAGGCTCGGGCGCTGCTGGCCGCCGCGCGAGGGCTGCGCAACGAGGCCCGGTGGTCGGTCGCCCTCGCACTCGGCCTTCGGCAGGGCGAGGACCTCGCGCTGCGCTGGGAGGACATCGCCCTCGACAGCGGCACCCTGACGGTGAAGCGGTCGATGCAGCGCCTGGTCGGCAAGGGCTTGGTGTTCGACGAGCCGAAGAGCCGGGCCGGCCGCCGATCGATCATGCTGCCGAACGGGCTGCGCGACGCTTTACGGGTTCACCGGGCGGCTCAGCTCGAGGAGCGGCTGGCCGCTGGGTCTGAGTGGCAGGATCACGGTCTGCTGTTCGCGCAGGTCAACGGTCGGCCGATTGACCCCGGCTCGGACTGGAAGTCGTGGAAGGCGCTGCTGGCGTTGGCTGGCGTCCGTGACGCTCGACTGCACGACGCCAGACACACGGCGGCGACGCTCCTGCTGCAGCAAGGCGTGCCGGCTCGGGTGGCCATGCAGATCCTCGGTCACTCGCAGATCAGCCTGACTCTGGGTACGTACTCGCACGTCGTCCCTGAGCTGGCGCAGGAGGCCGCGGAGCGGATCGACCGCGTTCTGTGGGCGCCCTGACAGGCGACAGCTGGTGGCCCTCGGCTGTCCGCAGATCGCCCGGCGAAGGAGCCGAGACCAAGCAGAGCCGGTCTTCTGCCCGCTCGGAGGATGGCGCATACTGGCAGGTGCACCCGCTCATGCCGATGTGCGGCTGTGCCGGTGAACTCAACGCACGCCTCGTCGGCACGCGAACGGGGGTGCGCGGGCGCGGCCGTGTCCGTCGGTCTGTCTCTTGCGCCGGGCGCAGGGTCTGCTCGTCGTCGCGGCTCACTGAGTTGGCCCTCGCGCGCAGGTTGACGGTCGCTGAGGCGCCGTGTTAAGTCCGGTGCGACGCGGATGCTGGAGCGCGCTATCTGTTCGGATTCAACCGCAGTATGAACCAGTCAACTACGTGAACGGCGGACGCCACCAGGGTGAGGGCTCGCTCGTAACCCACGCCCTCGTTCAGTCCATGCGCAATGGCGTTGCGCCGGTCAACAAGGAAAGACAGATCTCTCTTCAGGCGTTGATCGTCCTCGTCCAGATACGCCTCGAACTCAGCCTGTAGAGCCGCGTCGAATCGACCTAGCAGCCCTCCGAGAGCTTCAGGGGAAGGATTACGACTACGCTCCAACCAGGAGTGGGCGAATGTGCGGACCTGACCACCGCTCTTGCCGCTGACGAAAGCACGCACTACTTCGTGCACGGCCTGCTCAACGTAGCCGCTTGTACGAACTACAAGGAAGCGGGAGAGAGACGAAAGAATCTCACTTGCGACCTTATCGGCTGCAGCATCCTGCGTTGTTGCAACGAGATCGTCCAGATTGCTACGGACGCTTGTGACCGGCCAAGGCGGCCAGCGTGAGACCTCTACCACTTAGAGAGTGGTCGCGAAAGCACGTGTCGTTATAGTCAACCTAGTCCGTACGCTCTCCTCATCCGCGGTGGCGCGAGAGATGGCGATGCCGAGGTCGGAGTTTTCGCGAATTTGATCGACGGCATCTCTCACCTGCGCCACGGTTGGCTCCGGCCCCATGTCTAAGCGTCGGGCCAATCCGACGAGGATCGCTTCGGTCAGGGCCGCGTTGACGGCGCCTCCGCTTGGGCGCAAGGCCCTTCTACCAACAGCGGCAGCCAGTAGTTTCGCCGCTTGATCGAAACGTTCCATGACCAAGTCGCTCGGTAGGTTAGCCATGTACCGGTGCCTTGCCGTGAAGTCGTTGAGGTACTTCTTGAGCGGCCGCGAGTAGTCACCGGGTGATACGTAGAGTGCGACCACTCGCAACACAAGTTCTTGGTCTCGCAGGCGTGGCGAACGCACCCCGTACAACTCGCGCCAACTCCCAAGTTCGTTCAGTTTCGTGAGGTACTCGATGAAGGGCCCGGCATATAAGGCAACTCGAATCTCATGCGGCGTGAGCTGTGTACCACCACTGTTGAGACGCTCAAAGATCTGGTAGACCGCCTCGAGGGAGGCTGGGCGGCCGTCCGTTTTCACGATAGTGGCCTGCAGGAACGTGTTGTCCAGTGTCCGCTTGAGTTCCGCCGGAAGCGAGGCGTACGTCAAGTCTTTGAACTGGCTCGCAACATTCTTGAGGGCGAACTCCACCTTGTCGTGCACGCCCGAATAAAAGAATGCGAGCGTCCGAAGGCGCTGCTGGCCATCAAGTACCAGGTAGCGGCGATCGTTCTGCTGCACCAACATGATGCCCGGGACGGGGTAACCCAGCAGCAGTGACTCGATGAATCGGTCCATCTGTGGGCGACGCCAAACAAAACTCCGCTGAAATCCAGCCGTCTCGAGGCTGTCGTCCGCTATTCCGAAATTTGGGATTATTATGTCCCCGCGTCCCAAACGCCGAACTAACCCCTCAACGTCGAAGTCTGTGCCCGAATAGCTAACAGGCTCGGGAGACGGGTCGGCCTCCTCGGGTTGCTCCTCTCTGAGCAAGGCCAGTTCCTGGCCCTCGAGAGATTCGAGGTCCGATGGTTCCATGAGACCGACCTGCTCAGGTCCCGATATCTCACCTGACGCGTCATGACTCGCTGGCGATGTTGGGTGCGGATGATCTGGGGTCACGCGGTGAACCCTACGAGGTCTCGGGAGACCAGCCAGCAGCGACTGCCGTTGCGCGTCATCGAGCAGCCGTGACGGGAGGTGATCTAGCTTGCGAGGTCGGTGTGAGGTTGCCCCGACGTGTCAGGGCGCGACTGTGTTCAGTGCACTCATCTGCCGCGATCCGCGCGGTCGTCGCGACGGCGGTGGCGCACCTCCGGAGCGGCGCTGTTGCTCGGTTGCGGCCAGCGCCGCACGAGCGATCCTGCGCTCCGGTACGACCGGTCAGCCATGAGCGGATGTCGCGGCGGCCGTCGCAGATGCGCGCAATTTGTGAGAAGGGCCGGACTATCAAGCGATCCGAACTACCGGGCGAGGTCGTCCAGGGGCGACGGAACGAACCGGGCGAAGGGGTCGGTGTCGGACGACGGGAGCACGACGGTGCCGGGCAGGCCGGCGTACACAAGAGAGACCTCCCCGGCGTACGGCCAGGCGCCGCGTGCCTCGTCGGCGGCCCACGCCGCTCCGCTGTTCTGGTGCCCGTCACCCGGCACCATATCGATCCGGACGAGGGCGCTGCGCGGGACGAACGAGACGACGGTCGTGCCCTGGGCGGGCCCGTCGACGATGCCGGTCATCGACGCGACGCCGGCGAGGTCCGCGACGCGCCCAGGAAAGGCTCCGTGTACACGCAGATCCGCCCCGAGATCGCCCGGCCGTCGTCGTCGGCGAGCCGGTTGTCGACATGCACGACCGGGTCGGGGAACAGGACCGCCGCGAACCGTTCGATCACGTGCCGGGTCGGCGCGGGCCTGTGGGATTGCTGCAGCCGATCCCACACGTCCTTGGTCCACGCCTCGCGCCCATCCGCCAGCACCGCCCTTCAGGCCCCCGCGGCCGCCGATGGATAGCGAACCACCGGGGGCCGACAAATGCCCGGTTTGGTCAGGGCGTCAAGGAAGAATGGGTGGGTGACCGAGCCTCTTCTTGCCGTCGACGCCACCGCCACGGCGACGCCCCCTGCGGACGCCGTGGCAGCGTGGGCGGGCGGGCAGCGGGTGTTCGTGTCGTCCGTGATGAACGGAATGACCGCCGAGCGTCGGGCAGTCGTGGACGCGGTCGAGGCGACAGGCGCGGAGCCGGTCTGGTTCGAGGGGTTCGGCGGCAGGGACGACGACGCGGAAACGGCCTACCTCGCGGAGGTCGCGAGTAGCACGGTGTTCGTCGGAATCCTCGGCCAGAAGTACGGCCGACTCCTGCCGTCGCGCAGGTCCGCGACGCACGAGGAGTACCGCGAAGCCGAACGCCGGGGCCTGCGGATCACCGCATGGGCCCGCGCCGACGACGAGTTTGGCGGGGACCAGGCCGAGTTCCTCGACGAGATCCGTCGGTTCCACACGACGGGCCGATACACCGGCCCGAGCGATCTCGCCGATGGGGTCTCGAAGGCGCTCGGGCGGCTCGCTGCGGAAGAGCTCTCCCCGTGGTGCCTCGCAGGAGGCGCGGCGTTCCGGGCCGGGCAGGTCGACGACGACGGGACCCGGATCACCGTTACTGCGTCGGTCCGCGACCCGAAGGTCCTCGCTGCGCTCGAACGGCTCCGCCCCGGCCAGTGGGGCAACGCCCCGGACACCTGGATCACGTGGGCGGGCCGGTCCGCCCGCGTCCGCGCGGAGATCGTCACGACGACGACCACCGCGAGCCACGCGACCGGCATCCGGCTCGTCCTCGCCCGCTCCCGCTCCCGCTCCCGCGACGACAACTCCCAGGGACTGCACGCGTTCAGCTACACCGAGAACGGCGTCACGCACGGCCCGGACGACCTCACCGCGCTCGCGCTCCGCCGCGCCATCTTCCGCGACGAGCCGGCTCGCGCCAGCCTGTTCGGCATGGTCGATCTGGGCGATCCGCTCGGCCGGATCCCGACGGGCCTGCCCTCCGACAGCTACACGGCCGTCGCGGGGCTCGTCGTCACGGACGCCCTCGCTGATACCGGCCGTGCCGACCGGGTGACCGTCCGGGTCGTCCCGCCCGGTCCTGGCGGGCGGCTCGCTGTCGTCGAATGGACGGGCCGCGGCACCCCCGGCGGGCGCGTCGAGGGTACCATCCCCACCTGACCCCTTTCGCCTCGGGCCGCCCGGGCCCGAGCCATGCTAGCCGTCGGTACCCGGCGGACGCCTTGACAGTGCTCCTAGTCGAGGACGCCGAGTCTGCCGGACCAGCGCCGCGACTCCGCAACTTGCGACGCCATGTGCCATCAGCCGTTGGCAGCGGACACCCGCTCATCGGCTACGAGCGTGTGTTCGGTCCGCAGCCTCGTCGCCCCCGCCCGTGGGGTGTCGACGATCATGCGCGGGACGAGTGGATCGCCCAGAGCGCCGCTATGAGGCATCGGCGGACTGTCCGGCAGCCCAGCGTCGCGGTCCCGCCCTCCGTCGACGGGGGCACGGCTGACTTCCGGCCTGCGGTGATCACCCCTCAGCAGCACCTGACACAACGCTTCGCGGCAAACCCTTCGCGGCACCAAAGGCAACCAAGATGGCACCATGACCCTCCCCGATCATGGCCGGCATACTCCGTCTCCGCAGGTCAGACGTGGTGGGGCGGGTGGGGCTCGAACCCACGACCGAGGGATTATGAGTCCCCTGCTCTGACCGGCTGAGCTACCGCCCCTTGTGAAGAGAAACCGCAGGTCAGAGGCCGTTTCCGGCGACTGCCCGAGGCACAGTGACGAGCCTATCGGAGCCTGCAGTCCGCATCCAGTCCACATGATCTTGAGCGCGAGCCGCGGGAGCAAGCCCTCCAAGGCGGTCGACGTACTGGTGAACGTCGCCCGGGTAGGGGTGGCCGTAGCGGTCCAAGTGATCGACACCGAGGCGCGGCCGAGGATCGAAGGCAGCACCTTGATCGGGGTCCGGCCTTGATGTGCAGGCTCGCGCAGGTATGGCGTAAGTCGTGCGGTCGGACGACATCGCGGCCATCGGCGGCACCGCCACGCTTCGCGCGCTCGCATTTGACTTCGGCCTGCCCTCGACCAGCCGTCCACCAATCTCCGAGCCCTACCGAGCTCGTCGACGACGAGCACCTCGACCGCCTCGCCGCCGACCGAGACCGCCTGCTCCTCGCCGAGCTCCTTGAGCAGGGCCTTGACGCCGTCCGCCGCCGCATCACCCCCGCCAGCAGGCCGGCCCTGCCCGAGGCCGGCGACCCGCGCGGCGTCGTCCGCGTCCGCGTCGTCGGCAAGCCCGGCTGGCACGCCTGCAACGTCGCCAGCACCAGCCGTGCGCCCGAGGGTGTGGGCAGGTCGTCGACGTCACCCCCGAGGCCGCCACGACACTCGCTGCGTCGGGCCACGTCCCAGCTCGTCGGCCCCGCCATCGTGGTGGCCGCGCACCATCAAGGCCAACGGGCAGGAGCTCGTGCCACCCACGGCGCGCCGGCTGCTCCTTTGGGCGACGGCGCCAGTGCCGCCCCTCGGTTCGTGGCTGTCGGACCGCGCCCGAGGTTCAGTAGCTCGTCTCCCCCGCGTTGGTCGCAGGACCGATCCCTACCCCTGCCCGCGCAGCCGCCCGACGAGGGGGTGCGCGACCGCCTGGCGCCGGAGTCGGCGCAGGCTCCGACCGACGACATGCCGGGCACTCCCTCTCGGCCGTAGCACCAGGTTGGCCGGCATCGAGCTTCCCACCAGCGACGCGGCGTACCACTCGGAGGCGCGCGCGCCGCGCAGGGCGCGCCGCAGTCCGGGCAACGACGGTGGTTGCCCGGCGAAGTCCGCGGCCAACTGGGACAGCCGGTACCCCGGTGCGAGCGGGATCGTCCGCTGGCGCTGACCCTGGCCGATCTCCCACGGGAACTCCGACCAGGCGGCGGCCTCCTGCCGGGTGGGCCACTGCCAGAACAGGTTCATCACGTCGGCCAGGGACTGCTGGACGTCCAGGTGCAGGAACGGCTGCTCCGCCGTCACGGCAAGGTGTCGCACGTAGCTGTCGACCGTGCGCCAGACCAGGGCAGCCCCCACGCCTCCACCGCCTCCCGCCGCCCTGGCACCAGGACGGGAACGACGCCCTCGGGGGTGGCGGCGAAATCGGTGACGGTGCCCTCGTCGCCAGAGCAGAAGACCTCGACGAGGGCGAAGTCCGCCGGCCCGATGGGGGTGCCCAAGCGGGTGCGCGGCAGGTAGCTCCCGCCGAGCGGCAGCAAGGAGTCCGGCGCCTCGCCGACGCTCCGGCCGCGGGAGTCGAAGAAGTAGGCCTCGCGCAGGTGACCCAAGGTGCTCGCGCTGCTGTCGAGTCCGAAGAACAACCCGTGCGCGGGCAGGGCGCCGCGCTCGGTCTGCAGCTCCACCAGCGCGTCGTGCTGCGTGCCGCGCCAGCCGACGTCGACGAAACCGTGGGGGACGCCGTCGAGCAGGCCCTCCTGCTCGAGGTGGCGCATCACCAGCACCTTGTTGCGGGTGGCGGCGGCGGCGAGCGTGCCGTTGGCCTCGATCTGCTCGAGCGCGGCAAGCAGTGCGGTCCGGTCGGTGGCCGAGCGCCACCGCTCGGCGTCGAGCCCCGAGGCGGCCACCACCCGCTCGACCTCGTCGGGGCCGATGCCCGTGCGCTCGAGAACGTCGCGGTTGCCGATCCCCCCGGAGGACAGCCCGACCAGGCTGTTCCAGACCTGCGGGTTGCGCGACGGCCCGGACACCACGCGGTTCCACACCAGGCGGCTGGCGTAGAGGTAGCGCAGCTCGACGTCGCACCCGATCCGGGGGGCGAGGCGCTCGGCGATGCGCAGCAGCACCTGGCCGTCGCGGGCCACGAAGTACAACCGCTTCAGCCCCAGCGCCTGCGCGCGTCGCAGCAGCCAGAGCACGTAGTCCGTCAGCACCGGGGCCATCACCCCGGCCGCGACGTCGACCAGCGCCCGGTCGCGCCCGGACGACGGCGCCAGCTCCAGCCGGGCCAGCCGGCTGGCTCCGGACATGGCAGCGGTGAGCCCATCGGTGGCGTCGCGATGACGCTCCAGGGCCTGCTCGAAGCGGTTCGGGTTGCCGTCGGCGAGCAGGACGGGGACGGCTCCGGCCCGCTGCGCGCCGCGCACGTCGGACTGCAGGTGGTTGCCGTGATGCCTGATTACCTCGACCGGCACACCCTCGGCCGCAGCGACCACTGCGAACAGGCCGCCGCCTTGCTTCGTGCAGCCGTGCGCCAGCGACACGTACAGCGCGTCGCCGTCCTGCCACAGGCCGTGCCGCTCGAGCTGCTGCTGGATGAAGTCCGCCGGCAGGTACATGTCCGACACGTAGACGACCCGCCCGGTCCTCGCCCGGCTCTCCGCGACCATGGCCGCCCCCGAGGGCAGCGGACGCAGCTGCGCGACCTCCTCGGACAGCTCCAGCTCGGCCAGTCGCTGCTGCACGGCGTCCGGCAGGCCGAGGGCGCCGCCGAGCTCGGCGTAGATGTCGGAGAGGTCCATCTCGTCCGCGCGGGCGCGCGCCGCCCTCCGCTCCGCCGCCTGACGCGCCTTGTCGAAGGCGTGCGCCGAGCAGGTGATCAGCCCCTCGTCCCGGGCCTGCTGTCCCACCAGGAAGAAGATGGCGTGCGGTGGGCTCACCGCTCGGACGAGCACCGTCTCGAAGACGTCGAAGGTGTCGAGCCGCTGCTGCGGTGGCTCGAGCCTGCGCCGACCGGCCTTCCCGATGCGGGTAGCGGCGGGCAGGCGTCGGTGCAAAGCGGGCATCGCGGAATTATGCCCCGGGCCGTAACCACACGGGGAGCTACTCGGGCTCCGCTCGCCACTCCGCCGTGCGCTCGGGTGAGGCGTCGCCCAGCAGCCGGAGCACCTCCGGCACGTTCGCGACCGCGCCGTACACCGGCGTGCCCGGCTGCTGGCGCCACGACTGCGCGAGCGGACCGGCCTCCACCCCGTCGAAGCCGATCGTGTCGAGCAGCCCGACGACGACGTCCTTGGCGTGGCCGTCGTCGCCCGCCACTGGCAGCGCCCGCCGTCCGGCCGAGCCGGAGGGCTGGCCGTCGGTGACGAGCTGGGCGGCGTAGATGCCGTTGAAGCACTTCACCACCGGGTGGCCGAGCTGCTCGGCGACCCAGACGCTCTCCGGCGTGCCGTCCTCGATCCCGGCGATGCGGCCGTCGCGCTGTTGCGGGTAGTAGTTGCCGGTGTCGACGACGACGGCGCCCTCGGCCATGCCGTCGAGCACGCCGTCCGGCAGGCCGGGCACCGCCTTTTCGGGGATCGTCACGACGACGACCTCGGCGTCCTGCGCGGCCTCGGTGACGTCGACGGCGCTCGCACCCGTCTCGGCCGCGAGCTCGGACAGCGTCTCGGGCCCGCGCGAGTTGGCGACCCGCACCTCGTGGCCGGCCTTGGTGAAGGCCCGCGTCAGGTTGCTGCCGATGTTGCCCGCTCCGATGATGCCGATCTTCATGCCTGCTCCTTGATCGCCTTGTCCGTCGGGCCGGGCAACAGCGCCAGACGACTCCGGTGTTCCCGACCTGCCGCAGCGGGCACGGGGGCAGCGACCCGGTCCCGCACACGAGGGAGCGCCCGTGCCAACCACCGTCCTGCCCGGTACCGCTCTCAAGCCCCACGTGGCCGTCCCGCCTGTCGGTGACGGCCCGTGGCCCGGCGTCGTCGTCGTGCACGAAGCGTTCGGCCTCACCGACGACACCCGCCAGCAGGCCGACCGGCTCGCGGCGGCGGGCTACCTCGCGGCGTGCTCGACGAGGTCGGCGTCGAGCACGACGTCATGCAGTACGAGGGAGCCGACCACTCGTTCATGAACCGGCACAGCACTGGCCCGTTCAGCGTGCTGGAGAAGGTCGCCGGCCTCAGCTACCACGAGGCCGCCGCGCAGGACGCCTGGGGCCGCATTCTGCGCTTCTTCGACAGCCACTTGCGCTCAGCGGGCTGAGCCGACCGGCTCGGTCTCCGCACGCCGGCGGGTGAGGCGCGCGTCACCCGCGATGAGCAGGCCGACAAAGACCGCGGCCGCGAGCGCGATGACCAGTGCGGTCACCAGGTCGTCGCCCGGCGCCTGCAGCCCACGGTCGTCGTCCTGCCACGGCCACAGGGCCCGCAGCGACCCGATCATCAGCCCGGTCATGACCAGCAGCGTCGGACGCCGTCGGTGCATGAGCAGCCAGCGCACGCCGCGCACGACGGTGCCGAGGCCCAGCACGGCGCCGAGCGCAAAGGCGGCGAGGTAGGTGAGGTTGCGGTCGTTGAGCGCGGACAACGTCGCCGAGTACAGGCCGACCGAGAGCAGGAAGAACGACCCGCTGACCCCCGGCAGCACGAGCGCGCACACCGCGACGGAGGCGGCCAGGAGCACGAGCAGCAGCGACGGATCGGTGGTCTCGGCCGGCGGCAGGCTGACGAGCGCAAAGGCGACGGCGATCGCCAGGACCAGCCAGAGCAGGTCCCGGGCCGCGCGCAGGCCGCCAACCATCCGCAGCGGCACCACGATCGACGCGGCCACCAGACCGAAGAACGCGGCGCGGGTCAGCACCGGCTGATTCGCGACGAGCGGCTCGAGCAGCCGGGCGCCGAGCACCAGGGCGCTGAGCATGCCGACGAGGACCGGGACGATTAGCGCCCAGGGCACTTCGGCCAGCAGCCGGCGCGCCTGCCCGGGTTCACCCCGCCCGGGGACGAGGGCGACGGCGGCCCGCACGACGGTGTCGGCGGCGCCGATGAGCCGGTCGTAGAGCCCGACCACCAGCGCGAGCGTGCCGCCCGAGACGCCGGGCACCGCCTCCGCAGCGCCGATCAGGGCGCCGCCGAGCACATGGCCGGCGACGCTCGCGGGGTTCGGTCCTCGGGCGTCGTCACCGGTCCAGGATCGCAGGCCGGACCGGTGACGACGCCGTCACGACGTGGTGGGTGTGCCCACATCGCCGTCGCGGAGCAGGCCGTCGGGCACCCGCTGACCCGCAGTCTGCACCGGACCGGTGGGCGGTCCCGACCGCGCGGACGCTCCGTCGGTGGAGCGATCGGCTGCCCAAGGAGGCGTCTGCGTGTTTGATGCAGCTCATGGACTACGACGAGATGCGTGCCGCCTTTTTCGCTCCTCGACCGGGCGCGCGGGCCGGCACGGGCTGGGACAGCCCCGCCCGGCGGCTGCGCGACGCCGTCGAGCCGCTGGCTGCGGTGAACTTCTGGTCGGAGCCGGCCTACCGCGAGTACACGGCCCTGGGCCTGGACTTCCTCACCGGCTACGTCTGGTCGCGCTCCGCGGCCCTGGGCGAGGCCGAGCCGGGCGTGGTCGCCGCCGCCTTTGGCGTCTTCGCGCCGACGCTGGTCGCCGACCTGCTCTCTGCCGCCAGGGCGGCGTGCTCCCTGGCCGACGTACGCGCTGCTGCCTTACGGGGCGCGTCGACGGCGCTCACCGAGGCGCTCGGCGACGCCGACGGGCTCGCCGAGACGCTTGCGGCGTTGCGCGAGGCCGCGAGCGCTTGCGACATCGCGGGCCGTCCGCTCTACGCCGGAGCGCTGGGGCAGCCCTGGCCCGAGGACGAGCACGCATCGCTCTGGCACGCCGCGACCGTGCTACGCGAGTGCCGCGGTGACAGCCACCTGGCCGCGCGCGTGGCGGCCGGCGTCTCCGGCGTGGAGGCGAACCTGCTCACCGAGCTGTGGGTGGGGTACGAGCCATATGCCTACGCCGGCACGCGCGGCTGGTCGCCCGAGGCGCTGGCGGCCGCGCAGGAAGGGCTGCGCGAGCGCGGCCTGCTCGACGGCGACCGGCTCACCGACACCGGGCGCGCGCTGCTGGCCGACGCGGAGCGCGCCACCGACGACGCGATGGCGCCGGCGGTGCGCGCGCTCGGCGACCGGTTCGACGACGTCGTCACCCGCTGCACCGCCTGGTCCGAGGCGGTCGTCGAGCACGGCTGGTTCCCTCCCGACCCGTTCAAGCGCGCGGCGGGCTGACCGCCCAGGCCGATGCCCCGCTCTACCGGGGCCAAGCTCACCCGGGACGCGCTCGCGAGCCCCCGTCCCCGCCTGAGGCGCACCGGCCGGCCCGCGCTACGACACCGGCTGCGGCTGCTCGCCCCGGTCCGCCGTCGCGGGCGCGTCCTCGTAGAAGGTGAGCTCCGCGCCAGGGAAGATCCGCGTCCCTGCCTCGCCGGCCAGGATCCCCGCGACGTCGGACAGCGCGCCGATCACCACGTCACCCTGACCGCCCTGGGCGTAACGGTTGGCGGCGTCGACCTTCGGCCCCATCGAGCCGGCGGCGAACGCGAAGCCGCCCAGCTCCTCGGGCGAGACGGTGCGGATGGCCCGCTGCGCCGGCGTGCCCCAGTCGAGGTAGACGGCGTCAGCGTCGGTGAGCATCAGCAGCCGGTCGGCGCCGATGTCGCGCGCGAGCACCGCCGAGGCGAGGTCCTTGTCGATGACCGCCTCGGTACCGGTCATCGTGCGCGTGTCCTCGTCGAGGAACACCGGCACTCCGCCGCCGCCGACGCACAGCACGATCAGACCGAGGTCGAGCAGCTTGCGGATCGTGCCCGACTGCCGGATGTACTGCGGCTCGGGTGAGGGCACCACCCGGCGCCACCACTTGCCGTCCTCGGCGATGTCCCAGCCGTACTGGGCGGCGAGGCGGTCGGCCTCGGGCTTGTCGTAGACCGGGCCGACGAACTTCGTCGGGTGCGTATAGGCCGGGTCGTCCCGGCTGACGACGGTGGTCGTCAGGATGGTCGCCATCTCCTTGCGCAGCTCGACGGCGTTCATCAGCTCCTGGCCGACGACGTAGCCCAGCATCCCCTGCGTCTCGGCGCCGAGGATGTCGAGCGGGTAGGCGGCGACGTCCTGGTAGGCGAGGTTCTGCAGCGCCAGCAGGCCCACCTGCGGACCGTTGCCGTGCGTGAGCACCAGCTCGTGGTCCATCGCGACCGGGACGAGAGCCTTCATCGACTCGCGCACGTTGCGGCGCAGGTTCTCGGCGTTGGCCACCTCGCCGCGGCGGGCGAGGGCGTTGCCGCCGAGTGCGACGACGATCTTCATGTCAGCTCCTAGTGGGGACGGGTTCTTCGGTGTACAAGGGGGCGAAGGCAAGGGTGCCGAGGGCGATCAGCCCCATCGACAGGCCGAAGGCCAGGTCGTAGCCGACGGGTGCGATCAGGCGAACGCGAGGATCGCCATCACGAGCGCCATGACGATGCCGAAGACGACGATGCCGACCCGGAATGGACCAGTCGGGATCCGCTGCGCCAGCTTCGCCCCTACGGGTGCACCGATGATCGAACCGGCGGCCACGCTGGCCGCGTAGCCCCAGGCAACCCCGCCGATCGCCACGAAGAAGACGGCGGCGACGATGTTCACCAGGGCCTGCAGGACGTTCTTCACGGCGTTCTGCTCCTGCAGGTCGCTGGCCCAGAACAGACCGAGCAAGCCGAGGAGGATGACTCCCTGAGCCGCGCTGAAGTAGCCGCCGTAGACGCCGGTGAGGAACACGGTGAAGATCAGCACGCCCCAGCGCGTCCCCGTGACGCCCCCCGAGCGGGCGAGGATGCGCGGCTGCAGCCCGACCAGCGCTGCAGCGCCGAGGATCAGCACCGGCACGACGAAGGCAAAGGCGCCCTTGGGCAGCTGGGTCAGCAGGACGGCGCCGATGATCGCGCCGACTACGGAGGTGGCTCCCAGGCGCACCAGCAGCTCGCGCGTGCCCTTCAGCCGGTGCCGGTAGCCCCAGGCGCCGGCGATGGAACCAGGCACCAGACCGACCGTGTTGGCGATGTTGGCGGTGACCGGCGGCACGCCGAGCAGAACCATCACGGGGTAGGTGATCAGCGAACCTGAGCCGACCATCGTGTTGACGGCACCAGCGGCGAAGCCGGCCGCCACGACGGCGAGCACAGCGAGCACGGACACTCTGAACTTCCTCTGGGAGTGAGACGGGGGAAGAAACGGGACGACCGGAGCCTGCGGGAGATCTCGAGCAACGGGCAGACGACCGCATGGTCGGTATGAGCCCCCACCGAGTCGAGGAGGTCGGCCGGGTCGTCGCCCACCTCCATGACGTCACGCGCCCCAACGGTCAAGATCCGATCGACATCATCGACCTGGCCGATGGCTGGCCGGCGCCAAGTAGGCCAGACGGGATCGATGGCCTCAGGCGGTCGCGCACGGCGAGCGCGTCACAAGCCAGCTCGAGACCCATCAGGCTGTCCGCGCCAGACGTCGCCCCGATCGACGCCAGGTCGCGCACGGCGAGGCGCAGCCGGCTGTCGTCCGCCTCCGATGGCCCGAGCAGGTTGACGACGCGGGCGAGCCGGCTGGAGAATGCCCCAGCCAGCGCGAGGCGCAACGCGGAAGCCGACACGTCCGTGGTCGCCGGGGCGCCCCCCAGCAGATCGGCTGCTGTGACGGCTGGGCGGTGACCGCAGGCATGGAGCAGGCACAGCGCTGCGACGAGCGCGTCGTCGCAGGCCGGGGTCAGGCCGCCGCCGAGGCCGACGACCCCGCGGACGAGCGCGCCCGCATCGTGCGGCGCCGGGGTGACCAGGCAGGCCACCGCCGTGCGCAGCCGGGGAAGCGCTACGTCGCGGCCCACGCCCTCGCTGAACCAGCTGGGGCTTCCTGTCGCTGTACGGGCGAGCCGCAGCCGCCGGCCCGCCGCCGGGTCGAGCGCGGCCAGCCGAGGCGTGGGCGGGACGTAGACGCGCGCCGCCTCAGCCATAGCGACCGACACCGAACCGTCCGCGCAGATCAGCCCGCCCCGGTGCCAGAGCCAGGCCGGGGATCCGGCCAGCACCGCGACGTCTGCCGTCGTCACCTCGAGCGAGCAGGCGCCCCCGGCCGCGCCTGGCCCGGCGTAGACGAGGATCCCGCCGACGTCGAGGTTGACGCCCGACGGGTAATGGGAATGCAGCGCGACTGGCCCGCCGGCTGTGCGCAGCCGGGCGAGCGCGACGGCGCTTGCGGCGGTGATGGCCACCGATCAGTCGCCGACGTCGCTCACGCCGTACCGCTCCGCCAGCGCCTCCAACGCCTTGACGAAGCACGCCATCGGCGCCCGGACGGTGCCTGCGCCGATCTGACCGACGCCGGGCTCCAACGACGCGATGCCGGTGTTGATGATCGGCTCGATCGAGGTCCGGACCACCTTGCGGATGTCGATGCCGAGGGGGGCGCCCTGGAAGTCCCAGGTGGGGATCGGCAGGCTGGTGTTGTGGCCGACGACGATCTCGGCCATCTCCTCGCTGGTGTTGAGCGCGTCGTCGAACCCGCCCTTGCCCACGAACCTCGTGACGCCCGGTGCCGCAATCATGCTCATCCCGCCGAAGCCGAAGGTCTCCGTGATCGAGCTGTCGCCCATGTCGGGGCAGGCTTGGTCCTGGCTGTATCCGGTGAAGTACAGGCCCTGCGGCGTGTTGACGGGAGCGGTGAACCAGCGGTCGCCGAGACCAGAGACGCGGATGCCGAAGTCCTTGCCGTTGCGGGCCATGGCGGTGACGACCGATCCCTCCTCGATGGTTGCGGCGGTGTCCAGCACCGCCTTGCACGACGCCATCGCGAGATTGAGGAAGAACTGGTCGGTGTCAGACAGGAAGCGCAGCACCTCGGCCACGACCGAGCGGTCCACGTCCGTGCTGGCGAGCAGCGGCGCCATCTCCTTGGCGAACAACGCGGAGGCCGCGATGTTGCGCTGGTGGAACTCGTCGCCCATGGTGATCGCCCGAGACATCAGCGGCATGAGCGCGAAGCCGTCCTCGGTCTGCTTCAGCGCGGCGGCGAGCGCCGGGCCGAGGACGTCGCGCATCCACTCGAGCCGGGTGATGACCTCCTGGTCGTACGCGCCGAAGCGCAGAACCTTGCCGATGCCCTCGTTCATCGTCGAGTAGGCGCGGTTGCCGCCGTCCCGGTTCTCGATGACGACGACGGCCATGCTGCCGCTGGTGATGCCGCCCATCGGTCCGACCGCGTCGTGGTCGTGGCACGGCTCGAAGCGCACGTCCCCCGCCTCGAGCAGCGTGCGCGCCTCATCCGCATCTTCGGCCCACTTCTCGAACAGCGCGGCGCCGACGCAGGAGCCCTGCATCGGGGGCGGCATATCGTTGAAGGTGGTGGTCGGTCCGGCGTGCAGAAGCACCCGGTCGTCACCGTCGAGCACGCCGAGCACCTCGCTTGCGCGCACAACATCGACCAGGACGGGCTGCCCGGCCGTGATGCGCTGCGTGATGGCCTCGTTGGCCTCGTTGATCGACTCGTACATCATCTCGTCCTTAGGAGTTCTCGAGGGCTTGCAGGAGGCGAACGAGGTGGCGGTCGCCACCCGCGGCGGGGGCCCAGTCGTACTGGATCGTGCGGGCCCCGGCCGAGACGAGCGTCTCCGCGAACGAGCGCACGCCGATGTTGAGCACGGTGGGCGGCTCGGCGAGCAGTCGGGTGATGGCCGGCGGCGTCGTCGGCTCGCCAGACTTGACTGCCACCTGCCGGGTGAGCAAGGACAGCGCGTGCCGCACGGCGGAGGCGTTGTCCGGGAGCACGGTCACGCCCGCGTCGAGCAGCGTGGTGCGCTGCTCGTCGTAGCCCTGCGGGTCGGAGCGGGTACCACAGATCGAGGCGACGACGGCGATCGGCCGGCCGTCAGCCGCAGCCCGATCTAGGCCCTCGCGGACTGCGGGGGCGAGCGCGCCAGCAGGGTCGTCTGAGGCGCCGTAGCCGATGACGCAGTCGAGCAGGACGATCGCGGTGCTGGGGTCGTCGAAGACGTCCGGCAGCCGCTCCACCCGGGCGCTCGGATCGATCATGGGGTGCGGCCGACCCTGCGTGTAGGTGTCGTCGCCGAGGTCGATGATCTCGTGGCCGTCGGCGTGGAGCATGTAGCCCTCGGCGTGCGACGCGTCCCCCTCGGGGAGCCCCAGCTCGTCGCGCACCAGCATCGCCGCCTCGCTCGCAAGCGTGCCCCCGGTGTACAGGCCGCGGATCGCGCGCTGCGAGTCGGTGAAGGCGGGCCGACCCCGCCCGGCCAGCTCGACGGCCAGGCTCGCGGCGTCGGCCAGGGTGTAGGCGAAGTGCAGATTGCCGTGGCGGGCCACCTCGGGCTTCTCGCCGAGGAAGACAAGCACCACCGGCTTGCTCAGCTTCTGCGCGGCCTCCTCGACGTGGCGGCGCACGGCGGCGGCGGGCGGCTTGGAGACCACGACGATCGTCGAGGTCGCGGGGTCGTCGTTCAGCGCGGCAAGACCCTGCAGGCACATGAGCCCGCCGACGCGCTCGCTGAGGTCGCGTCCGCCGAGGCCGATGGCGTTGCTGATGCCACCGCCGAGCTGGTCGACCTGGCATATCACCTCCTGGGTGCCCGTGCCCGAGGCACCAACCACGCCGATGCCGCCGTCGGCCACGACGTTGGCGAAAGCCAGCGGCACGCCGCCGAACTCCGCCGTCCCGCAATCGGGGCCCATGACGAGCAGGCCCTTCTCGACCGCCTTGCGCTTGAGCGCCACCTCGTCGTCGACCTCGACGTTGTCGGAGAAGATCATGACGTTCAGGCCGCGGTCGAGCAGCCGGTCGACCTCCTGCGCCGCGTACTGACCGGGGATCGACACGAGCGCGAGATTGGCGTCCGGTGCGAGGGTGAGCGAACGCTCCAGCGATCGCGTCCGGCGCAGGCTCGAGCCAGCGCTCTTGCTCGCCTGGTTGGCCAGGGCATCGTCAGCAGCGCTGACGATCCCGGCGACGTCGATGTCGTCGTCGGCGTCGATGCCGAGGATCATGTCCCCCGGCTCCGCCGCGTCAAGGTCGGGAGAGTCGAAGCCGGTGGCGCGCAGGATGTCCTTGTTCGCCGGCGTCCCCATCATCACCGACACCTTCGAGACGCCGGCCAGGTCAGTCAGCTGCTTGCTCAGCAGCATGAGGCTGACCGAGTCCTGATAGGTGTTCGGCTTGATGACAGTGCTGAGCATGTGACCTCCCGTAAGCCCCACACGCACGGTATACCAAGCCGCGTGACGACGGGCTCCGCGGGTTGGTGCACCCCGCCTTGCTCACACCGGCCTCACTGAGACGTCGAAGGGAGACGCGGCGAGGTCGACCCGACCGCCCGTGGTCGCGAAGGTAAGGCGGGTCACAGCTCCACGATGGATCGGCGACGCAACCGTGGTATACCAGATGTAAGGGTTGGGTCGTCAGGGGGCGACGCCGACTGGTCACGGCGAGCGAACCAAGGAGAGGGTCATGCCAGCACTGCTGCTGAAGAACGCTCACCTGGGCGACGACACCGGAGCGCAGGACATTGCCGTCGACGGGGGTGGCATCACCGCCATCAGCGCCGCCGGACAGCTTGCCACTGACGACAGCGAGGAGATCATCGACTGCGCGGGACGGGTCGTCCTGCCCGGCTTCGTCGAGCCGCACCTGCACCTGGACAAGGCGCTGCTGGACGAGCGCATGCCGAACCTCGCGGGCACGCTCGAGGGTGCCATCAAGGTGACGGGTGCCCTGAAGTCCCGGTTCACCATGGACGACGTCATGGCCCGCTCGCGCACAGTGCTGGACATGGCGATCGCGAACGGGACCACCGCCGTCCGCACCCACCCGGACGTCGACCCCATCGAGGGCACCCTCGGTGCGGAGGCCATGCTCGCGCTGCGCGACGAGTACCGCGGGCGCATCGACCTGCAGGTGGTGGTCTTCCCGCAGGAGGGCATCGTCAAGTCTCCCGGGACCCTCGAGCTCATGGAGGAGTGCCTGCGCAACGGCGCCGACGTGGTCGGCGGCTGCACCTACAACGAGCCGGATCTCGAGCAGTGCAAGGAGCACGTCAAGCAGGTGTTCGATCTTGCCGAGAAGTACGACGCGCCGGTCGACATGCACACCGACTTCTGGGTGGACGACTCGGACCCGCGCTACGCGCTGGTCGAGCACATCTCCGCGGTCACGATCGCCCGGGGCATGCAGGGGCGGGTGACCCTTGGTCACATGACCTCGCTCGCCTCGCTGTCGGGTGGGCACCGCGTCGGGGTGTGGGACGCCATCAAGCGCGCGGACATCAACATCGTCGCGCTGCCCTTCACCGACCTTCACCTCAACGCCCGCGGAGACGATCACGACGTCCGGCGCGGCGTCGCCCCGGTCAAGCTCATGTGGGACGTCGACATTCGGGTCGGCCTGTCGAGCAACAACATCCGCAACGCCTTCACGCCGTTCGGCAACGCCGACCTTATGGACGTGGCGCTGTTCATGGCGCAGGTCGGGCACATGGGCTCTCCCGATGACTTTCGCCGTCTGCTGCGCACCATCACCTACGTGAACGCCAAGATCATCGGCGTCGACCACGGATACGGCCTGAAGGTGGGCAGTCGCGCGGACCTCGTCGTGCTGGACGCCACCGACGCTTCCACCGGCCTGCTCGACCGCGCCGTCCGCACCGCCGTGATCAAGGGCGGTCGGGTCGTCGCGCGCACGCAGAGGAACACCGAGTTGCTGCCCGTCTGAACCGGTTCACCCGCCCGCCCGCACCTCTTCTCACCCCTTCGACCGGAAAGAAGGAGCCATGTTGAGCAAGGTCCCCCACGAAATCGTCGCGTCGCTGCTCGCGGCGACCACCGCCTTCGTCGGCGGCACCGCCCTGCACCTGCCGCCGTGGGCAATCTTCATCTCCTGGGCAGGCACCTACCTCGCCGGTGGACCCCGCCTCGAGGTCATGAAGCGGCTGTGGGCCGCCATGCCCGTCGGCTCGACCTACGCCCTGATCATCGTCTTGCTCGACCAGCAGTTCGCCACCGCGTTCGGTGACTCCGCCTTTGCGAAGAACTGCCTCTTGGCCCTGCTCATCCTCGTTGTCAACTCCGCGCTGATGTACACCGGACGGATCCAGGTCTTCTCGTTGATCCCCGCCATGTTCTTCGGCTTCGCCACCTACTTCGCCACCTTCTACGGCGGCTTCGGCTTCAACGCCGGCAACCCGTGGGCGGCGTGGATCAGTGTGATCGCCATGAACGCGCTGGGAGTCGTGTATGCCTGGCTCTCCGTGTGGCTGGTCAAGCCGACCGCGAAAGAGGCGGTCAGCGAGTCGTCCGCAGGGCCGGTCCAGCAGGTCTCCTGAGCCAGTGCGCTGGTCACGTCAGCGGCCGTGGGATCCCGGCAGGGATGCCGGGGCCCATGGCCGTTCTGGCGCCCGCGAGGAGCGCTGTACCAAGAGTTCGTCCACCGCGGCACATTTCGGGGGTGACGGATGAACGGTGACCCGCCGCGCGCGGAGGCGGTGTACGAGGGGCTCCGACACGAGATCTTCACCGGCCGGCGCGCCGCTGGTGACCGGCTCGTCGAGCGCGAGATCGCCGAGCTCTACGGGGTGTCCCGGGTGCCCGTGCGCGAGGCGATCCACCGGCTCGGCCGGGATGGGCTCGTCGACCTGCTGCCCAAGGCCGGAGCCCGGGTGCGCGAGCATTCGATCGAGCAGGTGCAAGACTTCTACGCGCTGCGCGAGTTGCTGGAGGGCCTGGCCGGCCGGCTGGCCGCCCGCCGGCGCACCGCCGAGCAGCTCGCCGGCCTGCGGGAGGTGCACCACAGCTCGGCGCAGGACTTCGCGGCGGGAGATCATGCCGCGGGCATGTCCAAGACGTTGATCTTCCACCGGCGGATCATCGAGGCCGCCCACAGCGAGGCGCTCGACGGGTCGCTGCGGCCGCTGCAGCAGGGCATCCAGTGGACGCTGCGGCAGAACCACGCCGAAGATGCGCTGGTCGACGAGCACCGGGCGATCGTCTCGGCCGTCGAGGCCCAGGACGAGGAGACGGCCGAGCGCCTCGTGCGCGCGCACACGCGGCATGGGTACGTCATCCTGCTAGCGGGCCTGACGACCTGATCTCGACTCAGACGCGCGTCGCCCGGCTCGGAGCGGCCGGCTGCGGTACGTCCCTGGCGTCGGCCGCGGCTCGCAGGCGCGCCGCACCGATCAGGCCGAGCAGCAGTAACGCGACGCCATCAGCAGCGCGGCGCGGGACCTGTTGGCGAAGCCCTGCGCGAGGGCCTGCCTGCCCGACGACGTCGCTCGGGCCGTGGTGGGCGATCGTCGAGCCGGCGCTGTCGCGCGTGCTCGACGCCAGCTGGCTCACCTGCTCGCCGGTGAAGCCGCTGCTCTCCAGAGCCAAGGCAGGGTCAGGCTCAGGGCGACGGCAAGCGCGGCCCCGGGTGCGCGCCTCCCGGGGTCTTCGGCGTTGTCAGTCTGGCCGCGGGCTTGGACCGCAGGCCGGCCGTGCAGGGAGTGTCAGTGGGATCGCGAGCGGTGGCTGTCCAGGTGAGCGCCTGTGGCCCGCTTCCACCCCCGGTCGAGGTGCAAGCGGGCGGGCTGGTGCTGTAGGAGTGGCACGCGGGCGACGTCGAGGTGATGGGTGAGCCGGTCTCGCCGCGGAGATGCATCTGCGGACAGCGTCGGCGTCGCCCGTTCGATGTCGGCGCGGCAGCGCGGCAGATAGCTGCAGCACGCCAGGCACGCTGGCAGGTCGGCGCTCCACAGCTGGCGCTGCAGATCGAGGTGCTGTGCGAAGCGCGCGCACCGGGCCCGGCGCAGGTGCTGCGGGACCGGTGCCTCCGGCAGATCGCCGACAGGCGGGGCGTACGTTTGCACGCTGCCTGCGACCGACTCGACGCCGGTCCCGCACCTGCGGGCGCAGAGGAGAATCACATGGTCACGACCGCACCGCCCTCCCTGTCCCAGCTCGTGAACACCGACCGCTACCCGCTGACCGATCCCGACGGCGCGGCCTGGGCGGTGGCGGTCCACCGGGCCCGGCGGGACCTGCAGGCGGTGGGCTGCACCGTCCTGTCGGGTTTCCTGCGGCCCGAGCTGCTCGAGGACCTCCGGCGCGAGTGCGCCGCCGTCGCACCGCAGGCGTACTTCGACGTCGAGGTCGTCAATGTCTACAACACCGGTGTCGACCCGTCGCTCCCCGAGAACCACCCGGTCAACACCACCGTGGAGCGCGGCAACGCCTTTGTCGCCAGGGACGCGATCCCGACGCATGCCATGATCTCCCGGCTCTACAGCAGCCCGGAGCTGCAGCAGTTCGTCGCGGCCTGCTTCGGGCTCCCCGCGGTGCACGAGCTCGCCGACCCCCTCGCCGGGTTGTGCCTCAACGTCCTGCGTGAGGGCCGTTCGCATCCCTGGCACTTCGACACCAACGAGTTCGCGGTCAGCCTGCTGACCCAGGAGCCGGCGGGCGGCGGGATGTTCGAGTACTGCCCGGGCATCCGGTCGGCGGACGCCGAGAACGTCGACGACGTCGCGGCCGTCCTCGCCGGCGACGAGCAGCTGGTGCGGCGGTTCGCGCTGCGCCCCGGTGACGTGCAGCTGTTCCGTGGCCGGCACTCCCTGCACCGCGTGACGGCGGTGCAGGGCGCCCCGGAGCGGCACTGCGCGATCTTCGCCTACACCGTGCAGCCCGGGGTCGTCGGCTCGGTGGCCCGGACCCAGCAGCTGTTCGGCCGGGTGCTGCCCGAGCACCTGGCGGCGCAGCGCCGAGCCGTACGCGCCGATGCACTGCTGGACTGACCCGGTGACGGAACCTGTTGCGCGGGCGCTGACTCCGGAGGTCGGCGGCGACACCTACGGCGCTGAGGCCGGCCTGCCGCGGGTGCCCCTGCCGACCCTCGAGGACAGCTGCCAGCGCTTCCTGACGTGGTGCGCCCCGCTGCTGAGCGCCGACGAGCTCGCGACGACCGAGCGCGAGGTCGCGTGGTTCCTGCAGCCCGGCAGCCCCGCCCGCCGGCTGCAGGGCGAGCTGGAGCGCTTCGACGACGACGACAGCGTGGACAGCTGGCTCGATGCGTTCTGGCCCTACCGGTACCTGGGGCGGCGCGACCGCATCGCGCTCAACGCCAACTTCTTCTTCCTGCTGGAGGAGAGCCCGCAGGGGCAGCTGCAGCGGGCCGCGGGACTCATCGCGGCGATGCTGCACTACAAGCAGCAGCTCGACGCCGAGCAGATCCCGCCCGTCGTGCAGCAGGGCCGGGTGCTGTCGATGGAGCAGCACCGCTACCTGTTCTCTACAGCCCGGATCCCCGGCCCCGTGCAGGACACCGTCCGTACGCCCACCGGCAGCACGCCCGCGCGCCACGTGGTGGTGCTTATCCGGGGGCGGCTGTTTCGCCTGGACGTCGTCGGTTCCCTCGAAGTCCCCTTCGCGCTCGAGGAGCTGGCGGCGGGTCTGCGCGAGATCCAGGCAGCGGCCACGCCGGCCGGATCGGGGTCGATCGGGCACCTCACCACGCAGGCCCGGGCACAGTGGGCACGCAACCGACAGTCGCTGCTCGAGCTGCATGCCGGCAACGCGGAGCTGCTCGACGTGGTGGAGACCGCGCTGTTCTGCGTCTGCCTTGACGACGCCCGCCCGGCGGACGCGCAGGCCGCCTGCGACCTGCTGCTGCACGGCGACAGCGGCAACCGCTGGTTCGACAAGCTCTGCTTTGTCGTGTTTGGCGACGGAACAGCCGGGCTCAACGTGGAGCACGCCTATCTGGACGGCACCACCGTCCTCAACGTCGTCGACGCGCTGCTGGCCGAGCCGGCGCAGGACCAGTCCGACCGCTCCGGCGCGCGCTCCCAGGGCGTGCCGTTCTGGACCGCCCTCGAGCCGGTGCTCGACGCGGACCTGCGTGCCGAGGTGGCCACCGCTGCCCGGGAGTTCGCCGCATACGCCGAGGACACCACCACCGCCGTGCTGTCGTTCGGCTTTGGCGTGCAGCGCATCAAGCAGCTGCGGATGTCACCGGACGCCTTTGCACAGCTGGCCTACCAGCTGGCGCACTCCCGCAGCAGGGGCATGGTCGGTGCGACCTACGAGTCCATCGCCACCCGGCACTTCCGGCACGGCCGGACTGAGGCGATGCGGGTCGTGACCCCCGAGATCGTCCGCTTCGTCGCGGCCATGGACGACCCCGCGGCGGACGGAACCACGCGAGGGACGGCGCTTCGCGCCGCCGCCGAGGCGCACGTGCAGCGGGCCAAGCAGTGCCAGGCGGGCCGGGCCCCCGAGCAACACCTGTGGGAGCTGCAGCTGCTCCAGCGGCGACGGGGCGAGCAGCTCGGCGTGCCCGGGCCCCTGGCCCTGTACGACAGTCCGGGTTGGCGAATCATGCGCGAGGACTACCTGAGCACCAGCTCGGCGCCGTCCGCCCACATCCAGTTCTTCGGCTTCGGCCCGACCACCCTGCGGTGCATCGGGATCGCGTACGTTCTGCTACCCGACCGGTTCCACCTGTACCTCAGCGCAAAGCGGGCGCTGGCCGACCAGGTGGCGCGGTTCGCCGACGAGCTGACCCGTGCGGTCGCCGAGCTGCAGGCTCTGCTCGAGGCCGTCCCGGCCGTATCCGAGGAGCCGGGCTGAGCGGTGGAACCTGACGCGGCTGCGCCGCCGCCGGCGGTCCAGCACGTGCTTCCGCGTCGTCCTCGTGCATCGTTCCGCCGCCGGTGCGCAGTGTCCGCAGGACCGAAGAAACAGGCACAGGCTCCGGTACTACCGTCCGCCTCATGACCTGGCCCGTGGCGGACGGCGTGCTCGAGCTCGGCGACCTGGAGGTGGAACGGGGCGGGGTGATCCGGGAGGCGCGGCTCGCCTGGCAGTCGCACGGGACGCTGAACGCCGCCCGCGACAACCTCGTCCTCTACCCCTGCAGCTTCTCCGCGCGGCACCAGGACCTGTCGTGGCTGATCGGGCCGGACGGCGTCCTCGATCCCACCCGCTGGTTCGTCGTCATCCCGGACATGTTCTCGAACGGCGTGTCCAGCAGCGCCTCCCGGCTCGATGACTACCCGGACGTCGTGACGCCTGCCGACAACGTCCGAGCCCAGCACCGGCTGGTCACCGAGCACTTCGGCGTCGAGGTGCTCGCCGCGGCGTACGGCTTCTCGATGGGGGCGCAGCAGGCCTACCACTGGGCCGCGCTCCACCCGGACCAGGTCGAGCGGGCGGTCGTCGTGTGCGGCAGCGCCCGCACCGCCCGGCACAACCTGGTGATGCTGTCGGGTCTGCTGCGGACGCTGGAGGCCGCGCCCGAGCACCTCGGCCGCGGACGCTTCTCGACCGAGCCCGAGGCGGCCCTACGGGCCTTCTCGCACCTGTACGCCGGCTGGGCCCTGAGCCAGGACTTCTACCGCGAGGAGCTCGACCGCAGCGCCCTCGGCCATCCCGACCTGGAGGCCTTCTTGCGCGCGGACTGGGAACAGGCCTTCGCCCACCAGCGCGCCGCCGACCTGCACGCCCAGCTCGTGACGTGGAGCGCGGCGGACATCAGCGGGGGCCGCGACATGGCTTCGAGCCTGGGTGGCATCCGCGCCCGGGTGCTGCTGATGCCGTCGCAGACCGACCTCTACTTCCGCGTCGCCGACAACGCGGCCGAGCTGGCGCACCTGAGGTCGGCGGAGCTGCGGCCGATTCCGAGCGTGTGGGGGCACCGCGCCGGCAACCCGCGCGCGAACCCGGCCGACCAGGCGTTCCTGCGCGACAACGTCCGCGAGTGGCTGGAGGGCTGACCCCGCTTTCCGGCTCCCCGGCCTTCCCCGTAACCTGCGTCACATGGCACGCATCCCGCTGGTGGACTCCTCCGACGACGGCGCCGACCCGACGGCGAGGGAAACGCTCGAGCACGTCCGGTCGCTGCGCGGGCGGGCGGTCGACCCGAACGTCTACCGCGCGATGGCGAACCATCCGCAGGCGCTCAAGGCGCTGGTGGAGTTCGGCACCGTCGTCTACTTCGAGAACTCCATGACCCCCGCCCAGCGCGAACTGGCCTACCTGACGGCGTCGGTCACCAACGACTGCCACTATTGAATACCCACCCACGTGCTGCTCGGTCGAGCAGCGGGGCTGACGGAGGACAAGCTCGCCCACCTCGGGGACGAGGTGCTGCCGGAGGGCGTGTACGAGCCCGACGAGGCGGCGATCGTGCGCTACGCCCAGCGCCTGACGCGGCTCGACGTCATCGACGACGCGACGTACGCCGCGCTGACCGAGCACTTCACCCGCGAGCAGATCATCGAGATCTGCTTCACCGTCGGGTTGTCGAACACCATCAACCGCTTCCACGCGACCTTCCTGACCGAGGTGGACCCGCAGACGCAAGAGGCGCTCGCGCCGAGCTGCCCCCTCGCCTACCCGGAGCCGGCGTCCGCCGTCAGTCAGTAGCCCGCGTCGAGGTCGACAAGCCCGAGCAGCGGCTCGCCAGTCCCGAACCGCCTCACCCGGCCTTTTTGCTCGCCCCATACGGTGCCGCGCGCGCTTCTGCAGTGTGCCCAGAACAGTTCAAAGGCCAATGCCAGCGCGTACTCGGCCACCTGTTCGTTGTAGGCGCCCTTCACGCAAGTCCCGCGCAGATCGCGTCCGACCCCGACTGTCAGCTGTCTGCTGCTTGTTGGCCTTCCGGGATCCGGTAGATCGCGGCCAGCTGACCGAGGGCGTCGACCGTCCAAGGTTCGCCGGCCCGCTCGACGACCCAGCGCAGGAACTCCCACAAGTCGCTGTTCACGGCGGCCTCGGTGAGCGGCACGAAGCGCTCGGGCAGGGCCGCGACCTCGACCCCGGCCGGGACCTGCTCACCGGACCTGGCCGTGAGGACCACCTCGTACACACCTCCGGTCGGCGCGCGGAACCAGCCCGGCTCCTGCGGTAACACCCGATCGGTGACCGCGAAGTGGTCGACGAACACCTGCCGGAACGCCGGGACGTGACCGAGCTGGAACTCGGTCAGCACCACCTGACGCCGTCGCACGACCCGGTCGGGGATCTGCTCGCGGCCGAGCCACTGGATGCTCATGCCTGCTGGCCCTCGACCTCGGCGAGAAACCCTGCGATGCGCTCGCCGATCTCGCGCCCGGAATCCTCCTGCAGGAAGTGCCGGCCGGTGACCAGAACAGGTCCCTGCGCGTGCGGCAGGGTCTGGACGAAACGGTCAGCGTAGGACGGCGGGAAGACGTCGTCCTCTCGTCCCCACAGCACCAGGGCGGGCATCTGCAGCGACGGCAGTTGCGCCTGCAGCCAGGTGAAGAACTCGTGGGCCTGGGAGCTCTCGTCCAGCGGGATCAGGCGCGGGAACAGCACCGTCGGGAGCCGGCTCGCCTGGTCCGGCATCGCGTCGGCGTACGCCCGGCCGGCTCGGCGCCGGAAACCCGCGCGATCCACCACGGACAGGTACACGCCGCGGTCGGCCAGGCTATTGTGCCGGCCCAGCAGGTGCGGACCGACGACCGGCGCGTGCAGCATCCGCCACGGCACGACCGTGGTGTGAAACGGCGACGGGTCCGGCCACGCCCAGGTGCTCATCAGCACCAGCGCCCGGACCGCCTGCGGATGCGACGCGGCGAAGGCAAGGCCGATCGGGCCGCCCCAGTCGTGCAGCACGAGCGTGACCTCGTCCAACCCGAGGACCTCCAGCAGACCCGCGAGGTCAGCGACCCGAACCTCGAGCGGGTCGTCGTACGGGCTGCCCATCGGCTGCGAACCACCGAAACCGCGCTGGTCGGGCACGAGCACCCGATGCCCGGCCCGGACCAGCGGCTCGATGGCGTCACGCCACAGGAAGGACCAGGTGGGGTTGCCGTGCAGCAGCAGGACCGGGCTGCCCGCACCCTCGTCCAGCAGGTGCAGCCGGGTGTCGTTGACCGCGACGTCGTACCCACGCCGCGCGAATGCCTCGGTCGCTGACACCTCCACACCCGGCATGAGCAGACCGTATCCCGTCGCCCAGTGAGTTCCGGAGCAGCAGGGCTCGCCCGCCGTCACGCAGCCGCCCGGTGCGCGGTCAGCTCAGGGGGACTGACAGCTCCAAGTTGATGTCGTCGGGGTCTTGGAAGGACAGCACGACCATCCCGGCCTCGGTGAAGTCGGTGACCTCGCCGTGGGCGATGCCTGCGTCGTCCAGCGCTGCAGCCGCAGCGTCCAGATCCGCGCGTGCGGCCACGCTGAAGCTGAGGTGATCGAGCCCGGTCCGGTCAGGCTCGAATCCCTCGCTGCCGACCGGCCGGAGCCCCAGCAGCGCCCCCTGAGGGGTCTGGTAGACCACGCCGCCGTAGAAGCGCTCCGTCGACTCGCGCACCCCCGGCTCGTCGATCGAACCCGACTCGTCGACCACGGTCGGCCAGCCGAAGACGCGGTCGTAGAAGGCCTTCGAGCGAGCAATGTCGGTGACGGTGATGCGGACATGGGCCAAGCCGGGACTGTCGATGAGTGCCATGACGAGGGTTGTGCCCGTTCCTGCCGAGTTGACCGGCCGCTGACCGACATGCGAGCGGGGGTGGTTCACCGCCGAGCAGAACCAGCGGGGCTGCTGACCCGGTGCTGGAGCAACGCAGGTACGTGGACGGTTCGCCGCAGCAGCACACGCAACGGCGGGAGCGGCTCACCGGTCTCGCCGTCGTCCTGAGCCGACCGCGCGCGCCCGCTCGAGGTCACTGCCGCGCGACCTCGGCCACCAGACTTCGGACCTGCTCGGCGATCACGTCCGGATGGTCCTCGGGCGTGAAGTGCTTGCCACCCTCGATGCGATGCACCGTGGTGCCGAGGTCGCGGGCGAAGCGCTCGCCGTACTCGATCTTCTGGAACGCGTCGGCGACGCCCCAGACGATCCGGGCGGGGACGCCCAGGGAGGGCAGGCGATCCTGTACGGCGAGGGTGTCGCGGACGTCCAGGGCGCTCACCTGCCGAGCCATCGCCTTGCCGCCCCCGTGTTCGTCGTAGGGCCGAAAGTGCACGCTGAGCGACTCCTTGGCCATGCCCGCGTCGTCGTGGCCCCGCGCCAGCAACATCCCGAGCGCCGGCTTCAGCGCCGGGGCGGGCAACCGGGACAGCAACGGCGCGCCGGCCCGCATCACCTTGACCGACAGGATCGGCCAGGAGTCGTAGCCGATCCCATTCGTGATCATCAAGCCGGCGCACAAGTCGGGACGGCGTATCGCGGCGATGTGCACGACGCCGCCGCCGAGATCGTGCCCGACCAGCGTGGCGGGACCGAGGTCGAGCTGCTCGATCCAGGCGTTGAGCCGGTCGGCCTGCGCGCCGATCGAGAGGTCGCGATCCTTGCCGGCGGGGATGCTGTCGCCGTAGCCGGTCATCTCGAAGGCCAGCAGCCGCAGGTCCGGCAGCAGCGGTACGACGTGCCGCCACAGCGCCGGTGAGGTCGGGATGCCGTGCACGAGCACGACCGGGGGGCCCGAGCCCTGTTCCAGCCACCGCACCGGGGTGTCGTCGAGGGTGATCGTGCGTGCCTGCATGCCGAAACTCCTGGGGCAGTTCGTGGACGGCGGTCGCCGCAAGCGGTGCCCCGGTTGGCACGGGCCACGCCTCGGTCAGCGTGGCAGAGCTGGTCAGCGTGTCCAGCGCCGCTCGAGGTTGCCGAGCACCGCGCCGAACAGCACGTGTGCCGCCACCATGGCGGCCACCCGGTCGTCGCGGTCGTGTTCAGCATGCGGGAGGGCGCCGATCCTCGGTACCCATCCGCGGTAGGACGCCGCCCACACTGCTAGCGAGAACGCCGTGCCGGCCACCGGTGCGGGTACGCGAGCGGGTCTGGGCAACGCGGCGTAGGCCGCGCCGCTGCCCGCGCCGAAGGCGACGTGCGCCAGGACGGCCAAGGCCTGGCTGGCGGGACTACCGGGCTCGGTCCCGCTCGCCTCGGCCAGCGCGCGCCTCGCGATCGCCTCGGGCGGCTGCTCTCCCATCAGGCCCAGCTTGCCGGCGCCGAGCATGAGCAGGCTCATCGGTGCCGTGGCCACCGTGCCCGCCGCGGCGCCGCGCAGCAGGCGGACGACGATGCTGACTGGGCTCACGGTCTCCTCCAGGGCGGGAGGGCCACCGTAGCCGCGCGCTGCACGGCGCGGACAGACCCGCCGGCGGGTCGCCGACCCAGGTGGCTGGTCGGTGGTCTGCCGGGGCCGCCGCTCGGCCCCAGCATCGTCCCATGCCGATGACAACGGTCGATACCGACCTCACGTCCGCCGTACCTGTTCCGCAGCCTCGCCGACCCGGCCCGTCTGGCTCCCGCGCCACCTAGCCCTCGGCGAGCACCGCGTCGTGGACCTGACCACACACCTCGGGCTCGCGCAGTCGACCGTCTCCGGCCAGCTCTCCTGCCGCCGTCCCGGTCGGGCCCTGTACTCCAGCGCGGTAAGTTCAAAGAGCCGTCATGCCAAAAGGCGACCAGCTTGCGGCACCGCCTCGCCGTACCGGTCGTCGAAACGGTCACGGGGACCCGGGCCGATCCAGTGACGTTTTCGGAGGGTTTCGGAGTAAAGACAGTGCGTTGAGAGATTGCATAGCTTCACTGCACAGATATTGTGCGCGCATGCCTGCTGGCGTTAACTCAGCTGCCGGAGAGGAACACGAGCACCTCCTGACCCGCGTCACCGCACCGCACGCCTCACCTGTCTGTACGTCCGCCCGTCCGGTGGCGTACCCGCCGGCAGATCCGTCCGTCCCGCCCGCGCCGCTCCCGCGGCCTTGGCGGCCGAGAGGAGCACACATGATTCAGCCCTTCGACATGAGCGGCATCGAGGTCGGTGCCGACGGCATCAAGCGCTACACCGGTCTGGCCACCAATATGGTGCAGGTCCTGCAGCAGGCGGTCGACGGTG
>JAABUN010001760.1_pt1 | contig 44238 bp, 55 predicted proteins | sample 5559311 | NCBI WGS metagenome assembly JAABUN01 (sample SAMN10711877, study PRJNA513370) | rock metagenome | isolation source: Antarctica rocks | place: Antarctica: Victoria Land, Siegfried Peak sud
CGCCCCGTAGGCCTGTCCCCAGTCGTAACGCGCGCGGTACTCGTCGGTCAGCTCGGGGACGAGGCGGCAGAGCAGACGCGGCGGCAGGGTGGAGATGGCCCGATCGAACCGGCGCTCGCCCTCCGCCATCCGCACGATCAGCCCGCCGTCCGCCGCGCGCCGCACCTCCTCGACCGCCACACCGAGCCGGACCTCGCCGCCGAGCGCGGTGATCCGCTCGACCAGGCGGTCGTAGACGTACTGGAACCCGCCGCGCAGATAACCGAGTTCGGTGGTGCGATCGTGCACGCGCGCCCAGAACCAGGGCAGCGCGATCGTCTCGCGGGTCGCGCCGAACTTGCCGCGCAGCAGCGGTTCCCAGACAACGCGATAGGCCTCCTCGCCCATCCAGTGCCGGATCCACGCCGCCGCCAGTTTCCCCTCCAGCGGCGCGGCGGGGGCCACCTTGAGGAAGGCGAGCGCCGCCGCCATGCGCACCCGCTGGGGGAAAGTCAGCGGCGGGAATTGGAGGACCGTCAGCGGCGAATCGAGCTGATAGATCGCCCCGCCCCAGAGGGTGACGGTGGCCGGGCGCGGCCAGCGGAGGCGGTCGGCCAGGCCGAGCTCGTCGATCAAGCGGATGATCCCGCGATCGGTGCGGAAGATGTGGTGGTAGAACTTCTCCAGCCAGGCGTCGTCGATCTGGAAGCCCGCCGCGAGCCCGCCCGCCACCGGCTCGCGCTCGTAGACGGTCACACGCTCGCCCCCCTGCGCCAGGCGCAGCGCGCTCACCAGCCCCAGCGCCCCGCCGCCCAGGATCGCATAGTCCATCCCGCTGTTTCTCCTCCGCATCCGGCGGGTCAGCCCCGCCGCCACACCCCTCACCCGACGCGCGCACGTTCGTTCGCGCGGCTTTCGCGTATGGGCAAGGATACACGTCGTCCCAGGCGGGCGCACGGAGCGGCGCGCAACAGTCACTCCGGGGGTTGCAACACCCCGCGAAGGGGTCCGGCCCCCCGGCTGGGGGCGGCCAGCAGCGACACCGGCGAAGCCCCGAGACGCGGCTTGGGAGCACCGCCGCCGACGCGGGCTGGCTCGGGGCAGGCCGCGCATTCTGCGCGGTATTCTAAGAGGCGTAGCTGAGCGCATCCGGGTGTGGCTCACCCAGCGCGGCACAGAGCCGCATGACGAGGGCCGGATCGAACTGCGTCCCCGCGCCGAGCCGCAACTGCGAAAAACGCTCCGGGAGCGAGAGCCCGGCACGATAGGGCCGATCGAGCACCATCGCGCCATAGGCATCGGCGATGGCGAGGATGCGCCCCAGGAGCGGCACATCCGCGCCACATAGCCCCGACGGATAACCGTGTCCATCCCAACGCTCGTGGTGGGTCAGGATCGGTGCCAGGGCTCCTTGCAGGCCCGGCACGCCGCGCAAGATCGTGGCGCTGAACTCGACATGCTGCCGCACGAGCCGTTGCTCCTCGTCATCGAGCGCGCCTGCCTTCCGCAGGAGATGGCCGGGGAGGCTGATCTTGCCGACATCGTGGAGCCGCGCCGCCAGGAGGAGGAGTTTCTGTTCCTCATCGGAGAGGGCGAGTGCCTCGGCCAGGAGGAGCGCGGTGTCGGCGACCAGGGCACTGTGCGCAAGCGTATAGCCATCCTGGGCGTCGACTGCGGCGAGCAAGCCATCGATGATCTCCAAGCCGGCCCGTGAGTTCGCCGCATCGTTATCGAGGTTGGCGACGAGGGCGCGCCAGTGTGCACCCTGCTTGCGTGCATACAGCGCCCGATCGGCGTGGGCGATCAACTCGTGCGGGCCGCGCGCGTCGCGCGGATAGAGCGCCACGCCGGCGGTCAGTGCGAGCGGCACCGCGCAAGGCCCATCGAGTTGCGGGTCGAGCGCGTCCACCCGCGCGCGGACGCGCTCGATATAGGCGGCGGCGGCGTTTTCATCGCCGCCGGACAGCACGATCAGGAATTCGTCCCCGCCATACCGCCCGACGATATCGGTGCCCCGCGCCTCCGCGCGCAACGCCTCGGCCACGAGACGCAGCACACGGTCGCCGACGGGATGCCCGTAGGTGTCGTTAAAGCACTTGAAGTTGTTCAGGTCGGCCATGATCACCGCCAGTGGGTGCTGCTGTCGCGCCGCCCGCCGGAGCTCGGCATCGAGGCGTTCGTGGATGGCGCGGTGATTCACCAGCCCGGTCAGCGGGTCCGCTGAGGCGAGGCGCTGCGCCTCGGCGTAGCGCCGGGCATTCTCGAGCGCGGCGGCGATCTGCCCGGCGAGCACTTCGAAGATCGCCGCTTCTTCGTCCTCGAAGGGGATGTCGGTACGCTGAACCGCCATCGCCCCGACCAATCGACCCCCGATGAGCAGCGGCACACCGAGCCAGGGATTGGTCGTCAGGCGCGGCTCTTCGCCGCGCCCGGTAGGGCGAAGGCCACGTCGCTGACATTCCGCGATGTAATCGGGCGCATTGAGCGTACGGCGCTCGTCGATCAACGCCCAACCGAGGCCCTTGCCACGCGGCAAACGGACCTCCATCTCCGGGAGACGCTCGCCATCCGCCATATAGAAGCGCATATCCAACGTGTCATGCGCCTCGTCCCAGATGGCGAGCCAGGAACTTTCATGTTCGATGATGCGGGCGACCTGCTCTCGCGTGGCGGTGAGGAAGCGGTCGAAGTCGAGTTCGGCGCTGAGCGCCCGCCCGATCTCGCGCAGCGCCTCGGCTCGCTGGCTGTTGCGATGGGCCTCTTCATCGCGGCGACCGCGTTCGCACAGCACGACCATTTGTCGCGCGATCGCGTTGATGAAGTCGCGCTCGTGAGCGTCGAAGTCGGCCATAGCGCGCGCGCGGGTCAGCTGGAGCGCGCCGAAGAGGTGTTCTTCATGGCGAAGGGGTATGTCGAGCGCCCATACCGCAGTCGCTGCGAGTGGGGGCTGCGCCGCAACAGCCAGGAGTGGCGGCCAGATGAACGTTGTGGGCGTGAGGCCGGTCAGGGAGAGGGCGGCGCGATCGAGTCGTATCCCGGTGGCGAGCGCGGCGAGCAATACGTCGAGCGTCTCCAGCAACGGCAGTGACGCATTCAACGCCGCGAGCATCTGCGCGAGCGCGCGATGTTGCCGCACGATCCGCTCGACGGGCGGCGACCCGTCTGGCGCATGGTCACTTTTCGCGGAACGAGCCATCATATACCGCCGCTCACCGTCATCAATACGCATCGCCCGTGACACATCGAGTGCTCTATCCACAGCATAGCGGGCGCATCCCGCCCCGTGAATCCGCCGAATGGGCCAGGATGTGCCACCAGTCAGTACTAGCACCGCGTGATACATATGCGGACATGAGCGGTACGGGCAGACGCATCGTACTGGTACAAACCCGACCCAAGTCATCGGGGGACATTGGCGTTTGGCGGGGGAGGAGAGGGGCATGGGGTGTCGGGGGTAGTGCCAGAATGAACGGGAGCACATGACGGCTTGGTCCGCACACGAGAGAAGGAGCGGCGCGCCGCCGGATAGCGGCGCGCGCTCAGCGGTGGGAGACGTTGTAGCGCACGAACGCCCCGCAGGCCAGTGCCGGGAAAACGATCGAGGCGACCCACTGGAGCCAATCACTCGGGACACCAGCCAGGGAAAACTCGCTCAGTGTATCCTTACGGCTTTTGCCAAGGGCTATTATCTCATCGGCGTACCGCACGAAGTCAGATCGGGGCGACCCATCGCACGCCGTGCGAGGCAGCCGGTGCCTTAAACGCAACGGGCGGCAAGGGACGATCACCTCCCCGCCGCCAGTTGCGGCGCGCATCACCCTTCGAGGAGCAATGTTTCGGGATCCTCGCACAGCTCTTTGATCCGCACCAGGAAGCGCACCGCCTCGCTCCCATCGACGATCCGGTGATCGTAGGAGAGGGCCAGATACATCATCGGGCGGATGACCACCTGCCCGTCCTTCGCGATCGGGCGCTCCTCGATCTTGTGCATCCCGAGGATGCCGACCTGCGGCGCGTTGAGGATCGGTGTGGAGAGCAAGGAACCGAAGGTGCCGCCATTGGTGATGGTGAAGGTGCCGCCCTGCAGATCGGCGAGACTGAGCGCATTCTTGCGCGCCTTGTCGGCCAGTGTGGCGATCTGGCGCTCGATCGCGGCGAACGAGAGGCGATCGGCGTCGCGCACGACCGGCACGACCAACCCTTCCTCGGCCCCGACCGCGATCCCGATGTCGTAATACCCCTTCACGATCATCTCATCGCCCTGGATTTCGGCGTTGAGACGAGGAAACGCCTTGAGCGCCCCGACGACGGCCTTGGTGAAGAAGGACATGAAGCCAAGGCCGATCCCGTTCCGCTCCTTGAAGGCATCGCGACGGCGCTTCCGCAGGTCCATGATCGCGCCCATGTCGATCTCGTTGAAGGTCGTCAGCATCGCGGCGGTGTGCTGCGCCTCGACGAGTCGCTTGGCGATCGTCTGCCGCCGCCGCGACATCCGCACACGCTCCTCGGGTCGCCCACCCGCCGTGCTGGCCGGGGAGGCCGCCAACGCGGGAGCAGGGACGGGGGCGGGGGGCGGCGCGGGAACCGCCGCCGCAGGGGCCGCCGGAACGCTTGCCTGCGTGGCTTGCTCCATGTAAAGGGTCACGTCATCGCGGGTCACGCGCCCGCTCGGACCGGTCCCCTTGATCTCATTGATGTCCAGGCCGTGCTCGGTCGCGATGCGCCGGGCCAGCGGGGTCGCACGACCGGACTCGCCGCTGTCCGCGTCATCGTTCTCGACTACCGCCGGGACCGGCGCGGGCGCGGGCGCCGCCGGGGAGGCCTCGGCCACAGGAGTCGAGGCAACCGTCGTCGAAGCGGCGGCACCATCGCCGACGAGCGCGAGGAGTTCGCCGATACCGACGGTCTCCCCTTCGCGCTTCACGATCGAGCGCAGGACGCCCGCGCCGGTCGCGGCGACCTCCATGTTGACCTTATCGGTCTCCAATTCGACGAGCGGCTCACCGACGGCGACCTGCTCACCCTCTTGTTTCATCCATTTGCCGACTGTCGCCTCGACGATCGATTCGCCGAGCGTCGGGACCTTAATCTCAACGGACATATTCTCTCTCACGCTCCCCGATCATGGTCGGGCGGCTCATCGCGAACGCCGCCTCGACGATCCGTGCCTGTTCCTGCGTATGCACATCCGCCGAGCCTTCGGCGGTACTGGCGCGCGGTTGCCGCCCGATATACCGTAGCGAGAGGCCGCGCTCCTTCAGGATTTTGGAGAAGCGCAGCGCGACGTAGGACCACGCCCCCATGTTCTTCGGCTCCTCCTGGAGCCAGACGACCTCGCGTAGCATCGGACAGGTTTCGAGGAGTGCCGTGACCTCGTCGGTCGGGAAGGGATAGAGCTGCTCCAAGCGGGCGACCGCCGCCCAATCAGCATCCTCGCGCGCGGGACTGCCCGCGAGATCGACCGCGACCTTACCCGAGCAGAAAATCAGGCGAATGATTGTTTCGCGACGCTCCGCCCCCCCCTCGATAAGGAGCGGTTGCCACGCGCCCTCGGTGAGATCGCCGAGGCTGGAACCGGCGCGTGGATGCCGCAGCAAGCTCTTCGGCGTCATCACCACCAGCGGGCGACGTGCCTCATCGAGGGTCGCCGCCTGCAAGCGCAGCAGGTGGAAGTATTGCGCGGCGGTGGTGGGGTTGGCGACCCGCAGGTTATCCTCCGCCGCCAATTGCAGGTAGCGTTCGAGCCGTCCGCTGGAGTGATCCGGGCCTTGCCCTTCGTAGCCGTGCGGCAGGAGCAAGACCAGCGACGGTTCCAGCCGCCACTTCGCGCGCGCGCCGGCGATGAACTGATCGATCAGGACCTGGCCGGTGTTGGCGAAATCGCCGAACTGCGCCTCCCAGAGGATCAGCGCCTCGGGCGCATGGACGCTGTAGCCATACTCGAAGCCGATCGGGCCTGCCTCGGAGAGGGGGCTGTTGTAGATCGCGAAGGAAGCCCGTGCCTCTTCCAACGTGGCGAGCGGCGAATACTTCTCGCCGCTCGTCGCGTCGCTGAGGACCAGATGGCGCTGCACGAAGGTGCCGCGCTCGGAATCTTGCCCGGTCAGGCGAATCGGCGTGCCATCGGCCAGGATCGACCCGTAGGCGAGTGTCTCGGCGTGGCCCCAATCGATACCGCCCGGTCGATCGAGCCCTTCCTTGCGCCGCCCGAGGATCCGTTCGAGTTTGGTGTTCGGGGTGAAACCCGCCGGACGCTGTGGCAGCCAGTCGTTGATCGCGCGGAGTAGACCTTCCGGGACGGCGGTGTGATAGGTCGTCGTGCGCGGCGAGTCGACCAACGGCGCGCCATCATCCGCGAGGTGCCCCACCTCGGCCTCGCGCTGGGCGGTGCGCAAACGCTCGCGCACTGTCTGGGTGACCTCGTCCGCGTGCGCCGCCACCGTGGCATCGTCCCGCTGGAGGCGCTCGGCGTAGAGCGCACGCACCGTCGGCAGTTCGGCGATCTTGGCGTACATCAGCGGCTGTGTATACGTCGGATCATCGCCTTCGTTGTGCCCCCAGCGGCGATACCCGACGAGATCGATTAGAAAGTCCTTGTGGAAGCGCTGGCGATAGGCGTGCGCGAGCCGGATCGTCGCCAGACAAGCCTCGGGGTCGTCGCCGTTGACGTGGATGATCGGGATCTCGAAGCCCTTGGCGAGATCGCTCGCATAGAGCGTCGAGCGCGCATCCCGCGCATTCGTGGTGAACCCGATCTGATTATTGACGATGATATGGATCGTGCCACCGACCTGATAACCGGGCAGTCGCGACATGTTCAGCGTCTCCGCCACCACCCCCTCGCCGGGGAATGCGGCATCGCCGTGAATCGTGACCGACAGGGCGCGATCGACATCGAGGCGTGGAACGCCGCGATGCCGACGATCCTCCTGCGCGGAGCGGGTCGCCCCCATCACCGTCGGATTAATCACCTCCAGGTGGCTAGGATTATGGGCCAGGGTGATCTGCACATCGACCACTTCGCCCTCGCGAATGGTGCGCCGCGCGCCGAGGTGGTATTTCACGTCGCCGGTCCATCCTTCATTGATCCCGCGCGAGCCTTCCGAGGGGACCAATTCCTTATTTGGAGCGTGGTGGAACTCGGAGAAGATCGCGGCGTATGGCTTGCCGAGGACGTGCGCCAGGACGCTCAGGCGCCCCCGGTGGGCCATGCCGATCAGCACCTCGCGCGTATCGACCTGCGCCGCCTGATGGACCAGCTCATCGAGCATCGGGATCAGCGTATCGTTCCCCTCGACCGAGAAGCGCTTCTGTCCCTGGAAGGTCGAGTGCAGGAAGCGTTCGAATTCCTCCACCTCGATCAGGCGCTCCAGCAGCGTCCGGCGCTCGCCGAGGGCGAGCGGATGATAGAAGGTCCGCTGCTCCACCTGTTCGACGAGCCAGGAGCGTTCCGTGTAATCCTGCACATGGTCGAAGTCATACCCGATCGGCCCGGAGTAGAGCGCGCGCAGTTGCGTGATCGCGTCGAGGCAGCTGCCCTGTTCCGGCCCGGCGAGCGGCCAGACGATCGTCGCGGGCAGGGCGGCGAGGTCGGCATCGGTCAGGCCATGCGTCTTCGCTTCGAGCATCGGATCGCCGGGGCCAGGCGTACCCAGCGGGTCGATATGCGCTTGCAAGTGGCCGTATTCGCGGATACTGCGTGCCAGCCGCGCGGCCCCCACGATCCGCGCGACATCGCCCTGCGCGCTGAATCTCGGCTGCCCGGCGGGCACCACCATCCCCGGCGGCACGGTGCCGGGCGGGGAGGAAACGCCATTCGACGAGGCGGCGGGTGCGGACCCCTGCCCCGCCACTGGGGCACCATGCTGCTCGAAGAAAGATCGCGTGGCCGGATCGACCGCAGTCGGGTCGTGCTGGAAGCGCTCGTACAATTCGAGCGCGTAGCCCGCATTCGGCCCGTAGAAGAGATCCCAGTCGCCCTGTATCGTCATGCCCCCCTACCCCTTCACGGCTCGCATCCCCGAGACTATTTTCGCATATCATGCACCACGAAAAGAGCACCGGGAGGACCGCTGTATTCAATCAAGGGTACCCGAAAGGGCGCAGGAGAGCAATCGCAAATAGCTATCGATTATGACAACTGCCCCGACCAACCACGGGCGCGCAGTTACACTGACGGCGGGGTCCGGCCGGCACGTTGCCGCTGCCACGCCAGGTAGATCGTCAGCAAGAGGTAGTAGAGCGGGTAGTAGCAGAACAGGAACACCGACCAGCGCGGCGGATCGGTCAGGAGGATCAGCGCGAAGCCGAGCACAGCCCAGGGGATGCCCAGGAGGATCGTCGGGGTGCGCAGGGCGCGCATCTGGGTGGGATAGGGATAGCGGATCGGCACGAAGACGAGCACGCTCAGGAGCAGGATCAGCGGCGTGGTGACTGTGCCGGGGGCGGCAAAGAGGAAGAGGATGAAGGCGACGATACTCCAATAGGAGGGGAAGCCGAGGAAATAGTGATCGGGGGTCTTCGCATCGGCTTGGGAGAAACCATAGCCGCTGGCGATCAGCGGTGCCGCCGCCGCCCAGGCAGGCAAGCTGCCGATCGCCACGAGGATGACGATCGGCACGAAGACCCAGCAGAGGTAATCGACGATGTCATCGAGGCGTCGCCCGTCGATGCCGGGTAATACCGCTTTGACCCGCAACCGTCGGGCGAGGAAGCCATCGGTCGAGTCGATCGCGATCGTAATCGCGATCAAGAGCCAGGCCTGGCGGAAGTCGCGCGCGACGACCGCCAGGATCGCCCAGGCGCTGAGGGCCGCGCCGCTCGCCGTGTAGAGATGCACCAGCCAGGCGAGGATCCGTTGTCGGGATAGTGATGCCACCGACCCTCCTCCACATACATCGGCGCATCGGTATGAAGGCGCGATTGTAGCATGCGGGTCTGGCGTCGATCGGCCCCACCACTTGCACAGAAAAATCCCGCTGCGCCGATCCTGGAGATCGGCGCAGCGGGAATCGATTGGTCGGGGCTTGGGATGGCGGTCGTTACCGCTTGGTATACTGCGGAGCCTTACGCGCCCGCTTGAGACCGACCTTCTTGCGCTCCTTCTCACGGGCATCGCGCGTGAGCAGCTTGGCGCGCTTCAGGGCCGGGCGGAGTTCGGCGTCGAAACGGGTCAGCGCGCGGGCGATGCCGTGACGTACCGCGCCGGCCTGCCCGGAGACACCGCCGCCAACGACCACCACGCTCACGTTAAAGCGCTCGCCAGTGTTCGTCAGCCGCAGCGGCTGATTGATCATGATCTGATAGAGATCGCGGCCACCGAAGTAGTCCCGCGCCGAGCGACCATTGATGATGAACTCGCCGGTGCCCGGATAAAGGCGTACCCGCGCGACAGATTCCTTACGCCGCCCCGTGCCGTAGAAATATTCGGCCTGGGGGGCGCGACGCCCCTGCACTTCCTGCATCTGGTCTAACCTTCCCTCTCTTGTCGTTGCCACCCGGCAGGCCAGCGCCGACCGTGGTAGCCGCCGCAGTTCCTACGCCGTCGGCACTCCGCCGATGACCTGGCCGCGCTTGTGGCCGTCGCGCATGAGTTCGAGTTTGACCGGCTTCTGGGCGCTGTGCGGGTGCTCGGCACCGGCATAGACCTTCATGTGGAGGTAGATTTTCCGCCCCAGGATGTTCTTCGGCAGCATGCCCTTAACCGCCGCTTCCAAGATGCGGGCGGGGTGACGCTGGCGCATGTCCTTCAGGCGGGTCGACTTGAGGCCGCCAGGATAGTTGGAGTGGCGATAGTAAATCTTGTCGGTCTCCTTGGCGCCAGTCACCACGATCTTCTCGGCGTTGATGACGATGACGAAGTCACCGCCATCCATGTGGGGGGTGAAGTCCGGCTTCCCCTTGCCACGGAGGAGCTGCGCCACCGTAGAGGCGACGCGGCCCAGCACCTGGCCCTCCGCGTCGATGATGTACCACCGCTGCCCGGCTGCCGCCTGGACCGTGCTGGCCGAATAGGTTTTCGTCCCGATCGCCTTCATGCTCGCTTTGCTCCTCATCTTCCGCATCGGCGGTCAGCGCCGCAGCGGACCATCCACTCTATGCAACAGCCCGTCGCGGCATTCGCGCGGGACATCGCTATCGGCTGTTAGACGCCGGTCACGCGCCCGTCCCATAGCCCACCGCCCATAGGCTGAGCCCCTGTGGCGGGGCTGGTGCGGGAGTCGCCGCACGATCGCGGCCCGCCTGAATCGCCGCGAACCACTCGGGCCGCCGACGTCCCATCCCGACCTCGATCGCCGCCCCGACGATCGTCCGCACCATTTGCGGCAGGAAACCGGTGCCGCGCACCCGGAATTCGATCAATCGCCCATCCGGGACCGGGACCGGGGTTGCCGCGACCTGCCAGGTTGCCCGCAGGACCGCCCGGATGGTGCTGCGACCGCCGGACTTTGCCGGTACACCCAACCCCTGACCGGCGAAGGCGGCGAAGTCATGCTCACCGAGCAGGGCCATCGTCGCTGCACCGAGCGCCGACAGATCGAGCGGGCTGCGCAAATGCCAGCACGTCCGAGCGAGCGCCGGGTGGCGGATCGGCGCATTCCAGACCTGATAGCGATACTCCCGCCAGCACGCATCATAGCGGGCATGGAAGCTCGCGGGAACAGTCCGCGCCGCGATGATCGCCACATCGTCGACGAGGACCGCATTGAGCGCCCGCAGAACCTTTTCATCGGACAGCACGGCGGGTAGGTCCACATGGGCCACCTGCCCCGCCGCATGGACCCCCCGGTCGGTCCGCCCGGCGAAGGTCAATCGTCGCGACGCGCCGGTGATTCGGGTGAGCGCCGTCTCGATCTCCCCGCCGACTGTCCGCCCGCTCGCCTGGACCTGGGCTCCGTGAAAGTCCGTGCCATCGTAGGCGATGTCGAGGCGGACCCGGCGTAGCCCCGCCGCGAGCTCAACACCCGCGTTCATCGCCCATCGTCAACTAGATCAACTCGATCAGGGCCATATCGGCACCATCGCCGCGGCGTGGGCCGAGTTTGTAGATCCGGGTATAGCCGCCGTTCTGCCCTTCGTAGCGCGGGCCAACCACATCGAAGAGCTTGTCGCGCGCCGTCTTGTGCGCTAAACGGTCCATGATCAGCTTGCGGTGGAAATCGCTGTCTTCGCGCGCGATCGTGATCAGCTTCTCCACCACCGGGCGCAACGACTTCGCCTTCGCCTCGGTCGTCGTGATCCGCTCATTCAGGATCAGCGAGATCGCCTGCTGGCGGAACAGTGCCTTCCGTTCCTGCCAGTCCCGCCCGAGCTTACGCCCCGCCTTGCGGTGTCGCATCGTAGAACCTCCTCACGCCTGCCGCCGACACGCCGCGCGTGCCGCCGAAGCGCTCATGTCACTTCGTTTCTTCGTCGCCTTCGCTCAGGAACGCTTCGCCGGCACCGCTCTCGTCGTCATCCGGCAAGAATACGGATTCCGCATCGGCTGGCAAGAAATTCTGCTCCTTCAGCTTGTCCCACAACTCGTTGAACGAGCGCGGGCCGAAGTTGCGGATCGCGAGGAGGTCGTCGCGCTCCATCTGGAGCACCTGGCCGACCCGCTCGATACCACGGCTCCGCAGCGCGTTGACCACGCGCGGCGAGAGACCGAGATCGGACAGCGGCTTCGCATCGGCCTCGGGGGAGATGTACGGGCCGGTGACGCCGGGGGCGACGGTCATATCGCGGTTGAACCCGGCGATAACCTGCCCATACTCGACCAGGATCTGCGCCGCTTGCGACAACGCATCGCTGGCGTCGATCGTCCCGTTGGTGACGATCTCCAACGTGAGTTTGTCGTAGTCGGTCAGGTGGCCGACGCGGGTGTGCTCGGTGACGTAGTTCACCTTGGTGATCGGCGTGAAGATCGCATCGAGCGGGATCTCCCCGATCGTGATGCTCTCCTGCGCTTCCGCCGGACGATAGCCACGACCGCGCTCGATGACGATGTCCATCTCCAGGGTCGCATCGGCGCTATCGAGCGTGGCGATATGCTGCTCCGGGTTGACACACTCGACCTCGGCGGGCCACTGGATATCGGCGGCGGTCACCTCGCGCTCGCCATGCACGTAGAGGCGTGCCCGCAGTTCGCCGCGCAGCTCGGTGTTCTCGCGCAGATGGATGCGCTTCAGGTTCAGCACCAGCTCGGTCACGTCCTCCTTGACGTTGGGGAGGGCCGAGAACTCGTGCCAAACTTCGGAGATGCGGACCCGCGAGATCGCCACACCGGGCAGAGACCGCAGCAGGATCCGCCGCAACGCATTCCCGATCGTCGTGCCATAGCCGGACTCCAGCGGTTCGATGGTGAACCGCCCATAGTTGAGCCCCGTGACTTCGCGCTCAACTCGTGTTTGTGCTATATCCAGCACCGACATCAACTTCCTCCATGTCCCCGCCAACGCCAGGCGAGGGGTGGCATCGTTCCGCTTGGCGTGTCCGGCGACCGACCGGTGACGATGCGGCGTGCGCGATAGCCCGCGCGACGGGCCGGGTTTCTCCGCCCGGCCCGTCGCGCGGGCTGTAAGGGTTAGCGACTGCTGTAGTGTTCCACGATCAGCTGTGCCCGAATCCCCTGCTCAGCATCCTCGCGCGTCGGCAATGACACGACGCGCGCCGCCATGTCATTTGGCTCCAGGCTGATCCACGCTGGGATCTGACCGCCGCTCCCACCGGCGGCGCTGACATTCTGGAAGTAGGTGAGCTTGCGGCTCCCGTCCTTTACCGCGATCAACTCGCCCACCTTCACGGTGAACGAGGGGATGTCGGTCTTCACGCCGTTCACGGTGACATGCCCATGATTCACGAGCTGACGTGCCTGCGCGCGGGTCGTCGCCATGCCCATACGATATACAACGTTATCGAGACGCCGCTCCAACAAACTGAAGAGGTTCTCGCCCGTCTCGCCGGGCATCCGCCGCGCCCGATCGAAGATATTGCGGAACTGTCGCTCTAGCACGCCATACATGAAGCGTGCCTTCTGCTTCTCGACCAGGCGCACACCATACTCGGACACCTTGCGGCGCTTCGCGTTCGGACCGTGCTGTCCAGGCGGGAAGGGACGCTTCGAGAGAATCCGCTGGCCTTTCTCGGTGATCCCGAGATTGAGGCGGCGGCTGACTTTGCCAACCGGACCGGTATAACGAGCCATCTACCCTTGCCCTCCCTTAGACGCGACGCCGCTTCGGCGGACGACAACCGTTATGCGGAATCGGTGTGACATCGGCGATCGACAGCACTTGCAGCCCGGCGGCGGCCAGCGAGCGAATCGCCGACTCGCGACCGGCCCCCGGTCCCTTCACGAAGACATCGACCTGCCGCAGTCCATGCTCCATCGCCTTGCGGACCGCATTCTCGGCGGTCACCTGCGCCGCATACGGGGTGCTCTTACGCGAACCCTTGAAATTGGCCGCGCCAGCACTGTCCCAGGCCAGCACATTCCCTTGCGGGTCCGTCAGGGTCACGATCGTGTTATTAAATGTCGCCTGGATGTAGGCCCGCCCACGGGGCACATTCTTCCGCTCGCGCCGCTTACCGCGCTGCCGCCGTGGTGCCGCCCCTTGCCGCCGTCGATCAGCCATCGTACCTCCCGCAACCTCGTGTATCGCCCTTCACAAGACATCGTTGTCGGCGAGTCGCCACGCCACCGGGGGCGCGGCGACCGCGCGATTACTTCGTCGCCTTCTTCTTACCCGCGATCGCCCGCTTCGGGCCGCGCCGCGTGCGCGCGTTGGTGCGTGTCCGCTGACCCCGCGTCGGCAGGCCGCGACGATGGCGCAGGCCGCGATAGCAGCCGATATCCATGAGTCGCTTGATGTTTAGGCTGACCTGGCGACGCAGATCACCCTCGACCGTGATATCACGGTCGATGAGATCACGCAGCCGATTGACCTCTTCGTCGGTCAGGTCGCGGACGCGCGTGTCAGGATTCACGCTGCCCTTGAGGAGCAGCTTCTTGCTGGTGGTCGCGCCGATCCCGAAGATGTACTGCAACCCGATCTCGACGCGCTTTTCGCGCGGCAAGTCGACGCCCGCGATACGTGCCATACCATCCTCCTCGAAAATCCGAATGTCGGCTGCCCCCGCCGAGCCGCTCAGATGAATCAAGCGACGCGCCGGACAATGCCGGTACACGCCGTCCGTCGATACTTAGCCCTGCCGCTGCTTATGCGTCGGATCTTTGCTACAGATGACCCGCAGGATACCCTTGCGCTTCACGATCTTGCAGCCATCGCACCGCTTCTTGACCGAAGCCTGGACCTTCATCGCTCCCCCGTTCCGCGCCGTTAGCGCCCGTGCTACTTCCCCAATTTCGCCACAATGCGCCCCCGACCGGAGTCGTAGGGCGCGAGTTCGATCCGTACACGATCGCCAGGAAGGAGCCGCACCACCGAAAGCGCCAAGCGTCCGCCGGTGTGCGCCACAATTTCACGGCCATCATCGAGTGCCACGCGGAAGAGCGCACTCGGCAACGGCGCGAGAATCACCCCCTCACTCGTCTCTCGCTCACCAGCCATTCAGCCCTAACCGGAGCGAGAGGAAAGCATGTGACGGCCTGCTAACAGGCGTGGCCGCCACAATCGGTGAGTATACCATAAATCAGCCGATCCGCGTCAAGATCTCCGCACCTCGCGCGGTAATGGCGATCGTGTGCTCCGCGTGCGCCGCCGAGCGACCATCGGCGGTCACGATCGTCCAGCCGTCCTCGCCCTCGACCCACTCAGCGGTGCCAAGCGTGAAGATCGGCTCGATGGTGAAGGTCATCCCCACGCGGAGGGTCGGGCCGCTACCGCCCCCGCGCATGGGCACGTTCGGCACGCTGGGTGCCTCGTGCATCTCCCGCCCGATACCATGCCCGGTAAACTCCCGCACGATGCCATAGCCCCGCCGCTGCCCGTAACGCGCCACGGCGGCGGAGACGTCGGCGAGCCGGTTGCCAGGCCGCGCGACCGCGATCGCCGCCGCCAAGGCGCCCTCGGTGTCGGCGATGAGGCGGCGCTCCTCCTCCCCCGCCGCGCCGACCGCCACCGTGATCGCCGCGTCGCCGTGCCAGCCATCGAGGATCGCCCCGACATCGAGCGAGACGATGTCCCCTGCCACCAAGGCACGCGGACCGGGGATCCCATGCACGACCGTCTCGTTAATCGAGGTACAGATCGCGCCTGGGAAGGGTGTGGGGCCGGGATAACCGAGGAACGACGGAATCCCCCCGCGTGCCACGATGTGCTCGTGCGCCCGCCGATCGAGCGTGGCGGTGGTGACGCCAGGGACGACGAGGTCGCGCAGCAATGACAGCGTCTCGGCGACCAGCGCCCCTGTCAGGCGCATCCCCTGGAGGGCGACGCGATCCTTGAGGACGATGATCGCCGCATCATCCTCATTGCTGAACACGTTAGTGCCCATCGGGTACCGACCGATCCCCGCCCGTGGCGCACCTCAACTGAGTGCCGTCAGGATCTGTTGCGTCACCCGATCGATCGGCGCGTCGCCATCGATCTCGCGGACGATCCCGCGCTCACGGTAGTACGCCAGCAGGGGCTGTGTCTGCTCGTCATAGAGGCGGAGACGCTCGGCAAGCGCCCCGACGGTATCATCCGAGCGCTGCCGCAGATCGGTCGAGCCACAGACATCACAGATGCCGGTGACGCGAGGTGGCTTCGTGCGGACATTGTAGATAGTGCCGCAGTTGCCGCAGGTGAGCCGCTCGGTCACGCGCGCCATCAGGACCGCGCGCGGCGCATCCAGATCGATCACCCGATCGATCTGCTCACCGATCCCCTCCAACGCCTGGTCCAGGCGTTCCGCCTGCGCGCGATTGCGCGGGAAGCCATCGAAGAGGCTCCCGGCCAGCGGCGGCTCCGCGCTCGCGATGTCCCGCATCCGCTCGACAACCAGCCCGATCACCAACTCATCCGGGACCAGGGCACCTCGGCTCATGTATTCATGCGCCTGTTGCCCGAGTTCGCCGCCAGATTTGATGGCTGCGCGCAACAAGTCGCCCGAGACCACGCGAGCCAGGCGCAGACGCGGTGCGACGATTTCGCCCTGCGTCCCTTTGCCAACCCCCTGTGGCCCGATTAATATCGCATTCAACCCACTTCCCCCACTGTTGGTATGCGACGCGCGAACAGGGCGTACGCGACGCGCCGGGATACGGCCCGTTGCCGCCTCACCAAGAAACGGGCCAACAGGGGTGGCGGGGTAGTGCTACCCCGCCACCCACGGCGACACCCCAACTCAGAGAAGGATGACGGCGCCCCCCGGCACCATCACCCTGCCAGACTACTTGATGAAGCCTTCGTAGTGGCGCATGAGCAACTGGGCCTCGAGTTGGCGCATCGTGTCGATCGCCACGCCGACCACGATCAGCAGCGAGGTACTCCCCAGGAACAACGTCTGCACACCGGTAACCCGCGAGGCGATCCACGGCAGCACCGCGACGATACCCAGGAATAGGGCACCAGCCAATGTGATGCGTGTCAGGACGCGCGTCAGAAAGGCGTTCGTCGGCGCGCCCGGCCGGATACCGGGGATGAAGCCGCCATTCTTCTGCAAATTTTCGGCGATGTTTTGCTGCTGGAAGATCACCACCGTGTAGAAGTAGGTGAAGCCGACCACCATCAGGAAATAGATGATCTGATATTGCAAAGAGTTCGCATCGAAGATGGTCGCGAGCGTCGTCGCGGCACCTTGCAGCCACGGGCGATCCGAGGCAGTGAACAAGTTGGCGATATAGCCGGGGAAGACCATGATCGAGACCGCGAAGATCAGCGGGATCATCCCGGCGGAGTTCACCTTCAGCGGGATGTGCGTCGTCTGCCCGCCATATTGGCGATTCCCGCGCACCCGCCGCGCATAGTTGACCTGAATTTTCCGCTGCCCCTCGTTGATCAGGATGATCCCGACGATCGTCAGCAGCCCAAGCAGGATGAAGATCGCGATCCCGGCGATGTTCTGACCAAGGCTATCGCCGCTGACCAGCTGCCCGATCGAGGTCGGCAAATTGGCGACGATACCGCCGAAGATGATGATCGAGACCCCTTGCCCGATACCATTCTGCGTGATCAGTTCGCCGATCCAGACCAGGAACATCGTGCCAGCGGTCATGGAGATCAGGATCGCGATCGAGCGGAGCGCGGTGGCCCCATCGAAGAGGCCGAAGTTCGCCAGCACACCCTGACTCTTCATCAACTGGCACTGGCCGAATGCCTGAAGCAGCGCCAGCGGCACGGTCGTGATGTGCTGATAGCGATTCAGCGTCGCACGGCCCTGCTCGCCCTCTTTGCTGAGTTCATCGAGACGCGGAATAATCGGCGTCAGCAGCTGGAAGATGATGCTGGCGGTGATGTAGGGATAGACGCCCATCGCCGCGATCGAGAACTGTCGCAAGGCGCTGCCGGAGAAGAGATTGAGCATGCCCAGCAGTTGATTCTGCTGCAACAGTTGATCGAGCCGGGCCAGATCGACACCCGGGACCGGGATATGCGCGACAACGCGGAACACAACGAGCATCAGTAACGTGAAGATGATCTTCCGCCGCAGATCGGGGATCTTGAAGGCGTTGAAAACCGCCTGAAGCATGGGTTCCTCCGCGAGGTCTCTATGACGGATGACACGCCAGGAAGAGCATGCCATCCGTCATCACACCGAACCGTTCGTCGTGGCTCACGCCTCGCTGCTCGTCGGCTCTGTGGTCGGTGCCGCATCGATCAACTCGACCGTGCCACCCGCCGCCTCGATCTTGGTCCGCGCGCTGGCCGAAACCTTATGTGCCCGAACCTGAATCGCGCGGGTAATCTCACCCTCACCGAGGATCTTCAGCGGGCCGTGTAGCGGGATCACCCCGAGATGGGCCAGGACGGTCTGATCGACGGGTCCTTCCAACTCCAGTTCCTCGATCCGTGCGAGGTTGACAATTTCATACTCGACGCGGAACGGATTCACGAAACCCCGCTTGTAGGGCATCCGCTTCGCGATCGAAATCTGCCCGCCCTCGAAGCCGCGCCGATTCAGGCCACTCCGGGCCTGCTGACCCTTGGTGCCCTTGCCCGCCGTGGTTCCCTGGCCGGAGCCATTGCCGCGCCCGATCCGGCGCTTGTTCGTCTTTGCGCCCGGATTCGGGCGCAGATCATGCTGCTGCATCGGATTCCCGTCCCTTTTCATCGGCACATCGCGCCCGCTTCTCGCGGGGCGACATCACCGGTTAGGCCTGAGCCGTCGCGACCTCTCCGTCTTCAAGACCGTCCAGCAGGCCCAGTGCGACCATCAGCGCCTCACGCTCGGCGATCCGCTTCTCGATACGCGCCTGGAAGCGCTGGGTGCCGGTCTGCTGGCGCGGGGCCGGAACATCGGCACCCACCGGCTCGACCGAGACGAGATGACGAACTTTCGTGACCATCCCGCGAATTGTCGGGGTGTCGTAATGGATAACCGACTGCCGAATGCGTCGTAGCCCCAATGAGCGCACCGTCTGACGTTGGGTCTCGCGATAACCGATCACGCTCCTGACCAGCGTGATCCTGATACGACCGTTCTCTTCCTGCATGTCCCCTCTCCTCAGGCACCAGCCGGGCATGGCCTGGCATCACCGGATTCCGGTGTAACGATGCGGCGTTACTCCGCTGCCGTGCTCGTCTGCATCAACTTCGCGAACCGCTCGCGCGGCAAGCCACGGCGGCGGGCCACATCGTTGGGTGATTCCAGCTCGGCCAGCGCCTTCAACGTCGCGCGGACCACATTAACCGGGTTGGTATTACCGAGCGACTTCGTGAGCACATCGCGGATACCGGCGGCCTCCAGTACGGCGCGGATCGCGCCGCCCGCGATGACACCCGTACCGGGCGAGGCGGGCTTCAGCAACACGCGCGACGCACCAAAGGTGACTTCGATCTCGTGCGGGATGGTCGTGCCATTCAGGGGCACATAGATGAGGGCTTTCTTCGCCGACTCGGTCCCCTTGCGGATCGACTCTGGCACTTCGCCCGCCTTGCCGGTGCCAACACCGACGTGACCGCGACCATCGCCGATGACGATCAGCGCCGCGAAGCTGAACCGGCGACCGCCCTTGACCACCTTCGAGACCCGGTTAATCTGGACGACGCGTTCCTCGAGTTCACCGAGATCGCTCGGACTGATGATGACTTGCCTGCGGACCTGCATTCGCTCTCTCCATTCTTCGTCGGTAGTCGGCGGTGCTCATCGCGATCGCGCGAGGCGACCGGACCTGGCTACCGACTAGAAATCGAGGCCGGCCTCACGCGCGGCCTCGGCGACCGCTTTGATCCGTCCGTGATAGCGATACCCGCCGCGATCGAAGGCGACGCGGGTCACGCCCTTCGCCTGGGCGCGCTCGGCGACCAACTTGCCCACCGCCGTGGACTTGTCCATCTTCGTCTGGCCGTTCAATTGCTCGCGCAGCTCGCTGTCGATCGAGGAAGCGGTGGCGACCGTGATCCCCTTGGTATCGTCGATTACCTGCGCGTAGATATGCGCCGACGAGCGGAATACGTTGAGCCGCAAGCGCTCGGGCGTGCCGCTGACGCGCTTGCGAACCCGGAGATGCCGCACCTTGCGTTCTGAAGGCCGTCGCAGCCCCTTCTTGCTTACCATCGTGTTCTAATCCCTTCACTCGCGTGACGGTACCATTCGTCACACCGGTTGTATCGACGCTCATGGCGGGCCGATACCATATCGGCCCGCCTATGGGCGGCGCTGTTCGTTACTTCGCCTTACCGGCCTTACCGGCCTTGCGGCGGACCTGCTCACCGGCGTAGCGGATGCCCTTGCCCTTGTACGGCTCGGGCTTGCGGACACTGCGAATCCGCGCCGCTTCCTCGCCGACCACTTCCTTGTTGATCCCCTGCACCGAGACGCGGTTCGTCCCTTCGATGGTGTAGGTGATCCCGGCGGGGGGATCGAGCCGTACCGGGTGGGAGTACCCTACCTGCAAGACCAGGATGTTCCCTTCCTTCGCCGCGCGATAACCGACGCCGACGATCTCCAGATCTTTGCGGAAGCCATCGGTGACACCGACGACCATGTTACTCAGAAGTGTGCGGGTCAGACCGTGCAGCGCCTTGTGCGCGCGCTGCTCGCTAGGGCGCTGCACCGTCAGACTCCCTTCGGATTGCTCCAAGATCATCTCGCCCGGTAGCGTGCGCTCCAGCTGACCTTTCGGCCCCTTCACCGAGACATGATTTTGCTCGCCGATCACCAACTGGACCGACGAGGGGACCGGGATAGGCTTGCGTCCGATACGCGACATGCTCACTCTCCTATTCGGTGGGCGACGCCAGAACGCACCGGGGACATCGCCCCACCAATGCGCGCGCCACGTCCCAATGCTCTAATACACCGTGCAGAGGACCTCGCCACCGACACCGCGACGGCGGGCCTCATAACCCGTCATCACCCCTTGTGAGGTGGTCACAATCGCCACGCCGAGGCCAGTCTTCACGCGGGGAAGCGCATCACGCCCGCGATAGACGCGCAAGCCCAGCTTGCTGATGCGCTTCAGCTCGCGGATCGCCGGACGCTTGTCCGCCGTGTATTTGAGGCGCACCGTCAGCGAATTGTACGGCTTCCCCTCGACGATCTCGTACCCTTCGATGTAGCCCTCCGAACGGAGCACCTTGGCGATGGCGACGAGCATCTTCGTGTACGGCATGGTTGTTTCGGTCTGGCGGGCCATGCCCGCGTTGCGGATGCGCGTCAGCATATCGGCGATCGGATCAGCGATGAATGGCATCGACTTCACTACTCCTCTTTTGCCCTGCCGGATACCCACTCGCGGTCGGCGCTGCCAACTCCGGAGTCAGCGTTGGTGGTCCCGACCGCCGCACCAGGGATCATGGTCGCATCTCGTGCGCGACCCGGCAGGGTAACATGTTCCCCGTTAGAAACTCGCCTTGGTCACCCCTGGCAACCGCCCGGTCGAGGCCAGTTCACGGAAACAAATGCGGCAGGTGCCGAACTTGCGAATATACGCGCGCGAACGACCGCAGATCTTGCAGCGGTTATAGTTTCGCACCGTATACTTCGCCGGCCGTGCCGCCTTAGCGATCAGCGACTTCTTGGCCATATCCCCCCCATTGCGACTGACAAACGGCGCAACCTGCGCGAATCTCACGGTAGGACGACGCGGTGTGCCCTGGAAAACTAGACGAGCCGACCGGAGTCCGCCGCGTTCGACGCGCGGAACGGCATCCCCATGAGCGTCAGCAGACGGCGCCCTTCCGCATCATTCTTCGCCGTGGTGACGAAGGCGACCTCAAGACCGCGCAGCTTGTCGACCTTATCGTAATCGATCTCGGCGAAAGCGATCTGCTCGCGCAAACCGAGCGTATAGTTGCCTCGCCCGTCGAAGGCATTCGGGGAGATCCCGCGGAAGTCGCGGATACGCGGCAGCGCAACCGAGACGAGGCGATCCAGAAATTCATACATCCGGTCGCCGCGCAGCGTCACTTTCACGCCGATCGGCATCCCTTCACGGAGCTTAAAGGCCGCGATCGAGCGCTTGGCGCGCGTCACGATCGGCTTCTGGCCGGCGATTAGCTGGACATCGTTGACCGCCGCATCGATCGCCTTGGCATTCGCCACGGCCTCGCCGAGACCGATGTTGATCACGGCCTTCTCGATCCTTGGCACCTGCATGATGTTGGTGTAGCCGAACTCCCGCATCATCGCCGACACCACCTCATCGGTATAGTGCTGGCGCAGGCGGGCGGTGTAACCGGTGCTGCCCTCCGCTGTTGCCGACATCCCTCCTACCTCTCCTTGCGCTGGCGCTGCGGAGCGGGGATGCTCGCATCGCACTTCTTGCAATAACGCTCTTTATCGCCGCCGGTGCCCTCGCGGAAGCCGACACGGGTCGGCGTGTTGCAGGCGGCGCAGAAGAGCTTCACATTGGAGACGTGCAGCGCGGCCTCCATCTCGACGATGCCAGCCTGGCGCGCGCGCCCTTGCTTCATGTGCCGTCGAACGATGTTCACACCCTCGATCACGATGCGATCACGGGTGATGAGATTCGTTCGTACGCGGCCACGCTGGCCCTTGTTCTTCCCGGAGACGACAACGACCTCGTCGCCACTGACAATTTTCTCGGCCATCGGGCCCTCCTCATCACAACACGCACCGCCGCGCGGCACGATGAACCGACGGCTGGACGGCTCCCGGCTCCGCGCGTCGGCGTTACAGCACTTCCGGGGCGAGCGAGACGATCCGCATGAAGCCACGCTCGCGCAACTCGCGGGCGACCGGCCCGAAGATGCGCGTCCCACGAGGATTGCTCGCTGGGTTGATGATCACCGCCGCATTATCGTCGAAGCGGATGTGCGAGCCATCCGGGCGACCATATTCCTTGGCCTGACGCACGATCACCGCGCGCACCACATCGCCCTTCTTCACCGCGCCACCCGGTTGCGCCTGCTTCACCGAGGCGATGATCACATCGCCCACGCCCGCGTACTTGCGATTCCCGCCGCCCCCGCCGAGGACACGGATACACATAATCGATTTGGCACCGCTATTGTCGGCCACAACGAGCCGCGTCTGGGTCTGAATCACCGTCTCTCTCCCTCAGCGTAGGCGCGGCATACGGAAAAGACCGCAGCACGGCACAGCCGACAAGTATATCTTCTGTCGAGTTAGACGACCACCCGGCGCTGCACGACCTCGCGCACGACCCAGCGCTTCGTCTTCGACAGCGGGCGTGTCTCCTCGATACGCACGACATCACCGATCCGGCACTCGTTGCGCTCGTCGTGCGCCGCGAACTTGCTCGTCCGCTTCATCGCCTTCTTGTAGATCGGATGCTGGCGCGTGTATTCCACGGCGACCACCACCGTCTTGTCCATCTTGTCGCTGACGACGCGACCGACCTTCATCTGGCGGCGCTTCTCCTGGCCCGGCAGCGTCTCCTGCGCCCGGCTCGCGCGCGCGGCGGCGGCGTTCAGCGATTGCACCTCGGTCGAACTGGTTTCCAGGATCGGCGGCAGCGTCGCCTCCGCCTCACTCTGATTCGCCGTGCTCTGGGTCTCGTCCTGTGTGCTCAAGACTCTGTCCTTTCGATGCTCAATAACGCAATCGCGCGAAGCGTCCTAACGCGCGGGTCGGTACCCGCCGCAGGCGACCTTGCGAATGTTCCGCCTAATACCGCCGCCGCCGCGTTGTCCGCCCGCTCTGAGCGCGCGCGTACTTGCGCTGCGACACCTTCTTGGCCGCCTTCTCCGCCTGCCGCCGCTCACGAACGCGACCATTGGCGGCATAATGTGCGACCGGGTCGACCGCGATCTCGCGCTCGCGCTGAATCGTCAGCAGTTGCGCGATCGTCTTGCGGACGAGGCGAATCTGGTGGAACGCCGTCAGTCGACCGAGCGCGTTCTGGAAGCGCAGGTTGCGCCACTCCTCGCGCTGATTGTCGATCTCCTTGACGATGTCCGCGTCGGACAGCCCACGCATCTCTTCGAGTTCCATCGTATCCCCTTACTCAGTAGTCTCGCTCCGGGCCGGTTGCTAGCGTGGGGCGGGCGGCAAAGCGCGCCGCGCGCACTCCCACGCGCTGAACCGGCGACAAATTCGCCGGGAGTCGCACGATCCTAGTCGTCGTCCCCCGCCTCGGCCGCCTCTACCACCACTGTCTCGGATTCGGCCTCGATCGCCTCTTCGGCTGCCTCGACCGCCGCCTCGGTCGCCGCCAATCCGACCCGCTCGCGCAGGACGAAGCGGGTCTTCACCGGCAGCTTGAACATCGCGCGGGCGAGCGCCTCTTTCGCCACCGATTCCGCCACCCCCGAGAGCTCGAAGAGGATACGGCCCGGCTTGACCACAGCCACCCAGTACTCCGGAGCGCCCTTACCGCTGCCCATGCGGGTCTCGGCGGGCTTCTGTGTCACCGGGTGATCCGGGAAGATGCGGATCCAGACCTTCCCACCACGACGGACATAATTTGTGATCGCGCGCCGGGACGCCTCGATCTGGCGACTGGTGATCCAGCCGCCCTCGAGGGTCTGGATACCGAACTCGCCGAAAGCGACGTAGTTACCGCGCTGCGCCCGCCCCGTTGGGAGTAGGCGGTGCTGCTTGCGATGCTTCACCCGCTTGGGCATCAACATGGTGACGTTCCTCCTCGTATCGCTGACGCGGGCCGGGACACTGGGCGGCAAGGACGCCCGCCGCGCCGCGCATCACACCGCTCCCTTACTTATCGCCCGCGGCCGGGGCTGCGGCAGGCTGCGCGCGGCGTGTCTGCGGCGGTGCCTGCTTCGCCTCGGGCTGCATGTCACCTTTGTAAATCCACACCTTGACGCCGATCCGGCCATAGGTCGTATGCGCATGGACCATCCCGTAATCGATGTTCGCGCGCAGGGTCTGGAGCGGCACACGACCGTTCATCTCCATCACCGAGCGGGACATCTCCGCGCCACCAAGCCGCCCGCTGACCTTCAGCTTGACGCCCTTGGCTCCACGACGCATCGCCTGGGTCACGGCGTGCTTCATCGCGCGCCGATAAGAGACGCGGCGGGTGATCTGCTCGCCGATACTCTCGGCCACCAGACGGGCATCGAGCTCCGGCGTCTTGATCTCATCGATCTTCAGATGCACCTTCCGCCCCGGCAGATCGGCCTCCAGCAGCTTGCGAATCCGATCGACGTTCGCACCCTGCTTGCCGATCACGATGCCCGGCTTCGAGGTGGAGACGGTCACGTCCACCTTGTTCGCCTGGCGTTCGATCTCGACCTTGGAGATGCCGGCCCGCTGCAACTCGTTCATCACGAAGCGCCGGATCCGCAGATCCTCGTGCAGCAGCTCGGTGTAATTGCGCCCGCCGTACCAGTTGGACTGCCAGCCATGCACGTAGCCCAGCCGGAACCCGATCGGGTTAACTTTCCTGCCCATCTGCCCCCGTCTCTTTCTCCGTGTTCGCGGTTTCTATCGTCGCCGGTATCGCGGCTGGCGTCGGGGTCGTGGCCCGGCGCGTGGTGTTGCGACGCTGCGTCGGCTGCGCACGGTCTTCCACGATCACCGTGATGTGGCAACTCCGCTTGATGATCTGATTGAACCGCCCGCGCGCGCGGAACTCGCCGCGCTTCAACTGCGGCGCGTCGTCCGCGAAGACGTACTTCACGTAGAGGGTACTCGGGTCGAGATCGTAGTTATTCTCCGCGTTGGCGCTTGCCGAGGCTAACGTCTTGGCGATGATAGGCGCGGACTTCTGCGGCAAGAACTTCAGGATCGCCATCGCCGTCCGCAGGTCTTTGCCGCGCACGGCATCGCAGACCAGGCGCGCTTTCCGCGGCGAGACGCGGATATTTCGAGTGATCGCGCGTACTTCCATGTCCCTTTTCTCCGAAGCGTGAACGGCGGGCGTGTATCGTCGCGACACTCGCCCCCGCCACACGTTAGCGGCGACCCGACGAGCGGGCAGCATCCTTCCCATGACCACGGTAGGTGCGGGTGGGGGCGAACTCACCCAGCTTATGCCCGACCATCGGCTCGTTGACGAAAACCGGGACGTGCCGTCGGCCATCGTGGACCGCGATCGTATGCCCGACCATCTCCGGGAAAATCGTCGACGCGCGCGACCACGTCCGAATAACGCGGCGCTCGTTCGCGGCATTCATCTTCTGAACTTTGTCCAGAAGCTTCGGCTCAATGAATGGCCCCTTCTTGGAAGACCGGCTCATCTATCCCTCTCTGTGCAAAGACGAGTGCCACAGGCTGGACCGCCACCACTGGTCGGTCGCGCCCGGCGTCACTGCGTACTCCCCTAACGCCCCGTACCACGGCGGCGGACGATGTACTTATCGGTGGACTTATTGCGACGGGTGCGATACCCCATCGCGGGCTTGCCCCACGGGGTCTTCGGCTGACCACCGATCGGAGCCTTACCCTCACCACCACCGTGCGGGTGATCGCGCGGGTTCATCACCGAGCCACGCACCGTCGGGCGCTTCCCGAGATAGCGATTGCGCCCAGCCTTGCCGATGGTGATATTCTGGTGATCGACGTTGCCGACCTGACCAAGCGTCGCCATGCAGTCATACCGCACGATACGCACTTCGCCGGACGGCATACGCAACTGCACCTCTTCGCCGACCTTCGCCAGCACCTGAGCGGACGCTCCGGCGCTGCGAACCATCTTGCCCCCCTGGCCGGGGTTGAGCTCGACGTTGTGAACCTGCGTACCGAGCGGGATGTTCCGCAGCGGCAATGCATTTCCCACCCGAATCTCGGCTTCCGGCCCCGACATCAACGTGTCGCCGACCTTGATCCCTACCGGGGCGAGGATATAGCGCTTCTCGCCATCGGCGTATTGCAGCAAAGCGATACGGGCGGAGCGGTTCGGGTCATACTCGATCGAGAAGACGCGCGCCGCCACGCCGATCTTGTTACGCTTGAAATCGATCAGGCGATACATCCGCTTGTGGCCACCGCCACGGTGCCGCACCGTGATACGCCCCTGATTGTTCCGCCCGGCGTGCTTCTTTAACGGTTCGAGCAGGCTCTTCTCGGGCGTTTTCTTGGTGATCTCCTCGAAGGTGGAGACCGACATCCCACGCCGCCCCGGCGATGTGGGCTTGTATTTCTTGACGGGCATGTCCCTCTTCGCTCCCTCGGAGAACGCGGCGGTCAGGCAGTGCTTGCCTCATCGCCCGTCCCCGTCTCCTGGCCCCTTGGCAGCGGGCCAACTATCCGGCGATCGTGCTGCGGTGCCGCGCATTCGGGGAACACTTCCCTGGCGCGACACCGCCCGCGATCATGCCTCGAAGATGTCGATCGAGTTGCCCTCGGCGAGGGTCACGATCGCCTTCTTCCAACCGGGGATCGAACCGATCACCCGGCCACGCCGCCGCTCTTTGCGGGGCATGTTCAGCGTGTTGACCGACTTGACCTTCACATTGAAGGTCTTCTCGACGGCCTCACGAATCTGGAACTTGTTGGCCTCGCGGTGTACCTCGAACGTGTACTGGCCGCGCTCGATCAGCCGCGTCCCCTTCTCGGTGATCAACGGGCGGATCAGAATATCGTGATAGCTGTGGATATTCGCCATTACGCCGCCCTCCTCACCATGCGTAGGCGCTCCTCGCTCTCCTCGCCCCACGTCTGCTCGATGTAGACGATCGCCTCGCGGTCGAGGATCAGCCGCCCACTCTTCAGCAGATCGTGCAGGTTGAGGTAATTCACCAGGAGCGTCTTGATCTCCGGCAGGTTCGACGCCGCGCGAATCAGGTTCTCCTGCTTCACGCCGGTCGCCACCACCGTGCCGCGCGCCGCCTCGAACTGGCCGAGGAAGGTGATCATCGCCTTGGTCCGCCCTTCCAGATCGCCGAAAGAGTCGACCACGAAGATCTGCCCATTCTGCGCCTTGTCGGAGAGGACCGAGCGCAACGCCAGGCGTCGCATCCGCTTCGGCAACGCCTGCGTATAGTCGCGCGGCTTCGGTCCGAAGACCACGCCACCGTGCCGCCAGTGCGGAGCGCGGGTGGAACCCTGGCGGGCGCGGCCCGTACCCTTCTGCTTCCACGGCTTGCGACCACCGCCGCTGACCTCGGCGCGCGTCTTGGTGCTATGCGTACCGAGGCGCTTGTTCGCGTGCTGGCGCATCAGCGCCTGGTGCATTACCGCCGTATTCGGCTCGATGCCGAAGATGAACTCGCTCACCTCGACTTGACCGACCGTCTCGCCACTTAAGTTCAGGACATCCAGCTGCATCATTGTTCTCCCACGGAAGCGAGAAGTGAAAAGCGAGGGCGATCACGCGCCTATCCGCTTATTCCCCCTGCAACCCCTCACTTCTTCGCTACCGCCGCCGCCTCGCGTCGCTTGATCGCGCGGCGAACCAACAGCAGCCCTTCATTCGGTCCGGGAACCGAACCCTTCACCAAGACGATGTTGCGCTCGGCATCGACGCGCACGATTTGTAGATTCTGCACCGTGACGCGCTCGTTGCCCATGTGACCCGCCATGCGCTGGCCCTTGAACACGCGACCGGGGGTGGTCGTCGCGCCGATCGAACCGGGTGCGCGCGAGCGGTCGGACTGTCCGTGCGTCTTCGGGCCGCCGCTGAAGCCGTGGCGCTTCATGACGCCCTGGAAGCCTTTACCCTTGGATGTCCCGGTGACATCGACTTCGTCGCCGACGCTGAAGAATGACGCATCGATCGTCTGGCCGACGTTGTACTCGTCGTCGTTATCGTTCCGCATATCGCGGAGATAGCGCGACTGCGCCCCGCTCGCCCGGAGGTGGCCCGCCTCCGGCTTGTTCAGGCGCTTCTTCTGCCCGAACCCCAATTGCACCGATCGCACGCCATCATTCTCGACGGTGCGGAGCTGCGTCACCACGCACGGTCCAACTTCCAGCACCGTTACCGGCACCGTCTCGCCCCGCTCGTCGAAGATCTGGGTCATCCCCAGCTTCCGACCTACCAGTCCCTCGATCATCCCGATCTATATCCTTCCCATTGGCTCGGGCGATGCGCCAAAAGCGACTCGTCCCCGATCCCGAGCATGAGCGCCCCGGCGACCTGCCGGGGCGGGAAGCGGTCGCCGCACAACGGCGGCGACCGCGAGAGCCCTAGAGCTTGACCTCGATATCCACCCCGGCGGGGAGGTTGAGGCGCATCAGCGCGCTAATCGTCTTCTGGCTCGGCTCGAGCACATCGATGAGACGCTTATGCGTCCGCATCTCGAAGTGCTCCTGAGAGTCCTTGTCGACGAACGGGGCGCGCATGACCGTGTAGCGCTCGATGCGCGTCGGCAACGGCACCGGCCCTGCCACCTTCGCACCCGTACTCTCCGCCGTCTCGACGATCTTCACCGCCGCTTGATCGAGGATCTTGTGATCGTAAGCCTTGAGACGGATACGGATTTTCTGGCTCGGCTTCTTCGCAGCAACCACGTTGTCCCCCTATCCTGCCCGTTGGCGGCTACTTGATGATCTCGGTGACGACGCCGGCGCCGACGGTGCGGCCGCCCTCGCGGATGGCGAAGCGCAGGCCCTGCTCGATGGCGACCGGGACGATCAGCTCCACGTCCATCTGGATGTTGTCCCCCGGCATCACCATCTCCACCCCCGCCGGCAGCCCGATCGAGCCGGTCACGTCGGTGGTGCGGATGTAGAACTGCGGGCGGTAGCCGGGGAAGAACGGCGTGTGCCGCCCGCCCTCCTCCTTGGAGAGGACGTAGACCTCCGCCTTCACCGTCGTGTGCGGCCGGATCGAGCCCGGCTGCGCGAGCACCTGCCCCCGCTCGATGTCGTCCCGCTCCACCCCGCGCAGCAGGCAGCCGACGTTGTCCCCCGCCAGCCCCTCGTCCAGCGTCTTCTGGAACATCTCCACCCCGGTCACCACCACCTTGCGCGGCGCGCCCTGGGCCATGCCGACGATCTCGATCTCCTGCCCGACCTTCACCTTGCCCCGCTCGACCCGCCCGGTCACCACCGTGCCCCGCCCCTTGATCCCGAAGACGTCCTCCACCGGCATCAGGAACGGCTGGTCGATCGCCCGCTCCGGCGTCGGGATGTACTCGTCCACCGCCCGCATCAGCTCCAGGATCGGCGCGTACTCCGGCGCCCCGATGTCCGTGCTGCTCGACTCCAAAGCCGCCAGCGCCGACCCGCGCACGATCGGCACCGCGTCCCCCGGGAACTCGTACGCCGACAGCAGCTCGCGCACCTCCAGCTCCACCAGCTCCAGCAGCTCCTCGTCCTCCAGCATGTCCACCTTGTTCAGGAAGACCACCATCGCCGGGACCTGCACCTGCCGCGCCAGCAGGATGTGCTCGCGCGTCTGCGGCATCGGCCCGTCCGGCGCCGAGACCACCAGGATCGCCCCGTCCATCTGCGCCGCGCCCGTGATCATGTTCTTGATGTAGTCCGCGTGCCCCGGGCAGTCCACGTGCGCGTAGTGCCGCGCCTCCGTCTGGTACTCCACGTGCCGGATCGCGATCGTGATCCCGCGCGCCCGCTCCTCCGGCGCGTTGTCGATCTGGTCGTAGGCCGTGTACTGCGCCGCCCCCCGCAGCGCCAGCACCTTGGTGATCGCCGCCGTCAGACTCGTCTTCCCGTGGTCCACGTGCCCGATCGTCCCCACGTTGATGTGCGGCTTCGTCCGCTCGAACCGCTGCTTCGCCATGATGTCCCCTTCCTCATATGTATGTCGTCGTATCGTTCTGCACGTCTGCGCGCCGCCACCCCTCGCGAGGACAGCGAAACGGAGGGGGACGCTCGCGCATCCCACCTCCGTTTCTGCGGTTAGCGGCGATTCTTCTCCACCAACTCCTCGGCCAGCGCCGTCGGCACCGGGGCGTAGTGGTGGAATTCCATCGAGTAGCTCGCGCGCCCCTGCGTCATCGAGCGCATGTTGCCGACATAGCCGAACATATTCGCCAGCGGCACATCGGCATTGATGACCTGCGCGTTACCGCGCGGCTCCATCCCGCCGATCTGACCGCGGCGGGCGTTCAGGTCGCCCATGATGTCGCCCATGAACTCGTCGGGGGTGGTAACCTCGACCTTCATCACCGGCTCCAGGATCTGCGGGGAGCCGCGGCGCATCGCCTCCTTGAAGGCCATCGAGCCGGCGGTGGAGAAGGCCATTTCCGAGGAGTCAACCTCGTGGTAGGAGCCATCCACGAGCGTCACCTTGACATCAACGACCGGATACCCGGCGTAACTGCCCGAGTGGAGCGCCCCCTGAATGCCCTTGTCGATCGCCGGGATGTATTCGCGCGGGATGACACCGCCGACGATCTTGTTCTCGAACTCGTAGCCCTTGCCCTGCTCCTGCGGAGTCACGTCGAGCACTACGTGGGCGAACTGACCCTTACCACCGGTCTGCCGCTTGAAGGTGTGGTCGATGTGCGCCGGGCGCGTGATCGTCTCGCGGTAGGCGACCTGCGGCTTGCCGATGTTCGCCTGCACGCCGAACTCGCGCATCATGCGGTCGGTGATCACGTCCAGGTGGAGTTCGCCCATCCCGGAGATGATCGTCTGGCCGCTCTCCTCGTCCGTCCGCATGCGGAAGGTCGGATCCTCCTCGGCCAGTCGCAACAGCGCGTTGGTCAGCTTATCCTGATCGCCGCGCGACTTCGGCTCGATCGACTGGTCGATCACCGGCTCCGGGAAAACGATCGATTCCAGGATGACCTGATTGTCCTGATCGCAGAGGGTATCCCCGGTGGTGGTATAGCGCGGGCCGATGATGGCCGCGATGTCGCCAGCCGAGACCTCGTTGATCTCCTCGCGGTGCGCCGCGTGCATCTGCAACAGCCGCCCGATGCGCTCGCGCTCCCCCTTGGTGCTGTTGTAGGCGTAGGAGCCGATCGTCAGCTTGCCGGAGTAGACGCGGATGTAGGCCAGCTTGCCGACGTGGGGATCGCTGACGATCTTGAAGGCGAGCGCCGAGAACGGCCCGTTCGGGTCGGCCTCGCGCGGCACTTCCTCACCGGTGCGGGGATTGATCCCCATCAGCGGCGGCACGTCCAGCGGCGAGGGGAGGTACGCCACGACGGCATCGAGGAGCAACTGCACGCCCTTGTTGCGCAGCGCCGTGCCGCAGAGCACCGGGACCAACTTGCTGGTCACGGTGGCCGCACGCAGCGCGGTCCGCAACTCATCGGCCTCGAAGGTGCCCCCTTCGAGGTAGCGCATCGTCAGTTCCTCATCCGTCTCGGCGATCGCCTCGACGAGCTCCAGGCGACGCGCCTCGGCCTCCTCGACCATGTTCGCCGGGATGTCGGTCACTTCGATATCCTGACCGAAGTCGCCGTGATACAGGACCGCCTTGCCCTCGATCAGGTCGATCAGCCCCAGGAAATCGGCCTCGCTGCCGATCGGCAACTGCGTGACCGCGACCTTCGCGCCGAGACGATCCTTGGTCATCTCGACCGTGCGCCAGAAGTTGGCACCGGTGCGGTCCATCTTGTTGACGAAACAGATGCGCGGCACGTTGTACTTGTCCGCCTGGCGCCACACCGTCTCCGACTGCGGCTCGACACCGGCGACCGCATCGAAAACGACCACACCACCGTCGAGGACGCGCAGGCTACGCTCTACTTCAACCGTGAAGTCGACATGGCCCGGTGTATCGATGATGTTGATCCGGTGGCCCTTCCATTCGGCGGTCGTCGCGGCGGCGGTGATGGTGATACCGCGCTCGCGCTCCTGGGCCATGTGGTCCATCGTCGCCGCGCCGTCATGCACCTCGCCGAGCTTGCGAATGCGCCCGGTGTAGAAAAGGATCCGCTCGGTCGTCGTCGTCTTCCCGGCGTCGATGTGGGCGATGATCCCGATATTGCGGGTGTTATGCAGCGCGGCCTGCCACGCGGGCATCTGCTGCTTGACCTCGACTGCCATGAATGGTCTCGCGTCCCCTCTGCCGCCTCGGGGCGGCTCACACCGTTACGAAGTACGAACGACGAAGTACGTTTTGCGCGGCGACCGCTGGCGGAATACCCCGTCCGCGTCGCTCGTACTCCGTTTAGAAGCGACCGTAGTGGGCGAAGGCCTTATTCGCGTCGGCCATGCGGTGGGTATCCTCGCGGCGCTTCACGGTCGCGCCGGTGTTGTTCGCGGCATCGAGCATCTCGCCGGCCAACTTCTCGGCCATCGAGCGTCCATTGCGCGCCTTCGCCGCCGCGAGCATCCAGCGGATCGCCAACGCGAAGCGGCGGTCGCCCTCGATGGTCACCGGTACCTGGTAGGTCGCACCACCGACGCGCTTCGGCTTGACCTCGATCACCGGGGTGGCGTTGCGCATCGCATTTTCCAGCACTTCGAGCGCGTCACGCCCGGTGCGCTGATTCACAATGTCCAGGGCACCGTACATGATCCGCTCGGCGAGCCCCTTCTTGCCGCGCTGCATGATCTTGTTGACCATGCGCGTGACCAGCACGCTCTGGAAACGCGGATCGGGGACCAGTTCCCGCTTGACGACCTTCGCACGCCTCGGCATCGATCTCCTCCGTCTTCCGCCGCACCCGACCGGAACCCCGACGATCCCGCTCGTTTCACACATTATCGAGGCGGCGAGCACCCGCGCTCGCCCACCGGAACTACCGCACAGCCACAGCACCGGAGCCGACGTGTACGGACACAAAAATGTCCTGCCGTTACTCGCACTGAAGAGCGGTCGACCGAACGTCGGGCCGCTCTTCACCAGTGATCCATCGGTTCCGCGCCAGAAGGGGGGTGACGCAACCCAAGGGCCGCGTTGAACAACGCCTACTTCTTCTTCGGAGCCTTGGTGCCGTACTTCGATCGCCCTTGCTTCCGATTCTCGACGCCGCGTGTGTCGAGAGCACCACGGATGATGTGATAGCGCACGCCCGGAAGGTCTTTCACACGACCGCCACGGATGAGTACCACCGCATGCTCCTGGAGATTGTGCCCTTCACCCGGGATGTACGCCGTGACCTCTTGTAGATTGCTCAGGCGGACGCGGGCGACCTTGCGTAGCGCGGAGTTCGGCTTCTTCGGCGTCATGGTTCGGACCTGCGTACAAACACCGCGCTTCTGCGGCGCACCGGTCGAGCGGCTGGTCCGCCCGGTGAGTGCGTTGTAGGTGAAGCGTAGTGCCGGCGCCTTGACCTTTTTCGTGACGCGCTTGCGACCCTTGCGGACCAACTGGTTAACTGTCGGCATCGAACTCATCTCCCTTTCGGCGACGGGGCTACCCGGCTTGGCGTCCGTCCGTTGTCCGTCGTTCCCCGTCGGCGAGGGACCTTCCCCCGACACAACACGGGCCGGATATCCGGCCCACGCACAAGGGGGGAGTATAGCAGCGGGGTACTAGCGTGTCAAGGCAGAGAGATCGCCCCCAACGGGCTTCCCGAACCTACTTCTCCGCCCGAAATCCGGCGAGCAAGGCGGGCAAATCGGCATAGATAAAGTCCGGGGTGATCGGACCCGCGTCGGCCTCCGCACGGGTCGATGCCCCGGTGAGCACCATGATCGTCCGCATCCCGGCGTGGATACCGCCGAGGATGTCCGTGTCGAGGCGATCGCCGATCATCGCGGTCTCGCAGGCCGGGAGACCGAGCAGCGCCAGCGCTTGTTCCATCATCGGCAGATCCGGCTTACCTAAGGAGATCGGCTCTCGATCGGTCGCCGTCACCAGGGCGGCGACGAGCGCGCCCGCCCCTGGGATCAACCCCTGCTCGGTCGGCAGCGTCTTGTCGGTGTTGGTGGCGACCCAGTCGGCCCCGGCCCGGATCGCCAGGCAGGCGCGGCGCAGCTTATCGTACGTCACGGCGAAGTCGCCGCTGGAAATCACGACCTGAGGCGTCTCCTCATCCCAGACGTAGCCGGTGTCCGTCAGCAGGAGGTGTTGCAACGCCTCCATGCAAACCCCGTAGATCCGCGTCCCGGCGGGGTAGTGCGCCTGGAGATAGGTCTTCATCACCAGCCCGGAGGTCAGGATCGACTCGACCGGCACGGTGACGCCCATCGCCACGAGCTTCTTCACGTAGCCCGCCGGGAGGGTGGTGGAATTGTTGGTCAGCAGGAGGTAGTGGATCTGCTCGGCATCGAGGAACGCGAAGAACTCTTGCAGGCCGGGCGTCGGCTCGTTGCCGCGATAGAGCACCCCATCCATATCCATGACGAGGCCGCGCACACCGCGCAGGGTCTGTTGCGTCGAGGTCGTCGTCATCGTGCGTTCGCTCCTTCACCGCTCACGCGCCACGGCGACGCGCCTACCATCTCGGACCACCGGGTACACCGGGCGGCGGGAGCCGCGCAGCGCTCACCGCATGTAGCGGCGCAAGCCTAGCACACTCTTCGAGAGTATGGCCCCAACAGGAAACTTCGGCCTATCGATAGACGATGGGCGGAGGGACGCACCCCGCCGCATCGGGCGGCACATGGCGATGCCGATGCTATACTGCGCCGAGTTTGCGACAGGCACCGATAAGAAGAAGGGGGAACGATGAGCCAGGAGCAGACGACCGCGCGATTCGGCGACCGCGACGTCAGCATCGATCCGGCACAGGCCGCGAAGGTGCTGGCGCAGATCGACCGCAACGAGTTGGTGGCGTTCCTGCAAGCGCTGGTGCGCGTCCTCTCCGTCAACCCGCCCGGCGACACCCGCGAGGCGATCCGTGTCGTGGAGGAGAAGCTCGCCGCCGAGGGTTTCGCGACCGTGGTCGTCGGGCCGACCCCCGAGAAACAGAGCATTGTGGCGACCCTGCAAGGGCAGGGCGACGGGCCGCGACTTGCCTTCAACGCCCACGTCGATGTCGTGCCGATCGGCGAGGAAAGCGCCTGGGAATATCCGCCGTTCGGCGGCGCGATCCACGACGGGCGCGTCTACGGGCGCGGCGCGGGCGACGACAAGGCGAGCGTCACCGCGCAGGTGATGGCGGCGATCGCCCTGGCACGCTCCGGCGTGCCGTTCGACGGCGCGCTCCTCGTCACCGAGGTCGCCGACGAGGAGGTCGGCGGCGCGGCGGGCGCGGGCTACATCGTCCAGAACGGGCACGTCCAGGCCGACTTCGCGATCGTCGGCGAGCAGACCTTCGGGCAGATCTGCGTCGGCGAGCGCGGCGGCGCGCCGGTGAAGGTGACGGTCTTCGGCAAGACCGGCCACGCGGCGACCCCCTGGAAAGGCGTCAACGCGATCGAGGGGATCGCGCGCGTGATCACCGCCCTGCGCGAGGAGCTGTGGCCACGACTGGCGGCGCGCACGCACCCCTTCCTCAACCAATCGACCGCCACGATCAGCATGATCGAGGGGGGCGTCAAGACGAACGTGATCCCCGACCGGGCGACGATCCACGTCGATCGGCGCATCCTACCCGGCGAGACGCCGGAGGGGGTGGTAGCCGAGATCCGCGAGATCGCCGAACGGGCGATCGCCGACGTGCCGGGGCTGCGCGTCGAGACGAGCGCCCCGATCGGACGGCTCGCGATCGAGGCCGACCCGCAGTCGGCGGTCGGGCGCGCCCTCCAGGCGGCCACACGCCAGATCAGCAAGGACGTGGTGCTGACCGGTTTCTTCGCCGGGACGGATGGCAAGCACTTCGCCGCAGCGGGGATCCCGACGTTGATCATGGGGCCGGGCGACCCGGCCACCGCGCACACGCCGAACGAGTGGGTCGGCATCGACGAGGTGGTGGAGGCGACACAGCTCTACGCGCTCGCCGCCCTGGCGCTGCTCGGTCGCAAGGACGGCTAACGGCGCGAACAACGGATAGCAAGAGCGGGGGGGGCAGCCAATGCCGCGCCCCCCGCTCTACTTAAGCGCTATCCACTATCGTGTATTGCTAAATTCCGTTGACGAGTGTACGTGAGCCAGATGACGGTGCTGGCGAAGTGGACGAAGCGAGGGAGCGGCGGGCATACTTGTCGCAGCGCGAGCACACCCGCCGGAAGTAGCGGCGGCGAACCTGGCCCACCGCGGCATTCCCGGTCTGGGGCGGACACGCGCGGGGTTGCAGTTGGTGGGTGGTGATGCGGTGGCGGCTCGCCACCGACTATTCATCGGGCAGATGCGAGCAGGAGGGGTACTGGCGGTGATCCTCCCGAAAGACCGCGACCCGCGTTTCGTGACGATCCGCCGCGGTGGGACCCTCACCGATGCGGATCACCAGCTCCTCGCCCTGTGGGCGGCAGCGTGCGCGGAGCACGTCCTCGACCTCTTCGCGTCGGCGCAACCGGAAGATCCGCGACCGCGCCAGGCGATCGAGCAGGCCCGCGCCTGGGCGCGCGGCGAGATCCCGATGTCCCAAGCGCGCACGGCGGGCGGCCACGCAATGGGCGCGGCCAGGGATCTGCGTGGGGCGGCTCGGCACGCCGCGTACGCTGCCGGTCAGGCTGCGGTCGTCGCACACGTCGCCGCGCACGAGCTCGGTGCGGCCGCCTATGCGATCAAGGCCGCACGCGCTGCCGCGCCGGAAGGAGCGGGCGAGAGCGCAGGGCGACGCGAGTGCCGGTGGCAGCGCGACCAGCTCCCGGAGGCGATTCGCGCGCTCGTCCTCGACGACCAGCGGTTGCGGAACGACATCTGCTGGTCGGTGTTCGACTGTTGAGAGCGCGTCGTGCTCGCACCCCAGGAGAGGCTACCTACAGCGTTTTACAGTGTTATGTAGCGGATTTCCCACGGTAGAAGGCGAGTAATTGCTGGTAACCTCGTCTGTTCAGGACACCACACTTTCCTGCAAAACGCTGTAGGCGTTACAGCGCCATGCAGAAAGCTTGGCCCTACGCCGCCGCCCCAGTCCCCGGAGGGGGATAGTATGCCCTTCATGGGTGGTAGCTGCCCTCCGGGGCACTTCGCCGGTGCCATTTATGGCTACCCGCAGCCGGGGGCAGTGTCCCCCGGAGGCATTGCGCCCTTCATGGGTGGGCGCTACTGCCCTTCATGGGTACAGTGTGTCCTTCACGGGTGGTTCAACCCCCGGACTATCGGGCCAAGCATTCTGCTGCTGCTCTAACCGAGCCGCGCCAGCGTCGCCTTGCTGATCTTGCAGACCATCGTGTAGGCCGGGTCGAAGACGTTGCCGACCTCGTACTCCACGGCCTGTCCCAGCAGCAGGCTCGCGCCGGTCGCATCGAGGCCGTAATCGGCCATCAACCAGCGCAGCAGTTCCGTCGTGGCGTGTTGCAGCGCCTGATCGAGCGGGCGCGCGTTGCCGCAGGCGAAAATCCACTCGGCGTCCTCGCCGCGCGGCCAAACGATCGTCCGCCCCTTCTGCACCCCTACGGTGAAGCGCACCTCGGCGGAGATCTCGATCCCCGTCCCGACGATCTCCCCCGCCCCTTGCAACGCATGGACATCGCCAAGGTGGAAGAGCGCACCCGGCGCGGCGACCGGCAGATAGACCGTCGTGCCAGCCGCAAAGCCCTTGTAATCCATGTTACCGCCGTGCTCGGCGGAGGTGGCGGTGGAGATCGCCTGCCCGCGCGCCGGGGCGACGCCGAAGCAACCGATCATCGGAGCCAGGGGTAGCTTCAGCCCGGCGAGGCGCGGGGAATCGGTCTGGGGCGTGGCGACTCCCGCCGCCAGATCAACCCACCAGTCGATGCTCCCCTGCGATGGCAGTCGCCGCACATAGTCGGGATCGACCACATTCTCGGCCAGTATGCTGGCGGTGTAGCCGCGCGCGCGGTTCGGGGTGATGCTGTCGATGTGGACAACCAATGTGTCGCCCGGCTCGACACCCTCGATGTAGAACGGTCCCGTCTGCGGGTTGCCGCGCACCGTCGCCTGTTCGTCTTGGGCATCCCGCCCGCCCGCGTCGACCGTGGTCGTCACCACGCTATCGCCGGGCGCGATCCGCAAGACCGGGTCGTGCGAGCCGATCGTCGGGTGGTAGTGGGTCGGCTGGAAGTGGTGAATCGCCATCGCTCGCTCTCCTCATCATCCGGAAGATCGGCCCGCCAGCACCGGCGAGCATGTGCCCATACGTTGTACCGGATCGCCGCGCCGCGAACGGCTCCTTACGCGCCGTTTACGACCGTCCCAAAACCGACCGTCGCCAGCCAGGACGCACAGAGTGCCGTCCAACTCCCCACGACCGGATCGTCGATCGCCAGCCCCAGGCCGTGTCGACCGTGCGGGTAAACGTGCAAGGCGAAGGGTACCCCGGCCCGACCAAGCGCGCTCGCGAAGAGCAGGCTGTTCTCCACCGGCACCGAGGCATCGTCGGCGGTGTGCCAGAGGAAGGTCGGCGGGGTCGCCGGGGTTACCAGCGTCTCCAACGAGAGCGCGGCGATCTGCTCGTCCGTGGCCCCCGTGCCGAGCAGATTCTCGATCGAGCCCTGATGCCGCGCCACCCCGAAGCTGATCACCGGGTAGCACAGGATGAGCGCGTCGGCGCGACTACTGATCTGCGCCACCGAATCGGCGCTCCCGGCCTCGCCATCGTCGCCGAAGACCCCCGCGCCGGCGGCGAGGTGCCCCCCGGCGGAGAAGCCGAGGACGCCGAGCGGCTGACCGGCGAGCCCCCATTCGGCGGCGCGGCTCCGCACCAGTCGGAGCGCCCGTTTCAGGTCGCCGAGCGGCACCGGGTGGCGGTGCGGGGCGACCCGATATTCGAGGACGAAAGCGGCGATGCCGCGGCCATTCAGCCAGCGCGCGATCGGCTCCCCCTCGTGCGGCGCGAGCATCCGGTAGCCGCCACCGGGGCAGACGATGAGAATCCCGCGCGTCGTCCGGGTGGACAGGTAGGGGGTAAGGCGTGGGATCGCGGGCACGCCAGCCGCACCCGCATCGCCTTCGTCGGCCCACACCGGGAACGATGCGCTCGTCGTCCCGCTAGCATCATGGCGATCCGGCATTTCCCCCCTCGTAGCGATCCTCATCCCTTATCCCGAAGTCACGTCGCACCCGTAGCCTAGCCAACGATCCCGCCGGACGCAAGCCGCCCCGCGATTGGGAAGGCGCGGAAGGCAGTCGGGCGGCTGTACGTGCTACAGTTAAGGGAGAACGGACATGGTGAACGCAGCCGAAGGAGCGGGGGCGATGCGCGCGGAACTCAGAGAACTGGACCAGGCATACAAGCAACTCAAGTTCATGTACGAAGATCAGGCGCGGCTGATCGGGCGGGTACGCAAGGCGAAGGCGGCGGACCTGGAGCGCGCTCAGGATGCCGTGCGCGCCGCGAACGACCAGTTCGACACCGCGCGCCGCGCCCTCGAAGCGGCGGTAACGGTCGGCCTCAGCGAGGAGGAGTAACGGGCGACGCTCACGTCCTCGCCTCCCGCCCGAACGTATCGAACCACTTCCCACCTCGGTAGCTCTCCAGGGCGCGGCGGACCTACGGGACGACGTTCTGGGGAAGCCCGTCGAGCAGGTGCCAGTCCAGCGCCGCGCACTTCTCCGGCTCCCGATTGGTCACCCCTCCCCCCACCTCCGCGCGGTCAGGGAGAAATCGAGGCGTTCATCTCCTCCCGGCCCCTCAGCGCGACGGTGCATGATGCCCACCACGACGAGATCATTCAGTGCGAGCACGATACCCGCCTCCTCGCGCGCCTCCCGCGCCATCGCCGCCACCACCGACTCATCGCCATCAAGATGGCCCGCGACGACGCCCCACAGGCCGTCGGCGTAGCCGGTATTGTGGCGCAACGATAGCAACACCCGATCCCCAGCGAGCAAGAAGAGATGGACCGCCGCGACAAGTGCAAACCGCTCGCGCCGTGGTGCGTTCGCTTCGGCATTCATCGTCGCGCCCACCAACAGTCGATCCCCATCGTCACCTACCCTTCGGTATCCGGCGCTTAGAGCAGGCGACGCACCTCCTGTTGGAGCGACGAATCAACCAGCGCCTGCATGTGGTTCACCGACGCGACCTGATGATCGGCCCCGAACGCTTCCGGCCAGTGGCTGCTGGTGAGGCTGACCGCTGAGTCGCCGAGACTGAGTTCGGCCAGCCCGCCGAACGCACTGCCTACGCCAGGGATACGGCTCAATTGCTCGACGAGAAAAGCGCTCGCAGTCGCCAGCAGGTGAATCGCGCGTCCGGCCTCGCACAGATAGAAGTGGACGAATGTCGGCTGGGAACCGCCGAATGCGACGTACTCGACGCCTGGTAGCGACTGCTCGCCTTCCATGAGGGCGCGCAGCATCGCGCTATCGGGGGCCAATTCATCGAAGCCAGGGCTCTGCGCCAAGGTTCCGAAGGAATGCGACAGGGCATTCCGCACCTGGTTGGCCAGACTGGCGACCCCCGATTCGAGTCGGCGCTCGAACATGGCGCGCAACGGCCCCGGCAGGTTATCACCGAGGGTACTGAAGTCGAGCTCGTTCTTCAAGAGACCGTTATACGCCGCCGCGAGTTGCGGCATGTAGCTCCCCTGGTGCGGGGTGCAAAGAGTGATGACCCGCACCAGATGTGGCACGCCGACGCCTCCCACTTGCTTCAGCGCGCCCCGCGCGACCAACCCGCCACGGCTGTGACAGAGGATGATCAGCGGCGGGACGGTGCCACCATTGATCGCGACATCGTCCCGATAGGGGGCGAAGACCCCCTGCTCCAATGCGCTCAAGACGCGTACGGCCTCCGCCACGGCATATTCGATCCGATCGTTCGCCTGTGCCTGACTCCAGGTCACCCAGGAGATCTCCTGCCCACGGAGAAAATCGCCCCATGAGGTGATCTGGTCGCGCTGATAGGGGGGCGACATGGCAAGGCCACGACGCTGCGTAGGGGTCGCGCTGAGATCGAAGAGCCAGGTATCGTTAGGGTTCAGCCCGACGGGATCGGTCCAGTGCTGCACATTGCCGCCGATACCGTGGATCAAGAGGACGATCGGTGCGTCATAGCGCCCGGCGGAAACGGTGAGGTCGGGCAATTGTTGCGTCCCCCGGCAGCTGTCCTGATATGCTTGGAAGAGGCTTGCGAATGTCGTCTGATCCATCGTCATCCTCTCGCGCCTGTCGACACCTGCTCTTCCCACACGCCGCAAGCGTCGGCAACCGTCTATTCTTCGCGACCGCCAGCAGATGTGTGCAGTGGCACCGACCTCAGCGCACGCAGCACGCGTGCCAGCACCAGACCCGCGCTTCTCGGCACCGCGCGCGTTGACCGATGAAGATACCGCATGCCGCCATACGCTGCCCCAGCTCGCGTGGTGATCCCTGACATACGTCCGGCGGGGTAGGATCGGCGCCTTGACAGCCCTCAAACGCTTACACTCTTCTTACATTTTCGAGACCCTGAGCCCGTAATGGCCTGTTACACTAGCGACGGGAGAGGAATCCCGCGACCGTATGCCGTAAGGGCGGGCCAGCGATGCACGTCCGAACAAAATTAATCCTCTCGTATACGCTGATCAGCGCGCTCTGCATCCTCCTCGCCACGCTGGTGAGCGGGGTGTTGCTCTGGCGCTATCAGGGCAATTTCGTCCATCAGCGGATCGAGGCGATCGCGGAGACAACCGCGCCCCTCCTTCACGACAACAACGACCCCGCCCGTTTCGACGCGGCGCAACAGGTCGCGCTCACCGCCGGCCAGACCGACACGCGCATGGTGATCCTCACCGCCAATCTGCGCGAGCTGACCGCCGCCCAGGGTCGCCCCGGAGGAGGGGCAGGGCAGCGACGTTTCGCCGCCACGGTGACCCAGGATACCGCCGGGCTCCTCGCGCCGGGGACACAGATCCAATTGCCGCGTCGCATCTACGAGGACTGGCAAACCTGGCAGCGCGCGCAGAACACCGCCACCACGCGCGCCGCGACCTCCACCCCCATCCCGCTGAAGAACACGCAGCTGACCCTCCCCACCCCGCTAAACAACGCCCAGGTGGGCACGGTGGCGTTGCGCGAGGGAGAGTCGCTGGACCTGGCGCTGATCCCGCTGCGGGCGGAGCGGGGGGCGCCGAGCGGCGAATTCCGGGTACTGATCGTGGCCGAACCGGGCGGGGCACCCCGCCGCCCACTGGCGACGATCATCGGACAGTTGAGCAAGGCGGCACTCGTCGGCTTCCTGGTATCGCTGGTCGTCGCGCTGCTGCTGGCGCGCTCGATCACCCGGCCCCTGCTCAGCCTCACCCAGGCGACGCGGGCGCTGGCGCGCGGCGATTACAGCCAGCGCGTGCGGGTGCGCGGCGACGACGAGGTGGCGCAACTCGGCCACAGCTTTAACCAGATGGCCCGCGAGATCGAGAACATCCGGCAGCGGGAGCGCGATGTGCTGGCGAACATCTCCCACGATCTTAAGACCCCGCTGACCTCGATCCAGGGGTTCGCCGGGGCGCTGATCGACGGCACCTGCCCGCCGGAGGACTATCCGACCGCCGCACGGATCATCTACGACGAGTCGGAGCGGATGAACCACCTCGTCGGCGATGTCCTCCAACTTTCCCGCCTCGAAGCGGGCGAACTGGTCCTCTCGCTCGGCCCAGTCGATCTGCACGAATTGCTGAACCAGAGCGCGCGCCGCTTCGCGGGGACAGCGGAGCAAGCGGGGGTGACGCTGCGCGTCGAGATCCCCACCACTGGGCCGCTCCGTATCCTCGGCGATCGCGGGCGACTGGAACAGGTGCTCGGCAATTTGCTCGACAACGCCCTCCGTTACACGCCATCCGGCGGGCGCATCGATCTGGTCGGCGGGCCGGTCGAGGAGGAGGGGCATTCGATGGTCCGGCTGACCGTACGCGACACCGGGCGCGGCATCCCCGCCGACGATCTGCCGCGCATCTTCGAGCGCTTCTATCAGGCCGACAAATCGCGCGTGGCCGGACGCGGCGGTGGCTCCGGGCTGGGACTGGCGATCGTACGCGAATTGATCGAGCGACACCACGGGACGATCCGCGCCGAGAGCACGCGGGGGGCGGGCACCGCGATCACCATCCTCCTCCCCGTCGCCCCGCCGCCCGCCCCGCCGCACGACGACACACCGACGCGACTGGGGGCCGCAGCTACAGGGCCGGTGAAAGGGCCGCTCGCAAGGAGACCGTGATGACGAAAATTCTCATCGTGGACGATGAGGAGCCGATCCGCCAGTTGGCGAGCATGTACCTCGTCAAGGAAGGCTTCACTGTCGACACGGCGGCGGATGGCCGCGCGGCGCTGAGCCGGATCAACGCGCTGAAACCCGATCTGGTGATCCTCGACCTGATGCTCCCCGAGATCGACGGCTGGGCCGTCTGCCGCGAATTGCGCCGTTCCCCGCAGACGGAGAGCCTGCCGATCGTGATGCTGACCGCGCGCGACGACGTGATCGACCGGGTGCTCGGCCTCGAACTCGGCGCGGACGATTACCTGACCAAGCCGTTCAGTCCGCGCGAACTCGTCGCCCGCGTCCGGGCCGTACTGCGGCGCTCCGTGCGCACCCCAGCCTCGACCACAACGATCCGCGCGGGCGATGTGACGATCAATCTCGAACGGCGCGAGGCGCACGTCGGGGCGCAGGCGCTGCAACTCCGGGCCAGGGAGTTCGATCTCCTCGCCGCGTTCACAGAGAAGCCGGGGACGGTCTTCACCCGCGATGCGCTCCTTAATCGGGTCTGGGGTTACGAGCACGAGATCGACACCCGCACCGTCGACGTCCACGTCAGCGCCCTGCGCGAGCGCCTGCACGGCGCGGCCTCGACGATCGAGACGATCTGGGGGGTCGGGTATAAGTTCGTGGGGCGCGGCGGGACCGAATAGTGCACCTAGTGGGTTGTCAGGCGTGATTTGCAAGGTGTGCGGCGGGGTGCTAGCCTCGATAGCCTCGGCGGGCGACGCGAAGCGTGCAGGAGGCGCCATGTCCAAGAAGGCGATCGTGACCCTGACCGAGG
>JAABUN010001761.1_pt1 | contig 44234 bp, 40 predicted proteins | sample 5559311 | NCBI WGS metagenome assembly JAABUN01 (sample SAMN10711877, study PRJNA513370) | rock metagenome | isolation source: Antarctica rocks | place: Antarctica: Victoria Land, Siegfried Peak sud
CGTTTTCTTGGTCTAGCGATAGACGACCAGCTTGACCTTCTGCCCGGCCTGCAGGATCATGTTGCCGCCAATGCCGTTCAGAACAAGGAAGCGCTCCAGCTTGAAGTCGTCGTAGGCCATGCGCTGAGCCAGCGACGACGCCGTGTCGCCGGACCGCACCGTCACAACATCAATCCTACGAGCCCGAACTGCCGCCGCGTCACTCGCCGACAGTGCTGAGAAGCTCTGCACCATCGAATTGAACGGGCCGAGACCTTGCCCCGCCGGTGCCAAGGTCAGAAAATGATAGCCCTGCCCGTTCAGCGAATAGGCGATCACGCCGACGTCGATCTGCCCCTGCTGGGTCTGGGCGGTCGCCACCGAATAGGCGGCGGGCACGCCGTTGATCGTCGTGCGCTGGACCGCGCCGGGCCGGATCGAGTCGCTGCCAAGCCCCTGAAAGACTCGCGCGACATAGCTGTCGAGAGCCGAGGAGGCGACCGCTCCACCGCCCTTCAACTGAGCCTGACCGTTCTGCCCCGTCACCGAGACCGCGTCCGCTCCGTTCGACAGCGTGTAGCCCTGCGGCGCGGTGAAGCGGAAGCGCAGGACCGGGTGCAGGAACTGGCTGCCCCTGACGACACCCTGCTGCGGATCGTCGTCATACAGCATCGAGTCGATCGCCGACAGGAACCCGTCGCGGTTGACGATGCCGCTCGTTGTGGCGCCCGCTGTTGCTGCTCCGGGCGTGTAGGTCTGCGCCCGCTCCCGCGCGCGCTGCACCCGCGCCGCCGGATCGGGGTGAGTGCTCGCCCACTCCGGCAGCGTGCGGTTGTCGCCGCTTTGGCGCGCGTCGAGGTCGTTCTGGAGCGCGAGCGAGGCGAGAGCGCTCGCCGATGCGAACGGATCGTAACCGGCGCGGTTCAGATACAAAATGCCCAGATCGTCGGCCTGGTACTCCTGTGCGCGGGAGAAGCCCAGGAGCGTGCCCTGCGCGACCGTGCCGATCCCCTGTCCGACCGCCTGGCCGAGCGCGCCGTTGCCGAGCAGGATGCCCGAGAGAAGCTGCGCGCCGAGCCCAAGGAGGCCAGTCGTCGTGCTTCGCTTCTGCCGTGACTGGTTGTGACCGGCGGCGACGTGACCGACCTCGTGACCCAGCACGAACGCCAGTTCGGCCTCGTTGTTGAGAAGACCGGTGAGCTGGCGGGTGATGTACACATAGCCGCCCGGAATGGCGAAGGCGTTGCTGACCGGCGAGTTCAGGAGCGTGATGTTGAACTCGTTGGCGTTTTGCGCGATGCCGGACTGGAACGCGATCTTCTGCCCGACCTGGCGCACATAGCTCGCCTGGTTGCCTGCGTACGCACCGCCGAACTCGGCCAGAAATTCGGTGTTGGCCTTGGCACCCTCCGCGCGATCCTGCGGAGTGATGGCGCGCGGACTGACCTGGCCGGCGTCGGCCAGCGACCCTCCGCCCAAGCCCCCGGCGCAGCCGGTCAGCGCGAGTGTGGCGCTGGACAGGGCCAGCGCGATGCGTGTCGTCATGATCTAAATCCCCTCGTCGATGAACTCGCGAACCCGTGATCCGCAAGTGACGCCCCGAATATGAACTCGATCTGGCGGCTCCAGGTTCCGCCGCGCCGGTCTTCACGACGTCAGCGTGAGGAACTTCTCACGCCGCGAGTGACGCAAGTCGTCGGCCGACCGCCCGGTCAGCTCGGCGAGCGATGAACCGATCGCCTGCCCCAACGAGCGGATCGCCGTCTCCGGATCGCGCTGAGCGCCGCCCAGCGGTTCGGGCACGATGCCGTCGATCACGCCTCGCGCCAGCAGCCGATCGGCCGTGATGCCCATCGCATCGGCCGCGTCGGACGCGCGGTCGGCCGTGCGCCACAGGATCGACGCGCAGCCCTCGGGCGAGATCACCGAGTAGATCGCGTGCTCGAACATCAGCACCCGGTTGGCGGCCGCCAGCGCGATGGCGCCGCCCGAACCCCCTTCGCCGACGATCACGGCGACGTTCGGCACGCCCAGCGCCAGCCCGCGTTCCGTGCACCGCGCGATCGCCTCCGCCTGCCCGCGCTCCTCCGCCTGCACGCCAGGAAAGGCACCCGGCGTGTCGACCAGGCTGAGCACCGGCAGGCCGAAGCGGTCGGCCAGGTCCATCAGCCGGATGGCCTTGCGATAGCCCTCCGGCTTGCCCATCCCGAAATTGTGCTGGATGCGGCTCTTGGTGTCGTCGCCCTTCTCGTGACCGAGCACCATCACCCGGCGACCGTCTAAGCGCGCCAGTCCACCGACGATCGCCTGATCGTCGCCGAACGCGCGGTCGCCCGCCAGCGGCGTCCAGTCGGTGAACAGGCCCGCGACATAGTGGCGCAGATGCGGCCGGTCCGGGTGGCGCGCCACCAAGGTCTTCTGCCACGGCGTCAGCCGGGCGTAGAGGTCACTGAGCGCGCGGCTGGCCTTGGCCTCCAGCCGCTCCAGCTCCGCGCCGATGTCGAGCGTCTTGTCACCGGTCAGCGTCTTCAGCTCCGCCAACCGCGAGTCGAGATCGGCCACCGGCTTTTCGAAGTCGAGGTAGCTGACGGCCATCGAGCTTGCGGTTAGGAGCGGCCCGCCGACCCGTCAATCGGAGCGGGCGCGCTCCGCGTCCGCCAGCGCCTCATCGAGCGGATGACGCTCCTGCACTAGGCGGACGAGATGGTCGGTGTCGAGGTGAGTGTAGATCTCGGTCGTCGCGATGTCGGCGTGGCCGAGCATCGTCTGCACCGCGCGCAAATCCGCCCCGCCGCCGAGCAGATGGGTGGCGAAGGCGTGGCGTAGCACGTGGGGGCTGACCAGGCGCGGGTCGATGCCGGCCGCGCCCGCCAGCTCGCGCACCAGCTGAAACAGGCGCACGCGGCTGATCGGCTTGTCGTGGCGCGAGGGGAACAGCCACGGCGAGGCCGGATCGGCGGTCCGACCCTCGCGCCGCCAACGCGCGACCGCGTCGAGGGCCGAGGGCGTGACCGGCACCAGCCGCTCGCGCCCGCCCTTGCCCCGCACGATGACATAGGGCTGGTCAGGGCGAATCGCGGCGAGCGGCAGCGTGGCCACCTCGGTCACCCGAAGACCGGAGCCGTAGAGCAGCTCCAGCACGGCCAGCAGCCGCAGGTCGGCGGGCCGCGGAGGCTGCTGCGCGCCGACCCGTTCGCTGGCGACGGCGAACATCGCGTCGATTTGCGCGTGGGAGAGCACGCACGGCAGCGGCCGGCCGCGCCCGAAGCTCGGCAGGGCGTGGGACGGGTCGTCGCTCCGCTCGCCCTCCTCCAGCTGATGGGCGAGGAAGCGGCGCAGCGAGGCGGCCTTGCGCGCGCCGCTCGCCGGACGCAGCGCGCTCCAGCTCTCCGTCAGTTGCCCGACGTCGTCGGCGTCGCAAGCGCGCAGCCGGCCGTGCAGGAGTTCGGAGGCTTGCAGAAGGTCGGTGCGGTAGGCGGCGATGGTGTTGGCCGACAATCCGTCCTCCCCCGCCATCGCCGCTAGGAACCGCTCGATGACCTCGGCGTCCGTGGCGTGGGACCGGTCGCTCAAGCCCGCGTCAGGGCCTCCGCCGCGATCATCCGCGCCGGCCCCTCCAGCCCGACCTGACGATAGGCGGCGAGAATCTGGTAGAGATGGTGCGGCGGCAGATCCGACCAGTCGGCGGACTGAAGCCCGGCCGACGCGATCAGGACGACGGTGCCCGGCTGGTTGCGCGCCGCCGCCGAAGCGAGCAGATTGCTCCAGCGCGACGGCACGTCGAGCGGCGCGTTCAGGTCGCCGGCGACCGTGTTCGCCGCCCCCGCATCGAGCCGCCCGAGCCCGGCCAGGGCGGCCACGAGGAGCGCCGCGCGGTGCTTGTCCTGCCGCTCTACGAAGCTCTCAACCCGGCCGCGGGACCGGCTGACGACGGCGTCGGGACTGCCGACCGCCAGCAGCGCCCAGGCGAGGTCGGTCGACTTCGACCCGTCATCCTCGACGAGCGCCGCCCAGCGGCTGGCCGAGCGGTCCAGGCCGGCCGTGAACATCGACGCGACCAGGCGGTCGACCGCGCCCAGCGCCTTGTCCGACGGCACCACCCGCGCCGCCGCGCGCGCAGTCAGCACGAGCGCCGCATAGCCGGGCGCGTCCTCGCGCGTTCCCCACAGGCTCTTCATCGCCGCGATCCGAGCGGCCGCGTCGTCGGCGACATACGCCTCGCGCAGGTTGTTGACCTCGTTCAACAAGGTGTCGGGCAAGGTGTCGCCGGTGGCGGCCGCCGCCGACAGGGCCGTCACATAGTTGGCCGAAGAGAACGCGCCGAGCAGTGCGGCGGTGGCGGCCAGCCCGGCGCGCTCGATCGAGGAGTAGAGCGGCGCGCGCGCGCCCCAGGCTCGGATCTCGGGCGCGGCGTCGTCCCACAGGGCGGTGGGCACGACCGCTCCGGTCGCGGCCGCCATGCCAAAGCGCCAGGGTGTCAGCTGCGGCACCTCCTCCCACCGCATCCGCACCGCGCGCCGGCCGTTCGCGGTCGCCCCGATCACTTTCTCCGCCAGCAGGATGTCCGGCGTGCGGCGACCGCCCGCGGCGCGGCGCGCCTGCTCGACCAGTGCCACGGCTCGCCCCGGCTCACCCGACAGCCCGGCGCACACCGCCTGCGCCATGCGCCAGAGCGGGGTCGAGCCCTCGACAAAGGGCGCATAGGGACACAGGCCAGACGCATCGGCGTTGGCGAGCGCGGTCAGCATGGCCGCCTGACTGAACGCCGGGGTGAGGCGGTCGGGGTCGACCGCGCTCACCAGCCAGCGCGCCGGATCGGCCTCGCCCGAGCGCGCGAGGAACAGCGCGCGTGCCGCGATCCAGTCCGCCGGCAGCACGCCGGACGGTGTCGGCACGCGCGAGAGCAACACGCGGCGCGCGGTGATCTGCTGCCAGCGGGACACCAGCGGCGCGCGCGTGGCGTTCAGGAGAGCGGTCAGGAACCGGCCATCCGCTCCGCCGAAGCCGTCGGGGGCGATCCCTCCGTCCTCGAACCCCAGCACGCCGACGTCGTCGAGCGGGCGGCTGTACACGATCACCCGGTCGAGCGCCGACGAGGTGTCGGGCACGTCGTCGTCCACCGGCGGCGGCGGGGTCGGCACGACCCGAGGTGGCGGCGGCGAGCGTGTCGGTGGGGGCGGTGGCGGCGACTCGCTCGTGGATTGAGCGGGTGGCGGCGCAGGATCGGACGGACGCGGGCTCGCGGGCGGTGCCGTCGACGGGCGGGGAGCCGGCGTGGCGGAGGGTCGCGGCGTCGCAGGCGGCGGCGGCGGCGGTGCCGGGGTGCCGAAGCCCTTCGGCAGGATCGACTCGGGCGCGGCCAACGCAACCGCCGGGATCGCCACGGCCGCCGCCAGCGCGGCGAGCGCCAGCGTCCGGCCGCGTCCCCGCTCAGCCACCGTTCGCGGAGCCGACAAGCTCGTTCGTCACATCCTGCTCGACCGGGCCGACCGGGCGGTCGACGGGCAGGAACAGGGCGACGACGAACACCACGACGACGATCGCCAGGAGGATGAGCAACAGGCGGAGAGGATGACGCATGACCGCGCCCTATGGTCAAAGCCACGGCACCGCACAAGCCGGGCGCAGAACCGCGACCCGCGCCGCTTCCCAACCGGTCGTGCCGTGCCCTAGCAAGCCGAGGATGGCCGACGCCGACCCCCCCCCTCCCCGTCCGCTGCGCGACCGACCGATCGCTCTCGTCGGGCTGATGGGAGCGGGCAAGTCGACCGTGGGCGGGCGTCTGGCGAGCCGTCTGCGGCTGCCGTTCGTCGACAGCGACGACGAGATCGAGGTGGCGGCGCGCATGAGTGTCGCGGAGATCTTCGACAGCTTCGGCGAGGAGGCGTTCCGCGACGGCGAGCGCCGCGTGATCGCCCGGCTGATGAGCGCCGAGCGACAGGTCGTCGCCACCGGCGGGGGCGCGTGGATGAACGATCGCACCCGCGCCCTGCTGTCGGCCCGCGCGCTCGTGATCTGGTTGCGCGCCGACATTGAGGTGCTGGTCGCCCGGGTCAGCCGCCGCCAGCACCGCCCGCTCCTGATCGGCCGCGACCCGGGCGAGGTGCTGCGCGCGCTCGCCCACAACCGGCACCCGGTCTATGCGACGGCGCACCTGACCGTCGACAGCGACGGTGACCCGCATCGCACCACCGTCGACCGCATCCTGGATGCACTGGAGCGCCTGCCATGACGACGATCACCGTGTCGGCCGCCGCTGGGCCTTATCCGGTCGTCATCGAGCGGGGTCTGATCGGAACGCTGTCCGGGCGCTTGAACGCGCTGTTGTCCGGGCGGCGCGCGATCATGGTGACGGACGAGACCGTCGCCGACGTGCTGGGCTCCGCGCTCGCGCCCGACGCGATCACCGTGCCGGCCGGCGAGTCCTCCAAGAGCTGGGCCGTGCTCGGCACCCTTCTCGACCGGCTGCTGGCGGCGGAGCTGGAGCGTGGCGACGCCGTGGTGGCGGTCGGCGGTGGCGTCGTCGGCGACTTGGCTGGGTTCGCGGCCGCCATTCTCAAGCGCGGCTGCCGGCTGGTGCAGGTGCCGACCACGCTGCTGGCTCAGGTCGACAGCTCGGTGGGCGGCAAGACGGGCATCAACACGGGCGCGGGCAAGAACCTGGTCGGCGCGTTCAAGGCACCCGACGCGGTGTGGATCGACCCCGACGTTCTGGGCACCCTGCCGGACCGGCAGCTCGCGGCGGGATGGGCCGAGGTGGTCAAATACGGCCTGATCGACGACCCGGAGTTTTTCGCCTGGTGCGAGGACCACAGCGCCGACGTGCTGGCCCGTGACCCCCAAGCGCTGACCCACGCGATCGGCACCAGCGTGCGCGCCAAGGCGCGGGTCGTGGGCGCGGACGAGCGCGAGACGACGGGCGCGCGCGCTCTCCTGAACCTGGGGCACACCTTCGGCCATGCCCTGGAGGCGGAGGCGAGGTATGGCGACCGGCTGCTCCATGGCGAGGCGGTTGCGGCCGGCATGGCGCTGGCGCTCCGCTACTCGGTGCGACGCGGGCTGATGGCGCACGACGACGCGGAGCGGGCGGCGGCGCTGCTGAAGGCCAGCGGCCTGCCGACGAGCGCGGTTCAGACCGGCGTCCGGGCCACCGGAGCCACGCTGATCGGCCACATGGCGCACGACAAGAAGCGCGAGGGCGGCACGCTGCCGTTCCTGCTGGCGCGCGGCATCGGGCGCGTGTTCGTGGACCGCTCGGTCGAGCTGGCCGACGTGGCGAACTTTCTGGACGAGGAGGCGGCGCGATGCCCAACGGGGTGAAAAAGGCGAACTTGCCGACCAAGCTCTGCCCCGCCTGCGACCGCCCCTTCACCTGGCGCAAGAAGTGGGCGCGCGACTGGGACCGCGTCGTCTATTGCTCGGATCGGTGCCGGAGTGGGTCGAAGGCCGGCTAGAGCATATTGACTTTGACTCGAACCAGAAACCGTTCGGGCTGAGCTTGTCGAAGCCCCGCCCTTCTTCACGACCTCCAGCATCACAGAAGGACAGCCCCCTTCGACTGCCTGCAAGGCAAGCGCTCAGGACAGGCTTCGACAAGCTCAGGGCAAACGGATCAAGGTAATGTCGTCTTGCTCTAGACAGCGCCGCTCACCCCCTCGACGCCACCATCAGCCAGCCGGCGATCATCAACCCGCCCCCCACCGGCGTCACCGCACCCAGCCAACGCGGCGCGCCGAGCGCCATGGCCCAGAGCGTGCCAGCGAACACGGCGGCACCGCCCAGCAACAGGGGTGCCGCACGCCGGTGCATCGTCCCGAACGCCACCACCGCCGCGCCGTGGACCAGCGCGTACAGCCCGCCCGTCCGCAGCCACTCGGCCGCCTTGGGGTCGGCGACCCCGTGCGCGCCGAACGCTCCCGCCGCGATCGCCAGCGCCGCCAGCAGCGCTCCCGCCGCCCGCGTGGTGCCCGCGCTACGCATCGTCGGCCACGAAGCTCATGGTGTTGCCGGGCCGATAGATCATCTCCTTGGCGGCCGTGAAGTCGCCGGTCTCCGTCTGCAGGCGGAGGCGCTCGGCGTCGTTGGCGCGATACTCCGCCTCCGCGCGGCCGACGAGGGCCTCGTCCGCGCCCAGTGCGCCGAGAGCCAGGCGGCCCATGCAGATGGCGGACTCATAGACCTCGCGCACCTCGCCCGCGGTCTCCAGCCCCGCGAAGTCGATCAACTGCCGCCGGTCGAACACCCGGATCAACAGCTTGGCGTGGGGGAACGCCGCCCGGACGCCGTGCAGCCGCTCGACCGACAGGGTGTCGTCATCCGTGCAAAAGCACAGCAGCGCCGCCTCGGCCGCGCCCGCCGAGCGCAGCAGGTCGAGCCGCAGGCCGTCGCCGAAGAACACCTTGATGCCGAACCGCTCGGCGCTCTCGATCTGCGACGGCTTGCGGTCGACGATGGTGACGCCGCAGCCGTGCCCCACCAGCATCTGCGCCACCGTCTGGCCGAAGCGGCCATAGCCGACGACGATCGCTTCTCCGACCGGCATCGCCTCGGGTGCCGGCTCCGGCTCCACGGTCATCGCGCGCCGGTCGAGCCAGCCCGCCAGGATCATCAGGAACGGCGTGGTCGCCATCGACACGGTCACCACCGCGCTCGCCAGGCTGGCCACCGCCGGGTCGATCAACAGCGCGTCGGCCCCGTGCGCGAACAGCACGAAGCCGAACTCGCCCCCCTGACTGAGCAACATGCCCAGCCCCAAGGCGCGGATCGTGGGCATCCCCGCCGACCTCGCGAGCGCGAAGATGACGCCGGTCTTCACCGCCACCAGGGCCAGCGCGAGGCCGAGCACAAGGAGCGGCCGCTCGGCCACCGCGCCCAGATCCAGCACCATGCCGACGCCCAGGAAGAACAGGCCGAGCAGGATGGAGCGGAACGGCTCCACGTCCGACTCGATCTCGTGGCGATAAGGGCTGTCGGCCAGCACGACACCGGCCACGAACGCGCCCAGCGCGGTCGAGAGGTGGAGCGCGTGCATCAGCGCCGCGCTCGCCAGCACCACCAGCAGGCCGACCAGCACGAACAGCTCGCGCTCCCCCAACCGTCCAACCAGCCGCAGGAGCGGCGTCACGGCGAAGCGCCCGACCGTCCACAAGCCGGCGATCGCGGCCACCGTGGTCAGCGCCAGCACCCAGCCGGCGGGCGCGCTCGGATCGGCCGGGGCGCGGCTGAGCGCCGCGATGATCGTGACCAGCGGCACGATCGACAGATCCTGGAACAGCAGCGTGGAGAACGCGCGGCCACCCTCCGGCGTCGCCATCTGCCCCTCGCCCTTCAGGAACGGCAAGACCTGGGCGGTCGACGACAGCGCCAGCGGCAGGCCGAGCGCCAGCGCCGCGCCCCAGCTGAAGCCCAGCACTCCGCCGATCAGCGCGCTGAGGATCAGGCCGCAGGCGACCACCTGCACGAGGCCAAAGCCGAAGATCGCGCGCCGCATCCGCCACAGCGCGCTCGGCTGAAGCTCGAGTCCGACCAGGAACAGCAGCATGACGATGCCGATCTCGCCCAAGGCCAGCATCGACTCGCCGCCGCCGACCAGGCCAAGGCCATGCGGCCCGACCAGCGCGCCGGCAACCAGATAGCCGAGCACCGCGCCGAGCCCGAGCTTGCGGAACAGCAGCACGAGCGCGGTCGCCGCCGCCAGCAGCAGCACGCCCTGGGACAGCAATTGTTCGGTCGCCGAGCCGGCCTCCATCAGCGACCCGCCGTGAGCGCGTCGAGCGCGGCATCGTAGGCGAGCAGCATGGAGGGGTGGCGTGCGGCGTGCCGGCGGGCGGGTGCGAGCGGGTCGAAGCCGTCCGGCGCGTCCTCCCGCTCGCCCGACAGCCAGTCGGCCAAGTGGGCGCGCGCGGTGGCCACGTCGGCTCGCGACAGACCGCCGGCGCGGTCGGCGAACAGCGCCGCGCTGGCCTGCCCCAGCGCGCACGCCTTGGCATCGAGGCCGAGTGCCACGATCCGATCGCCGGCCATCCGCACGGTCGCGGTGACCTCGCTGCCACACACCGACGACCGTCGCGTGGCGAGCGCGTCGGCCGAGTCGAGCGGCGGGTGGTCGGCCAGTCGAGTGCCCAGCCGCAGCAGCTCGCGGCTGTAGAGCACGCTCATCGCGGGTCGGGCGACGCGGTGCCGGCGTTGCGCCGCCGGTCGATGACGTCGCTCAGGGCGCGCGCGCTGCTGTCGAGCAGCGGATAGGTTCGCGACTCGGTCATCCAGGCGGGCCGGGGGGCGGACCGGGTGTAGATCACGTCGTACAGTAACGAGACGAGGAGGAAGCCGAAGGCGGCGATCACCAGCCCCTTCAGCGCACCGAACGCCAGACCGAGCGCTCGGTCGACGAAGCCGAGCGCCGAGCGCTTCATCCGCCCGCCCAGGCCGCGCGCGATCAGCTTGCCCACGAAGTACGGCACCGTAAAGGTGACGGCGAAGGCGAGCACGGCCGCGCCGCCCGGCGTGCCCACCGTGTCGGCGAGCGCAGCGCTGACGGGTGCGTGGAACAGGCGCACGCACACGATCGCCAGCACCCAGCCGATCAGCGACAGCACCTCGAACGTGAAGCCCCGGCTCAGCCCGCGCACCGCGTTGAAGCCGACCAGCAGCAGCGTGAGGATGTCGAGCGCGGTCATGCCCCGTCCTATCGCGTGGCGTCCGCCGCCGCCACCTCGCCCAGGCGACGAAGCGTGGGGAGAAGCTCGTCACAGCCGCCGAGCACCGCATCGGCGCCCAACTCGTCCACCGAGCCTCCGGAGAAGCCGAAGGCGACTGCGATCGCCGGCACTCCGGCCGCCCGCGCGGCCTGCACGTCGTACACCGAGTCGCCGACGAACGCCGCCCGGCCGCCGCCGCAGCGCCGGATCATCTCCTCGATCGGCGCCGGGTGCGGCTTGGCGCGTCCGTGACCCATCGTGTCGCCGCCGATGACGCAGGCGAAGCGGTCGCGCCAGCCCGTCCGCTCGAGGAGAGTGAGCGCGAAGCGCTCGTACTTGTTGGTCACCACCGCCAGCGTCACGCCCATCCCGGTCAGTTCGTCCAGCGCCTCGGCGAGCCCGGGATACGCGACCGATCCGCTGCCCAGATGCTCGCCATAATGGTCGAGCAGGATCGGCAGCACCGCCCTCGCCTCCTCCTCCGTGCCGCCGGCCGCCAGCACGCCCTGGGTCAGCAGGTTGCGCGCGCCGAGCCCGACGTTGGCCAGCACCCGCTCGCGCGGCAGGGCAGCGTGGCCGAGCGTGGCGAGCGTGTGGTTCACCGAAGCCGCCAGCTCCGCGCTCGTGTCCAGCAGCGTGCCGTCGAGATCGAAGCCGACAATGTCGAACGGGCGATCGGTCATGCCCGCGCCCTGCCCGCCCGTGAGTGGAAACGAAAGGGTGCGCGTGGCAAGGAGCGCGCCATGGCCGATCCGTCACCCCGCCCGTTTGCCGCCATCGTGCTCGCCGCCGGACAGGGCACGCGCATGGCGTCGTCGCTCCACAAGGTTCTCCATCCGCTCGCCGGGCGGCCGATGCTCCATCATCTGCTCGCAACGCTCGGCGAGGCTGGGGCCGAGCGGGTGGTGGTGGTGGTCGGCGCGGGCCGCGAGCAGATCAAGGCGTCGGTCAGCGACCCGGCGGTCGGCTTCGCCGTGCAGGACGAGCAGCTTGGCACCGGGCACGCGGCGCATCAGGCGCAGGCGGCGTTGAGTGACTGGGACGGTGACGTCGTCGTGCTGTTCGGCGACGGGCCGCTGATCCGTGGAGCGACGCTCGCCGCGATGCTGGAGCGGCTGCACGGCCCCGACCGGCCGGGGCTGGTGGCCCTCGCGTTCGAGGCGGCCGATCCGCAGCGCTTTGGCCGGGTGATCGCCGAGGGCAGCGTGGTCCACCGGATCGTCGAGTGGAAGGACGCCAGCGACGAGGAGCGAGCGATCCGCCTGTGCAACAGCGGGCTGGTCGCCGCCTCCGCGAGCGACCTGTGGCGCTGGCTGGGGGCGATCGACAACGACAACGCGGCGGGCGAGTACTACCTGCCCGACGTCGTGGGGGCCGCCGCCGCCGACGGGCGTGCGACGGCTCTGGCCGTGGGCGAGGCGTGGGAGGTGGCGGGCGTGAATTCGCGCGCCGAACTGGCCGCGCTCGAGACCGAATGGCAGGCGCGCCGTCGGCTGACGGCGATGGCGGAGGGCGCCGCGTTGCAGGCCCCCGGCACCGTCTGGTTTTCGCACGACACCCAGCTCGGGCGCGATGTCACGGTCGGGCCGAACGTCGTCTTCGGGCCGGGCGTCCGCGTCGCCGACGGGGCTACGATCCACGCCTTCTCCCACCTGGAGGGTGCCACCGTCGGTCCGGGGTGCTCGGTCGGTCCCTATGCCCGCCTGCGTCCTGGGGCCGTGCTGGAGGCGGGCGCGCGGGTCGGCAACTTCGTGGAGATGAAGAAGGCGGTGCTGGGCGAAGGCGCCAAGGCCAACCACCTCACCTATCTCGGCGACGCCACCGTCGGCGCGGGCGCCAACATCGGCGCGGGCACGATCACCTGCAACTACGACGGCTATGGCAAGCACCGCACCGTGATCGGCGCACGCGCCTTCATCGGCTCCAACACCGCGCTCGTGGCCCCGGTCACCGTGGGCGAGGAGGCGATCGTGGCCGCCGGCAGCGCGGTGACGAGCGACGTGGCCGCCGGCGAGCTGCGCCTTGTCCGCGCCGAACAGGTCGCTAAGCCGGGCTGGGCGACCCGGTTTCATCGGGCTATGCGGCGCAAGGGGTCTTGAAGTGATATTGCGGGGTGATATCTAGCAAGCCATGAGAACGTTGGTCGATATTCCAGACGAGGACATTCGCTGGCTCGATGTGCGTGCAAAGGTGCGAGGTATCAGTCGCGCCGCCTTGGTTCGTGAGGCGGTCAGCGACTACCGTGGCAGCCAAGCCAAGGAGGAGCCGAAGGGTTGGCTGGAGGCCGGCTTTGGTCTTTGGAAGGGTCGGACCGACATCGGCGATGGTGTCGAATACCAGCGCGCGATCCGCGCTGAGTGGGATCGTGAATGGGATGTGGTGCCCGAGCCCGATGCCGAGTGACTGAGAGCTCCTACGACTCCAACATCCTGATCGACGCCCTGAACGGTTTGGATGTTGCTCACGCGGAGTCCGCTGGAAGCTCCAGCCGCTGGATCAGTCGCGTGAGCTGGATCGAGGTGATGGTGCGCGCGACCGATCGCAACCGGGCTGATCTCGAACACTTTCTCTCGGGCTTCGTCATCGACGAACTCGACGACCGCACCAGCCGCCGCGCCGCCGAACTGCGCCGCGACACGCCCCGGCTCAAGCCGCCCGACGCCATCATCCTCGCCTCTGCGCAGGTGAACTTCCGCACGCTCGTCACCCGCAACACCCGGGATTTTTCGGCCGATCTGCCGGGCATTCGTGTGCCCTACACGCTCTAAAGGAACACCCCATTCATGTGCGGCATCGTGGGCATCGTGGGCCGAGCGCCCGTGTCGGACCGGCTGCTCGACGGGCTTCGCCGGTTGGAATATCGCGGCTACGACTCGGCGGGCATCGCGACGCTGCACGACGACCGGATCGACCGTCGGCGAGCGCGCGGCAAGCTCGTCAATCTGGCCGCCGTGCTGGCCGACGATCCGCTGCCGGGCCACACCGGCATCGCCCACACCCGCTGGGCCACCCACGGCGCGCCGACGGAGGCGAACGCCCATCCGCATCAGGCCGGGGACGTGGTCGTCGTTCACAACGGCATCATCGAGAACTTCAAGCCGCTGCGCGATGAGCTGATCGCAGCCGGCCGCACTTTTCTCTCCCAGACCGACACTGAGGTCGTCGCCCATCTGATCGCGCGCGAGACCGAGGGGGGCGCCGGTCCGGCCGAGGCGGTGGCGGCCGTACTGCCGCGCCTGGGCGGTGCCTTCGCACTCGCCGTCCTGTTCCGCGGGTACGAGGACCTGCTGATCGGTGCCCGGCTCGGCGCCCCGCTGACGATCGGGTTCGGCGAGGGCGAGCATTATCTGGGCTCCGACGCGCTGGCGCTCGCCGCGCTGTCGACCCGGATCGCCTATCTGGAGGAAGGCGACTGGTGCGTGCTGACGCGGGACGAGGCGCGCATCTTCGACGCCGACGATCGCCCGGTCGAGCGGCCGGTGGTCGCCTCGGGGGCCACCGACCTGATGATGTCGAAGGGCAACCACCGCCACTTCATGGCCAAGGAGATCCACGAGCAACCGATCGTGGTCGCCCAGACGCTCGGCTCCTACCTGCGCCCGCTAGACGGGCAGGTGAGCCTGCCGGTGCCGGACTTCGACCTGGCCGCCATCCGCCGCGTGGCAATCGTCGCGTGTGGCACCTCGTCCTACGTCGCCATGATCGGCAAATACTGGATCGAGGCGATGGCGCGGCTGCCCGTCGACGTCGATGTGGCGAGTGAGTTCCGCTACCGTGACCCGGTCTTCACGCCCGACATGCTGGGCGTCGTCATCAGCCAGTCGGGCGAGACCGCCGACACGCTGGCCGCCTTGCGCCACATGGCGGCGGGCGGAGTGACGACGGCGGGCATCATCAACGTGCCGACCAGCACCATGGCGCGCGAGGTCGACCTGCTGCTGCCGACTCACGCCGGACCGGAGATCGGGGTGGCGTCGACCAAGGCGTTCACCTGCCAGCTGGCAGTCATGGCCGCGCTCGCCGCCAATCTGGGCCGCGCCAAGGGCCAGCTGTCGCCGGACGCGGAGCGCGCACTCGTCGGGCGGCTCGAGCACGCGCCCGACGCGATGGCGCAGGCGCTGGCGACGGAGCCGCAGGTGGAGGCGGTCGCGCGCACGATCGCGGGCGCGCGAGACGTGCTCTATCTCGGGCGCGGACCGGACTATCCGCTGGCTCTGGAGGGCGCGCTGAAGCTCAAGGAGATCAGCTACATCCACGCCGAGGGCTATGCGTCGGGGGAGATGAAGCACGGACCGATCGCGCTGATCGACGAGGACGTGCCGCTGATCGTCATCGCGCCGTCCGGCCCGCTGTTCGAAAAGACGATCAGCAACATGCACGAGGCGATGGCGCGCGGCGCTCAGGTCGTGCTGATCTCCGACGCGCAAGGGCTCGCGGCGGCCGGCGAGGGGCTGGTGGCGACCTTGGAGATGCCGGCGGTCGACCCGCTCATCGCGCCGCTGGTCTATGCCGTGCCGGTGCAGCTGCTGGCCTACCACGTCGCGGTCGTGAAGGGCACCGACGTCGATCAGCCGCGCAATCTGGCGAAGAGTGTCACGGTGGAGTGAGCGGATCCGCCTGACCTAGAAACGGAGCTGATGATTTCGTGCTGATGGCCAACCAACTCGGGCTTGCGATCCCCCCAGACCGAGCGCCCCGATGTTGACTTTCATCACCATGCAGGTTAGCACTGCAGGATGTCGGACTGTGCTGTTCTTGAACGGGGTCGGCCGTGTCAACGGCATCGGCCGTCCGGAAAAGATGCTGAAGACTTGTCAACTTTGTCAACTTAGGCGGCAGGCTGGGGCACGCTGACCACCATGCCCGCCAGTCGACTCACCTCGGCCGAGTCGTGGCTGACATGGATCACCGGCACGCCCCGATCGCGCGCCCGCTCGATCAGTCGCAGCACGGCCTCGGCCCGCTCGGCGTCCAGTGCGGCGAGCGGTTCGTCCAGCAGCAGGATGTCGGGCCGGGACAGGACCGCGCGCGCCACGGCCACCCGCTTGACCTCCCCCCCGGACAGATCGCGCGGCCGGCGGTGGAGGAGCGGGCGCAGGTCGAGCTCGCCCACGACCTCGTCGAAGCTGGCCGAGACCGGACCCGTCCGGCGCTCGCCAAAGCGCAGATTGGCCTCGACCGAGCGGTGGGGCAGCAGTCGGGCGTTCTGGAAGGCGACGCCCACCCCACGATCGGCCACCGGCAGGTTGATGCCCAACCCGGTGTCGAACAGCACCCGGCCGCCGACGACGATCCGCCCCCGCTCCGGCCTCGCCAGCCCGGCGACCGCGTGCAGGATGGTCGTCTTCCCCGCGCCGGACGGGCCGACCAACGACAGCATTGTCCGGTCCGTCCGAGCGGCCACCTCGACCAGCCGCTCACCGCGTCGAACCGCGACGGCGAGCTCGATCACAGCACATGGCCCCCACGCCCCGTGCGCCGCGCCAGCGCCTCCGACGCGACCAGCGCGCCGAGCGACAGGACGACGGAGATGAGCGCCAGCCGGGTCGCGGCACTCTCCCCGCCCGGCGTCTGGAGAGCGCCGTAGATCGCCAGCGGCAGCGTCCGCGTCGCGCCGGGCACATTGCCCACGAAGGTGATTGTCGCGCCGAACTCACCCACCGACCGGGCAAAGCCCAGCACCGCGCCCGCCAGCACGCCGGGCAGCGCCAGCGGCAGGGTCACGGTGGCGAACACCCGCCAGCGCCCGGCCCCCAGCGTGGCCGCCGCCTCCTCGAGCCGCCGGTCGATGGCCTCGAGCGACAGGCGGATGGCGCGCACGGCCAGCGGCAAGGCCATGACGGCGGCCGCGATGGCCGCGCCCTGCCAGCGGAACAGCACGGTGATGCCGAGCCTCGCCAGCGCCCCTCCGAACGGTCCGGCCGAACCGAACAGGACGAGCAGTGCCCAGCCCGTCACCACCGGCGGCAGCACGAGCGGCAGGTGGACGACCGCGTCCAGCAGGATCTTGCCCGGCCATTCGGTGCGCGCCAGCACCCAGGCGAGCGCGCCCGCCATCGGCAGCACGGCGGCGACCGCGACCAGGCTGACGCGCAACGACAGCGCCAGCACCTCCCACTCCGCACCGGTCAGGATGGTGGGGGACCGAAGCCTTGCCGCGCCAGGATCCGCTGCCCCGGCGGGCCGAGCAGGAAGCGGCGGAACTCATCGGCCGTGTCGTCGCGCGACCCGCGCACCCGGGCCAGCGGATAGACGACAAGCGGGTGGGTGCCGGCGTCGAAGTGCCACAGCACCCTGACCTTCGTCGACGCTCGCGCGTCGGTGGCGTACACGATGCCGAGAGGAGCGGCCCCGCGCTCGACCAAGGCCAGGGCCGCGCGGACATTCTCGGTCGGCACGACGTGCGGCGCTACGGTCGGCCAGAGCCCGAGGCTGGTGATCGCCGCCTTGCCATAACGCCCCGCCGGCACGCTGTCCGGGTCCGCCATGGCGATCCGCCCGGCCCTCGCCCCCACCCCGGCCAGCGCCTGACGGGTCGCGGCTTCGGAGGCTGGTCGGGGCGGCGTGGACGAGGGCTGGATCAGAACCAGTGTGTTCGTCGCCAGGTTGGCGCGGCTGTCCGGCTCGATCCGGTCGCGGCGGGCCAACTCGTCCATCCACTGTGTGTCGGCGGTCACGATCAGGTCGGCGGGCGCGCCCGCTTCCACCTGCCGCGCGATCGCGGGCGTCCCGGCATAGGAGAGGATCGGCCGCGCATGGCCGGCCTTGACCCAGGCGTCCGCCGCCTCGTCAAGCGGACCTTGCAGGCTCGACGCGGCCAGAACCGTCGGGCCGTTTGCGGGCTCGCTGGAACAGCCGGCGGTTAGCAGCAGCGCCGTGGCGGAGAGCCACTGCAAGAGCCTTGTCGGTCGGATCATCGCCGTCGCTTAGAACAGACCGCACGGCGCGGCCACCGTGCGCACTTGCTCCCGCCGGCCGGCCGCCGCAGAAGCGGGCCCGTGTCCGGTCGAGGCACAGGGGGGGGAGTGGACGGATGGCGAGCGTCGGCGTGGAAGAGCGGCACGACGACCGAGCGCCCGCCGACATCCCGCTCGTCATCTCCGCCTCCTCGCTCGGCACGGTGTTCGAGTGGTACGACTTCTTCATCTACGGCACGCTCGCCGCATCCGGCATCATCGGCGCGACCTTCTTCCCGTCGGGCAACGAGACCTTGCAGACATTGCTCGCCTGGGCCGGCTTCGCGGTGGGCTTCGGCTTTCGCCCGCTGGGAGCCGTCCTGTTCGGCTATCTCGGCGACAAGCTCGGGCGGAAGTACACCTTCCTGGTGACCATCACCCTGATGGGCATCGCGACTGCGGGCGTCGGCTTGGTGCCCTCGGCCGCGAGCATCGGCGTCGCCGCCCCGATCCTCATCATCCTGCTCCGCATCGCGCAGGGGCTGGCCCTGGGCGGCGAGTATGGCGGGGCGGCGATCTACGTCGCCGAGCACGCGCCAGCTCGTCGGCGGGGTTTCTTCACCTCCTTCATCCAGGCGAGCGTGGCCGGCGGCTTCATCCTGTCGCTGCTCGTCGTGCTGACCACGCGCGGGCTGATGAGCGCGGAGGCGTTCGCCGCCTGGGGCTGGCGCATCCCCTTCCTCCTGTCGCTGGTGCTGCTCGCCGTGTCGCTGTGGATGCGGCTGAAGCTGTCGGAGTCGCCGGTGTTCAAGGCGATGAAGGCGGCGGGCGAGACGGCCGCCAATCCGTTCGTCGAGAGCTTCACCTATCCGGGCAATCTGAAGCGGCTGTTCGTCGCGCTGTTCGGCGTGGCGGCCGGGCTGACGGTGATCTGGTACACCGCCATGTTCTCCACGCTGTCCTTCTTGACCGGGCCGATGCGGGTGGACCCGACCACTGCGCAGCTGATCGTCGGCGCGGGTGCGCTGTTCGGCCTCGTGTTCTTCATCCTATTCGGCCGATTGTCGGACCGGGTGGGCCGCCGACCGCCGATCCTGATCGGCTACGCCGTGACCCTCGTCGTCCTGTTCCCGCTGTTCTGGATCATGGGAGCGCACGCGAATCCAGAGCTGGCGGCGGCTGCGCGAGCCTCGCCCGTCACGATCCAGACGGCACCGTGCGACTACGATGCCTTCGCGGCCAAGCAGGCGACGTTGTGTGGGCAGACCCTGGCGGAGCTCGGGCGGCTGGGCGTCTCCTACCGGTTCACGGGCACGAGCTCGGCGTCCGACGCCTCCGTTCCGCTGATGATCGGCGACCGCCCATATGGCGTGTTCGAGGTCGGCGCATTGCAGCCGGTGCTGGAGCAGGCCGGCTACGACTTCGGGTCCGTCGTGCCGGGTGTCGCCGACACGCTGATCATCGTGCTGTGCGTCGTCGCGATGAGCGCGCTGGCGGGCGCGACCTATGGACCGGTGGCCGCGGTGCTGACGGAGCTGTTTCCGGCGCGCATCCGCTACAGCTCCATGTCGATCCCCTACCACATCGGCACCGGCTATTTCGGCGGCTTCCTGCCGTTCATCGCCGCCCTGATCATCGCGCGCACCGGCGACCCCTATGCGGGGCTGTGGTATTGCTGGGGCGTCGTGCTGATGGCGCTCGTCGTCGCCTGGTGGGGGTTGCCCGAGACGCTGGAGCGCGTGGACGAGCCCGCCTCCGCCGCTTAATCGCAGCGCCGATGGAGCCGCTGCCCCCCGCCCCGCACCGCCTGCTGATCAACGGCGAGGCGCTCGTCGCCAACTGGCGCTGGCTGCGGGAGCGCGGCGGCAGCGCGGCGTGCGGCGCGTGCGTGAAGGCGGACGGCTATGGCTTGGGCGCGGTGGAGGTGTCGCGCCGGCTCGTCGCGGCCGGGTGCCGCGACCTCTACGTCTCCAGCTGGGCGGAGGCCGCCGCCCTGCCCGTCTTCCCCGGCGTCGGCCTCAGCGTGTTTCACGGCGTGCTGCCCGGCGAGGAAGCGTTCGCCGCCGCCCACCGGGCGCGTCCCGTCCTCTCCACCGTCGATCAGGTCTTGCGCTGGCGACCCACCAAGCAGCCATGCGATGTCATGGTGGACACGGGCATGAACCGGCTCGGCCTGTCGCCCGAGGACGTCCGCCAGGGGGTGACCGACGGCCTCGTCATCGACACGCTGATGAGCCACCTGGTCGCCGCCGACACCGACTCGCCGACGTCCGAACACCAGCGGGCCGAGTTCGCGGCGCTCGCCGGGCGCACCACCGCGCGGCGCATGAGCCTCGCCAATTCGGCGGGCATCCTGCTGGGGGAGGCGTACGCCTTCGACCTCACCCGCCCCGGCTTGGCTCTCTATGGCGGGCGACCGCGAGCCGAGGCGCGGGTCCGGTCCGTGGTGGCCCTGCAGGCGCGCGTGGTCCAGCGCCGCGCCGTGTCGGCCGGCGGCACCGTGGGCTACAACGGCCTGTGGCGGGCCGAGCGCGACACGCCGGTCGCCATCGTGAACCTCGGCTATGCGGACGGCTTCGCGCGCGCCTGGACGAACCGGGGCGTCGCCAGCGGCCCGGCGGGCGAGCGCCTGCCGGTCGTGGGCCGCGTGTCGATGGACCTGACGGCCCTCGACGTCACGACGTCACCCGCGATTGGCGACGGCGAGTGGATCACGTTTCCGGTCGACCTGTCCGCCGCTGCCCGCGCCACGGAGCGGAGCCAGTATGAGGTACTGACGGGACTGGGGCAGAGGATGGAGCGATCGTTCATCTGAAGCGCCCTCATGCGGCTGTGTCCATTCGGCAACAACGTGGGATTGTTTAAATTTCGAGACGACAAACCCTTGCCTCAGGATGAACGGATGGTAGCCCCTGTGGCAACCCGAGGAGAAAGTTCCATGCGCCTGACCGTTTCGACCCTGACCGGTGTGTCCACTCTCGCCATGCTGGCCGTCGCCGCGCCCGTGAGTGCACAGGTGACCAGGCCGGTGCAGATCGATCCCAAGACGCCAGCCGAGAGCGCCGTGATCCAGGACAAGGAGGATGCCGATCGGCAGCAGGTGACCACGGCTGAGGGTCAGGTGGTTCCAGAATCTCAGGTTATCACGGTCACCGGCTCGCGCATCCGGCTTCCGAACATCGAGAATCTTCAGCCGACGATCACGGTGGGCGAGCAGTACATCGAAGACCGCAACCTCACGAACGTTGCCGACGCGCTCAACGAGATCCCGGGCTTCCGTGGATCAGTGACGCCGAACGGTTCCCAGGCGAGCTTCGGACAGGGTGTGAACTTCGTGAACTTCCTGGGCTTGGGCTCGAACCGGTCGCTCACGCTCGTTAACTCACGCCGCTTCGTCTCGTCCAACGTTCCCACCATCTTCGGTGCGGGTGCGGCGGGCGTTCAGGTCGACCTGAACGTCATCCCCACGGTGCTGGTCGACCGGATCGACACGATCTCGATCGGCGGCGCGCCGATCTACGGGTCTGATGCGATAGCGGGCACGGTCAATGTCATTCTGAAGACCAACTACAACGGCATCGACGTCCAGGGCACAACCCGCATCACGGAGCAGGGGGACGGCTTCAGCTACAACGCCGGCATCGTCGTGGGCCAAAACTTCCTCGACGATCGCCTGAACGTGACCGGCAGCTATGTGCGCGACGGACAGGACGGCATCCTCAACAACGCGCGCAGCTTCTTCCGCGACAACATTACGACGGCGGGCAACCCGCGCAGCCGCGCCGGTGGCCCCCTGGCCGCGAACGATGGGCGCCTAAACCCAGGCATCCCCTTTGACGTGAACTCCACAGACGGCATCCCCGGTCGCGTCCTGATCCGCAACCGCACGATCCCATTCCTGACTCAAGGCGGTCTGATCACGTCCGCCAACGGCTCCCTTGCCGCTCGCACGCTGCAGTTCGACTCGAACGGCAACATCGTGCCCTTCAATCAGGGTATCACCGGCTTCCTCAGCGCCATCGAGGCGAGCGGCGGCGACGGATTTCAGTTCAGCGACTTTTCGCAGATCCGGTCGGACCTGACGCGCGACGTCTTCAACGGCTTCGTGACGTTCGAGGTGGCACCGGCGGCGACCCTGTTCGTTGAGGGCACGTACTATCACTCACGCGCCGACGAACTCGTTCAACAGCCGACGTTCAACTCCAACCTGTTCGGCGGAGCGTCTGGTCCGCTGACCTTCACCACCGACTCGCCCTTCCTGACCGCTCAGGCGAGGGCAGCCTTGCAGGCGCAGGGGGTGACGACCTTCCAGGTGTCGCGGGCGTCCACCGATCTGTCCGATCCGACGGGCTTCTCCGTCACCGACCTCTATCGAGTGGTGGGCGGCCTCCGCGGCGACTTTGGTCTGTTCGGCAAGACCTTCAACTATGAGGTGTCGGGCAACTACGGCGTCAACAAGACAAAGGACTTCCGCCAGGGCCTGGACCAGCAGAGGTTCGCCAACGCGGTCAACGTGACGCGGAACGCGGCAGGGCAGATCGTCTGCACGGCGACTCCCGCGCGCAACGCGGCACCCGGCGGAGTTGCGCCGATCGCCGATCCCAACTGCGTGCCCTTGAATCTGCTTGGGCTAGGCGTCGCCAGCCAGGCCGCGCGCGACTATGTCATCAACGACTCGGTCACGAACAGCCGCCTTGAGCAGAACGTGTTCAATGCCAATGTCGGCGGCAACCCCTTTACCCTCTTCGGTAACCCGACGGGATTTAACGTTGGCTACGAGCACCGGCAGGAGAAGGGCAGCTTTGTCCCCAGCCAGTTTGACCAGCAGGGGCGTGGCCGCTCCGTTGCCATCAACCCGACAAGAGGCAAGTTCAACGTCGATGAGGCGTTCGGAGAGCTCAACCTTCCCGTCATCACCGACCGGAACGGTTTGTCCTTTCTCAACCGCCTTGAGCTGACCGCAGCAGGCCGTTACGTCGATAACACTGTGAATGGAGGCTTTACGGCCTACTCGTTCGGCGGCATCGTGGCACCGATTCGTGACATCCAGTTTCGCGGCAACTACACCAAGTCGTTCCGCGCCCCGGCGATTACGGAGCTGTTCTCTTCACGCGCAAACATCTTCACCTTCGTTCCCGACCTGTGTTCACCCAGCAACCGCAACGCGGGACAGGTGCCCGCCACCCGCGCCCGTAACTGCGCAGCGTTCTTGGCCGCCTTCCCCAACGCCACGCCGCTCGACGCGTCCGTTGCCAGCATCCCGGGTGTAACCGGCGGCAATCCCAACTTGAACAATGAGGTCGCCAAGAGCTTCACCTATGGCATCGTCCTGCAGCCGCGGTTCATTCCGGGTCTGTCGGCGTCGGTCGACTACATCGACATCAACATCGAGCAGCCGATCTCCAGCCTCAGCATTGCGCAGATCGCCGGTGCCTGTTTCGATAACTCGAACTTCAACACGGCCGATCCCGCGAACGGCAATGAGTTCTGCTCGCGAATCAGTCGTTTGCCGGCTGGAACGCCGGTCCGAGCGGCCAACGGCGGGTCCGCGGCCGGACAGGTGGTGTCCGACCCGCAGAACCCGGGCGCGCGGGGCGGCTTCGTGAACGGCAACCGGATCTTCTTCTCCGGCATCCAAAGCGAGCTGAACTATCGCCGTCGGTTGGATGAGATGGGCTTCAGCGGGCCGGGATCGATCGAAGTGTCGGGCCGCATCCTCTATGTCCGCCGCCGCCTCGTCGACATCACGGGCGTGGCACCCAGCCGCTCCGATGGTGTCATTGACGATCCTGAGTTCCAGGGGCAGCTCAACCTGCGCTACCTGGGTGACAAGTTCGGCATCATCACCAACATCAATTATGTGGGCGAGCAACTCTTCAGCCGGACGTCCCGAGGCCTGGACTTCCGCGAGATCGATCAATTGAACGACTTCGCGACCGTGAACGTCAGCGCCTTTGTCGACGTTGACGACCACTTTCGGGTAAACGCGGCGGTCACCAACATCGGCAACCGCATCGGTGAGAAATTTTTCAGCTTCCTCAACCCCGCCAGCATCAACGACGACCTCGGCCGCCGCTTCTCGATCAGCGCGCGCATCCGCTACTGATCGTTTGCGGCCGGATCGCTGATGGGCCACCCTCGTTCTTCGGAGTGGGGGTGGCCATTTTCGTTGCGACAGGGAGGATGACGACATGACGGACCGCATCGACTTCACCGACCAGGTGGCGATCGTCACCGGGGCGGGCGGCGGGCTGGGCCGGGCCTATGCGCTCGAACTGGCCGCGCGCGGAGCGAAGGTCGTGGTGAACGACCTGGGCGCGTCGCGCGACGGCAGCGGGCACTCCGACACCGCCGCCGCCGTCGTGGCGGAGATCGAGGCGGCGGGCGGCACCGCTATGGCGGACGGCGCTGACGTGACCGACGCCGACGCCATGGCCGCCTGCGTGGCCCGCGCGAAACAGGCTTGGGGCGGGGTCCACATCCTCATCAACAACGCCGGCATTCTGCGCGACAAGAGCTTCACCAAGATGACGCTCGCCGACTTCGAACTGGTCGTGCGCGTCCACCTGATGGGCTCGGCCACCGCGACCAAGGCGGTGTGGGACACCATGCGCGAGCAGGCCTACGGCCGCATCCTGATGACCGCGTCGTCCACCGGGCTCTACGGCAATTTCGGGCAGGCGAATTACGGCGCGGCCAAGCTGGGCCTGGTCGGCCTCGCCAAGACGCTCAGCATCGAGGGCGCGCGCAACAACATCCGCGTCAATACGATCGCGCCCGTCGCGGCGACCCGCATGACCGAGGACATCCTGCCAGACGAAACGTTCCAACGCTTCGCGCCCGAACACGTCGTGCCCGCCGCCCTCTACCTCGTCAGCCGCGAGACGGCCACGAACCTGATCCTTGGTGCGGGGGCCGGCGTCGTGCAGGCGGCGCACGTCACGCTCACGCCCGGCGTCCGCTTGCCCGCCGACGGCGAGAGCGTGGAGGGCGTCGCTCGCCTGATCGACCGGATCACCGACCGCACGGGCGAGACGGTGCCGCAATCGGGCGCCGAACAGTCGATGGCGATCCTGAACCAGCTCGGCTAGGATCAAGCCGGCTCAACCGGGGGGAGACGGGCACGATCTACAGCGGATCGGAACTGAACGGGGCGGTCGAGGCCGGCGTCCTGCCGCGGGAGTCGGTCGACGCGTTCCGCGCCCACGTCGCCGCCGCCCGCCACGCGCCGGTGGTGGACGAGGAGCAGTTCCGGCTGATCACCGGCTTCAACGACATCTTCGTCGTCATCGCGATCGCGCTCGCCTTCGTGGCGCTCGGCCAGCTTGGCGGGCGCACGGGTGCGCTGCTCATCGCGGCGGGCGCGTGGGCGCTGGCGCAGTTCTTCACGCGTCGCCGACGCATGGCGCTGCCGTCGATCGTGCTGGTCGACGCCTTTGTGGCCGGGCTGTTCGCCGGCACGATGGCGCTCCTCGACCCGAGCGTCGGACACCAAGCCGGAGCCTTGCGCGAGGAGGTCGCCGTCCTGATCGCGGCCGCGGTCGCCACCGGCGGAGCGGTGGCCCACTGGCTGCGTTTTCGCGTGCCGATCACAATGGCGGTCATCACGGCCGCCGGCACGGTCGCCGCTCTCGCGGCCATCCTTGCCGCGCTCGATCCGGCGCCCGACACGCTCGGGCGGGTGCTGCCGTGGATCGTGCTCGCCGCCGGGCTGGCGATCTTCGCCTTCGCCATGCGCTGGGACCTGAGCGACCCGGAGCGCCAGACCCGGCGTGCCGATGTGGCGTTCTGGCTGCACCTGCTCGCCGCGCCGCTCATCGCGCACCCGATCTTCCTGTCCCTAGGCCTTGTCGGCGCAGGGTTGTTCGGCGGCCTGGGCAGCGACGGCTTCGTCGAGCCGTCCGCCTGGTCGGCGGTGGCCGCGGTGGCGCTGTACCTCGTCTTCGGCTTGATCGCCGTGATGGTCGACCGGCGCGCGCTGCTCGTGAGCGGCCTCGCCTATGTCCTCTACGCCTTTTACCAACTCGTGCAGACGTCCGTGTCGGTGGAGCTCGGCTTTGCGTTGTCGGCGCTGGTGATCTCCTCCGCGCTGCTGCTGCTGTCCGCTTTCTGGAGCAACGTGAGGGCGGTGGTGCTGGAGGCACTGCCCGGCGACCTCCGAGTCCGCCTGCCGCACTCGGCCATCCTCAGCCAAGCCGCTTAGCAGACCGCCTTCATCATGCGGCGTTCGAGCGGGGCGAGCACGCCGGACAGCTCGTGCCCGCGCTTCAGCACGACGCCGTGCTCGCCCACCAGCGACCACTCGCCCTGTCGAGCGCGGAGCGCGGGCCGCTTCTCGATGCGGACTTCCGGCCGTTCGGTGGCGCGGCGAAAGGCGGAGAACACCGCCACCTCCTTCGTGAACGCGAGCGCGTAGTCGCGCCACTCGCCCGCGGCCACCATGCGGCCATACAGCCCGAGAATGCGGTCGAGCTCGCGCCGGTCAAAGGCGATCTGGGTCGGTGGGCGACCAAAGGCGTGGACGACGGCGCTCAAGCCTGATCCCTCGCCTCATCAAGAGCGGCTGCATCAGGACCAGTGCGCCGCTCCTGCTCCGCCAGCAGGCCGTCGACCTGCCCTTGCAGCCGGTTCAGTTCGCACCGCAGGATCTCCAGCTGCTGGGTGGCCGGGTCGAACAGCTGGGAACACGGGGTGCCATAAGGCATGAATGGCGCTTCGGGTGCCTTGCCGCCGGTGACCACGGTCGGGCGCGCGGGAATGCCGACCACGACCGCGCCCTCCGCCACGTCCTTCGTGACCACCGCGTTGGCTCCGACGCGCGCGCCCCGCCCAACCGTGATCGGCCCCAGCACCTGTGCGCCGGACCCGACGATCGAGCCGTCCTCCAGCGTCGGATGCCGCTTGCCCGGCACGCCGTTGGCCGGATCCGTGCCGCCAAGTGTAACGCACTGGTAGAGGGTGACATTGTCGCCGATCTCCGCCGTCTCGCCAATGACGACGAAGCCGTGATCTATAAAGAAATTGCGGCCGATCCGCGCACCGGGATGGATGTCGTTGGCCGTCAACAGCCGCGCGATGTGGTTGACCAGCCGCGCCAAGAAGTAGAGCCGCAGGTTGAAGAGCGGGTGGGCGACGCGGTGAAAGGCCATCGCCCAGACGCCGGGGTAGAGCAGCACCTCCCAGCGCGAGCGCGGGGCCGGGTCGCGTGCCTTGATCGAATCAAGATAGCCGATCAGTCTCAACGCACTCGTCCTTCTGCCGTTGACCGGCTGTGGACAGGTAAGTGAGCGGCTCGTCGATTGGAAGTGTCCCGCCGCAGGGTCGGTCCGTTAATCCATGTGGCGCACGCCAACCCGCAGATAGCTGTAGCCTGTCACCAGCGTCAGGATGGCCGCGAGCCAAAGGAGTGCCAGTGCGGCGTGGTGAAGCAACAACCAGCTCGGGAGCGCCCCGCCGAGGATCAGCCCGCCAAGGGCCGTCATCTGCGCGGCCGTCTTCCACTTGGCGAGCTGCGACACCGGCACGCTCACCGACAGGCCGGCCAGGAACTCGCGCAGGCCGGACACGATGATCTCGCGCAGCAGGATGACGAGAGCGGGCAGCATGTGAACGCCGTGGATGTCGCGCGTGAAGATCAGGGTGACGACGACGGCGACCACCATGATCTTGTCGGCGATCGGGTCGAGAAAGATGCCTAGCCGACTCACCGCGCCGCGCGACCGCGCGACCGCGCCGTCGACGTAATCGGTGGCCCCGATCAGGCAGAACAGCACGAAGGTGAAGGCATAGGCGAGCGGGCTGGCGTGCGGCCACAGCAGGGCCACCAGCACCGGCACCGCCACGATGCGGGACAGCGTCAGCACGTTGGGCAGCGTCAGCATGGTGGACCCGCTTCTAGTGAGCGGGCGTGGTGTGGCAAGGTCGATCGGCCCTGCCGAGAGCGCCATCGGCCCGCCGGCCTTTACGCCCCCACCCCCGCCCGCTAGGCGGACCGGACCACCGGCAGCCGGGGCGCGCCCGCACGATCATGCAGAACACCCGCCACCTGCTGGCCGAACGCCGGTTCCTACCGCTGTTCGTGACGCAACTCCTGGGCGCCTTCAACGACAACTTGTTCAAGACGGCGATGGTGCTGTTCGTTGTCTATGAGGTGTACAATTCAGCCGCGGCCGAGGCGTCCTTCTCCGCTTTGGCGAGCGGGCTGTTCATCCTGCCCTTTTTCCTGCTTTCCTCACTCGCCGGGCAGTTGGCGGACACGCGCGACAAGGCGGCGATCATCCGCATCGTGAAAGCGTGCGAGATCGTCATCATGCTGGTGGGCGGCACCGGCCTGGCGCTCGCCTGGGGCGGTGTTGCGGTGCACAGTTTCGCAATCCCGCTCCTGCTGGTCGCGCTGACCGCCATGGGTGTCCACTCCACCTTCTTCGGGCCGATCAAATACGCGATCCTGCCCCAGCATCTGGAGGCGGACGAGGTGCTGGGCGGCACCGGCCTGGTCGAGGCGGGAACCTACATCGCGATCCTGATGGGCACGATCCTGGCCGGCGTGATCCCGGTGGAGGTGGCGGGCGGGCTCGTCATCCTGACCGCGATCGCCGGTTATGCGGTGTCGCGCCGGGTGCCCCCCGCGCGGCCGCTCGCGAACGCGGGCAAGCGGCCGGACTACAACATCGTGCGCTCGTCGATCGTGCTGATCCGCTCGACCATGCGGGTGAAGCGGCTGTTCCTGGCGATCCTCTCGATCTCCTTCTTCTGGACGATCGGCGCGATCCTCTTCATCCAGTTCCCGCCGCTCGCCAAGAACGTGCTGACCGCCACGCCGGAGGTCGCCTCGGCTTTCCTGGCGGTGTTCTCGGTCGGCATTGCGATCGGCTCGGTGGCCATCAACCGGCTGCTGAAGGGCCTGGTGAGCGCGCGGTTCGCCCCCGCCGCGGTGCTCGCGATGGGCGGTTTCGTCGTCGCTTTCCACCTGGTCTGCCGCAGCTGGGTGCCGGCGCCGGCGGGCCGGTTCTACACCCCGCTCGAGTTCCTGGCCCAACCGAGCGCCTGGCCGTTGATGGGCTGCCTGCTCGGCATCGCGGTGGCGGGCGGCATGTTCGTGGTGCCGCTCTACGCCTTTTTGACCACCACGGTGGACAAATCGGAGACGGCGCGCACGGTGGCCGCGAACAACATCGTCAATTCGGGCGCGATGGTGCTGGGGTCGGTGATCGCGGGCGCGCTGACGAGCTGGGGTGTGGCTCTGATCGACCAGCTGTTGCTGAGCGCCGCCATGTGCTTGGTGTCCGCCTGGCTCGCCTGGCTGCTCCACCGGGCGGTGCGCGAGCACGACACGGCGACCGCGCTGGCCTGAGCTCAGCCGAACAGCGTGAGTACGCCGGTGAAGACCACCGCGAAAGTGACCCAGAAGTCGCGCAGGTCGCGCCGCCAGCGCTCCGGGTCCATCACGGCGTAGCGGATCGCGGTCGTCGGCAGAGCGCGGCGAAGGGGATGGCGGGTGCTCGCGGGGTCGAAGCGGATCTGGTGGGTCACGCTTGCTGATTTAACGGTTTTTTAACGTCTCGACCCGGTGACAGCACACTCGTGCCGCTCTGGGACAGGTGAACCGGCGGGCGATCAGAGGACGCTTGACTCTGCTCCGGCAGCAGTAGAACATTAGGGGAACAGAAGTGACCCCCTATCCCCATGCAGACCGCCCATGACCCCTCTCCACCACCTTCGACCGACCCGCTCGCGCGCTTTCGCGACGATCGCTGGCGGGTGGCCAGCCGCGCGGCCGAGGCGGACGGGCCGCCGTTTCCTGACGCCGCTCGGCCCGGGCTGGTCGAGCTGTTCCCCGAGCGTCCCCTCGACACCGGCGCTCTCGGTCTGGCGCTCTCGGCCTTGGCACCGGGACTGGACGAGCGGCCCGTGCTGTGGGTGCTCGACGCCGCCGTGGCGCGGCAGGTGGGGCGGCCTTGCCTACATGGCTTGGCGGATTGGGGACTGGGCAACCTGCTGCTCGTCTGCCCGCGCGACGCTCGGGCCGCGCTCTGGGCTATGGAGGAGGCCTTGTCGTGCGACGCCATTGGCGCGGTTGTGGGCGAGCTGTGGGGCAACCCGCGCGCGCTCGACTTCACGGCGTCGCGCCGGCTGGCGGTCGCCGCCGAGCGGCGCGGCGTGCCGGTGGTGCTGCTTCGTCCCGGTGCCGGTGCGGACCTGTCGGCGGCCCGCGCGCGCTGGCGGGTGGCGAGCGCGCCCTCAGCCTGCCACCCCTTCGATGCGAACGCGCCCGGCCACCCCCGCTGGACGGCCGAGCTGTTTCGCGCGCGGGGACATCGCCCGGGATCGTGGCGGGCGGAGTGGGGCCGGACGGACGCCGTATCCCCCCGCCGACTGCGTCTGGATGACTGGGCTGATTGTGGGGCGGACGCGCGCTTGCCCGAGTCGCTCACCCCTCGCGCGGCCCGCATGGGCTGACGGAGCTCGCGAGCAGGCCACCCCCTGTGGCGGGAGCCGGGCGTGACCACCGCCCGCGCCGCATCGGCGGCTCCTCTCCCGCCCCGGCTCCGAATCGCGTGTGTGGTCCTGTGCGACCTGGCCATGAGGCGCTGGCTCGCGCGCGCCGACGACCCGCCGCCTGAAGCCGAGCCGCTGGCGCTGTCGTTTGACGGTCCGCACGGCGCGCGCCTCCACGCTCTTAACGCGGCCGCCGCGCGCCTTGGGCTGCGCGCCGGCCAGCCGGTGACGGACGCGCGCGCAATCTGCCCCGCCCTGCACCTGCGCGACGCCGACCCGGGCGCAGATTCGGCCGATCTCAATCGACTGGCACTGTGGGCGCGCCGCTGGGGCCCACTGGCGACGACCGATGGGACCGACGGGCTGTTCGTGGACACGTCCGGCGTGGCGCACCTGTTCGGCGGTGAGGAGCGGCTGGCCCGCGACATGGCCGCGCGGCTGGCGGCGCTTGGCCTGCCCGCTCGCGTCGCGATCGCGCCGACGCCGGGCGCGGCCCATGCGCTCGCCCGCTTCGCCGCCGGCACCGGCCCCTGGCTGTCCCACGCCGCCGCCGCCGACTGCGCCCCGCTCCCCGTCCAATGCCTGCGACTCGATCCCGACACGGTGCAGCTGCTGCGCCGGCTGGGGCTGAAGACGGTCGCCGATCTGGTCGTGATCCCGCCCCGGTCGTTCGCCCGGCGCTTTCGGGCCGCGGGCGTGGCCGACGCCGACCCGCTCTGCCGGCTGGGCCAGCTGACCGGCGCGGTCGCCGAGCCGCTCGATGGCGTGGACGATCCCGGCCGCCCACGCGCGCTTGTGCGGATGGAGGAGCCGGTGCTGCACGTCGCCACCCTGCTGCCGCTGCTCGCCCACCTGGCGGCCGAACTCGTGGCCGAGCTGGACCGGCGGAATTGGGGTGCGCGGCGGCTGGCGTTCGAGGGGTTCCGGCTGGACGGCACGGTCGCCCGGCTGGAGGCGGAGACGGTGCGGCCGATGAACGACGCCGCCCACATGGTCCGGCTGCTGACGGAGCGCGTGGAGGAGCTGGACGCGGGCTTCGGCTTCGACGCCCTGGCGCTCACCGCGCTGTGGTGCGAGCCGCTGGCGCGCGCGCAGGGCGGGCTGTGGCAGACGGGCGACGAAGGCGTGGCGTTCGGCCGGCTGATCGACCGGCTGGCCGACAGGCTGGGCGCGAACGCGGTGCGAGCGCCGGCCGTCGTTGACAGCCACTGGCCGGAGCGCGCGGCGGGCTGGACACGCGCCAGCGGGATGGTGCCCGTGCCGCTGGCGCCGCCGGTCGGCCCACCGCGCCCCTTGCGCCTACTCGACCGGCCCGAGCGGATCGCGGTGCTCTATGCGACGCCAGAGGGCGCGCCCCGCCGCTTCGTCTGGCGTGGGGTGCAGCGGCTGGTCGCGCGAGCCGAGGGGCCGGAGCGGATCGCGCCGGAGTGGTGGCGGGAGCGATCGACGGCCCGCGCGCGCGACTATTACCGGGTGGAGGACGAGGCGGGCGGCCGGTACTGGATCTACCGCGACGGGCTGCTGGGCGACGGGCGTGGCGGCAACCGGGTGGGCGACGCCCCTGACTGGTTCCTGCACGGCCTGTTCGGATGAAGCTCGAACGCCTCCCCTTCCTTTCAGGGAGGCGAGGAACAGCTCGCTATGCCTGAGGCCCCGCTCACCCCCGACAAGCGCACGCTCGCGAGCACGGAGGAGTTCGCCCGCAATCCGCCGGCCCCCTTCGTGGAGCTGGGCGTGACCACCGCCTACTCCTTCCTGGAGGGCGCGTCGGAGGCGGTCGACCTGGTCACCACCGCCCACGCGCAGGGCCATCACGCCCTGGGCATCGCCGACCGCAACACGCTGGCCGGCGTCGTCCGGCTGCACACGGAGGCCACGACCGCCAAACTGCGCCCGCTGATCGGCGCGCGTCTAGAACTGATCGAGGCCCATCAGTTTCTCGCCTATCCTGTTGATCGTGCAGGCTATGGCCGCCTCTCCACGCTGCTCTCCCGAGGTAAGATGGAAACGCCTGACGGCCGCTGGCAGGCAAACACGGTGTGCGAGATCACGCTCCCGATGCTGGCGGAGCACGCCGCCGGCCTTCAGCTGATCGCGCTCCCCCCCGACGATCTGGACGAACCGCTCTATCAGGACGGCGGCCTGTCGAACGTTGTTGCGCTCGACGGCCGCGCAATCACGGGTCGCGCGCGCCTGTCCTTCGCCGAGGCGCTGCCACGGCTGAGCGCCGCGCTGCCTACTCTGCGCCACCTGGCTGCCGCCCACCTCTGTCGCGGCGACGACGTGGCCCGGATCGCCCGGCTTGATTCGCTTGCCCGCGCGAGCGGTCTCGGCATCCTGGCCACCAACGCGGTGCTCTACGCGACCCCCGACCGCCGCCCGCTGCAGGATATCATCACCTGCATCCGCGCCGGCACGACGGTCGCTGCCGCCGGCCGCCTGCTCGCCAAGAATGGGGAGCGCCATCTGAAGAGCCCGGCGGAGATGGTCGAGCTGTTCGCGCGCTGGCCCCACGCGATCGCCGCCACGCGCGAGGTGGCGGACCGGATCGACTTCTCGCTGACCGAACTCGGCTATCGCTATCCCAAGGAGATTTACCCCGCCGATCGGACCGCTCAAGAGCATCTGGCGGCCCTGACCCACGAGGGGGCTGCGCGCTTCTGGCCTACGGGCGTGCCGGCCGGGACAGCGGCTCAGATCGAGCACGAGCTGACGTTGATCGGCCGCATGGAGCTCGCCCAGTATTTCCTCACCATCCACGACATCGTCGCATTCGCACGCAGTGTGAATATCCTGTGCCAAGGCCGCGGTTCAGCGGCGAACTCCACCGTGTGCTACTGCCTCGGCATCACCTCGGTTGATCCATCGACTCACGAGCTCCTGTTTGAGCGCTTCATCTCCGAGGAGCGCCGCGAGCCGCCCGACATCGACGTCGATTTCGAGCACGAGCGGCGCGAGGAGGTGATCCAACACATCTACGCCAAATACGGCCGCCATCGCGCAGCCCTCGCCGCCACCATCATCCACTATCGTCCGCGCTCCGCCATCCGGGAGGTCGGCAAGGTCATGGGGCTGACGGAGGACGTGACCGCGGCACTCGCGCGAACGGTGTGGGGCAGCTGGGGCACGGAGCTGGGGTCGAAGGCGGAGGAGGCTGGGGTCGACCTTTCCGACCCCTATCTCACCCGCGTCATCAAGCTCGCCGAACAGCTGATCGGAATGCCGCGCCACCTGTCGCAGCACGTCGGCGGCTTCGTCCTGACCGACGGCCCGCTGATCGAGACGGTGCCGATCGGCACGGGCGCGATGCCGGACCGCACCTTCATCGAGTGGGACAAGGACGACATCGACGCGCTCGGCATTATGAAGGTCGACATTCTGGCGCTCGGCATGCTGACCTGCATCCGCAAGGCGCTCCACCTGCTCAACGCGCACTGCGGGGTCACGCACACGCTCGCCTCCATCGAGCAGGAGGATCGCGCGGTCTATGCCATGCTCCAGAAGGGCGATTCGCTCGGCACCTTCCAGGTGGAGAGCCGGGCCCAGATGAACATGCTGCCGCGCCTGAAGCCCGCCACCTTCTACGACCTCGTCATCCAGGTCGCGATCGTGCGGCCGGGCCCGATCCAGGGCGACATGGTCCACCCCTTTCTGCGCCGCCGCCAGGGCAAGGAGCCTGAGGTCTATCCTTCGCCCGGCCCCCGGCACGATCCTGACGAGTTGAAAAAGATTCTGAAGCGCACACTCGGTGTGCCGATCTTTCAGGAGCAGGCGATGAAGATCGCCATGGTGGCCGCGCAATTCTCGCCGGCCGAGGCCAACCTGTTGCGCAAAGCCATGGCGACCTTCCGCTCTGGCAAGCAGCTGTCGGCCCATAAGGAGATGATGGTCGGCCGCATGATCGAGCGCGGCTACGACCCGGAGTTCGCCGCGCGCTGTTTCTCCCAGATCGAGGGCTTCGGCGAGTACGGCTTCCCCGAGAGTCACGCCGCCAGCTTCGCCCACTTGGTGTACATCTCGTCCTGGCTGAAGTGCCACCACTCCGCGATCTTCTGCGCCGCTCTGCTCAACTCGCAACCGATGGGCTTCTACGCGCCCGCCCAGATCGTGCGCAACGCGCAAGAGCATGGGGTGACGGTGCTGGCCGCCGACGTGAACCTGTCGGACTGGGACACGACCTGCGAGTGGCAGGGGATGGGGGCTGAGCGACGCCTGATCGTGCGCCTCGGCCTGCGCCAGATCGACGGGCTGGCGGCGAAGGACGGCGCGGCGCTGATCACCCGGCGCGGCACCCCCTACCTCACGATCGAGGAGCTCGTGTCGCGCGCCGGCCTGCCCGCGCGGCCGATCGGCCTGCTGGCGGCGGCCGACGCCATGCGGTCGCTGGGGCTGGATCGCCGCCAAGCGCTGTGGGAGAGCCGCGCCGTCAAGACCACGCCCGCGCTGCCGCTCTTCACCCACGCACACGCCCGCGACGAGGGCGAGGAGGCGGCGGTGCCGCTGCCTGCCATGCCGCTGTGCGAGCACGTCGTCGCCGACTATCAGACCACCCGCCTGTCGCTCAAAGCCCACCCGATGCAGTTCCTGCGAGGCGAGTATGAGCGCGAGGGCTATGGTTCCGCAGCAACGCTGCGTGGCCACCGCTTCGGGCAGAAGGTGCGGCTGGCGGGCGTGGTCCTGATCCGCCAGCGGCCGGGCAGCGCCAAGGGCGTGTGCTTCATCACGCTGGAGGACGAGACGGGGATCGCCAACCTGGTCATCTGGCCCGACGTCATGGCGCGGTTCCGCGCGATTATCATGGGCGCGCGCCTGATGGAGGTGGACGGGTTCGTGCAGATGGACAACGACATCATCCACATCGTCGTGCGCGGTCTGCGCGACGGCACCGGCCGGCTGAGACAGCTGTCCGACACGCTGCTGAACGCACCGGTCGCGCGCGCCGACCATGTGAAGAGCCCGCTGCCCAGCAACGTCCAACGCACTCATCCGCGTGACGTCAAGGTGCTGCCTGACGCGCGCAACTTCCACTGATCGCGCCGCCCCTCCACAACGCGTGCACGCCCGTCTAGATCGACCCTCTGTGAAGCTCCCGCCCCCGCCGGAGCACGGCCAAGCGAGCCTCCATTCATGCGAACCACTCTCTCGCTCCTCTCCGCCGTCGCCCTCGCCTGGAGCGGTGCCACCTCGGCCGCCACGCCGTGCGGCACCACCGTCGCGGAGAACCCGGACACCGGCGCAGTCTTCGGCCACCTGCTCTATGCGGAGGCGGCCGCGGCCGACCTGGCCGCCGCCCCGCCGGGCTTCGCCGGCCCGGGATGCGAGGTGCTTCACCGCGACGCCGCCGCCGCGCTCGACCGGCTGCTCGCTGCAGCGCGCGCCGACCCGTCGGTTGGCATCGCGCTCTACGGCGTGTCCTGCTTCCGGTCCGTGTCGCGGCAGTCCGGCATCTACTGCTCGCGCGGCCGCAGCCTCGCCGCATTGGCGGCCCGCGCGCGCACCTCCGCCCCGCCGGGCCATTCGGAGCACGCGACCGGCTACACCATCGACTTCGGCGACCGGCGGCGGCGCTCATGCGAGGTCGGCGCGTGCTTCGCCGACACGGCCGCTGGCCGCTGGCTGCTCGCGAACGCCCCGACCTTTGGGTTCGAGATGTCCTTCCCGGCCGGCAATGGCCAGGGCGTGGCGTGGGAGCCGTGGCACTGGCGCTGGGTGGGCACCAGCATCATCCCCGATGGCGCGCTGACGGCTCGAAAAGTCTTCGGACCAGCGCGCCGACGCTACCCGTCCGATCGAGTGCAGCCGGACCTGCCGCCGCTGCCACCCGCGCCCGTCCCGATCTTCGCCCCAGCACCTCTGCCGGACCTCGACCGCTAGGCTGTCGTCATCCGGCGGAGTGGCCGCCCAGCGTGCGAATGATGGCTGAGAAGTCGAACCCCTCGCCGCCATCGGCCACGAAGCGCTCATAGAGCTCGGTCGCCCGCTCGCCCATCGGCGTCGACGCCCCGGCCGCCCGCGCGGCCTCCTGGCTCAGCCGCAAATCCTTCAGCATCAGCGGCGCGCCGAAGCCGCCCTGATAGTCGTGGTCGGCGGGGCTGTCCGGCCCGACGCCGGCCACGGGGCAATAGCTCGTCATGGACCAGCTCTGGCCCGACGCCTTGGACGAGACGTCGTAGAACACCTGAGGATCGAGCCCCAGCTCGCCGGCCAGCACGAAAGCTTCGGCGGTGGCGATCATGGTGGCACCCAGCAGCATGTTGTTGCAGATCTTCGCCGCCTGACCCGCCCCGGCCTCTCCGGCGCGGATCACCGCCTTGCCCATGTCAGCCAGGATCGGCTCGGCGCGCTCGAAGCCGCGCTCGCTGCCCCCCACCATGAAGGTCAGCGAGCCTGCGGCGGCCGCCGCGATGCCGCCGGACACCGGCGCATCGACAGCGACCAGCCCGCGCGCCGCCGCCGCCTCGCTCAACGCGCGCGCGGTCGCGACATCGATGGTCGAGCAGTCGATCAGCAGCGTATCCGGTCCGGCGGCCCCGAACGCCTCGCCCTCGTACACCTCGCGCACATGGCGGCCGGCTGGCAGCATGGTGACGACCGCCTGAGCATCGGTGACCGCCCGCTCGACCGACTCGGCCGGCAGGCACCCCGCACTTCGCGCCCGCTCCAGCGCCTCGGGCGACAGGTCGAAGGCGCGGACGTCGTGACCGGCGCGGGCCAGATTGGCGGCCATGCCGGAGCCCATGTGGCCCAAGCCGATGAAGGCGATCGTGGTCATGAGAGGTCTCTCCGCGGGTGAACGACCGACACTTAAGTCGACATACTTTACAATTCTGCGGCGTTTTCGGCCATCAGCGTCCGGTGAACCGGCCTTGGCGCTTCTCGACAAAGGCGGCCATGCCCTCGGCCTGATCCTCGGTGCCGAACAGGCCGTGGAACAACCGACGCTCGAACTTTACACCTTGTGCGAGCATCGTCTCGTAAGTCGCATTTATCATTTCCTTTGTCGCGAGCGCTGCCAACGGCGGCATCGCGGCGATGGTCGTCGCCATGGTCATCGCCTCATTGAGCAGGTCAGCGGCGGGCACGACGCGCGCGACCAGGCCGGAGCGCTCCGCCTCGACGGCGTCCATCAGGCGGCCGGTCAGGCACATCTCCATCGCCTTGGACTTGCCGACCGCGCGAGCCAGCCGCTGCGAGCCGCCCATGCCCGGCGTCACCCCCAGCTTGATCTCAGGCTGGCCGAACTTCGCCGTGCCGGCGGCGAGGATGATGTCGCACATCATCGCCAGCTCGCATCCGCCGCCCAGCGCGTAGCCCGCGACCGCCGCGATGACCGGCTTGCGGGTGGCGGCGAAGCGATCCCAGCCGGCGAAGAAATCATGGGCATACATGGATGCAAACCCTTGATCCGCCATCTCCTTGATGTCGGCACCGGCGGCGAACGCCTTCTCGGAGCCGGTGATGACGGCGCAGCGCTGACCCGGGTCGTGGTCGAGCTCGGCCATCGCCGTCAACAACTCATCCAGCACCTGACTGTTCAGCGCGTTCAGGGCCTTCGGCCGGTTAAGCGTGACGAGCGTGACCGCGTCGCGGCGTTCGATGAGGAGGGTGTCGGGCATGGCAGGCGTTCTTTCCTTTTCAGTCCTCTCCCGCCGGCGGGAGAGGGTTGGGTGCGGGTGGTTCTTCTTCCTCGCTCTTTGGTCCGAGCACCCGAGTAGAGGACCCACCCCACCTTCCGCTGCTTCGCAGCTCCCTCCTCTCCCGCCAAGCGGGAGAGGGCTGGCGAGCGCCGCTCTGCTTCTCTTCTATCGTATCGGCGTCCACGCCCGCTCGGCGGGCACGGGCGCGAAGATGGTGTCGAGACGGCCGTCGGTGACGCCCTCCGGCGTGGCCGGGTCCCAGCGGGGCGCGTCGTCCTTGTCGAGGATCAGCGCACGCACGCCCTCGAGGAAGTCGTGGCGCTGCACGATGTGGACCGCCAAGCCGTATTCCATCCGCATCTCGTCGGCAAAGTCCATCATCCGCGCACCCTCGCGCAGCTGCCGCAGCGCCACCTTGCACGACTGCGGCGATTTGATACGAAGAGTGGCCAGCTCCTTCGCCGCCCACTCGCCGCCATCCGCCTCCAGATCGGCGATGATAACTTCCAGCGTGTCGGCCGCGAACAGTCGGTCAATTGCCGCGCGGTTGGCGAGGATGCGCGCGGGCGGGGGCTCACTCGAGTGGTTCGCGAGAACAGCGTCAACTTCAGACGGAGTCTCAACGAGTTCCGCCTTGACCGCCTCCAGCTTTTCAGATGAGATGAAGTGCGTCGCCAAGCCGAGCTCCAGACACTCGGCTCCGTCAAGCCGCGCGCCGGTCATGGCCAGGAACTTGCCGACATGGCCCGGCAGGCGCGACAGATACCAGCCGCCGCCCACATCCGGGAACAGGCCAATGCCGGTTTCCGGCATGGCAAGGCGCGTGTTCTCGGTCGCGATCCGGTGGCTGGCGGGCAGCGCGATGCCGACGCCGCCGCCCATCGTCACCCCGTCCATCACCGCCACGATCGGCTTGGCGTAGGTGAACAGCAGATGGTTCATCCGGTATTCGGCGCGGAAGAAGTCGCGCGCCGCCTGCCCGTCCCCCGCCCCGCTCTCCGCCAGCATCCGAATGTCACCGCCGGCGCAGAAGCCGCGACCGCCGGCGTGGTCGAGGAGGATCAGGCGCACGTCCGGATCGCCGCGCCAGTCGAGCAGCGCCTGCGTGATCGTCTTGCACATGGCTTGCGTGAGCGCGTGGAGCGCCTTGGGGCGGTTCAGGCGGATGCGGGCGGTTGGGCCGGTGGTGGTGAGGATGTCGGTCACGTCACGTCCTCGCCATCAAAGATGCGGGGAACCACGCGCAGCGTTGTGGAGGGGTGGTGGTGGCGAGCTGGCCGGAACAGTCATGTGACGACACACCGATGCCCCTCCACCGCTTCGCGGTCCCCCTCCCCATCTGCGATGGGGAGGATCTGCCAACCCTCCTCACTGCCGCACCAGGTCACGACCCACGATCATCCGCATGACCTGATTGGTCCCCTCCAAAATTGAATGCACCCGCAGATCGCGCCAGAAGCGTTCGATCGGATAGTCCTGCAGATAGCCATACCCGCCGAACAGCTGCAGCGCGTCGTTGACGATCTTCGACCCCGAATCGGTCGCCAGCCGCTTGGCCATCGCCGCGAAGCGCGTCTTGTCGGGCGCGTTCGCCGTCACCTTGGCGGCCGCGACATAGAGGAGCGCGCGCGCCGCCTCCAGGTCGGTGGCCATGTCGGCCAGCATGAACTGGGTGTTCTGAAAGTCGGCGATCGGCCGCCCGAACTGCTGGCGCTCCTTGGTGTAACCCACCGCCTCGTCCAGGCAGCGCTGCGCCCCGCCAAGCGAGCAGGCGCCGATGTTCAGCCGTCCGCCGTCGAGTCCCATCATCGCGATGCCGAAGCCCTCGCCCTCGCCGCCGACGCGGTTGGCGACCGGCACGCGCACCTCTTCCATCACCAGCTGCGCGGTGGGTTGAGAATGCCAGCCGAGCTTTCGCTCCTGCGCGCCGAAGGAGACGCCGGGCATGTCCTTTTCGATCACCAGGCAGCTGATACCCTTCGGCCCGTCCTCGCCGGTGCGGACCATGGCGACATAGACCTCGTTCTCGCCCCCCCCGGAGATGAACTGCTTGGTGCCGGTGACGACATAGTGATCGCCGTCGAGCACCGCCTTGGTCTTCAGCGCGGCCGCGTCGGAGCCGGACGACGGCTCGGTCAGCGCATAGCTCGCAATGCGCTCCATCGTGATCAGGTCGGGCAGATATTTTGCCTTGACGTCGGCCGACCCGAACCGGTCGATCATCCAGGCGGCCATGTTGTGGATCGAGATGAACGCGGAGGTCGAGGGGCAGCCATAGGCCATTGCCTCCATGATCAACGCCGCCTCCAGCCGGCCGAGCCCTATGCCGCCCGACTCCTCCGACACGTAGATCGACGCGAAGCCGAGCTCGGCGGCCGCCTTGATCGTGTCGCGCGGAAAGATGTGCTCCTCGTCCCACTTGGCCGCGTGGGGCGTGATCGCGTCGGCGGTGAAGCGGGCGGCCAGCTCCTGGATCTCGCGCTGGTCGGGGTTGAGGTCGAATTGAGTCGGCATGGTCAGCCTCCTAGCACCGCCACGGCCTCCACCTCCACCCGCCATTCGGGGTGCACGGTGCGGGTGATCATCGAGCGGCCGCGAGGCAGCGGGTGTGGACCACCTGGGTGCCGTCGGGGTCGGCGCGGCTCAGGCGGCCGTCGGGCAGGAGGGTGAGCGTGGTGGTCGCCGGCCAGCCCTCGCCCGCCCCCGCCAGCTCCATCGACAGCTCGCGAGCGCCAGCCCGCAGGATGTAGCTCGGGCGAGCGACGGCGTCGCCTTGCCGGAGCTCGTCGCGCCCAACCGTCAGCACGCTGGTCGAGCCCTCGCCGCAATCCCCCGCGCTGGTCCAGCGCCCACGGAAGGCGTCCGGGATGGCGTCGAGTCGGTCGGGCGTGCGCTTAGCCGGCGCGGGTCGCCCGTCGATGGTGCCGTAGTCGACGGCGGTTGTGTTCGCCGGCTCGCCTCCATCGCTGCAGGCAGACAGCAGGAGCGAGGCCGCGAGCAGACAGGCTCCACGCATCAGCGAACAGGCTCCAGCGGCACCCGGATGTCGGCCGCTTCGATCGTTTCCTCGTTTACCTCCGCAGCGCGCTGGCGCTGCATGACGAACGGTCCCGACCAGGTGGGGTGGCTCCACCGTCCGTCAATCATCAGTCCGTCGCTGGAGAGCACGCCGTCGTAGCGCACCCGATGCCCCACACTGGAACCGCCGTCATAGATCTTGGTGAAGACCACGCGCCGTCCGTTCCGTGCTCCTGCATAGCCGGCCGACGCCCGACGGCCGGGCGCGCCCTCGTCCGGCTCGCTGATCGATCCACTCAGACGGCCACCGTTGTCCGTCATCGTGCACAGGAAGCCGTTGTCCGTGCCGGCGACACCCCGGTAACCATACGAGCCGGTCCACAACCCCGTCAGGTCGACCGCCCCGCTCATCACCCCATCGTCGGGATGACGAACGCATCGGTGTTCGCCGGGCCGCCGTCCTCCGCCCTCGGAGTGCCGGCCGCGCCGTCGGGCCAGCGTTGGGTGACCGTCTTCAGCTTGGTCCAGAAGCGCACGCCCTCCATGCCATGCTGGCCCATGTCGCCGAAGGCCGAGCGCTTCCAGCCGCCGAAGGAGTGGTAGGCGACCGGCACCGGGATCGGCACGTTGACGCCCACCATGCCGACATTGACGCGCGCCGCGAACTCGCGCGCGGCGTGGCCGTTGCGGGTGAAGATGGCTACGCCATTGCCGTACTGGTGCTCGCTCGGGAGGCGCACCGCGTCGTCGAACGTCTTGGCGCGCACGATTTGCAGGACGGGGCCGAAGATTTCCTCGCGGTAGCTTGCCATGTCCGGTGTGACGCGGTCGAACAGCGACGGGCCAATGAAGAAACCCTCCTCGTGCCCCTGCAATGAGAAGCCGCGACCGTCGACCACCAGCTCCGCGCCCTCGTCCACGCCGGTCTGGATCCAGTCCTCCACCCGGCCGCGCTGGGCCGCCGTCACCATCGGGCCGTAATGCGCGTCCTCGTCCGTCGACACGCCGACGCGCAGCGCGTCCATCGCCGGGATCAGCCGCTCGCGCAGCGAGTCCGCGGTCTCGTCGCCGACCGGCACGACGACGGGCAGCGCCATGCAGCGCTCTCCAGCCGAGCCGAATGCCGCGCCGGTCAGGTCGCTCACCACCTGATCCAGGTCGGCGTCTGGCAGCACGACGGCGTGGTTCTTGGCCCCGCCCATCGCCTGCACCCGCTTGCCGGCCGCCACGCCGCGACGATAGACGTGATGCGCGATGTCCGACGAGCCGACGAAGCTGACCGCGCCGATCGCCGGGTGGTCGAGGATCGCATCCACCATCTCCTTGTCGCCGTTCACCAATTGCAGGATGCCGTCGGGCAGCCCGGCCTCGCGCATCAGCTCGACCAAGCGCACGGGCACCGACGGGTCGCGCTCGGAGGGTTTCAGGATGAAGGCGTTGCCGCACGCGATCGCGGGCGCGAACATCCACATCGGGATCATGGCGGGAAAGTTGAACGGCGTGATGCCCGCGCCAATGCCGATCGGCTGGCGCATGCAATAGACGTCGATGCCCGGCCCCGCACCCTGCGTGTACTCGCCCTTCAGGACGTGGGGGATGCCGCACGCGAACTCGACCACGTCAAGTCCACGCTGCACGTCGCCGCGCGCGTCGGCCACGACCTTGCCGTGTTCCGACGACAGCAGACGGGCGAGTTCGTCGAGGTGCGCCTCGACCAGCTCCTTGAAGCGGAAGAACACGCGGGCGCGCTTTTGCGGGTTGGTGGCGGCCCAAGCGGGCTGGGCGGCGAGTGCGGCGTCCACCGCAATCTGAAGGACGGCGGCGTCGCCGAGCTGGACCTGCGCCTGCACCGCGCCCGTGTTGGGATCGAAGACGTCGTGAGTGCGCGCCGCCGCCGGCCCGGCTCCTGCGGCGAGGACGTGGTGGATGGCGCGCATGGGTCTCTCCTGATCTCGTTCTTCGGGCGAACGAATAGGAGGAGGCGCGGGTTGTGGGCAAGGCCAGAGTGTTCCTCCCCATCTTGGATGGGGAGGGGGACCGCCGCGCGACAGCGTGGTGGTGGAGGGGCCGGTGCCATGCCCCTCCACAACTTCGTGGTCTCCCTCCCCATCTTCGATGAGGAGGAACAGGTTAGCCCCGCATCGGCGTCGGGCGGCCGATCTGGGGGCCGGCTCCGCCGTGACCGCGCTCTCTGCTTCCGCCTCCACCCGGCCGACCCCCATGCTCGCCGAGCGCCAGCCGCCGAAGCGGTGATAGAGGAGTGCGAGCACCATCGCCGTGCCGCTGCTGACCGGATAGCTCCACCAGATCGCGTCCGCGCCCAGCGTGCTCCGGAACGCCGTGGCGAAGCCGATCCGCACGCCGATCAACGAGATGATCAGGATGATCAGCGGCGGCAGGACCGCGCCCGTCGAGCGCACTGTGCCGAACACCACCATCGTGACGCCGAACAGGACGAAGCCCCAGCTGACGATCGCGTTCAGGTGCCGGGCGATTGGAATGGCCTCGCTGCCACCACCCAGGAACAGCGCCAGCGCCTGACGGTCGACCGCGAACAGCAGCGCCACCAGCCCGCCCGTCAGCAGCAGGTTCGCGCCGATGCCCGCGCGCGTCACCGCCTCGACCCGGTCCCACTTGCCCGCCCCGATGTTCTGCGCCGCCATGGCGCTCGCCGCCGCGCCGAGCGCCATGGCGGGCATCTGGATGTAGCTCCACAGCTGGGCCGACACGCCATAGGCCGCCGCCGTCGCCACGCCATAGCCGTTGACGAAGCCGATCATCACCAGCGCCGAGCCGCTGACCACGAACAGCTGCAGGCCCATCGGCAGGCCCTTGATGAGGATCGAGCGCGACAGCTCACGCGACGGACGGATGTAGCGCAAATCCTCGCCGCGCAGCCGCAGCGGCTTGTCGCTGCGGTAGAGGAAGGCGACCATGGCGATCAGCGCGGTGGTTTGCGCGATCAGCGTGGCGGTGGCCGAGCCGGCGATGCCGAGGCGCGGGAACGGTCCCAGGCCGACGATCAGCAACGGGTTGAGCGCCACGTCGAGCACCACCGACAGCCCCATGAAGTAGAGCGGCGTGCTGGCGTCACCCGCGCCTCTCTGAGCCATCATCAGAAACGACAGGAAGAACATCGCCGGCACCGCGAGGAAGATCACCCGCAGGTAGCTCACCGCGAGCGCCACGGCGGCGGCGGGCGTGTTCATCACGCCGAGGATGTCGGGCGCGAATGTCCAGCCGAGCCCGCCCGACAAGGTCGAGATGATTGCGAAACAGAACGCCGCCGCGCCGACGGCTCGACGCGCGCCGTCCACATCGCCGCGCCCCATCGACTGGCCGACCAGGATCGTCGCCGCCATGCCGAAGCCAAACACGGTGCCCAGCATCAGGAACATGACCAGATTGGCGTTGGCGGTCGCCGTCAATGCCGCCTCGCCGAGGAAGCGCCCGACCCAGATCGCGCTGACCGACCCGTTCAGCGACTGGAGAACGGAGGAGCTGAGCGT